>Ga0126381_100005833_pt1 | contig 13608 bp, 12 predicted proteins | sample PanSoiMetPlot_28_FD_96465 | JGI IMG/M metagenome (GOLD analysis project Ga0126381, IMG submission 96465) | Tropical forest soil microbial communities from Panama - MetaG Plot_28 | ecosystem: Environmental > Terrestrial > Soil > Tropical forest > Bulk soil | place: Panama | collected 2016-02-17
GGCGTTGCGTGTCTCATAGGGAAGGACGATTGATTCCTTCGAGCCGCCAGTCGAAACTATCTTGGGTGGCGCACGTAATGTGCTCAAGCTGGTGGGCCATGGGCGGGCATTCGAGATTCCCGCGGGGGCAAGTTAAAGGTTCTACATGAAGTTGAATGATCAGCTAGCGGCTCGCCAACCCAAGTGCGCTGACGCTCGTTCCTCGCCCGAGGAATCTGCCGCGAGATAGGGCAACGGTCAACTCCAGAACACATAATGCTCACGCCCCGCGTAACTTTTTCTGCGACCTCGAATCAGATGGGTATCAAAAAGAACCGAGGAGACTGGTGTTGTTAGCCAAGGCATTGCCGATTGTTGGGTGCGTTGTATTGGTCTTTTCAATGGCGTGCGCGCAAGAGAACCGGAAGAACGAAATAGGATCACTCCTAGGTGCTACAGTCACGCCGGCACTTGACGTTGCGGGCCCGGTGAGTAATAGGCTGGAGATTGGGTCAGGCATTACATTTCAATTGACCTATGCCCGACAGTTGGCCAGAACTCGGTCCCTGGCTTGGTATTTTGAGGTGCCTGCTCTTGCGATTCCACTGCAGGACATCACAGCCTCAAACGGCGTTGTTCCAAAGAACTACGACTCTTTTTTCGTAACACCGGCTCTACGTGCAAAGTTGGCCCCGTCTGCCCATGTGTCGCCATGGTTCTCTGCAGGAGGAGGCTATGCTCTTTTCGATGAGAGTGCGAACCGCATCGACGGAACGCATAACACTACGCGAGGAACGAGCGGAGGCGCAGTAGAGTTCGGCGGAGGTGTCGATATCCGCACCCCGATCAAGGTCCTGTTCCCGATTGGGCTGAGGGCCGAAGTACGGGATCTATACACATCAAAGCCGAATTACAACGTCAGCACCGGCGCAGGATTTCAGCACAATCTTGTGTTTTCAGGAGGGCTGGTGGTGCATTTCTGAGAGGCCGAACGCACCGCCGGAGTCATCGAAGAAGTGCTTCCCCGGTAGTTGTACTGAAGCACCATGGGGGGCAGAGATGGATGGGGCGAAGGCTCATTTGCGCAGGACTTGCTAGGTAATTTTTGACAGTACTGGCAAAACCATCCAAATTACGGAGAGTGGCCGTTTTGCGCTAGTGACAGACGCGGTAGAGACGCTCGTGAGTGAAGTAATGGCCCCCGCGTACAAGATGTAGTCAGGTCGTCGAGATTCCGTCCAAAAGTAAGGAGCCGCGTGACTACCTCGCAACAGGAACGCCTGCCGGCGAGGAGCTCAAGAGCCGACTCATCGCCAGCAGCCGGGACTGCATCAAAGTTCTAGACCTTGAAGGCCGCTTGTTATTCATGAAGAGGGTGGAATGCAGGTGCTTGAGATCTGTGACATCGGCTCCTCTGTGAATACTCCCTGGGTGGATTTCTGGGAGGGCGCAGACCGCGCGCGGCCCAAGCAGCATTGCGTATAGCAAGAGAGGGGGGGGATCGGCCGCTTCGTCGGTATTTCGAAACTCGAGCTTCGCGACAACCTAAATGGTGGGATGTTGTGGTTAGTCCTATCCATGACGCGAGCGGAAAGCCGGACCACCTGTTGGCGCTGTCACGCGACGTTAGCGAGCACAGGAAGAACGAAACTGTCTTGTGTGAGGCCCTTCAGTTCAATCGAGAGATTATCGAGGGGGAAGAGGAAGGCATTATCGTCTATCACTCCGAACTGCGCTACCAGCTTTGTCCTTATGTGGAGCGGTTCACTGGTAAGCGCTCGGAGGAAGTACTCGGCAGAGTCGCGATCGAGGTATTCCCCCGGTTGGGGTCCGAGCGCCATCGAGGCGGTATTCAGGCGGGCGTTACAAGGAGAAGTTGCCCAAGTAGCGGAAGTCTTGGTACCCAAACATTCTGCGGACGGCCGGATCTATGGGAATCCTGCACATTCGCTCCCCATCGTTATGCCAAGGAAAAGTGATCGGCGTAATTGGTCTGGTCCGCGACATCACCGAGAGACCCCTTGCGGAAGAGACCTTCCGCTCCATCGTCATCGTTACGGCTTCCGAAACCGTCCTTCGCTGGTGCGCCATCTTGCCACCGCCCTTCGCGTTCGCTACGCATTCATCACCGAGTGTGACGATCGGAAACGCGCAAACGCGATGGCCTTCTGGAACGGCGACCAGTTCGGAGACAAGTTTGAGTGCTCCAGGGCTTATTTCCACTAGACAAGGTCCTCGCCGATTTGGGAGCAGAGTGGGCATTCCGATGCTCGATCGCGAGGGATGAGTCATGGGCCATATCGCGATTCTTGACGACAAGCCGATGGATCGTGATCCGCGCGCAATCGATCTGGTCAAAGTCTTTGCCGCCAGAGCTGCGGCTGAATTGAAACGCCAGCGTGCGGAGGCAGACTGCAAGATGCGCTTCGGCAGGTCCAAACCCTGCAAAAGAAACTCGAAGCCGAGAATATCTATCTGCAGGAAGAAATAGCAAGGAACAGAACGACGGGACCCTGCAGCGCTGGATTCGGGAAGAAGGCTAGCGCAAGAAGTCCAACCGCGAGGCTCCAGCTTTTCAACAAGTTCATTTGTCCCCATGGATGACGCCAGCTTGGGCCGCGGAGGTTATGCCGCGAGGCAGGATCGCGGTGCGTTTGGCGGCGGTGAGCCGCGTTATTCGAATGCCGCGGTGCTCTGATGCGCTCGGCGGGGCACAAGACGTTTGTCTCTTGGGTGTTTCGTTGCTGTAAGTCGATTCGCTGGGCGTGAAACTGTTTAGGACTCTGGGCAATCTACCATGATTCAGCCGCAATCACAGATTCCAGCGCAAACGGAGCGATCAACGATGAATCGATGAGTACCTATTTCCGCCCCAATAGCTCCTTTGCTGCCGCCACGACTTGTTCTGGCTGGAACCCGAATTTCTTCTGGAGTTCTTTGAGCGGCGCCGAGGCTCCGAACGTCTTCATGCCAACGATACGTCCGTCTAAGCCGGTGTACTGTGCCCACCCAAAAGTTGAGGCCTGTTCTACCGCTATGCGTGCGCGCACACTTGGGGGCAGCACGCTATCACGATACTCCTGCGGCTGGTGGTCGAAAATTTCCCATGAAGGCATCGAAACCACTCGCGACCGAATTCCCTGAGCGAGTAGCTTCTCGTGACTTTCCGCGGCCAAACTGACTTCACTTCCTGATGCGATGAGGATCAACTCGGGATTGCTATCAGGTGTATCAGCAAGCACGTATGCGCCGCGCACGAGTCCCGACGCTGGCGCGTACTTGCTGCGATCGAGCGTCGGCACCGCCTGGCGGGACAATACCAATACTGCGGGTTCGTGGGTCAACTGCATGATGTAGCGATAGGCTTCGACAACTTCGTTAGCATCTGCGGGACGCAGCGTAATCAATCCGGGGATCGCGCGTAAGGAAGCAAGATGCTCGACCGGTTGGTGTGTCGGGCCATCCTCCCCTACCCCGATGGAATCATGTGTGAAGATGTGAATCACCGGGATTTCCATTAAAGCGCTCAGGCGGATTGCAGCTCGGCCGTAATCGCTGAATATCAGGAACCCGGAACCATAGGGTCGAATCTTGGACAGGGATAGACCGTTCAGAATCGCTCCCATAGCATGTTCCCGGATACCAAAGTGGAGGTTTCGCCCGGCAGGGTTCTCAGCGCTGAAATCACCGGCGCCTTCAAATGCGAGGCGGGTCTTGCATGAGGGGCCCAAGTCGGCCGAGCCTCCCAACAACCACGGCACGTTTTTCGCGAGTGCATTCAGCACTTGGCCGGATGCATCCCGAGTCGCGATCCCCTTCGGATCCATCGTGAACGTCGGCAGTCCATTATCCCACCCTTCGGGCAGTTCGCGACGGAGCATCCGATAGCCTTGCTCGGCGAGTTCAGGATACTGCTTGCGATACGCCTCAAACTTGGTCATCCAGGCGTCGCGCAGTGTCTGCCCGCGCGTACCGATGCCCGCCTGGAAATGTTTGCGCACGGCATCTGGTACGAAAAACTTCTCACCTTCTGGCCAGCCGTAATTGCGCTTTGTGAGTCTGATCTCCTGCTCGCCCAACGGCTCTCCGTGGGCGGCGCTGGTGTCTTGCTTATTGGGAGCGCCATAGGCAATGTGGCTATCAACGATGATTAGCGTGGGTCGTTCCTTCTCCTTCTTAAAGGTGCGGAAAGCGCGCTCCAGCATTTCCAAGTCGTTCGCATCGCCCACTCGCGTCACGTTCCAACCGTACCCCAGATATCGGGTAGCCACGTCGTCGCTATACGCCAATGCAGTATTTCCCTCGATGGTGATGTGGTTGCTGTCATAGATCCAACACAGCGTCGAGAGCTTGAGGTGCCCGGCGAGAGACGCGGCCTCCCCGGAAATTCCTTCCATCATGCATCCGTCGCCGCACAAGGCATAGACGTCGTAATCGAACAGATCGAAGCCCGGACGATTGAAGTAACTCGCAAGCCACCGGGCTGCAATCGCCATGCCCACACTGGTGGCAAGTCCTTGTCCCAGAGGACCCGTGGTGGTCTCGACACCTGAAGTCCAGCGGTATTCCGGATGACCGGGACATTTGCTGCCTAGTTGCCGAAAATGCTTGATGTCATCGAGCGTTACCGACAGGTTGCCGAGTGTTTCGTACTTGGGATTAACCGCTTTCACTCCGGTCAGGTGCAAAATCGAATACAACAGAGTGGAAGCGTGACCAGCGGATAGCACGAAGCGATCGCGATTCGGCCAGATAGGGTGACTGGGATCAAAGCGTAAGAAGCGCTGCCAGAGGCAATACACCACCGGAGCCATTGCCATTGGCGTTCCAGGATGACCTGAATTGGCTTGTTGCACCGCGTCCATACACAGAGTGCGGATGGTATTGATGCTCTGTTGCGCGACTTCTATGTCGGTCATCGGTTTGGCGAACGTTGCAGCACCCATAGGTTTCTCCTTAAAAGGCTGGAACGAACGAGTCTTCCTTACACAACCCACCAAGCCACTAGCGGGCTTATCCCTTCGTTTCTCTGCCGCACCCCACTTTCCATATAAAAGGTTGTATCCCGCGCCAGCGTCTAGCCGGCTCTTTTCAACGTGACGCTCTTGGAGTCGATGACTGCCATCAGCTCATTCCAAGAGTTGACAAACGACTTGGCTCCCTCGTCTTGAAGTTGAGCGGCAAGGGCATAAACATCAATACCCGCTTTAGCGATCCGCGCCAGCACTTCTTCGCAGTCGCCACCATCAGCCTGAAGGAGTGACGTGATGTCACCGTGATCCGCCAAGGCTTTAAGCGTCCCTTCGGGCATGGTGTTGACCGTGAACGGTGCGGCCAGCGATTTAACGTACAACACATCGGAGGCTGCGGGGTCCTTGGTCCCGGTGCTGGCCCAGAGGAGGCGCTGCGGCCGGGCGCCCGAGTTATAGATCCGCTGCCAGCGTGGCGAACTTAGCAGACAGCGGTACGCTTTGTAGGTGCGCTGAGCCATGGCAATGCCGAGTCGGGATCGGAGATCTGGGGGAACCTTGCCGGCAACCGCCGAATCCCAACGGCTAACGAATACCGACGCAACCGATGCCACGTCCGGCCTGAGACCAGCCTCAATGCGGCGCTCAATACCTCGCAAGAAGGCCTCCGCGGCTGCCAGGTAGTGCTCGCGGGAAAACAAAAGCGTGACGTTAATGGGTACGCCAGCAAAGATCGCCTCTTCGATGGCGGGTAAACCTTCTCGCGTACCAGGGATCTTGATGAACAGATTAGGCCGACCCGCACGCGTGTGCAGTTCCTTTGCGGCCGCCAAGGTGCTCGCCGCGTCGTATGCCAGCAGCGGCGACACTTCCAACGATACCCACCCGTCCACACCGTTCGTCCGGTCGTAGATCGGCTGAAAGATATCGGCAGCCCGGGTCAAATCCTCTAGGGCAAGATCGAAGAAGAGCGCCTCACCCGATTTCCCTTGCATGAGTTTTTCTTGGATCGCGGCGTCATAAGCACCACTACTCCTGATGGCGTGATGGAAGATCGTCGGATTCGAAGTGAGGCCCGTTACCGAGAGTTCGTCGACATATCGTTGCAGAGTTCCACCGTCGAGGAGGTCACGAGTAATGTTGTCGAGCCAGAGGCTTTGACCTAGCCGATGCAGCTGGCCGGTGGGCTTCACCGCGGGGCCTCCTGCAGCCTCGGCGTGGGGCAGAATGAACTGTTCAACAGCGTGGGCGAATCCCTCCTCGTTAAAAGAGGTCGTCACGAAGTGAGCCTGCGCTTTGACTTCGTCGCTAGCGTTGCCCATCGCGATGCTCAGCCCACTTTTTTTGAACATCAGCACATCGTTTAATTGGTCGCCGAGCACGGCAATGCGATGCATGGGAATCTTTAGGTGCCGCGAGAGCCGTTCGATCACCATCCCTTTGTTAGCAGTCGGATGTGTCACATCGAGATAATGCGGCTGCGACCGCGCGGCGGACACATGGCTCCCGAAATTCTTCTGGACCGCCAGCTCGCACTGCGCGACACGGAAATGATCGTCGCTGACACCGACGATCTTCACTACACCGTTTATACCCTCGAAATTGGGTACTACTTTCGGCGGCTGCTGGATGTTTGAGGTCTCGCGGCTGACGCGTGGAGCTTCCAGCGACCGCACGTACCAATCGCTTGAACCAAAGAGCCAGACGTCCAGGCCGTGCGCTTCAATCACGTCGATCAGCGCCGGCAGCACATAGTCCGGCAGTTGCCGCTCATCCAGTATGGAAAGGTCTGGGAGCACGATCACGCCGCCATTGAAAGCCGCCATCGGCATCGTTAGGCCGAGGGGTTCGACCAGCTTGCGCATACCGAAAGGCGGACGCCCGCTGGTGATGGTGAAGACTACACCGCGCTCGCGTAGACGATTAACGGCTTGCAGGGCGCGCTCCGTCAGTACCTTGTCTTTTGTTACCAGGGTTCCATCGACATCTGTCAGCACGGCAGCGATCGACACAGGCTGCGGCATGCGCATGTTTTCCATATCAGTCCTCACGTTAGCTCTGCAGGTTCCCCTGCAAAGGCTTTGGTTGCGGCACCTCGATGAATCGGAGTGCGCTGGGCGGAGTCCAGAGGGTCACAAAGCTACGGCTGTCCCCCTCTTACTGTGCACCGGGCTGTGCCGTCGCCTGAGCGGTTTCACCTCAAATCGGGATTAGAAATAACCACGCCAAGCCTCGATCAACTTGGCCATGCCCAGTGATCGATCTCCGGCTTATCTATTCCGTTCTCGTAAGCGTAGTTCACGCAATCGATCTGCATGTTACGGAACGTCTCTTTGGCATGAGCACCAGCCACCTGCAGTGCGGGCACCCGGTCAATGACGTCGATTGCCAAACTGAAGCGATCGATCTGGTTCTTGATGGCCAGATCGAGCGGAGTATTGATGTTTCCTTTTTCCTTGTATCCGCGTACGTGGAGATTCTTGTGATTGGTCCGCCGATAAGTCAGACGGTGAATCAACCAGGGATAGCCATGGAAGTTGAAGATGACGGGTTTGTCTTTCGTGAACAGGCTGTCGAAATCGCGGTCCGAGAGGCCGTGGGGGTGTTCGGTGGAGGGGACAAGTCTGTAAAGGTCTACTATGTTGACAAAACGGATCTTAAGATTCGGGAAGTGCTCACGGAGCATCACCACCGCCGCCAGTGACTCTTTGGTAGGTATGTCGCCGGCACAGGCCATTACCACGTCCGGCTCGGCGCCCTCATCACTGCTTGCCTTCCGCCAAATGCCGATGCCCTTCGTGCAATGCCCAATCGCTTCGTCCATGTTCATGTACTGCAGGTGCTTTTGCTTGTCGGAGACAATCACGTTGATGTAGCCCGTGCTGTTCAGGCAATGATTGGCCACGCTGAGCAGAGTGTTCACGTCTGGTGGCAGGTAGATGCGACAAACATTCGGACTCTTGTTGACTACCAGATCGAGAAAACCGGGGTCCTGGTGGGTGAAGCCGTTGTGATCCTGGCGCCAGACCGTGGAAGTAATTAGCAAATTGAGCGAGGAGATAGGCGCACGCCAAGGTAGCTCCTCGGCGGTCGCGAGCCACTTCGCATGCATGTTGAACATGGAATCGATGACATGGACAAAAGCTTCGTAGCTGGAGAAGAACCCGTGTCTGCCGGTAAGAAGGTAGCCTTCATGCCACCCCTCCAGCGTGTGTTCCGAGAGCATCTCCAGGACTCGGCCATCGGGGGACAACTCGCCGCCGTCAAGGTCCTCAGGCAGAAACTCGGACAACCATAACTTCTTGCTCACTTCGTAGATCGCATCAAGCTTGTTCGATGTGTTCTCGTCGGGCCCGAAGACACGAAAGTTATTCGGATTCTGGCGTACGATATCGCGCAAGAATCGGCCGAGAGGACGGGTGTTTTCAGCCGAGATTTGGCCGGGCTTTTCCAGCTGAACCCCGTAGCTGCGAAAATCGGGCAGGCGCAGGGCTCTCCGCAGCAAGCCTCCATTGGCGTGAGGATTGGCACTCATGCGTCGTGTGCCCTTTGGGGGAAGCTCCTTTAGCTCAGGGATCAACCGTCCACTTTCGTCAAACAGTTCCTCGGGCCGGTAGCTGCGCAGCCAGTCTTCTAGTAGTTTCAAGTGGGCAGGATTTTCTCGTATGTTCGCAAGCGGCACCTGATGGGCGCGCCAGAAACCCTCTATCTTGTGGCCATCTACTTCCTTGGGTCCCGTCCATCCCTTCGGGCTGCGAAGGACGATCATGGGCCAGTGTGCCCGAGTGGCCTTGCCAGTGGAGCGAGCCTCCTGCTGAATGCGACGAATCTCCAGCACGCAGTCTTCGAGTGTGCCGGCCATCTCCTGATGCATCCACTCGACGTCACTGCCTTCCACGAAATGCGGGGACCAGCCGTAACCCTTGAACAAGGCCTCCAACTCTTCGTGGGGGATGCGCGCGAGGACCGTCGGATTGTTGATCTTATAGCCATTTAAGTGGAGAATCGGCAGTACCGCGCCGTCGCGGATCGGATTCAGAAACTTGTTGGAGTGCCACGAAGTAGCCAACGCCCCGGTTTCCGACTCTCCGTCCCCTACGGCAACAGCTACCAGCAGGTCGGGATTGTCAAACGCAGCACCGAAGGCATGGGAAATACTGTAACCCAACTCGCCCCCTTCGTGGATGGAGCCTGGAGTCTCTGGAGTGCAGTGACTGCCAATCCCGCCGGGAAAAGAGAACTCCTTAAAGAAGGAGCGCATTCCCTCGACGTCTTCGCTTTTGCTCGGGTAAATCTCAGAATAGGTGCCCTCTAAATAGGTCGGCCCCAGCACACCGGGGGCGCCATGACCCGGACCAGCGAGAAAGATGGTGTTGAGGTCGTATTTCTTGATCAGACGGTTGAGGTGAATATACATAAAGCTCAGGCCAGGGCTTGAACCCCAGTGGCCCAACAGCCGAGCCTTGACGTGTTCTTGTTTCAAAGGCTCTCGCAGAAGAGGATTGTCACGCAAGTAGATCATACCGGCAGCCAGATAGTTGCAGGCACGCCAATAGGCGTTCATTTTGCGAAGCTCTTCGGGAGACAGCGGGTGCGTCGTACTTGGCCTGACGCCATACGTCTGTCTGGCATTCACATCGCTAAGTGTTGCTCCCATAACTCCTCCAGCCGCCTGGAAAACCCACTGGCGATTCTGTTTCGTGGTCACAGAGACATGAAAAAGTGAACGGTGGATAATTTCTCTGCCCTGCATACCGGCAGAAAGAACATTTGAGAATGGGCCGGCGTTAGCTTTCGTGAGCAAAAACAATTACGCAATAATTAAAACACGCTGGGGGATTCGTCGGGAACTGTGAAAAATCACAGGCCACCGCTTCGCCGGCCAAACCGCAAATTGTGCAGGGGACAAATTCCAGGCCATAAAAAACAAATCGACCTCGTAACGTTCGCAGGTTCCTGTTTTCAGACAGCCTTCCTTCTCTACTTGTACAGATACGCCGGGGATTGGCAATTGACTGTCATACCTTATATGCTGCTAATGGTAAGATTATCGCTACTATTTCAAGAAAGTGTCCATGCTTTCAGGAACTTAGAAAAATGCGCGGAAACTTCTCATCTGTGGTCTTCACCTGTGGCGCTCCTTTCCGGGCATTAAGTGAAATTCGGAAGGGGGTGACTTCCGGATTGCGACCAACCGTCCGGAAGCACAGGTCAAAGTCCTTACGAGAATCGTACGTCAGCTTAACCTGGCTCACTGACTGCGGTACTCCGTCGGTATTTCCGCGACAAAACGCGGTGTCCGACGTCGGTTACACCTTGCCCGACTTGCTGTCGAGGACGCCCAAGCTGTAATGATTCATCAATAACCGGATATTTTCGGGTACGATACCGGTGACGAACACAACCCATCCGTCTTTCGTTTCCCGAATACCCGGCTTGCTTTCGAACCACTGGGATAAGCCTTTGGCGATGGACTCGGCGATTTCCTTATTGAAGACCGTGATGACCTCAGCTTCCATGATTCGCATCCCACTTGGACGGCCTGCTGCTACGCAACACTAGATTGCGCCGGACTTCCAAAAGCCAGAAGCGCACTTTCTACCGTAGGAAAAATTTCGAACAGAGAATCCAACCTCGTGAGCTTAAAAAGCGCTTGTAACCGCTCGTTCACACCGACCAGCAGCAACCTGTACCCGTGCTTCTGATGAGAAACGTAGGCATTGGTCAGTACTCCCAAACCGGCGGAATCCATGTAAGGCACCTCCGTCAAATCAAGAATCGTAGAGACGGTTCCGGAACCGAGGACCTCTTGAATCGCGAACATGGTTCCTAGGACAAACGGACCTTTTAAGCTGTACACATGTTTGTCTGAGCTCGTACCCGGCAGCGGTTCGATTGACAAATTCTCCGAAGTCATGCGGGGCAGTATACCACCAGCAGATATCTCGGGCCGCTAGGCTCGTATGCTCCTTGGCTAATCCGGCAAGCTTCGACGAATCCGGAGAACAGGGCACTCGTGCTGGCGCGGGATTCCGTCTCGTAGTTGCTGCAAGCGCTGGAGGGGTGGTGTCCGCTGCGCGTGGAGAAATGGCGGGTCGGGAGACGCGGTGAATCCTAGCTTGGGCTGGCTCATCAAAGGAGCATGGTGGATGTAGCCGCCTATCTCGAAAGGATCGGTTATTCGGGGTCACGTAGACCCAGCAGTGACACCCTTCGAGACATCCATCGCGCCCACCTGTTCTCCGTACCTTTCGAAAATCTTGACATCGGCTGGGGACGCGAAATCCGCATGGATCAGGAAGCCTTCGTGCGCAAAATCGTCGAGCATCATCGAGGCGGATTTTGCTATGAACTGAACGGAGCCTTTTCAGCGCTGCTACAGGCTCTGGAATTTCAAGTGACTTTGCTGTCGGCTCGTGTGCCACTTGCGGACGGAAGCGACTCGCCGGAGTTTGACCACCTTACCCTGCGCGTTGACCTGAACGAGCCGTGGGTCGCCGACGTAGGTTTTGGCGACTGTTTTATTGACCCCCTTCGGCTTCAGGTTGGTCTGGAACAGGAGCAACAGGGAAAGTGGTTTCGCATTGTAGAGTCGGGCGATTCTTTGAGACTGGAGAGGCGAGAGGCGGAAGCTGATTGGAAGACCCAGTACTTGTTCGGTCTAAAATCAAGGCAAGTCGAGGAATTCGCGGAGATGTGCCGCTACCACCAGACCTCGCCGCAATCTCCTTTCACGAGAAAGCACGTGTGCAGCAGAGCCACTCCGGAGGGGCGCATCACGCTCTCGGAAATGAAGCTGATCACAACTAACGGGCACAGGAGGGAAGAGCGGTTGCTGAAATCCGAAGCGGAGTGGCAAGCGGCTTTGGCTGATCACTTTGGCGTGCAGGTGCCACGGTCTTGATTCTTTGTGTGAAGGCGAATTGCCGCGCCCACTATCTGGTGTATCAGGAGAGTAGTGGGTGTATGGTCCCCCGTAGGTTGTGGAGGCGTTGAGATAAGTTAGGTCACGGAAAAAGGAGGTCGCCGTGACCCAACTTCGCAAAAAGATGCTGTCATCAGCGATTTCGCCCGACACTTTCGTAAGCGCCGGATTTACTCGGTCCCGAACACATCCGGCAGTATCAAGCGCCTTTGTGCCATCGCAGGTTATCTCTTTACACCATCCGACAACACGATGAGACTGGGTCGTTTACTGCAAACCGCCTTTTGGCGGGCCAGAGTGCGTGTTGCAGTATCTCGGCCGTTACACGCACCGGGTGGCCATCTCCAACCATCGACTGGTCTCTTCAAGGACGACCAGGTCACCTTTCGATGGCGGGACACCGCGCACAACAATCAACAGAAACCGATGACCTTGTCGGTCGATGAATTCCTGCGCCGGTTCCTGCTGCATCTCCTGCCCAGAGGGTTTGTCCGCATCCGCCACTCGAGTTCCTTACCCATCGCCGTAGGGCTAGGCTTCTGCCGTTATGCTTCGCAGCATTCAGGTCTTAGCCGAGTGGCTTCCTAGAGTTTTAGGTTCGCATAACCACCCCAAGGGGGTGGCCCGTTGCTGACGGCTTTATCGAACGCGCGCACCAACACCTGTTAATCCGCAGTGTGTCGAGTCCGCGCCTCCGATAAAGCACTTACGTTATCCGGGAGTTAGCCAGATCAGTATTGCCCGCGTCGCTCGGGCCGTTTTCTCTCATCTCTCAATGAATTGTTGGACAAGATCGGCAACGATCATTCCACCTCGGCTATTGAGATGGACGCCGTCCGTGTGATAGCTCCAGCCATTGATCCGGGCGACTTCGTCAGGGCTTTTGCGCAGCACCAGAGTGCGGAAAGCGTCGCGATAGAACGAAAGAAATCCGAACTCCGTGAAAGCGCGACCCGGTGATTTCATGACTCGCTCAACTATCGCTTCATAGAGGGGAATGTAGTCAGTACCTTCTTCTTCGGCAATTCGTCTGATGATCGCGCTGAACTCCTCAATGCGTTGGTTGAGTTCGCTTTGGAAGGGATTTGTGGACATTGGGTCTTCTCCGATTGGAGGCAACGAAACGAGCGCAACGGCGGCAGCGGTCTCAGCCTTCGCACGCGATGCGATCGCCTGAAGGTTTTCACGGAACCACTCAGGGGATGGGTCGCGCGGGAGCCGCTTCGCGAATCGATAAAACCTTCTAGCTTTGGTTGAGACCAACGCCAGAACATCATTTCCGCCGATGAAGACCACTATCTTGTTCGGGCAGGATGCTATCACGCCGGAAAGTCGCTGGAGGGCATTATAGGCAAGATCCCCTCCCACGCCGAAGTTGCGAAATACGAATCGGCTTTGACCGACTCTCCCTTGGAGTTCAATAATCCAGTTGAACGCTTGACCTTTTCCTGCCGTACTACTGGAACCAAGACATGCCACGATTGATGGTAGTTCTCCCGCTGCTGCGGGCGACCCAATCAGGTGCTGCGGCGACTTTTGTGGGCCAATCATGCGTTGCCCTTCGCAGATTGGATCAACGAATTGCGCCGTTAGAATCAAGTAAATTTGTTGAGTGGTCGGCAAACAAAAATCTGAGACCGCGTTCAGGTGACTTTCGGATCGCTCGTCATCCTGACAAGAACGTGTTCGGAAAGTAGTTTGAGCGCTGTCGCCTTCGCACCTTAGTATGATGGA
>Ga0126381_100005834_pt1 | contig 13607 bp, 11 predicted proteins | sample PanSoiMetPlot_28_FD_96465 | JGI IMG/M metagenome (GOLD analysis project Ga0126381, IMG submission 96465) | Tropical forest soil microbial communities from Panama - MetaG Plot_28 | ecosystem: Environmental > Terrestrial > Soil > Tropical forest > Bulk soil | place: Panama | collected 2016-02-17
AGCTCCCAGGGCGTGCACTGCTTCCGCTCTTGCTTTCCAGATAAACCGTGTGCCTGAGCAAAATGATCGATTTCTCAGACAGTTGCGATCTCGAAAAATATTGCGATGAGCTGCGTTCGGGTTCATATCGCGTGGTGTCATTCTTCCAAAGCTGACGTGCTACGAACGCCCTGCTGTGTTCATCGCGAAAGGTTCTAGCGCAGTCGTCAGGTAACCGCCTTTACCCTCACCGACCTCAATCGAATAGCCAGCGCGTAGCGGTTTTCGGGAAACTCTTTTCGATCAGGCCGAACACACGCCTGGGGCGCACTCGGTAGAGAGGCTCAGCCCCCCCACCGCCGCTCATTCCGTACTTGCGGAGCGATGTTGGTTCTAACTTCTTGCGAACCGCTGCGTCTGTGATCAGTTCGGCGACACCTTCCAGAATCACCACCTCAGCCGCGTTTTGAGTGCCGACAATACAGTTGGGATTGCTTGCCAAGTTGCGTGCCTTTTGGGTCTTGCCGCCTGTGCCGAACCAAAACGCACCGTCGTACCAGAGGCCCCAGATGATCATGGCGTGGGGCCGACCATCGCGCCGAACCGTCACGATCCAGTACTCACGAGACGAGCTAAGGGTCTTGACGGCCCACTTCCATGACAACAAGCCCCTCTTGCTCTTGCTAATTCCGTAATCGGGAATCTGGGGTCGTTCAGTTCGTGGCAGTGTTTTGCTCTGCTTCAGTTTCGGCATGGAAACCTCCGATGTCGAGCGGTCGGCGAGCGCGAAAATCTGACAGGTACGATTTCGCGCAATTGTATGGGATGCCTGACGTTGGACAAATCGCCATCCCCGAATCCTGTGGATTCTCGTCCGACAGCACGCCGGCCCTTGGGGATAGGTTCGTCTGCCCTTCCCTGCCGACTTTAGAGCAATTGCGGATTCTTGACCGAGAAGCCCTGCCTGATCAGTTCTTTGTTGTGCTGCGTCATTTCTGACCGGAGGTTGTACTTGGCTGCAGCCATGCCGGCAGCATCGTCACCACCGTCAAGTTTATGGACGAAATCCGTACTCTGAAAAGGAAACAGATTGTGCATGGCCTCGTGAAAAACCGTGATGGCATACATTTTCCAAGGATATCGGGAACCGTGGGCCGTCTGGTAAACCTCCGTCCCGGCAAGGGGCCTGTCTCCGGTATAGGTATGGCCGATAGCCTCGGGGTTGATTTGCGCCTGGGGCCACTTCTGCTTGAGGTACGAGTGAGGGATGTCGGGAACAAAGTGGACTACGAGATTGTCACCTGTGGTTCCACCTCCCCATGACACAACGACCCCATTGGGCGTGTCTTGGAAAGCTTCATCAAACAGTGCCTGAGCTTTCGCTTGGATACCATGCTTGTCTGCTTCCGACCAACCCGTTCGGTCGACTAGTTTGGCGGTGTAGGTTGCCATAAACATCTCCTCCTTCTCTGATTGCGGTTCTTGCCTCAACGGCAGATGAAAACCGTCTTCCAATGAAACCCCTGAAAGGGAATAGATCTGGGGTTCGTCAACCGCGGGCACACCCAGGGAATCTTGGCGGGGAAGGTGGGTATTTTCCCCTGATCAGAATGGCGAAGTCAACTTCAATCGCGAGCGCGTGGACGATTGCTATTGTAGAGTCGCGATTCCACACCGAGGCCACCAGGCGACAGATTTTCGCGACAGCAACTTGGGCAAACGACTGCTTGAGTCAGTTATGGAGGCGGCACGCTTATGGAGACTGCACGCTCAACTGGCTCTGCTGTAATGGATGGAAGGCTATGAGGGCTCATAAATCGCTGAGTCCTCAAGCCCGAATTACTCCAGAGGCGCTATTCCGACCCTTCCCTTTTTCTCTGCATCGCCTGTTCTACTTGGCGCTGGCGGATGGCTTGCCATTCCTGGTATTGCTGCGGCGATAAAATGGTTTTGACTTGGGGATCGGTCTGTTGGTGAATAGCTCTCAGCTGCATGGCTTTCTGGGCAGGCGTCAAGTTCGGGTTTTCCTTGATTGCCTTAAGCTTCGGCCCCTCTTGTTCGAGAATCGGCAACATCTCCCCTTTCTGCTGGGGACTCAGGTTTAGCACCTGCGAAAGCTGCTGGAGCTTTTGCGCAGGTGTCTGTGCCTGCAATTTATTGGATGGGAAGAGACAGAACCCACAGCAAAGCAGTCCGGCGATAGAAAGCAGCATTCGGTTTCTCATTTAGTTCTCCTTTAGTTCTCCTTCCTTACTAATTGCGCCAGGGACCCCACCTAAGACTCCGATTGCAGCGTAACGAAAGCGCGGTAAGAAGCGAACTACCAAAACTATTAGCGAAGTTTTCGTTCCCTCTCGCACTTGAAGCTCGTGAAGACCGCTGTCAACCCTGCCAGTTGCGAATCCTTATCACACCGCCTGACACTTCAGGCCATAGGAGTTCCGGGCAAACGCGACGGAGCGCGCCGGACTAAAGGCCTTCCTGCGGAAGAGTCCGGCGGCTATTGACTGGCACGAAGAACAAAATTCGTTCCGCATGAGAAAGATATTCGACGTTCCGCTTGCAGTTTTCGCACTATCTCTCGTAGTGCTCTGGCTTTCGGCACAGGTCGGCGTTTTCCTTCATAACCGGCTTTTGCCCTTGGAGGGAGAAGAAAGGCAAGACCTGGCCCTGGTTATACCCGCAACGCTGACGCTGCTTGGACTACTCATCGGATTCTGTTTTTCGCTGGCCTCCAATCGCTATGATCAGCGCAAGAATTATGAGGAGGCCGAAGCCAAGGCGATCCGCACAGAGTACGTCCGCGCGGACTTGCTTTCCGCTCCCGACGCAGCCAGAGTGCGTGAACTGTTAAAGAAATACCTCGACCTGCGTATACGCTTCTATGAAACTCGCGATAAGCCAGAACTTGGGCGCATCGACCTGCATACCACACAATTGCAGACTCAACTCTGGTCAGCGGTGGAAGCAGCTGCCGACAAGCAGCCACGTTATCCAACCCTGGTCGTTTCAGGTGTGAACGATGTGTTGAATTCGCAGCAAGATACTCAGGCCGCTTGGGAGTTCCGCTTGCCGGTTGCGGCTTGGTGTTTCATGTTTTCTGCAGCCCTTTTCAGCGCGCTGTTAAGCGGCTACTCGCGTCGCCGGAAAGGTATTACTGTATTTGCCATAGTTCCGCTGGCCGTATCAATCTCGTTATTCCTCATAGCAGACATCGAGAGTCCGCGTCGAGGCCTCATTCGCGTGGTTCCAAATAACTTGATAATCCTCTCTCAATCTCTGCAAGCGCAATAGTGTTCAATCGCCGCCAGCGCACCTTTGGCGAAAAATCGCGACAGCACTCACAACCGGAATGATGCCCAGCCTCAGGCAGGTATGGTTCAGAACAAGATCTTCGAGATGACGTTCGTCCCAATTCACACCGCGCTTGATCTCGGCGCAAGAGCAGGCAAAACAGCCTTTCGCCCCGTGTAGTGCGAATCTTCGGCTTTTTCGCGCCCCCCGCTGGTTGACAATATTTTTACAACTGAGTTACTGAGGTGACCTTCCTGCCCTGCTCTTGAGGCAGCACAATTTGGTAGAGAAAGAGATATAGGTTGTGAAGAGAGTTTCAATGATTGCCGCCCTCGCCACCGTCATCTGGTTGGTGGCGGGGACCACCGCAAGCGACGGGCGGCGCACGTTCGTTGGCGAGATTTCCGACAGCCAGTGCGCCATGAACGTCCATTCCCTGACCCGTTCCCACAAAGAGATGCTGAAGTCGAAGTCGATGGGTGGCAGCGCCGCCGAATGCGCGACCTACTGCGTTAAATATCTAGGCGGAGATTACGTATTGTCGGCGAAGGCCGATGTGTTCCGCCTGGATGACCAGGCGCAAGCCGCCGCGTTTGCGGGACAGGCCGTCAAATTGGTTGGTGTGCTGGGGCCGAAGAGCACGATCCACGTCATTTCGATTGGGGTCGACTCGCAAGCGAAGTCTTCGGATCGCAGCGATCCACAATAGGACGCGAGCGGGCGACTTGTGACACCCAGCACACGACCCCATGGTGAGATGCTCCCGGCATCCTCACCGAGGACAGTTAGATCCCGGACGCGGAAAAATGCATAATCAGTGCAATGTCCTCTGCTGACGGCAAAATTACGCATGTCAGCGACACGGCGCTTATGGTGGCGGCGTGCCGCGCGCATGAAACGGAGTTGGAAGATGCGTTCGTGCGGGATCCATTCGCGGCGCGGCTTGCCGGAGAGCGGGGATTCGCCATCCTCGCCGCATTGCCACATTCGAACATATTGCGGCTTGCACTCGCCATTCGCACGCGCTTCGTTGACGAATTGCTGCTGGAAGCGTTGCGGCTGTACCCCATCGCGACCGTTCTGAGCGTCGGCTGCGGTCTTGATACGCGTCCATGGCGTCTTGAATTGCCGTCAGATCTGCGCTGGATTGAAGTCGACCTCCCCGATGTGCTGGATTACAAAGAGCAGTTGATGTCGGGCGAGGCGCCGCGCTGCTGGCGTGAGCGGCTGACGGTGGATCTGAACGATGCGGCCCAGCGGTGCGCCATGCATGCGGCCGGCGGTTCCCCCACGGCGCTGATGATTACCGAGGGACTGCTGTTGTATCTGCCGGCCGCGACCGTGGAAGCGATCGCCGCCGAAAGCTCGAGTCAAAGCGGCGTTGCCCACTGGATCAGCGATATTACGACCAGCGCGTTCAGCAAGGTGCTGGCAGGCGGGGCGGACACCATGCAGCCCATCCGGCATGTGCAGGCCTTGGACGTGTTGGAAGGCGAACAGATTCTCGAGGTGCTCGGGCGCAACGGATGGACGACTTCGGCGATGCGCAGCTACATCAGAGATGTGGGCTTCGTGCGGGAACGCGTCCGGCGGGCGCTGGGTGGCGCGATGCCACCCCCACTGCCGTTTCCAACGAACGATCCGACCGGAGTGCACCGGTTCGGACGCGGGTAACGGGAAGCGCAGTAGCAACCCTTGAAACGCCAGGAGCGGAAACGTTGTCTGCGATAGAATTCGGACGCATGCTGCGATTGTCGAGATTCCCCTTCAAGCCTGTCGCCCACTGTTTCGTGCTGGGGGTTGCGCTGCGGTGCGTGGTGTTGGCGTCACCTGTGGCCGAGGAACCGGCTCGACCGCGTATCACCAGCATAGATCACGTGGCGATCTACGTCAGTGACGTCGAGAAATCGCGGCGGTTTTATTCCGATGTGCTTGGACTGACCGTTGGGTGTCCGCAGTACTCGGGCGCGGACACCTGCCTCTTAGTTCGGCCGTCGGCACAGCGGATTCTGTTGAGAGCCGCGCCGGCCGAAATCAGGAACCATGCGCACCAGAGCTGGCTTGCGGAAATCGCATTTGCGACTGACGAGGTTTCGGGCGCGCGCCGATACTTGTTGGCCCATGGTTTCCATCCAGAGCCAATTCAAAGAGATTCCGATGGCGCGGAATCTTTTCGCGTAAGGGATCCGGAAGGCAACGCGATCGTCTTCGTCCATCGCCCGGCTTCTGAGGCCGGTCACGGGCCTGCATCCCAGCAGATCGCTTCGCGGATGATCCATGCGGGGTTTGTGGTCAAAGATATGGCTGCCGAGAATCGTTTCTACGTGGACGTTCTGGGGTTTCGCCTTTACTGGCGCGGTGGCTTCAAAGACGACGGCACGGACTGGTACGAGCTGCAGGTGCCGGAAGGTCCTGATTGGATTGAGTACATGCTCAACATTCCTGCCGACGCCGACCATAAGAAATTGGGGTGCAGAATTATTTTTTCTTTAGCGTGAAAGATGTTCATGTGGCGGCCGCGGCGCTTCGCACGCGCGGATACGGAACCTTCGATGGGCCGGAGGTCGGGCGGGACGGCAAAGACAGCCTGGATGCCTATGACCCCGATGGCACCCGTGTCGAAGTCATGGAATTCGCGCCCGTGCAGAAACCCTGCTGCCATCCCTATACCGCCGAGCATCCGAAGCCGTGAGGGCTCGGCACATGACTGAGTCGCTGGTCCCAGCTAAGACCTAGCGCTGTGGACTTGACTGGTAGACCGCGTGTCCGCCAACGATGGTTTCGAGTACCTTGATATTCGCGAGGTCTTCCGCAGGGAGCTCGCGCGGATCGCCATCCAGAACAATGAGATCTGCGAACTTGCCGACTTGCACCGAGCCGGTCACGTCGTCGGCATGGAGTTCGTAGGCGGCGTTGATGGTGGCAGCCAGAAGAACGGCTTCGCGCGAGAGACCGGGATCGTCGCCCAACCTGCCGTGGTATTCGGCTGGAGCACGGGATGCGTTAGTGCGCGTAACGCCGACTTTGAGAGCGAACCATTCGTCAAGCGCGTCCACGGGCCAGTCACTGCCGAAGGCAATGCGCGCCCCTGACGATGCCAACAAGCCTGCAGGTTCGAGGATCTTCATGCGGTTGGGGCCAAAATAGTTTGTGAGGCCGAGGGTATCGCCGGCGGGCTTTTCCCACTGGAACGAGAGGACCGGGATTGCGCCGAGCGCTTTGAAACGTGAGAAGTCAGCGGGATCGACGATTTCGTCGTGCGCGAGCGCGGGGCGAATGTCGGCGCTGCCGATCTCTTTGCGCATCGCTTCCACCGCATCGAGGCCGGCACGCACGGCAGCATCGCCGTCGGCGTGCAGGTGAGGATCGAAGCCGGCGCGGGCAAGACGCACGAGAATTTCCGCTAATGGCTTGGGTGGAAAATAGACCGCCGGACCTCGACTTTGGCCGGGAAGCCAGTTCGGATTTTGCTGCGTGCCGGCGTTGACGCGATAGGGCTCCAGCACGGCGCCGGTCAGCGCGGGCGCGGCGATGACGCCATCGAGAAACAGCTTCGTGTTGCGCACCGTGATGCCGGGCTTCACTTGGATCGGGCCCTGATCATACTGCTTGGCATACGCCACAATCCTGGCCACCGCGCTTGCCGGATCGCTCGCCTCATCGGGAGTGATCAGCGGGGCGAAGTGAGCGCGGACGGTGAGAGCTTGAGCACGCTGCAGCGCCGTGAACGCGGCCATGTCTTCAGGAGATCCGACGGCGTCGAGGAAGGAAGTGACCCCCTGCCGGTTCAGAGCTTGCTCGGCAGCTTTCGCGGCCGCGATGTTCTCTGCGGGCGTTGACCGGGGAAGCAGACTGGAGAAGACCTCAAAGGCGGCGTCTTCGAGCAAGCCGGTGGGACTGCCATCGGCAGCACGCCAGATTTTTCCCCCGAGCGGGTCAGCGGTGGCTTTGGTGATCTTGGCCAGTGCGAGAGCTCGCGAGTTCGCCAGAACCGTATGCCCGAACGAGGAGCGGATGATGATTGGGCGCGATGTGCTGAGCGCGTCGAGCGTGGCGCGGCTGGTTTTGACTCCCGCGGGACGCATGCTTTCCTGAAACCAGTTCACCACTTCGAGCCAGCCGTCCGGCTCTTTGTTCCGGGTCTCGTCGAGGCACGCTTGCACGCGCTTCTGAAATTCCGCGACGGTGAGCGAATCGTAGTTCAGGTTGCATTTGCGCAGCGTGAGCCCACCTTCGAGCGGGTGCATGTGACCATCGACGAGTCCGGGCATGAGGAAGTGGCCCCGCAGATCGGTGACTTGTGTGGATGGCCCGATGTACGGTGCGACGCCCTCATTGCTGCCCACGTAAACGATGCGACCGTCGCGCAGGGCAACGGCTTGCGCAACCGAGGTGTTGGCGTCGGCGGTGAACACGGTGCCGTTGCGGTAAACCCGGTCCGCTGCCGTCTCTGCGGCGAGGGACAATGAGAGCAGGAACCCCACAACGAGCAGACGGGAAGCGAGGAATTGGGTCATGGCTGCGGTTCGATGGTGGAAGACTAAATCATCAGGACGCCCGAGTAAACCGGGAGGCTTGGGCCGTGCCTCGACGCGGTGTCCAACTCCGAACACCGCTTGCCAATTGCGGACAACCTAGGGTGAATCACGGTTCCAGCATTCTGCGGTCGAGGAGCGGCCTCAATCACATAGAGACCTGGTTTTGGCAGGTGGAATGCACACCCCAGCACGCCAGGGCGAGTAGCGGGTCGGGGGCGCAGAAGTTGATTCGCGATTGCAAATACGCGGTCCGGTCTCTTTTACGAAGTAAGAACTTTGCCTTCGCGGTTGTCGTGACCCTTTCCGCGTGCATCGGGGTCAACGTCGCGATTTTCGCAATCGTCAACTCGGTGCTGCTGCGGCCGTTGCCGGTTCCCGATTCGCAGGACATTGTCCTGATGTCAAACCGGTATCCCAAGGCGGGAGTGGGTGAACAATTTATCAGTGCTGCCGGAGATTATTTCGATCGACGCGAAAAGGTCACGGCGTTAGCAGAGCAGGCAGCTTTCCAGTTCTCCAACCAAACTATCGACATCAGTGGCGGAGCGGAGCGAGAAATGGCGATGACGGCCACACCTTCGCTTTTCAGCCTGCTGCGAGTGGCGCCGCTACTGGGCCGGACGTTTACCGCCGCAGAGGGAGAGATTGGGGCGGAGCAGAAAATTGTTCTGAGTTATGGGTTGTGGCAACAGATCTTCGGCGGCAATCCGGCGGCGCTCGGACGCCAAGTCCGGCTTGACGGACGTCCGTTCACCGTGGTGGGAGTGATGCCGCAGAACTTTGTCTTCATCGATCCGGAAGTGCGGATGTGGATCCCGGCAGCCTTTACCGATGAGGATAAAAGCGTTCATCACAACAACGAGTGGTACAACATCGGCCGCTTGCAGCCGAGCGCGACCATTCGACAGGTGCAGGCGCAGGTTGATGCGCTGAACGCCTTCAATCTCGAAAAGTCCCCTCAGTTCAGAGAGTTTCTAATCAATGCCGGCTTCTATACGTCCGTGGAACCGCTAGAAGAGATGATGGTCAGGGATGTGCGGCCGGTTTTGCATCTGCTGTGGGCCGGTTCGGTGTTTGTGCTGCTCATCGGAGTGTTGAATGTAGCCAATCTGGCGTTTGCCCGGCTCACTCTGCGCAAGAAAGAATTCGCGACGCGCATCGCGTTGGGCGCAGCACGTTCGCAACTGCTGCGGCAATTCATGACGGAGAATTTGCTTCTGGCTTTGGCAAGTTGCGCCGGGGGAGTGCTGGTTGGCGCCCTCGTCCTAGGCGTCCTCGCCCGGACGGGACTGAACCACTTTCCACGGGCTAACGAAGTGCGTATCGATTCCCACGTGGTTTGGGTTGCCGTGTTGATGGCCGTTGCCGCAAGTGCTCTGCTGAGCAGTCTCTCTGTCGTGGGAATTTCGATTCAAGGATTTCACAATTTCCTGCGCGATAGTGAACGAACGGGCACCGCCGCAAAGGCGCGTCCTGTGCGGCAGGGCCTGGTGGTCGCTCAGATCGGCGTCGCCTTTGCGCTGCTGGTCGGCGCTGGACTCTTGCTGGCGAGCTTTCGCGAACTTTTGAAGGTCGACCCGGGCTACCGCACCGACAATGTCGTGACTGCGTCGCTCAGTGTACCGAATAGCAAATTCAATGACGCCCAGCTGGATCTGTCGGTAAGCCGGTCGCTGGACGCTGTCCGGCGAACCGCGGGTGTGGTTTCAACCGGGGCCAGCACAATCATCCCGCTTGGCGGCAAGTACGATAACAGCGTGATTCTGGCCGTGGGATATGTCATGAAACCCGGCGAGTCGGTTGTCTCTCCGATTCGGCTGTCGGTCACGCCGGGATATCTGGAGACAATGGGGATCTCTCTGATTCGCGGGCGGTATTTTCAGGAGAGCGACACCGCCCACTCGGCGCAGGTTGTGATCGTCGATGAGAAGCTGGCCCAACGCTTTTGGCCTGATCGCGATGCGCTCGGACAACAGATGTACGAGCCGGATGGCGGGCTGGCGCTCACCGATCACACGGTTCGCTATACGGTCGTGGGGGTGGTCCGTTCTGTGCGGCTGGAAGATCTTTCGGGCAGAGGGAATCCAGAGGGCGCGTACTATCTTCCGTTTTCGCAACGTTCCTCGAACCATTACACGATCGCGGTGAGGACCGCAGGAAACAACGCTGCGCTGGTACCGGCGATCCGGACCGAGATTGCAACGATCGACCCTGAGATTCCTTTATTCGACGTCAGGACGATGGCACAGCGTAAGGAACTCTCGCTGTCGTCGCGGCGAACGTCAATGTTGCTGGGCCTGGCCTTCGGCACTCTGGCGCTGCTGCTGGCCGCGCTTGGGATTTATGCAGTGTTGGCTTACCTGGTTGCGCAACGGCGGAAGGAGATCGGGATCCGAGTTGCGTTGGGCAGCACACATTCCGGGATCGTAAAGCTTGTGGTGCGAGAGGGACTCGCCCTGGTTGGGGCGGGATTGATGTTGGGCGTCGTCAGTTCGGTTCTGTTGCGCTCCGTGGTTCAGAACCAGGTTTATGGGGTGGCTCCGCTGAATCCGTTTGTTATGGGCTGCGTCGCAATCCTGTTTGCGGTGGTTGCGCTGATCGCCTGCATCGTTCCCGCGCGAAGGGCCATGCAAGTGGATCCGGTCGTCGTGCTGACTGAGCAATAGCGTATGGATGATGAGGACAAGTCATGAACGGTTTGATCCAGGATCTCCAGGTCTCGGTTCGCAGCCTGCAAAGGAAGCCTGGATTCGCAATGCTCGCGGTCTTGATTCTCGCTCTGGGCAGCGGAGCGACCACCGTCATCTTTACGCTGATCAGCAGTGTGCTGCTGAAACCGCTGGCGTATCCCCAACCTGAGCGACTGGTGACGCTGCACCTGCAAACCGAGACGCACGGCGACCGGTGGGGTTTTTCCTACCTCGATTTCCTGGACACGCAGCGCCAGTGTCGTTCGTTCCAAGGCGTTGCCGCTTGGTCCTATGACGGAGGGGGCACGGTGACCTCTCCGGGAGAACCTGAGTACGTCGACGGGCGATTCATCTCGTCCGACCTGTTTTCGGTTTTACGCCTCCCTTTGGCGTATGGGCGCACGTTCGTTCCCGACGATGAGCATGTGGGTAGCGCGCCGGTGGTCATCATCAGCACCCGCCTGTGGAAGCAACGCTACGGCGGCGATTCCCGAGCGGTTGGCATGCCGCACACGCTTGAGGGGAAAACCTACACGATCGTGGGGATTGCGCCGTCAGGCTTTTAATTGGACGGCGAGCCCGGGGTGTTCATTCCCCTCGGACAGAATGACCAACCGAGAATGCGGTGGCGGGGAGCGCATTTCATTCGTGTGATCGCACGACTTCGGGCCGACGTAACCCTGGCGCAGGCGCAAACCGAACTCGCTGTAGTGAGCCGGCGGCTGGCGCAGCAATATCCAGACTCAAATGCGGGCATCACCGAGGTTCCGCATCCGCTGCAGAGCGACCTCGTGAAAGATGTCAAATCCACGTTGTGGCTGCTTCTGGGAACAGTTGGAGTTGTGCTGCTGATCGCGTGCGTCAATGTGGCGAGTCTTCTGCTGACCCGGGTGGTGTCGCGTCAACACGAATTTGCCTTGCGGCTCGCGCTCGGTGCTCCTGCTCGACGGCTGTTGCAGCAGTGCTTAACCGAAAGTAGTGTGCTCGGCATTGGCGGCGGATTATTCGGACTGGCGCTGGCAGCCCTTGGAACGCGTCCATTTATTCGTTTCTGGCCTGACGGTTTGCCGCGAGCCGATGAAGTGCATGTGGACTGGCGGGTTTTGCTTTTCGCGAGTACCTGCTCCGTTTTGACCGGACTAATCTTTGGGTTAGTACCGGCGCTACGGGCCAATCATAGTTCGATCGAGGAAACTCTTCGCTCACGGTCGCGCACTGTTGCCAGCGGCGCGCACAAGCATCTGAACGGATTTGTGATCTGCCAGATCGCGCTTGCGCTGGTATTGCTGAGCGCGGCAGCGATCCTGGGGCGCACGTTTCTGCGTCTTTCCGGGCTCAATCCTGGAATCGATGTTCACAACGTGCTGGCGGCGCGTGTTGCGGTGTCGCCGGCGGCTGCATCCAGTCCGGCAAAGGGACGAGCGGACTGGGAGGATCTGCTCGAAAGTATGCGGCGGGCGCCGGGAGTTCAGTCGGTCGCGCTCGCTGACATTGTTCCGATGCGCGAGGGCGAGAACGTACTGAACTATTCTCCGACAGCCACTCGTCCTCTCGACAGCCAGGCGCCCGAGGCGCTCGCGTCGGCTGTGTCCCCCGACTATTTGCAGGTGATGCGCCTGCCACTGGTTCGCGGCCGCTTCTTTGCTGCAAACGACCGGCTCGGGAATACTCAGGTTGTGGTGATTGACGAACACATGGCGCGGCACGCGTTTGGCGATCAGGATCCTGTTGGAAGGCTTCTCTGGATCCCGGCACTCGGAGAGAGGCCCGTACAAGTCGTCGGCGTGGTGGCACACGTGCGGCATTGGGGTCTTGCAGAAGACGACCTCTCGGCGGTGCAGGACCAGTGTTATTACCCACTTTTCCAGGTTCCAGACAATCTGGTCAAGCTGTTCTCCTCGGTGCTTTCGATTGTGATTCGCACCCAGGCTTCGCCTCTGAACATGGTTGAGACCTTGAATCGGCAGGCGCGGGGCGCGACAGGCGATCAGACCCTATATGAAGTGCGCACGATGGAACAGCTGGCCAGCGGGTCGCTGGCACAGCAAAGATTCCTGCTATTGTTGTTCGGGCTATTTTCCGCACTTGCATTGCTGCTGGCTTGTGCCGGGATCTACGGCGTGATGATGCACCTGACGAGCGAGCGTGTGCCGGAGTTCGGGGTGCGCATGGCGCTTGGAGCCAATCCCGGAACGATCGTCAGGCTTGTGCTGGGGAAAAGCCTGGTTCTCACTTTCGGCGGAATCGGGATTGGCATGGCAGCCTCGTTCGCATCGGGGCGCGTTCTGCAGCGATTCGTACCGGGCGCCCAGGCTCAGTTCAGCTCTACTTTTGCGCTGGTTCTGCCAATACTGATTGGGGTTGCGCTGTTGGCGAGCTATGTTCCCGCGCGGCGGGCTGGGAAAGTCGATCCCGTGGTGGCCTTGCGGGAGGGGTGAGTCGGGCAGGCATCAGGGGAGGGATCTGTGGGCTGCGCGCTAAACCATTCTTGCCTTAAGACTGCGGCATCCCCCCGGATAGGAATGCTTCGACTTCCGCGCTCAGCATGACAAAGGCTACCCGAGGTGCAGGCCCGGGATGTGCACAGGAGACGGTGCACAAGTATCTACAAAGCCAATCTGGAACATCTACCCAGCCCGTCTAGAACGGAATGACTTTCTTTAGGCCGTGCTTTCGTTTCTTGCTGCTCGAAAGTTCCTGATCGCTGGCGGGCGTTTGATCATCGGCGCTCGCTGCCGTTGCCACGGCCGCGTTCTGCTGGATCTCGTTCACCTGCGTGGGCGGCGGGGGGGCTTGCTCGGTGGCGCTGTCCATCGGCTTCAACTCGTTCGGATCGGACGGAGCATTCGCCTTTAGCTCGTTGGTATCGGCGCCCGGCGGAGGGGGTGATGCCGTCTTTCCAAACTGCGGCTCATTGAGGCCTGGTGTGGGTTGCGGCGGCGGAGGATCGCCGGCGGTGTTGCTGGCGTCCGCGTTGTTCAGAACCGTGACTCCCACGGTTTTTTCGCCAGCGCCCGTGTCCACCTGCCCAAATGCCTCACGAGTTTCTCGCAGAACTTCCTGGCTCGGGGCTATCGGCTCAGAATCGGCTAGCGAGGGGCTGCCG
>Ga0126381_100005835_pt1 | contig 13606 bp, 19 predicted proteins | sample PanSoiMetPlot_28_FD_96465 | JGI IMG/M metagenome (GOLD analysis project Ga0126381, IMG submission 96465) | Tropical forest soil microbial communities from Panama - MetaG Plot_28 | ecosystem: Environmental > Terrestrial > Soil > Tropical forest > Bulk soil | place: Panama | collected 2016-02-17
CCAAGCCAGTAAGTGCCTATGCTGAATGAAGTTAAGATGACCTGGCGGAGAGGGGGGGATTCGAACCCCCGATACAGCTTTTGACCGTATAACGGTTTAGCAATTCTCTGAGCAGAGATGATACCCAGCAATCCCAATTACTTACAGTTGTCCTGACAGATGCAAAATCACCTCAAGTCACCTGATTAGTCAGTTATGGGACACCATTCGGGACAGTGAAATTCGCAGACATTCCGAACCTTCCTGTGGCGACCCAACGGGCAGGGTATACCCCCCGAAGTACAAAAACGAAAGCCCGGAGGGCGGCGTCACTTGCTCACATAATTTTTGCCAATTTTCCCGGCCGCGCTTGGTTCTGCTGTGACACTCTAATGGCCAGCTCTTAGCAAAATCGCAAAATCTCGACTTCATGTCGCTTAAGCATGCCCAACATCCTCCTCCCTCCACCCTCCCCGGGCTCACAGACCCGGGGAAGGTTAGGGAGAGTTCTACCTCTTACAATTTTTGTTGAATGGCTCAGAATTTCCGGAATGCGGAGGGTCAGAATTTCCGGAACTTACTACCCCTTACCCTTTTCACATTTGGGGGCATTAGGTCCTGACAGACGTCAGACGTAATGGTGAGTTTGGCGAGTTGGGCCGGCCAGAGCCAGAGTCCCACGTTGTGCGAGGATTAGACTGGCTACAAACGTCGAAGGAGTTCCCAGATCCTCCACATCCAAGTCTGCGAGGTCGCTCTAGACTCTTGGTCACCACTCAACAAAGTCGAGCTGCGCAATTGTGTGCAGCATATTGTATGTGGAGCGGGCAAGTTGCCAGCCAGATCATTGTCCTCGTCTTCCATCTCCCGCATGTCAACTTCAGGGATCATGTCCAGTCCGAACGAATCACACACCGACACTTTGCATAACATCCTTCTGCCGGTTGCGCTTGCGATGCCCTTCAGAGTGCAACGAGCATCGGCCCGACAACCGTCGCCTAGGATGTGGGACCCCTGATGCAGCCCTACTGGATCGTTTAATCCGTCTCAATCCTAGGCGCGAAGGAGAGTTCGATGAATAATCTATATAGAACTGCTTACAAGGCTGATGCGTCTTTCAGATTGTTGAAAGCCTTACTAGAATCAGTTCGGCAATTCGTCTGACAGTACCGCCAAATTTCATGGCCGCAAACAGAAACCGCCGGTTGCTTCCGCGAGACCGTTCTAGGGTCCGATTTTTCGTCCGAAATTTTTGGGCACACCTACCCCTTGCCCCTTTCCACATTTTGGGGCATTACGCCTCGACAGTCAGCGACGCTAAACATTCGTCATGGAAAAATCGTTCCGAACCCAAGGACTTTCCGCGGAAAGGGACATTCTGGAGGTCGATCATCTTTAATGAGTCTAGGGGCGTTTTTTTGCAGCCCGCCCCACAAGGTACAGAATAGCCAACCTTGAGTTCTAGCACTCGGCGCCGATCATTACCGCCAATTGGATGGCCAGTTCGATTACGAGCCCTACAATCGCACGCAGGACCTGCTCAACATTCAACCGGTCATCCCAAGTGAACATTAGCAAGAACTGGATGATCATTAGCCGTATCATCCAGCCGCTGGTCTGGCGCAGCCCTGTCTGAACCGGAAAGTGCCATACGCTCACAGCAAGTTTAGCGTGATCGATGTTAACAAGTCAGGAGCAGTCAGCCGGGGAAATTGCGGCGGATGCTTCCGTTGACAAGGGCTCTGTTTTGTCCAGCATGTGACAAAGCCTATCGTATGCCGTCTCGCTCGCAGCCAACTGCAATCTCGCGGACTCGAGCAGGCGCGGGCGCAACTCCCCACAGGCTCGCCACGCCGACAGGATCGCCGACTTCAGTCGGGCTTCCCAGTCTTTCTCTTCGAGCGTGACCACCTCGCAACCGACGCCAAATTGGTTGGCGAGGCCGTACAGCTTGGCGGCAAAGTACTTCGACTTCAGCCAAGCGACGACCGGAATTCCCTGCGCGAGCGCAAAGACTCCGCCGTGATAACTGGTGGTGATCATCACACGGCACCGGCCGACTTCCTCGATCATGCCTTCGACGAGGGTTAGATCGTGCGCCGGCTCAGCGACATTGTCGTATCCATCGAACAGAACGTGACAAATGCCGGAATCATCCTCATCGGGATGGCGCGAGATCGGTACTGCCACCAGCGGCGCGCCCACCTCGCACGCGGCTGACTGTAGCGGGCGTTTTAGACTGTCGAGCATGTCGCTCTTGATGTCCGAATACCACGACACGCGAAGGTTCACGCCGATGCAGTCGCCCATAGATGGCTGCCGATGGGTGTAAACCGTCTCGATGGCGTCGTCGCCGGTGACGAACACCCGTTCGCGCGGCACACCGAGGGAGTCGAGCAGCTTCGGCCCGGTGATCGTTTCACGAATGTTGATTTGGTTCACACGCGGCAGAACTTTCCCAGCCCGCGCCCATAGACACGGGTCTTCGATGGGGCCTACACCCTGGCCAAGGACCGCCGTTGGAATGCCGTGGTCCATCGCCATCTGCATCGTGTTCAAGATTAGGGTTGAGTGCGAACCAAACGCCGTCGTGATTTGCCCAGCCCCACTGGCGACGACGAGATCGCAACTCTTGACCAACTCAATAAATTGACGCAGTTCGGCGCGAGCGTCGCTGCCGGCTCGACTTGCGACCAACTGTTCTGCCAAGCCGGGCCGGCGATGGCGCCAGGTCACGTCCAGTTCCGAGTAGAACGGCATCTTGAACCGGCGGCCGAGACGCGTGAGCATCCCGGCGGTGTTGTAATACGCGTGGCGGCCAAGCGGCCGAACCAGCTTGGCCGTTGGGCAATAAAAACCCAGCAACTCCGGCGTTTCACTGAAGACGAGAATTTCCGCATCCGGCCAAAACTTCCTAAAGCGCCTGACAGTGACTTGCAACATGGCAACGTCACCGAGATTGAGGCAATGAACGGAACTGGGATCGATAAGAATTCGCATAGATTAATAGGCGGAGCGTTTGCCTCTTGCTTTGGCCGAAGAAGTTGTCGTTACACCCGTATACTACCATTCAGAGTTTTTTTTACTACTTGACAAATGGGCAGGAGAATTCGGCTTGTATTTTTCGGTTAAGGTGCTGCGCAAACTTCGTTCGCTAGGAAAGCTGTCGTTTAACGAGGCGCCGCGCGACCGTGCCACCTGGCCGGAAGGCGAGGTGTTCTTTCGGGGTGACACTGTCAACCCCAAGGAGCAGTGGGTCTATCACCCGCAGTACCAGGACCCAACGGAGTTGACGTTCACTGACGGCACGATGCACTTCCGGGTCAAGGCCGAGACGGCGGACGAGTGGGCCTACCTATATCTCGACCCTCAGGAATACAACTGGGGTGACTATTCCTGGCAGATGAAGTTCCGCCGCATGACGCCGTTTCAAGAGTACGCTTTCAATTTTCGCTACGTCGATTTTGACAACCGCTACCGCTACCGCTTCGAAGATGACCTGCTGTTTTTCGACTCCAAGATCCGTGGCAAGTGGAGATGTCATGGCCGCATGCCGTTCCCAATGGCTATGGGCGCGTGGTATGACCTGCGCATCGACACCCGCGGCGACCTTCACCGGTGTTACGTCAACGGCGTGCTCATGATGGAAAATCGCGAAGGCTCAATCCCGCGTGGCTCAATCTCGATCGTCCTCTGGGAGATTGACAGCAAGACGGATTGCGTCGCGGAGGTAGGGCCGGCGTTGGTGAAGAAGCTCGTCTAAACCGCTCTACGACTTCAACCCCTTCAAATATTTCGCAAAAGTCATCGCCAAGATCGTTGCGCTTGAGGGCGAACTCCACCGTCGCTTTGAGGAACCCCAGCTTGTCGCCCGGCGTCGGCGAAGTGATCTTCGATGGTGCTCTTGCCGCGGCGGGTCACCATGATGATCTGGTCGCAGCCCGAATGTGCTGCCTCTTCCGCGCCGTACGGAATGCCCGGCTTGTCGATGAAAGGCAGCATTTCTTTCGGCTGCGCCTTGGTGGCGGGAAGAGAACGCGTTCCCAATCCTGCCGCTGGAAATACTGCCTTGCGAACTTTCAGTGCCATCAATGCCTGTTCCTCGTTTTCTATAACGCCGGACCATCGTTCCCCACCATAATTCGCCGCACGATGGGGAACCGGCCGCATGCTCTATTTCGTGAACTCGTTCGTGGGACTGTTGCAGCGTGAAGCTGGTGCCGACCTTCAGCTTGTAATCGGAACGTAGCTTCATGATTCCCAGCTTGCCCAGCGTGTACACCAGATACGTTGGATCGGGCGGTGCCGCGCTTCGCTTCCTGTTCGGCGACAGCAGCGGTCTGATGGTACTTGTTTTACAAACAACTTCGTGTCCTAGGCCAGCGTCATCTTGCCGGTGTGCATCTCGATGTAGCGCGCATCGCGCAGCAGAGCGTCGGCCCAGAGGTTCATTTGGTGCAAACAATTGCATAGTGCGGCTGATTGGGCCGTGACAGCCTCGCGTTTTCCCTTGTTCCCATAATGGCAACGTACTTGCTCCACTTTGCACTGAGAGCCTTGGCACAGTTGGAGAATCAGGAGCGCTGTGCCAGATTGTTCCTCCGTCAGCTAGGGCCGAGCTCCCTGGCTCCCTGTTTGCGCCATGAATGACGCCCTCAGAAGCAAGACTTTTCAATCCTCCGTCCACTGGCCCGATCAGACAGGCGGAGTCGGCTTAGAGGATGTGCGCCCAGCGACAACACCAGCCGAAACACTCGTCTCGTCGCCTGCACCCGCACCCAGGGTCAGCATTATCATCCCGTGCTACAAGACCTCGGGCCTAGTTGCGGAAACCCTGCGTTCGGTTTTCGCACAGACCTACAAAGATTTCGAAGTCGTTATCGTAAATGACGGTGCTCCTGATACACAGGAGCTCGAGCAGGCCATCGCTCCCTGGCGCGACCAGATCACCTACGTCCACACCGAAAACTGTGGCCTCGCTGGTGCGCGCAACAACGGTATACGCGCGGCTCGCGGCGAATTGATTGCACTTCTCGACTCCGACGACATTTGGGAGCCCAGCTATCTCGAAGTGCAGGTCCGTCAACTCGATCAGCAACCAGACGCTGACATCGTGTATCCGAACGCCATGATTTTTGATGAAGGGCCCGGGTTGTACGAATTCCCGCGTTCGTCTGGCGAAGTTACATTCAACTCGCTGGTGCAGGAGCGCTGCGTCGTGATGGTGTCGGTGCTGGCACGTCGCTCGGCCCTCGAGCGTGCCGGCCTTTTCGATAGCAACCTCCGCAGTTGCGAGGACTTCGATATGTGGTTGCGCTGTCTGAAGAGCGGCAGCCGGATCATCTATCACAATCAGGTGCTGGTACGATATCGCCGCCGCTCGGGAAGCCTCTCGGCCGACGAAGTCTGGATGTGTAGCAATGCCATCCACGTTCTCAATAAGATGCGCACCGCGGTTTCCATGACTGAGGAGGAGCGCAAAGTGCTTGAAGATGCCCTGCTGCGCTTCGAGGGTAAGCGTCTGTTCTTTGAGGGCAAACGAGCTTTCAACGATAGTGACGTGCCCAAGGCGATTGAGCGCTTGCGCAAGTCCAACACCTATCTGCACAGCTTCCGAGTGTCCTTGATCCTCTTGCTGATTCGCGCCCTTCCTCGCTTCGCCTGTACTGTCTATTTGTGGCGCTCGCGCATGGTCGGAAACAAGGACATCGTGTAAATGACGGTTCCTTCTTCGAGCTTCTACACTACAAATAGGCATCGCCCTTCTGCCGGTATCTTCTTGATTATTGCCGCGGCCCCGCTTATCGATGACGACTAGCACACTAACACAACGCACGGCCGCCGGAGTGGCCTGGAGCAGCGCCTTCCAGGGTGCCCGCCAGTTGTTGCAGGTTGTCTCGGTTTCTGTACTCGCACGGCACGTTCCGCCTGCGGCATATGGTCTTATCGCCATGGCGTTCCTCGTGACAAGCTTCCTGGAGACCGTCCGCGATGCCGGCACGGGCACAGCGCTCATCCGCGAAAAAGAAATGTCAGATGAGATTGCTTCGACTGCCTTTTGGCTGAATTGCGGTGTCGGCACTGTCGCTGCCTTGCTGGTCATTCTCTCGGCGTGGCCTGCGGCCCGGTTCTTCCACGAACCGCAAATCATTCCCGTACTGTGGGTGCTATCGATTTCATTCTTCCTCGGCGCAGTGGGCGTGGTACCCACTGCCGTGCTCAATCGTGCAATGGAGTTCAAGAAGTTGGCGCTGGTGCAAACCGCCGCTGCCATCTTCGGCACGTTGGTCGCGATCACGGTAGCGCTTGCCGGAGGCAAAGTATGGAGCTTGGTTTCGGGGACGCTATCGATCGTGACCGCCACGACAATTAGCGTGTGGTTTCTCGCTCCAATTCGTCTCAAGTTCGTTTTTTACGGCGATGCCGTCCGCCGAATTCTGAAGTTCGGTCTGAATCTTTCGGGCTTCCACCTTTTCAACTACTTCTCGCGGAACACCGACAACCTTCTGGTCGGCAAGTTTCTCGGCAAGGTTCCGCTCGGCTTTTACCAGATGGGCTACATGCTTATGACCTACCCCCTGCAGAATTTCACCCTCATGGTGACGCAGGTGGTTTACCCGGCCATGGCCAAGTTTCACGATGACCACGCGAGGCTGCGGGCCGCTTACCTGCGCATCTCCATGCTGGTATCGCTGGTTACGATTCCCGTTATGCTTGGAATGGGAATCACGGCGCCGTCATTTATCCGTGTCGTGCTCGGCTCCCGCTGGGACCAGGTGGCCACTCTGCTGGCGGTGTTCGCCCCACTTGGCGCGATGCAATCAATTTACGCTACGGTCGGCGTAATCTATACCACGCAGGCGCGCACCGACCTGCAGTTTCGCTGGATGATGTTTGCCAGCGTGTTTTATATGATGTCGTTCGCCATAGGACTCCACTGGGGAATTATGGGAGTTGCCTCCTGCTACGCCATTGTATGGACGCTCCTGATGGTCCCGTCGTTCCTGATTCCCTTCCGGCTCGTCGGACTCTCTGGTTGGCTCTATCTGCGCACCCTCTGGCCGACGATCTGGATTAGCCTCGCTATGACCGCCGTTTGCGGAGCATGGCGCTATCTTTTGTATCGCACGTCCATCACCAATCCCTTCGTGGAAATCGCCTCTACCGTGTTGCTGGGCATCGTGGTTTACGTTGGACTTGTCCTATGGCGAATGCCGCCTGTGTTAGGTGAACTCGCGCACGTTCTCGAAGACACAAGCTATAGTGCTGCGCGTTGGCTCGGACGTCATCTGCCCCACCCAGTAGAATCAAAAGCACCGGTCGCCGAATTGGATCCCCTAACACCAGCCCAGCCATAGCGGTTCAATGTTTACTAATTCTTATTTCTTCGCGTGCTGAAGCCAATCACGCGCGCTGGAATGCCAGGTGCTTGCGTCGCTCATACTGATCGTGGCGGTAGCTCTTAGGCTGTTTCTGAGTGGCGTGCCGTGCTTGGAGTCATCGGGACTAGTTCGAGCGCCTCAAAGAGTCTCTGTTCGCCAAGAATAGGCACTTCTCGCTCGTGTTCAATGCTTGCTTCTACGCTGTTAGCCAGGTCGGCCCGCAGCTGCCCCCCGCGAATTGAGCACCGACAATGGGACCAGCGATGCCAGCTAGCGGGAGGCGCCACTAGTGGCGCCGCTCAGGGTGTAGGGTATACCCCCCGAAGTACAAAAACGAAAACGGGACGCGGTCGGCTGCTTTGCACCAATCCAGATACTTTGTTCCCATGCAGAGGCGCGAAGGTAGCATTCGCTGAGAACAGTGGAGGAAACAATGATTAGCGGAATGGCAAATCTAAAGCACGAACCCTGTCACTATTTTGAGGCAAGCGGGTGGTTCGACTTGAATCCACGCGACAGCCGAAAGGCGACCAGGGGGTACACCCCCCAAAGTACAAATTTGAATCGGGACTGCGGTGCGAAGGTCCCTGGCTATTTTGGGCGGACAGTGTGCAAATCACTTTTCGCATCGCCATAGTAGCTCAGAGTTTTACTTGTCAGTACGCCCAGACAGGCGGTAGACTTGCGCCCTGGCCGCCCCCGCGTCGTGAGGAGGTCGGGTTGGAGGTGTGCCGCGACAACTGGGTGACTGCTGGCTGAACCAGTAAAAGGGCATTTGACGCGGGCAGAGTTCGCTTCAAGCCTATGCTGCCGCTTTCAGTCAGCTAATCGATCAAATTTCGTCGCTAGCTGATTCGCTGAAGATCAACTCCGCTTTGAAACGTGGCTCTGCTCTGACAGCATGAACCACTCCTACCTTCGCTTAAGTAGGAGATTGCCATGAGAAGAACGGTTACTTTTGATCGTCGCCCAATGATGTCATTTGCGTTGATGCTTGCGGTTGTGCTTCTGATACTGGCTACAACACCCAGCGCAAGTGCTTCGGCCATCGAAAGCAGTACGCTGATACTCGAATCCTTAACCATCACACCGGCCAGCGGTTCAATTACTTTCTCGTCTAGTAACGTGGTCGCTGACGCGTTCGTAAATTCAATAGTTTTTGGTTCCGAGTCTGACAGTGACTTCAATTCGGGCGTCACTAGCGCATCCGCCCACGCCGCAGTTACTTCGGCTAATGCTGCTTCGGCGTTCGATTCCAGTTCGAACACCGGCTTTTCTCAGTCAAACGTCTCAATTCCGTATTACAAAGGGGTTGCTTATGCGAACGCAGCCGCGGACTTATTTGAAAATTTCTCAATTACTGGAACAAGCGGACCAGTGTCGGTGCAAACAAGTGCGATACTCTCCCACGCCTAGTTCTTGATGGTCACTCCTAGTCAGACGCTCTTTTCAAGGCTAGTATTTGCGGTGACGTTTTTTTCTAACTCGGGCGACATTAGCGTTCTCGGTGAGGAGTCAAGGCTTAGCGCCGCGGGAAATTCGACGCAGGAAGACGTGGGAATATGGAACCTGAGTAACTCCGTCACGCTGATGGCAGGCCAGCAATACGGATTAAGCATGGAAATAGCCGCCCATACTGACACACAAGGTCTTATTACTCCCGAACCCGTAAGCCTTTGCCTGTTTGGCAGCGGTATTCTCGGCCTGGCTGCCGTGCTGCGCCGCAAGCAAGCATTAGCGCGTCGAAAGAGCAAACTCTAGGGTTCGATTCGCCACTGAGAACAGTGAGGGGTAACACAGAAGCGCGAGGATTTTGGAAAACGTGTGAGCGGCTAGGCGCGCCCTCTGCGTTACTCATCGCCATTCTTAGGAACCCACGGCGGCGGATCGAAGCCAAACACGATCTGTATGGGCCCGCCATCAATTCCTGAATGCTCAACAGGTTGCGGCAGACGGCCAAAGGCTCTGTCGGCCAGAGCCTTGAAGGCGGCGGGATCTCCATGCTGCAACTTTTTAGCAAGGCCCGCCTTGATCGACTCTGAATTATCAGCGAAGACCTCACTCGCAATGATGCTAGCCAAGTCTTTTCGAGGTCTACCGCCTGGGTTCCCGCTTTGCCCTGGCTTAAACGGCTTCAAGTTTTGAACACGTCCTGCCACTAGTTTCTTCCTTTCGATGTTTCACCTTAAAGGTTAGCATGAACATAGCCAGATAGCTGCAGACTGATCATCAGCAGTGACAAGGCGGGGCGCCTTCCCGTCCCCGCCTTCCAAGTCATCCTCAAACACGGGAAGGTCACTCGGGAAGGTGACCGTGCCAAGAAAAGAACCGTCGCCATCGGTCAATGCAATCGCATCTTCCTGGTGCCGGAATTGTGGACATAGCAAGGAAGGACATATGAATAGTGCCGGTCCTTGTTTGTTCACAACCGGGGGTGAAATGCCGAGCGATGTCAGATCTGGGGATTTCACCCGCTGCCCCTGCAAGAGGTTTGGCAAGTCAAAAGCGAAGACTGTGACGGCCCAGGAAGTACGTAATTTTTTGGCTGGTAAAGAGTTGGTAGTCTCGCATCCACGTTGGTACACACAAAAGAAACAGGCACGAACCGTTGCGGCGACCGGCGAAAGCAGCAGGCGCTTGATCATCGACGCTTTCATCTCTAAGGTGACAGAATCAGGGCGGAAGATCACCCGCAAAGACATATGGACTGTAGCGGGCTACACGGACCCGACTGAGTTTCAGCGGTTCCAGCGGCGTGACGTTCGCATGACCCGCAGCGCAGTTAACAATTTCAATCGGGTTCTGAACATGAGCCCCGACGACTTTGTCGAGAGTTTAGACAGGCACAAGACCCGAAGCTAGTTTTTCCCCGCATTCCCCGCATTTCCCCGCATTGACACCCGCCAATGGGGATACCTGAGTCTTAGGTCATCGTTCTCAGGGCCCCGACCCTGAGACGCCGATGGCGTCCGTCAACCTCGTCAAAGGAATTTGGACGCCATCAGATAAGGTTTCGATGGCCCCATTACACAACAGTTCCAATCGCATCGCAAGCCGCCGGCTCTCCAAAGCGGTCACGCTTCTGTTCCGTGCTGGTAAGCAACTTGACGCAGCAAGCCGCACGGCTCCCGATAAGTATCACGCGGACCTCCTGCGATTTCTTGCAACAGGAGTGCGAGATGTAACTCTCCCGCTTTGCCGTATTGCCAGCCACTTGGAAAAACGAGGTGTGCGATGAACGGCGGACTCCGGCGGAATCACCAAGGCCGCGACGTTGATCCGATTCAAGGATTCGCGACAAAACAACGGCTGAAAACGCGAGTCGATGACGACGGCACCAGGATCATTCCCGGCAAGTATGGCCACATCTTTGAGTATGACACCGGCCAGCTTGCCGTGATGGTGATTCCAGACCCGCCCCGCAAAAACTACTGGACATTTTCACGCACCAAGCTGCTAGAGACCGGATTTGTGCTGCTGCAGAACGGCGACTCCGAGGGTTCGGCACTGTTCAGTCCAGACGACGCGGAGCAAGCGAAATTGGCTATCCAGGTATCGGGCCTCAAACGCAAGCGAACAATCTCTCCTCAACAGGGAGAAAAGCAAATTGCGTGGCTTAGGGCTGCGGCAGGAAGGGCACTTTGAGCCGCAGGACGCGGCGGAAAGCCGCAGCTGAGCCGGAGATACATTGGCACGAATATCCGCTCATTCAAGCCCGAGAATATCCCGCGTATTGCCGATGGGCGAAGAGCTACCACGACCCTGGTTTCCATCGCTGGACTTGCATGATGCGGTGGGATGTGCTGGGGGATGACCTCACAACCGTCATAGCGACTGTGCCGTACTGGCTGTCGATTGGCCGCAAGGAAAAGCCGCACGCCTCTAAGCGAAGCAAGTATCTGCGTGAGTGGGTAAGAGCGAACGGTGCTCCCCCAACCCGCGGCGACCGCTTATCACCGCGAGTGTTCGTCCGGCGAATCGCAAGGGTGGCGGTTGGCGATACAGACCCCGAGAAGAGTCCTGTTCCCTACTCAGTTGTGAAGAAGATCGTGCGTTGGGAAACGGGCAGTCCGGGTCAGTCAATCAGCAAATCACACAATCAAGATCGGCAGGGGATAAGCCAAGCCAGGACAGAGCAATACAGAGAATGAATGGCAAATGTTTGAAATTCGGCCTGAGCCGAGGCCGAGGGTGTAACTCAGTCCAGCTCACACCCAAGAGGCGGGCGTTCAACTTATCGAGCGCCCGTCAAGGCAGATATAAGCAACGAGCTAACAGATTGCGGTTACCGTAACCGCCATACAGGAGCAAGTGACTGAAACGATGCGAGATAAAACGGCAGATGTCCCATTGATGTCCCCAATCGGTGGAAGTAGAGGCCCTGAGCTGATTGATTCTGCGGAACTGGCAGCACGATGGCGAGTGCCTGAATCGTGGATTCGCAATCGCACTCGCACCCGCACTCCACGGGAGGAGCGCATTCCCTGCTTGCGCCTGGGCCGCTACGTCCGCTTTGAATGGGGTTCTCTCCCATTATCGGAATGGCTGGCTAAAAAGCGTAATTAGCCGCTCTTTTCCCTTGACATACTTAGCGCTAAGCACGATACTTTGGCCATGGGAAAGAAGAAGCCAAACCCAAATGCCCAGGCGCTGGGTTCTCTTGGCGGGAAGGCACGGGCTAAGAGTCTGTCCGAGGCTGCACTTGCCAAGATTGCCAGCAAGGGCGGGAAAGCAAGGGCCGCCAGTCTATCGGCTGAGAGACGCCGCGAGATCGCAAAGAAAGCCGTTGCTGCCCGCGAACGCAAGAGGAAAGGGAAAGAATAATGCGAAACCGAAAGCAAGCAGGACAGGTGCTCCGAATCGGTGATCGCTGGTATGTGCGCTACTGGGAACGGCGCAATATCGGCGGCACCATTAAACGCAAACGAGTGACTCACCCGCTCGGCCAAGTCACGACACGCGGGAAACGTCCTCCCGCCGACATCGTGAAAGAAGCTGGGCGGCACATGGCAACCATCAACAGCGGAACGATTCCAGAAGATCGCATCGTCACTATCTGCGATTTCGTGGAGCGGGTTTATCTGCCTTGGATCGAGCTGCACAAGCGTCCGTCCACGCTTAAGGGATATCGTGATATTTGGGAGGACCACCTCCAGCCAATATGCGAGCACGTTTGGCTCAAAGACGCTCGAACCTACCACGTCCAACGATGGCTGAATCAGATCGCAACAGCCAAGCTGAGCCGCAACACCCTGAAACACATCAAGAGCGTTGTTAGCGGGATTTTTACCCTAGCTAAGCAGCAGGACTATTTCCAGGGAGAGAACCCTGCTCGCGACACCGCGATTGATCCCAGAGCTAGTGAGCCGCAAGAAACGTATGCCTACAGCTTGGAGGAATTGCAGACCATCATCAGCCTGCTTCCCGAACCCGCTGCAACTGCATTTGCCGTGGCTGCGTTCATGGGGCTGAGGCACGGTGAGATTCAGGGGCTTCTGTGGGAGAACTATCGGGACGACGAAATCTACGTTTCCCGCTCAATCTGGAATGGCCGAGTGACAGACCCCAAGACTCGTAAGGGCCGTGCTCCTATCCCGGTAATTCGGCAGCTGGCCGAACGGTTGGAAATGCATCGGCTTCGCTGCGGCAATCCGCGGAGTGGGCCGATTTTCGCAAACGCAGTCGGCAAGCCGCTTTCGCTGACCAGTGTTGTCAACCGAGTGATCCTGCCCGCGCTGAACCGCTGCGAGCATTGCGCCAAGGGCGAATCAACACATGCAAGAGCAGATCACCCGTACAAACGGGATGAAAGTATTCCCAAATGGCACGGCTGGCATGCAGCACGTCGGGGGCTCGGAAGCAACCTGTATAGGCTTGGTGTTCCGGAGATAGTGATTCAGAGAATCCTGCGTCACGCGAACGTCAGCACAACAGCCTCTTACTACATCAAGAGCGCTGCCGATGACGTGCGGAATGCAATGGCGAAGCTGGAAAATCAGATCACAGTGACTAGCGAAACGCTATCGGACACTAATGGGACACTAAACACGCGTGTGACACCTCAGCCGCACGCTATTCAGTAGGCTGTTCAATGCTGCTAAGTGATTGGGATTGCAAGGAATCTGGCGGAGAGGGGGGGATTCGAACCCCCGATACAGCTTTTGACCGTATAACGGTTTAGCAAACCGCCGCCTTCAGCCACTCGGCCACCTCTCCGGCGTTTTAGAATCAACAGGTTGGGAAAA
>Ga0126381_100005836_pt1 | contig 13605 bp, 17 predicted proteins | sample PanSoiMetPlot_28_FD_96465 | JGI IMG/M metagenome (GOLD analysis project Ga0126381, IMG submission 96465) | Tropical forest soil microbial communities from Panama - MetaG Plot_28 | ecosystem: Environmental > Terrestrial > Soil > Tropical forest > Bulk soil | place: Panama | collected 2016-02-17
CGGCAACAGACGGCACCTACCAAGCAGGACCCGTCGGTCTCGAAGCCGGCCTTGGCTCCCATAACTGGCCCCAAGTTCAGTACAGCAACCTCAGTGTCACACCCGCCACAGCCACCGGATAGCTACGCTGTCGGGCGTGGCAGATCAACCGCGTCGGGCGCGGATCGAGGACGTGCATGAGCTCGCCATGAACATGCCGCACGTCAGCGTCATTTACGGCCGCCAGGGCAACCCGGTGTACCAGGTCGGCGGCAAATCATTCATCTTCTTCCGCAACCCGCGCCCGGACGCCACCGATCCGGACACCGGCGAGCGCTATCCCGACGTGATCGTGTTCTGGGTCGAATCGGAAGCCGACAAGCTGGCAATGATCCAAGACGAGCGCTCGCCGTTCTTCACCACGTCTCATTTCGATGGCCATCTTTCTGTGCTGATCCGCGGGAGCCGGATCGGCGAGCTCACCCTGCAGGAGCTGACCGAGGTCGTGCAGGACGCCTGGCTGTGCCGCGCATCGGCCAGAAGAGCCGCGACCTGGCTCAGCGCGCACGACGGGTAGCAGGCGCGGGATAATGCCGCCGATGGACGTCAGGGACAGCACGAACCCGGTAGTGGTTACTGCCAGCCGATGGCTGGACGCGGTCAACGCGCGCCATCCGTGGAACCACAATGAGCACTTTCACGACTGGATCTTGCGCAACCTGCCCGCTCGCCGCCAGGCTGCCGTGGACGTCGGCTGCGGCACCGGCGTGCTCGCCGGCAGGCTGGCGCCTTATTTCGCCCACGTCACAGGCATCGATGCCGATGAGGGCATGGCGGCCGCAGCGGTTGCCCGCCTGGCGGGCGACCCGCGGGTGAGCATCGTTCGCTGCGGCTTCGACGAGTTCGCCGCCGCCCAGGACGGCGAGGCTGACCTGATCACGATGGTGGCGGTGTTGCACCATCTCGACCTCGCCGACGCCCTCGCGCGGATACCGCCGCTGTTGGCGCCGGGTGGTCGGCTGCTCGTGGTAGGCCTCGCCAAGGCGGACTCGCTCGCTGATACAGTCGTCGACCTGATCTCGGCGGCAGCCAATCCGGTCATGGGATTTATCAAGCATCCCCGGCCTGCCCGACCACCCGGCCAGTCCGCGGCCAGTCACTTCGTGATGCCAGTCAGGGATCCCGTTACCACCCTGGCCGAGATCAGCGCGGAAGCCAGCACCAGCCTGCCGGGCGCCGCCGTCCGCCGGCGGATGTACTTCCGCTACACCCTCCGGTGGGCCAAGCCACAGTGACCGGGGTGGACATCGGCGAGGTGCTCGGTGCGGTCAACGCCGAGCTGGGCGGCCGCTGGCAGGCGGAGCGCCGCCTGGCTGGAGGCTGGAACGAGGGCGCCTACGTGCTCATCAACGGTGGCGGTGCGAGAGCAGTGCTGAAGTGGCGGGCGAGCGACCCTGAGCGGCTGCTTGGCGCGCGGGAACGGGTGGAGGCGGCCCGCGCCCGAGGCTGGCCTGCCGCGAAATGGCTGGCCACGGGCCAGCTGCCGACGGGCGAGGCCTGGGTGGTGCAGGAGTTCATCGACGGGCGGACGCCGCCGTGCCTCGACGACTTCGTGGCGGAACAGATGACCCAGATCCTCGGCCTGCAGGAGGCAATGTTTCCCGGCGCGAGCGATGGATGGGGGCAGTGGGCAGCCGGAGTGGTGTTCGAAGACTGGGACGGGCTGCGCGACCGGGTCGCCTCCGGCGTCCCTGGCGGGTCGCGGATCGTGGCCGCGGTGGACGCCATCGCCGGGACCTGCCCGCCAGGGCCGCTGTCGGGCCAGGACCTGGTGCACGGGAACTTCAACCTGGCCAACACGATCGCTACCCCGGGCCGACTGTGGGTGATCGACGTCGAGGCCGTTGGCGCCGGGCCGCGTGCCTACGACCTGGCCGAGGCGTTGCTGGTCGGTGCCGGGCACGGCCACGTCACCGAGTCCGCCGCGGCCCGGTTGTGGGCGTACGCCGCCGGCCTGGACCGCCGTGATTTCGCGGTCTGCGCTGGCTCGGTCGGCCTGACGATGGCCGAGTCCTTCCTCAGGCACGGCCGCGCCGGCGAGGCTGCGGATGCGGTCCCCGGAATGGTGCGGGCCCTGGAGCAGGCGCTAGCCCTCGCCGAAGGGTGACCCCGTGCCAGCCGGCCCCGCCGGCCCGGTGGTGTGCGCAGGTCTGCTCAGGCTTGCTGCTGGAGCAGGAACGACACCTCGCCTTCGTCGTTGACCTGAGCGTCCAGCGCCTTGTCGGCCAGAACTGGCGCGGCCTCGTGCTGCACGAACACCTGCACGTCGGCTTCCTCGATGACCTGGTCGCCAGCTTGCGGGCCGTCAGATAGCGATAGCGCCAGCCCACTGGCGCCATCGGCTGTACTTTGCGGTTCGATTCGCAGCCCAGTCTGGGCCGGAAGCCCTGGCCGGTTGGTCAGGTCGCGGATAGCGGCCACTGCCTGGTCCGTCAGCGTAAGCACGCCAAACTCCCTCATGTCGGGTTTTGTGGATGAGCGGACGTTGTCGTGTCCAGCAGCCGTCTCCCTCTCCCATCAGCGGGAAGCCAAACCGCCGACGTCCGGCGATCACGCCGGGCTGTAGTAGGCCTGGACCTACCAGAGATGTGGATGCCGGCCCATGGCAGGTGGTGCCAGCGCGGGCCATGATTGTGATCAGGCGACACGAGTCTGCCTGCTGCCTGGGGCCGGAGGTTCACACGTAGCTCTAATACGGTCCGCGCGGGTAGAGTCGTTTCCTGAAGACTGATGAAAGAGGAAATAGCAAGTGGAGAATACAAACGGATTCTGGGCGAATGTCAGCCTGGTCGCTGTGTCTCCAGTGGCGATTGCCGCCGGAGTCGCCAAAGGTGCCTATGACGCCTCGACGGACAGCGGGGGCTTCAGTGAAGGGTTCAGCTCGGCAGCGGCTCCTATTTTGAGGGCCGCGAAAGAATTCGGCGCCGAGCATGGGACGACGATGACGAAGGGAGTGGTTACCGGAGCAGCTGGCGCCCTCGGCGCCCGCATCGTGCGCGAGGGGTTGAAGCACCTCAGGATTTAATGTGAGGTTCCGGGTTATAACCCGGAACCGCCCACGGGCGGTTCATGGCCGGCATACGCGCTGCGCCAGGTCCTGCCACGCTTGCCCGATCCGCTCTGCGCTGCCTGGGGTGGCGGTGAGGTCGGACGCGGAAAAGTAAAGCAGCAGCGGGCCGTCCAGGGCAGCGGTGAGTTGCATAGCGAGCATCTCGAGGTCGGCGCCGGGCAAGTGCATTTGCCCGAGCAGCATCCGGATGTGGATCCGTGACAAAGGGCTTTGCGATCCGGCGGGGATGGGCTGGTGGCCGTCGAGGGCGGCGCGGGCGATGTGGCAGTGGCCTATGAGGAAGCCGGTCCTGGCCCGGCCGTAAGCGATCAGGCGGTCCAGCGGCGGCGCGCCCGGGCCCAGCGGCGGGGGCCCGGCCAGGACCTGCTGCTGGAACTCCAGCTCGTCGTCGTCCAGGAGTGCGGCGAAGATCCCAGCGCGGGTGCGGAACCTGCGGAACACCGTTCCCTTGCCCAAGCCCGCGCGTTCGGCCAGCCCGTCCATGGTCAGCGCGTCCGGCCCCTGCTCGGCGAGCATCTGACGGGCCGTGGCCAGCAGGTGCCGTCGGTTGCGCGCCGCGTCGGCACGCTCGGCGCGCGGCGCTCCCCAGGGCAAGACGGGCTGATCCACAGGATTTACTCTACGGCCGGAATACCAAGCGGGGTAAAGTCCGTTTAGGCAGGCGCAGGCAACCTACCGAGCAGGAGGAACTCCCATGACCCGGATCGGCATCATCCTCGGCAGCACCCGTCCCAACCGCAACGGCGAGCAGGTGGCCAAGTGGGTGTACGACAACGCTTCGCGCCGCAGTGACGCCGAGTTCGAGCTCGTAGACCTGCGCGACTACCCGCTGCCACACCTGGACGAGCCGCTGCCGCCCTCGATGGGCCAGTACCAGAACGAGCACACCAAAGCGTGGGCCGACAAGATTGCCTCCTTCGACGGGTTCGTCATCGTCACCCCGGAGTACAACCACGGCACCTCCGGCGTGCTGAAGAACGCCATCGACTACCTCTACAGCGAGTGGAACAACAAGGCGGTCGGATTCGTCTCCTACGGCGCGGTCGGCGGCGCCCGGGCCGCCGAGCACCTGCGCCTGGTCGCCGGCGAGCTGCAAATGGCCGACGTACGCCAGCAGGTCACCCTGTCGCTCATCACGGACTTCGAGAACTTCAGCGTGTTCAAGCCAGGCGACTACAGCAGGGCGGCGCTCGACACCCTCCTAGACCAGGTCATCGCCTGGAGCACCGCGCTGGCTCCCCTCCGCCAGCCGACGGCTACCGTCGCCGCCTGACCTGGCGCCGCGCGCAGAGGCGCGGGTGGGAGAATTAGCCGGTGTCGCGTATCTTCATCAGCGGCTCCACCGACGGGCTTGGTCGTGGAGCCGCTGGCGTCCTCATCGGTGGCGGTCATGACGTTGTCCTGCACGCCCGCACTCGCGAGCGGGCGGCGGCGCTCAGCGACCTCGCCCCGGGTGCCGCGGGAGTGGTCATCGGCGACCTCAGCAGCGCAGCCGAGACCCGAGACCTCGCCGATCAGGTGAACAAGATCGGCCGGATGGACACTGTCATCCACAATGCCGCCGTCTTCCTCGAGCCATCCCGCTCCACGACCGCCGAGGGGCACGCGAAGACTCTCGCGGTGAATACCCTGGCGCCCTACATGCTCACCGCGCTGATCGACCGCCCGGATCGGCTCATCTACCTCAGCAGCGGGATGCATCACGGCGGTGCCGGATCCTTGCGGGACATCGACTGGACCGCGCGGCCCTGGAACGCCGCGAAGGCGTACTCCGAGAGCAAGCTCCACGTCGTCGCGCTCGCGCTCACCCTCGCGCGTGCTTGGCCGGACGTATTCAGCAACGCCATCGATCCTGGCTGGGTCCCGACCAAGATGGGCGGCCCCGCGGCGACCGACGATCTGGAAATGGGCTATCTCACCCAGACATGGCTCGCCGTCAGCAACGACGCGGCCGCAACCGTGAGCGGCGGCTACTGGTACCACCGGCAGCGACAGGATCCGGCGCCAGAAGCCCGTGACCCGGCATTCCAGGACCAGCTGATCGAACGGCTGGCCGCCCTCACCGGCCTCGCGCTCCTCTAGCATCGCGGTCGCGACCAGCATGCCTGCCTTCTTCGGCGCGAACAGGCGGCTCACCGCTGTTTATGCTCACAGGCATGACCATTCAACGGATGGACAATGTCGCCATCGTCGTCGAAGACCTGGATGCCGCCGTCGCGTTCTTCGCCGAGCTCGGCATGGAACTGGAAGGCAAGGGGCAGGTCGAAGCCATTTGGGCGGACCGTACGGTCGGACTCGACGGCGTCCGGAGCGACATCGCGATGATGCGGACCCCGGACGGCCACGGCAGGCTGGAGCTGACGAAGTACCACACCCCGATGGCAGTCGCTGCCGTGCCGGACAACCCGCCGGCGAACACGCTGGGCCTGCATCGTGTCATGTTCGCCGTCGACAACATCGATGACACGATCGACCGCCTGCGCGCCCACGGCGCTGAGCTCATCGGGGAAGTGGCGCAGGTCGAGAACATCTTCCGGCTCTGCTACCTCCGCGGCCCTGCGGGCATCATCGTCGCCCTGGCTGAGCAGATCGGCTGACGCGGGCACCAGAGCTCTCAAGACACGCGTCCTGATGCCCTCAGCATGCCAAGAAACGGATCCAGCCAGGATTTGTCAGTAAATTGTGTCCATGGCCGATGCACACCAGGTCGTGGCGGCGTACTGGGCGGCCGCCCAACGCAGGGACTGGGGCGCGTTCGGCGACCTGGTTGCCGAACACGTCGTTTATGAGGCGCCGCAGTTCCGGGAGCGGGTCCGTGGCCGAACCGCGTACATGCGGTTCAACGTTGAGGGTTTCCCCGGCGACTGGACTCTCACCGTCCAGCGGATCATCGGGGAAGGCCGGCACGCGGCGAGCTGGATCGAGTTCTCTGATGCCGGCGACCACTATCCCGGGCTGTGTTTCTTCGACCTCGATGAAAACGGGCGGATCGTCCGGATCACCGACTTCTGGCCCGCGCCCGCTGAACTCCCGCACAGCCGCGCTCACCTGGTGGAGCGTTACTGATCAAGGTTTCATGCAGAAAGACAGGATCGGTCCTATGAAGCCGCAATCATCGCGGGCCGTGCGCGCAATCGCCGTTGGCGGACTCGCCATCGCGATCGTCACAGGCTGCACCACGACCACGACCGTCCACCACTCTGCTCCGAGGCCGGTCCCGACGCCTACCGTCACCTCGGCCGCCGAGCTGATCTACCTAGCCACCGCTCGCGAGTGTGCGCGGTTCACTACTACGTTTAGCGCGATCCGGGCAACCACGCTGGGTTCGAATACGACGCTAGGCGCCCTAACCCCAGTCATGGCCCGCCGTGGTGGTGCCTGGCAGAGGGCAATTTCCCTGGCGGCGCGTATCGCGGACAAGTTGCGCATTCCGGTCGGCATCAATTCGGCGCGGACGCTTGCCGATGAGCTTGCCCGTGACGCGGTCGATATCGGAAGGCTCCGGGCTAAAATCGCAGTCGGCCGGCCCGGCACGATTGAGCACGCCTGGAATCGAGTATTTACCGATCTGGCGAACACCCAACTGAACTGCTGACGGCCAGGTAGCCTGCGGCCTCGGCGATTAGCTCCGGCGCAGCCGTCTCAGCGCACTCTTGGGTCCGGGCGACTGGCGACGCCAAGCCAAGACCTGCACCAGTACAGCCCCCGCCACCATCGCCGCCGCAGGCGCATATAGCCATGTGGGCTCGTCCCATGAAGCGAAATCCGCGATATACACACCAGGAATACCGAGCAGCAGAGTTAGGCCCACGAGCCGCTCTCTTTTGCGCCTTGCTCGAACCCAGGCCACCACCCCTATGGCCGCGAAGATCGCGGCGGAGCCGATGAGTATCGACAAGGGCGGCGGAGAAATAGAGATGCAACGATGGTGGCAGGCTATTGCGAGATAATCCACCGTCGGTCCGCTCTCATGTTGAACCAGCGCAATACTCGTTGCAGTCATCCGGTGAGCGGTAACACGACCGCCCGGGCTGCCTCATGCGTTAGTCAATTGTAGATGGGGTTTTCGCCGCGTGGCTGGTAGTGCTGGGATCTGGGACCGACCGCCCGACGTCGTGGCTGTTCAGCGCGCCGGAAACCGGCCCACAGCAGGCCGAGTACCACGGCGAACGCTGGGAGCCAGGCGAGCCGCTCCGCGACCCAGGCGAGGCTGGAAGGCGCCGTGTGCAGGCCAGGCAGCCGCCCGAACAGCGAGCTGAGCATAGTCACGGTGATGAACGCGGTCTGGTGCCAGAGGAAGAGTGTCATCGCGGACATGTTGGCCATGGCGACGGCCGCCCAGGCGAGCGGGCGCCGCATCCACCTGGCGAGCTGATCGCGGAGCAGCAAGGCCAAGCCCGCCTGTGCGAGGCCGAAGGTCACGGCCGCGAGGGTGGGCGGGTTGAGGTTCGATATGGCGGCGCCGTTCACCCCGACCATGCTCGCTGGGTATCCGGCAAAGACGATCAGCGCCGCGGTCGCGGCGAGGCCGCCGCCAAGCATGATGGCCGGAGCCCTCCGGCTGGCGAAGGCGCCGCGTGCCCACGCGATGCCGAGGAGGTACGGGACCATCCAGCCGGCCAGCACGTTGATCCAGCCGAGCCAGGCGAGTTCGCCGAAGCCGAACCGTACAAGATCGACGCCTGCCACCACGGCTAGCGGGATCAGCGCGGCGCCGGCCCCGAAGCGGCGCACGAGGCCGACGGCAACCGGCGTCGCCGCGGTGAGCAGCGCGAACACGCCGAGGAACCAGAGCGGATCGAGGATTAGGGTCACCAGAACGTGCAGGGTCGGCCATGAGACGCCGGCCGCTGTCAGCCCGGCCGCGACCAGCGCCCAGATGGCGGCGAGGAAGGCGACCGGACGGGACAGGCGTGTTATTCGCTTGACCAGCCAGGTGCGGTAGTCGCCGCGGAAGCTCGCCGCCGCCGCGTAGCCTCCGACTAGGAAGAAGATCGCTAGCGTCTGGAACACCCAGGACGCTGGCACCAGGACCGGCAGCGTGGCCAGCGGGCTGGCGTCGTGAACGCTCGGGCCGCGGCTGCTATTGGTCACGACGAGCGCCGTGACCAGCCAGTGGCCGAGTATGACCCCTGCGATGGCCAAGGCGCGGAGCGCGTCCACGGCGCGGTTCCGATCCGGTGGGGTGGCGGCGTCGAGGTGTCTCGCGAGCCCGCGGAACTTGGCGATGCCGGTCATCGGGTCACTCCGGCTGGGTCGCCGAGCGCGATGTAGGCGAGGTTACGCAGCGAGATGCTGCCCGTGCGGAAATATCCGCTGTGGTTGGCGTCGCCGCAGCTGAAGATCCTCGCGCCGAAGGCGGGATCGGTCGGGTCCTGGCCGAACCCCAGGCCGAGAAGCTGGACGTATGGCACGTTGCCGATCCAGTCCTCCGTTCCGCGGCACGCCCACACCCGCGCCGGGCTGTGCAGGGACCAGGCCGAAGCCGCGTCCATCCCAGGGCTGCCGAACACCGCGATGTCGGTAACCGGCAGATGGGCAGCGGCCAGGCCGCAGACCACCGACCCGTAGCTGTGGCAGAGCAGCGAGACCTGGCGGCCGTCGCGCGTCAGTGCGCCGACGAAGGACCGCAGTGCAATCGCGCCTTGGCGGGCGTCGCCCGAGGTCAGGACGCCGGGACTGAGCGTGGTCGGCGTCGCGTAGCCGAGCCAGGCGATGACGGCGAGGTGCGCTCCAGGGTCGAGCTCGCGTACCTGCGCGGCGAGGGCCGCTGCGCCGCCGTCGGGCGAAGCCGTGCCGCGGCTATCGAACGTCGCGAGCGACGTGTCGGAACCCGGCACGAGTACTGCCACGCGGGTGGCGGTGGCCAGGTCGCCGACGACCTCGACGACGAGGCCCTGCCCTAGCGGGTTGAAGTCGATGAAATGCTGGCCTCGCAGGCCGTTCAGTGCGCGGACCAGGCTTGTGTCGCCTGCCCGCTTCGCGGCGCTGGTGGCCTGGACAATCTGGTGAGCGTTGGCGGTGTAGCGCGCCGTGAGCGCCTGGGCCGACAGGGCCGGCATGGGCTGCGGCCGGTCGATCGGTGCAGGCGGAAGCATCGCCGCGGTGGTAGCGCCCACGACGGCAACGAGGGCCGCGATCACGGCCACCCGGCGGAATCTCATGGCAGAGTCCTTCCTGTCCAGTGGTGCTGCTGGGCAGGAAATTACGGACGGGCACCGCTAGCCGGCGTCACGCTGCGGAGCCCAATGTGTGCCTGACGCGGAGGTAGGGGGCGGTTGCTAGTGGCGGCGTGCGCGCCTGCCCGCAGGTGAACCGGCCGCGGCCGACCCCCTACTGAGGTACTGCCTGGCAGATCAGACTTCAGCGGCACGAAAGCGGTCCGATGCCGAAATACGCTGGGGGCATGGTCTCCCATCTGAGGAGCCAGCTCGCATCGGAGTTCGCGGCTGGCGTCACGGCCCCGCCGGCACCGCGACCGCGGTGGCTCCGGCGCGGGCGCGTTGACCTCGCTTTCCTGGCGGACGTGGCCATCGCGGTGATCTGTTTCGCGGCGACCAACGCGCAGCTCGGATCGCAGAACGCGAATTCTGGGCATCACTACGGCCCCGCAGAGTTGTTGCTTGTCTCGTTCGCTCTCTGCGCGCCGCTGGTCTTGCGTACGCGCCTGCCGCTCACCGCGTGGGCTTCGTCGGCAGCCGCGATCTTGTTGACCTCGGTGGTAATCCCAGCGCGCTCGATCTCCACGGATCCCTATCTCGCCACCTCGGTGATCGTCTGCGGCCTATGCCTGTACGCCGTCTCGGTGCGCTGCAAGACCTGGGTGGTGATGAGCGCGGTCCTGGTCACGGTCGTCGGTGCGACCCTGATCGACTCGCGGACCGCCGTGGCGGCTGCCTTTCTCACCGTCATCCCTGTGCTAGCCGGGGTTGTCGTCCGCTCGCGCCGCAGCAACCGCGAGCAGCTCGCGGTCGCCGAGCGCCGCTATAAGGGCGAGCGCGCAGTGCTCGAGGAGCGCCAGCGCATTGCGCGGGAACTGCACGACGTCGTCGCGCATCACATGTCGGTGATCGCGATCCAGGCCGAGGCGGCGCCGTATAAGACCGCCGACCCGCCAAAGGAGCTGGTCGAGAGTTTCGCCGACATCCGGGCCAGCGCCCTGAGCGGCCTCAGCGAACTGCGCCGCGTCCTCGGCGTGCTGCGCAGCGAAGCGCCCGGCACGGCCCCGACCCCTGGCCTTGACGATCTGGAAGGCCTGCTCGAGTCGGCACGTTCTGGCGGGGTCACGGTCAGCTCCGAGATCAGCGGGACGCCCCGCCCGTTGCCAGCGGGCGTCGACCTCTCCGCCTACCGGATCGTGCAGGAGGCGCTGAGCAACGCGATGCGGCACGCTCCTGGGTCAACGGTCCAGGTCGGCCTCTATTACGGCGAAGCCGCGCTAGTGATCGAGGTAAGGAATTCCGACGGCGCCCCTGGAGCGCGGGGCCGCACGTTCGCTGACAACGAGCTCAGGCGAGGCGCAGGACACGGAATCATCGGCATGCGAGAACGGGCCACGATGCTGGGAGGTCATCTCTCGGCCGGCCTGACCCCTCACGACGAGTTCCTGGTGACTGCGGCCCTACCCCTGGACGGCGAGGATCTTGAGCCTCCGTCCCCGGCGGACGACACCCAGCTGGAGGATGCCTCGTGACCATCCGCGTGGTTGTTGCCGACGATCAGGGGATGGTACGGTCCGGCTTTTCCGTGCTGCTGAATGCCCAGCCCGACATCGAGGTCATCGCCGAGGCCGTGAACGGCCGCGAGGCGGTGATCCACGCGGCCGCCTTGCATCCCGACGTGATTCTCATGGACGTCCGCATGCCGGTAATGGACGGCCTGGAGGCCACCAGGGAGATCACGGCAATGCCTGACCCGCCGAAGGTGCTGGTGCTGACTACGTTCGACCTCGACGACTACGTTTATGAGGCGTTGCGGTCTGGCGCCAGCGGCTTTCTGCTGAAGGACGCGTCGGCGCGCGAGCTAGCGGACGCCGTGCGGCTCGTCGCGGCAGGTGATGCGCTCCTTGCCCCTGGCGTGACCAGGCGACTCATCGCGGAGTTCGCCAGGATGGGTGCGCCTCGGACCCCGGGCCGTAAGCAGATAGAGGGCCTCACCGACCGGGAGTCCGAAGTTCTCGCTCTGATCGCCCGCGGTCTGTCCAACTCTGAGATCGCTGGCCGCCTGGTCGTCGCCGAGCAGACCGTCAAAACGCACGTGAGCCGCATTCTGATGAAGCTCGGGCTGCGTGACCGCACCCAGGCCGTCGTCCTCGCGTATGAGACCGGCCTCGTCCACCCGGGAAGCTGAACCGTGCCCCCCGTCGCGCCGGCCCGCGACCGGGCGTTCGCTGTAACCGCTGGCGCCGTGCTAGCCACCTATAACAATGTGCTCGGCCGGCACAAGTGGCACAACCGCTGGTACGTCCCGCTCAACGCCTGCGCCACTGGCGCCGTCCTTGCGGCGGCCGCGGCGAGCGGCCTGACAGACGCCGACATCGGCATCGGGCCCGGCTCCTGGCGTCTAGGACGCGCAGGGATGCGATGGGTCGGCGCCGCGGCCACGGGATGGCTGCTGATCGCCGCGGTACCTGCGACCAGGCCGGTCCTAGCGGACAAGCGGTCCGCGGGACTCGATGGCCGCGGGGTCGCCTACCAGGCCGCGATACGCATCCCGATAGGCACGGTGCTCTGGGAGGAGGTCGCCTTCCGCGGCGTCCTGCAGGCGAGCCTGCGGCGTGTCATGCCTGCGCCCGCTGCCATCGCCACCACCAGCGGCGTCTTCGGGCTGTGGCACGTCCGCCCGACGTGGCAGGCGCTTCGCACCAACGACCTCATCGGCGACCGGTGGCACGCTGTCGCTGGCGTCGCTGGGGGAGTGGCCGTGATGGCCGCAGGAGGTGCGCTGCTCTCTTGGCTGCGCGAGCGCTCCGGAGGCCTAGCCGCCCCCATCGCGCTGCATCTGGTCACGAACAGCGGCGCCGCGGTCGCCGCCTGGACCGTAAGGAGCAGGCAGCGTCGCCCGGCACGTCTGCGCACCCGTATCAAAGGCGCCAGGTTGAACCGTGGCCGAACGCGAAGACTACCCATACCTGGCCGCGTGCGAAGGGCATCGGAGCGCCGTCTGGGAGCGTGAAAGTGGTCCCCGCCGATGCGACCGCTCGTGACCAGCGTGCACGCCATGACCTGCCGTCGCGCAGGACCAACGCACGACCGCTGCCCACGGTCTGTGCGAATGGTGGCGGGCTGCCGTGCTCGAAGAATCCGGACTTGGTCACTCGGACGTACTGGATCACAATCGTCGGCCCGCCCAGCTGGCCATCCTCGGTCGACAGCGCCGGGCGCCCGTCCATCCAGACAAGCCACCTGCGCTTGGCACTCGACCACCGGAACCTGAACGACGCGGCCGGGTAGGAGATGCCGAACGACTTAGTCGGCCTGCCTCCGCTGGGCTGCGGCCCGAAGCGGAAGCCGATGTTGCATGCGTGGCTGGCGCCGGGAGCCTGCGCGAGCAGCCGCTTGGTGCGCGCGTACAAGTTGTACGGTGCTATCCGACTGAAGCTGCGGAAGAAGCCGCTGCGGTTTGGGGCGTACAGACTGACGACGTGTGCGTGCCTGACGACCGGCACCAGCCTGGGCTGTGCCCCCGACCAGGCGAACGCGGGTCGGCCAAACTCTCGCAGCAACTGCAGGTCTTCCTCCCTGGCGCTGCGGACAGGCCCGATCACCGTAGGAAAGTGCGAGGAGAACACAGCCATAATCCGGCTCAGCCCGCCCTCCACCGGGAACAAGTACACGATGTCGGCTTTGGTCAATCCGGTCTGCGGGCGCGCGAACACGATGTTGTCGATCTTTACAGCCAGCACCGGTCGCGGGCCGGCAGCCTGCTCGCCGGTGAACGGCGACACCCGGCCAGCGGAGCAGCCTCCGCCGGCCAGCGGAAGTGAGCAGCCCGGCAACAGTGCGCCCAACGCGGCCATGACCGCAATGGTCACCGCCGCTGAGAAGGTCGGAGATAGCAGTTTGCGCATCAAAAGCCGCTGCCCAGGCGCCAGGACATTACACATGCTTCCTAGCACACCGGGTCAAGGTCGACTGCGGTGACGACGAGACGTGCCTCATCGCCGGACGAGATCGAACGTCTGTTCTATAGTGACAAGATGCAGGAACCCGGAACCGATGATCAGTTGCTGGCCCAGATCGCAGACGTATGCCGCTGGTACGCCGGCGGCGACCCGCCCACCGCGCAACGTGAGGCCGTCGCGCTCGCTGAACTCGCCCACATCACCGCCGGGCGGACCGACCTGCTGGCCCGGTACGCCGGCCAGAGCCTGGCAAGGCACGACACCGGGCCGGAGTCCACCGCGCACGAGCGAGCCGCCCAGCTGTGCATCACTGCCGGAGCCGACATGAGCCTCATCGAGCGCTGGAGCCGCGTAAAGCCGCTCTTAGCCGAAC
>Ga0126381_100005837_pt1 | contig 13604 bp, 7 predicted proteins | sample PanSoiMetPlot_28_FD_96465 | JGI IMG/M metagenome (GOLD analysis project Ga0126381, IMG submission 96465) | Tropical forest soil microbial communities from Panama - MetaG Plot_28 | ecosystem: Environmental > Terrestrial > Soil > Tropical forest > Bulk soil | place: Panama | collected 2016-02-17
GACCTCGCGCCCCCGGATTCAATAAAGGCCGCATAAGCGCGAGCTCGTAACAGATGATCAATTGCTTGTAACGTAATCACCGCGTTCTCTTTCATACGAGCATCAACCGTTGCAATGCGTTCCTTTAACTCATCTCGCAAGGCGATGATTTCGGCCATCCTTGCGTCCAGGCTCCTGGCTTCAGACTGTCGAATCAAACTCGTCAGTATGCTTTCGAGCCTAAAGATGTCCGCGGGTTTATCGAGATAGGCTGTTGCCCCGGCGGTCATTGCTTCCTCGTGATCCCGGCTGTAGGCGGCCGCGGAGAGGAATACTACCGGCGTATTTGCCTCAATACGGCGAATCTCGCGACAGAGCTCAATACCCGAGCCATCGGGCAGCCAGTTATCAAGCACGTACAGGTCAAAGAGTCCCCGCTTGACGAAGTTGAGGCCTTCGACGAAAGTACGAGCGAACGTAAATCTCATCTGCGGCAGCGTCGCTGAGACAAGTTCGCAAGTATCCCAGTCATCGTCGATATAAAGAATGTGACTTCGAGGGTTATTCTGCATCGGGCACCTCCTGCTGCAAAGACAAAACGTTTGCGCGCACTGAGGCGTACTTTCAGATCTGTCAATTGAGGGCGCAAGACTATCACAGACGTCGCGTCGATTCAATGCAATAGAGCGCCGGCCACGGGATTATGCCCTAGAGCGAATAACGCCGAGCAAGCGAGCCATAAAAACCCAGTCTGGCATCCCAACAACTCTTTTCTAACCAGAAGATGCTCGCGCCCCGCGGCCGCAGCGCGGCCACGGGGCAGAGCGCGCTTCCTTCAGAAGCAATTTGAACCCACTTCGTGTTTATTGGCGATGGTCTTCGGGGCGGCTCATGGCCTGGCGGTGATGTCGCCGGCCTCTATGATGGCGGCGGTATCGCCTATGGGCCCTTCGAGAGGGTCCACCAGGCTGGTCCTCTCTTTGAGCCCTTGGTCTGTCCGGTCCCTGTGTACTATTGGGAGCAGCTACCGCCAAACCTGAAAGACTGAGAACGATCGTTACTAGCAAAGTTAGTCTCTTCATTATCAATGCACTCAACAGGCTTACCTTCCTTAGAGTGGCTCACAAGCGTCGGACGTATGTTAGTGGATAAGCCCGTTGCCGACAAGGCGCGCTACAGTTCTTTAACCGCGCCACAATCCGCACTTAGCGGAAGTTCTCATCCGTAGTTGCTCGGGCGCCAAGGCTCCGCCAGAAACACCAAAGCGCTGGCAAAGCCGGAGCCGCCCAAGCCGGGGAAGAAGGAAACGAAGCCGGAGAAGAAAGAAACAAAGAAATGACCATCCTGTCCGACCCGCCCAACAAGGCTAAGGCTGCGCCGCGCGTAACAAGGGCGCCAGAATCCGTTTTATCGCGCGCCGTTAGTTTGCGGCCTGGCGATGACTTTTGTATCATTCGCTCGACGCTGGCTCCTTGAGCGTAGGAGGCCTCCATCGAGCGGGCGCTCTTCACGCAAGCGCCCCTTGCTTCCAGCCGCTCATGCCTAGACACGTTAGGCGAGTCGCCGGGGCAGCGGCAATTCGTCCCTAAGAATTTGAGAGAACCTGGCATGAATGCTTGCAACGTCCTGCGGCGCAGCAGTCGCTGGCTTGTTTACTGCATTCCGCATGAAGAGGCTACTGGATGACAATTTCAACATTCGTGGGTCGCGAATCCGAAATCGGATTGCTTAAACAAATGGTTTCCGCTGGCCGCGACGGCCAGGGGTGCATGGCCTTTATCGAAGGTGAAGCCGGGACGGGGAAGTCATTCTTAGTCCAGGCATTGCAGGAACAGACCACCCGGGATGCTGAGGCGGGCAAGATACGCTTTGTGTATGGCCACTGCTACGGAGACACAGGAGGACAGAATGCGTATCAACCTTTCGTTGAGATCCTGGCGACACTGCTGAAAGCCCGGGGGAAAGCCGAGGACATAGGCAAGCTGGTCCTCGGCATTGCAAAAGAGACCGGCAACGATTGGCTCAACATGATCCCGGGCATTGGGCCGGCCATCAATGCCGGCCTTAAGACCGCTACACTTGCGGGCCAGTGGCTATTGGGCCTGGAAGGCAAGCAGCCTTCTCAAGCTGAAGCACTCGCGAGCCAGTACGTTCAAACCATAGCCAGGGTCGCGCCTCGCTTTGCTCCACTCATAATGCTGATTGAAGACGCGCATTGGATCGACGAAGCCTCATCCCGCCTGCTCTTGCGGCTTGCGCGCAATATCCAGTCTCAACCGCTGGTCATCATTGTCGTGTTGCGGCCCAGCTACATCGTCGAAGGCCATCCTTTACGCGAGGTTCGAAGCGAATTGCTGGTTAAGAATGTGGCGCGAATCATCCCGCTCGGCGGCCTGAACGAAAAAGAGATCGAGACCTATGTCGTCCGCCGATTCGGAAGCGTGCTCAACCCGAAGCTTGCTGCCTGGCTCGTATACATGTGCAAGGGCCATCCCCTGTTCGTCACTCAATACCTCAGCCTGCTGGAGCAGGATAACTTGATTCGCCGTGACAATGGCAAGTTTGTCATCGACGGAGAGATAAGACACATCGCGGGTGAATGGGAGCTGGAGGGAGGCCTGGCTACGGCGCCGGTGCCAGACAGCATCGAGGCTTTACTCGAACAGCGTATTGAGCGGCTGGTAGAGGATGACCAGGAGATGTTGCAGATCGGCGCAGTGCAAGGCGAGTATTTCATGTCAACCATCCTGGCCGGCCTGCTAAGAAAGGACGAGCCGGAAGTTCTGCGCCGCCTCCGGAGAGTAGTAGAACAGCACCGAATCATCAGTCTGTACACTGGCGACGATATGGACCGCACTCACTCGGACGTTTATGCCTTTGAGCATGCCCTGTTGCAGCAGGCCCTTTACAACAAACTGAGCCCGCGCGAACGCCTGCTCTATCATCGGAGCATAGCCGAGCAAATGGAGCGAATGTTCGGAGCCCAAGACCAGGTCTCGCGCAAGCTGACTCTTGAAATAGCCCACCACTACGATCTGGGCCAGGTCCCGGCTTCGGCGGCGAAGTATTATCAATTGGCGGCGCAATCTCTCCTATCTGACGGCGCAAATACTGAGGGGGCCGAGATTGCCAGACGGGCTCTGCGCAATATCCGTCAGGTCAATGACGCTGACCGGCAGCATGCCGAAATCCTGGAGCTCCTCCTGAGCGCGACTCGTTGGCGCGATGCACTGGAGGAATCAGACCGCACCGCGTCAGAGGCGATTGGAGACGAGGCCGAGACCATCGCAGCCCGCACGGGGGATAAAGCGCTCACTGCTAGGATCAAGTGCCTGCGGGGTTTGCAAATGCTGCGTTCCGCCAACCTGCCGCAAGCACTGGCGGTTTTGAAAGAGGCCCTTGAGTTGATGAAGCAGGCTGGTGATCCCGTCGGTCAGTTTTACATTATGTCTCAATTGGGACAACAGATGAGAAGCGAGGACTTCGATGCCGGCTTCGCAATGCAACAGGAAGCATACCGGTTATTTCAGGAGAAGATTGCGACGCAGGGCGTCAAACTCTCGCCCGAACTGAGATGCCAGTTGCATATGATACAGAATATGCTTGGCGTTGCCCAATTCGACCATGGGAATGATAGTGAGGCATTGGAATTAATAGAGGCCAGTATTGCGGGCTTCAGAGAGATTCGGCTCAAGGATGGTCTGGCAGAAGGCCTCAACTATCTTGGCCAGTTGTACATGTCTATGGGACAGTTCGATAAGGCAGAGGCGGCGATCAAGGAGGCAGTCGATGTTGTGAAGGACGACGACACTCCTCACTATTTTACCGGTTATAATCTGGCCCTGCTTGGTAAGATATACATCGAGTGGGAACGTCCTGCTCTGGCAGCCGAGCCGATGCTCCAGGGATGGCAGGAAAGCCAAACGACATTCATCCGGATCCTTCTACCGCTGGTAAAAAACTACTACGCCGAGCTCTTGATGCATCCGGATTACTCTGGTCGTGATCTGGTTCATGCCGATGACTTGCTTGCCGGCAATATTGAGGAGTCTATAGCCGCAGGCTATCATCGCAGCGCGGTCGCGGGGCTGTCGCTCAGGGGCCTGGTGGCCCTGGCCAACAATCAGCTCGAGAACGCGGCTGATTACAGCACTCGCGCTGTTACTTACCTTCAGAAGATGGGCACTCTGCCGGCCCTGCGCACCGAGGAGATATATTTCAACCACTACCGGGTCTTGAAGGCCGCCCGCCGTGACGACGAGGCTGGCAAGTTTCTCGATCAAGCCTACGTAACCTTGCAAGAGAAGGCAGCCTCGATTAAGCAAGACGCTTACCGGAAATCATTTCTGGAAGGGGTGCTACTCAGCCGCTCCATCATAGCAGCCAGGCAAGCCGATAGCCACGCACCAGGCAACGAGAAGGGATCGCCGTAACAGCATCTGACTGGCTGTCCATCCAGTTGTTGCAAGCCGTTAGAGCGGTATCGCCATCGTGGTCTCGATGGCCCAGATTCGCCGCGGCATATCCCGGTTTCAAAAGCTTTTTGACGTGAAGTTGCTGAGAAGCACGAGATCGGCGGGCCACGCCCGGCGTGACAACACAAGGTCCTTGCCGTCGCGCGACCAGTCGAACAGGAACCTCCCGTCAACTTTGAAATCGGTCACCTTAATGGGCGTGCTCCCGTCAAGCGGTTGTCTCCAGACATTCGATATGCCGCCGCGGATTGCGGAGTAGTTAAGGGACCGGTTATCGGGGGCCCAGTGAACGACAGGCAGCGGCGCAAGATCCTGCGGGATAACAAACGTCCGCTCCGGCGGCCCCCCGCTAAATGGAACGACGATAATCCGGTACGGGTCGTCGGCGGATCCATCACCCTGAAAATATGCTATTCGGTTCCCGTCGAGCGAGATCACGGGGCGTTCGGCGTAGCTCTGATTCAGTTGCACTGCCGCGCCGCCGTCAATCGACACCTTCCATACGGAGTAAAGGTCCTGATCCGAAGGTGCGGTGTTATAGATCACCCATTTGCCATCAGGCGAACAGTAGGGGAATTTTTCGCCGCTACTGCTGGTGAGGCGCACAGGGTTGCCGCCGTCGCTGTCCATACGCCAGATGTTAAAGACGCCCGCCCGGTTCGAAGCAAACACGATGTAGCGCCCGTCCGGCGAGACCGTCTGTTGATGGTTGACGCCGGAATCGGCTGTGAGTTGTTTTTGGCCGCTGCCGTCAGCATTCATTATCCAGATATCCAGATTGCCGCTCGCCTGGGACGAGTAAACAATACGGCCATCCGGTGCGTAGCAGACATCGCCATAAGAGCCCGTCCCAAATGTGATCTTACGAGCCCGGCCTGCATCGCCGCCCGGCGCGACCCATATATCCGAAAGCAGTTCGGTCTGCACCGCGGCCATTGTTTTAGCATCGGCTGTCAGGCTTAAACTGCGATACATCTTCGAATCGCTGGTCAGCCGTCTGGCATTTCCTTCAGGATACGATACGTGCCAGATTTGGTCCGCGGTGCCATGGTGTTCCCGAGCAGTAATCAGCATGCCCTTGCCATCAGCAAGCCATTCCACCCAATGGGTCCAGGCCCACTTCGGTGGAGAGGCTGCCCTTTGGGCTCCGTCATCTACGCTTATAGCGACGATGCCTTGTTGAAGGTCATAGGAATCGCCGCTCCCTGATGAACAGGCTATTACCTTTCCGTCTCGCGACCAGGCGGGAATCTTGAAGTAGTCAGTCATCGGGCGACGGGCGAGCTTGTGCTGGTTGCCGCCATCCGCGTTAGCGATTATCAGTGCGCTCTCGTCCCTGGAGTTCCGCACAAAGGCCATCTGGCTGCCATCGGGCGCCAACGTGATAGCCGAATCAATGTCATCCAGCAATCTGGCCGGCACTCCCCCAAGCGCCGGCATTCGACGAAGCGTGCTGACGAGCCCATTCTCCTCTGTCCTGACCATATATAGATGATTGCCGTCGCGCGAAAAAGTCAGGCCCAGGTACGACACATCCGCCGCCGGGATGATTTGTTGGGCTGATGAAGTCGCAAGCTGCCTGAGCCAGAGGCTCTCGCGGCCGGCTTCGTGAACCGAGTAGACGATATACCTGCCGTCCGGCGATATGGCTGCCATCCCGGTAGTGCCCGTGCGTGTCAGCGGCGTTACCTCTATCTCACTGCTCGATGTCCCGTTCCTTGCGGACCCGGCAACTCTATAAAGTAGGATCGCAACTCCCGTAACCGAGATGATGATCAGGCCGAAGACCAGCGCGGCGACCTTCCTGTGCCGTCTGAGCGAAGCGAGTGCCGGCTCGCCTGATACCGCCGAGGAGGCCGCTGCCGGTTCAACTCCCGTCCCGGTGTCGTCGTTCTGAACGGACGAGACAACTACATTGGCAGGGTGCGGACTCATCGCTGTTTGTATTGAGCCGCTCCAAACACCAGCAGGAGGGTTAAGAGCGCCCGGCGATTCCGGCACCGTGATCGATTCGCCTTTCTTATCCTCGAGAACCTTTTCGGCCATCGAGGGCAGTGAAGGCCCACAGTCAGGTTCAGGGCTGGCTAGCGGGGCCAGCTTGACCTCGGCGACAAAGCGATAACCGAACCCCGGAATGGTAGCGATGTATTTGCTTTCCTGCCGGCTGTCGCCGAGTGACTTCCTCAAGGCAGTTATATTCTGGTTCAGGTTGTTTTCTTCGACGACCGCGTCGGGCCACACCCTTTTCATCAGGTCATCTTTTTCGATCGTCTTGCCGCTCTGCTGGACAAGCGCGAGCAGGGTGTCAAAGGCCTTTGGAGCAAGCGGCAACGGCTCGCCGTTGTGTAGCAGGCGGCGCTTAACAGGATCGAGCCGAAACGGCCCGAATTCGTAGAAGTGCTTTTCCTGCTTGGACATGACCGTCTTCAGAAATCTACTCAGAAAAACTCAATGGGTTCCTAAGTACTTTCAAACCGCGTCTGTTGTAGTTTCCACAATCGGATGAGCCAGTAGACATCGCAGCGGTTTGGAAGCGGCGAAGCTGGGTCATTGTAATACAGGTTATTTGACCCGAGCAATCCGGGATGTGGGTGGCGGGCGCGGTTAATTCCAGTGTAATCCCGCATTCACTCGCGCTACGGACCTCGAGGTCATTGAAAGCAGGCTCGAGTGATTGGACATCTTTCAAATCTGTCAACGGTCTCTGATGCAAAACGGCACGGGGTATCTTGCCTGCGCGCACGTTTCAGTACTTACGACCTTAACCCAATTCTATAGGAGGAAATCATGAAGACGTTTCGCTTATCCCTGGTCCTGGTTGCGCTCTGCTCTCTGCTCATCGGCACCGTGCCAATGAGCGCTCACAGTCGCGCAGCCCTTGCTGTCAACAAAAAGGCCATGTCGGCCGCTACCGAGAAGGAACTGGCGCTGGCGCGTAGCGCGACTGCGAAGTATCACGACATCGAACAGGCGCTGGCCGATGGCTACGAGAACTTTAACCTATATGTCACGGGCGAAGGGTTCCACTACGTCAAGTTCTCGCTGATTGACGGGACCTTTGACCCATCACAGCCCGAAATGCTGCTTTACAGTCCGGTCCCAGGCGAGGATCGGCTCGAGCTCGCAGGCGTTGAGTACCTGGTCCCGCTTTCTGCCTCGGCGGAGGCGCCGTCGGGTTTCACCGGCGATGCCGATCAATGGCGAATGGATGCGGAAGGGTTTGGCCTCTGGGAGTTGAATGCATGGATCTGGATGCACAACCCGGAAGGCATGTTTGCCCACGACAACCCTCGCGTTCCCTAGATGAATGACAGTACTGAGCGGCCGAGCCCGGAGCTCAGAGCTCAGAGTTCAGAGTTCAGAGTTCAAGCTTTAGCTTGCGGCCTGGTTCAGAGTTCAAGCTTTGGCTTGCGGCGACAGAGAAGGCTAAGCATCGAACCGGCGAACAGCAGACTTCGTCAAATCCTGGCCTTCCTCTGTTGCCTGTAGGTCAAAGACAACTTGTTCAACCGGCGCGTTTGACAGTTCGCGCTCTCAGCGCCATCGGCCGGCACGGTTGCTTCTGAATTGGCTCCCGTGTGACACGGCCGCCGGCAAGCACAGACTGTCTCGAGAGCGCAAAAGGAGATATTGAAATGAGGATTCGCACAGCAAAACTCTCGGCACTTTTTATCGCGGTGGCAGGATGCGCGCTGCTTGCGCTTGCCCCCAAAACTGCAGCAGGCAGCAGGGCACGCGGCGATGCCCGCCCGGGTCTCGATCAGGAGCTCGAAGACGTCCTGGCAACACAAGGTTTCACAGGAAAGATCGAGTCTACGCTCGAACAGCGATTGGGCCATCGCATCGATAACCAGTTGGCCGACCTGGGAAGGCTCCTGTTCTTTGACACAGTCACCGGCCTCAATAACGACAACAATTGCTCAGGTTGCCACTCGCCCACAAATGGATTCGGCGATACGCAATCGATTGCCATCGGAATCGACAACAATGGCATAGTGGGAACAGGGCGCGGCGGACCGCGCAATCAACGACGGACGCCGATGGTTGCCAATACAGCGTTCTTCCCCAACCTGATGTGGAACTCGCGCTTTGCCTCGCTCTCGACTGACCCGTTCGACAATAGCGCGGGCTTTTCCTTCCCGCCGCCGGAAGGACTGACGCTTTCTCACTTTCCGCACCTCCTTGACGCTCAGGCTTTTATTCCGCCGACCGAGCGGGTCGAGGTGGCGGGGTTTCATTTCCCCGGCGATAACTTTGACATTCGCAACGAGGTATTGAGACGAATCAACAGCGTGGCTGAATACAGAAAGCGGTTCGGCAAGATATTCCCCTCGGTGCGCGCTGGCGGCCCGATAACTTTTGATATGCTTGGATTCGCTATCGCCGAATTCGAGTTCACTCTGGTCTTTGCCGATGCTCCGATCGACCAGTTTGCGCGAGGCCAGCTCAATGCACTGAGTGACGATGAAAAGCGAGGCGCTCTGCTTTTCTTTGGCAAAGCCCGGTGCGTCGATTGTCACAAAGTCTCGGGCCCTTCCAATGAGATGTTCAGCGACTTTAATCAGCACGTGATCGGGGTTCCTCAGATTGCGCCCCTCACCGGCAATGTGACATTCGATGGCCCTGGTCAAAACGAAGATTTCGGCCTCGAGCAAGTCACCGGCGACCCGAGTGACCGCTATAGGTTCCGGACTTCACCTATCCGCAATGTAGCGCTGCAACCGGCGTTCTTTCACAACGGCGCTTTCACAAGGCTTGAAGACGCTGTGCGGCATCATCTCGATGTTTTCACCTCGGCTCGCAACTATAACCCGGCCGCTGCCGGCGTTGCTCCTGACCTGACCGCGCCGATGGGTCCTGCCGAGCCCGTCTTGGGCCGCGTCGATCCGATTCTCAACACGCCGATCAACCTGACCGACCAGGAGTTCAACCAGCTTGTCGCGTTTGTTCGCAATGGGCTGCTCGACCAGCGGGCAAGACCACAGAACTTGCGCAAGCTAATTCCAAGGTCGGTACCGAGCGGGTTTCCCGTACTCAGGTTTGAATAGCCAAGAATTCTGCCAGCCGCTGGTGGGTTTCGGGAGCGCGCAAGCGCGACGGCCAGCCCAGGCTGGATTTGAACCATCCACCAGCTACCGCTGGAGGGATTGCAAAATCAAAAGGGGAGAGATCACTTATGTTTGGACGAATAACAACTTTTGCTTACGGCCTGGCTTGCTACCTGGCCTTTTTCGGAACGTTTCTCTATGCGATTGGTTTCATTGGCAATCTGGTGGTTCCCAAATCGATTGATTCGGGACCCCAGGGGCCGTTCACCGAAGCTCTGCTAATCAATGCCGGCCTGCTTGGCCTGTTTGCAATCCAGCATAGCCTGATGGCCAGGCAGTGGTTCAAACGCGCCTGGACACGATTGGTCCCTGAGGCGGCCGAGCGCAGCACTTACGTGTTGTTCTCGAGCCTGTTGCTATTGCTGCTGTTCTGTCAGTGGCGGCCAATGGGCGGAATTGTGTGGGATGTTGAAAACACCGCGGGCCGCGCCGCGATCCTTGCGCTGTTTGCAATCGGATGGCTCACGGTGCTGGTTAGCACGGCCTTGATCGATCACTTCGATCTATTCGGGCTCAAGCAGGTTTATTTTCATCTGCGCGGCAGGTCCTTTTCGGAGCAGCGATTCAGGACTCCCGGGTTGTACCGGTTAGTCAGGCACCCACTTTACCTGGGCTGGCTGCTCGTATTCTGGTCCGCGCCAACAATGACGGCGGCCCATCTTGTATTTGCGCTCGCGACGACCGGCTACATCCTGATTGCCATCAAGTTCGAAGAGCGGGATCTCGTCCGCGCATATGGCGATGCATACCGCGACTATCTGAACCAGGTGCCGATGATCGTGCCGCTCCCGCGGGCCAAATCCAGGTCGCGATTGGTCGCACCTCGTATAGAAAGCCGGACTCAGATGGTCAATGCCGTGTCAGGCATGACCCTCACGGTCTCAGATGACGCTGCAATAGCCGGTCAGGTCTTAACACTCACTGCAGGAGTGACCGAGCCGGGCGACAAGACGCCGGCCGGCACCGTGCAGTTCACTGTCGATGATGCCCCTGTTGGGAGCGCTGTGCCGCTTGTTGACGGAGTAGCCGCTATCGACATCACTGCTCCGGCAGGCGGCAACAACGGTCACTTCACTGCCGCGGCGCTTTATAGCGGCGATAGGAGTTCGAAGCCGGTCGCTGGCAGCATTTCCATCCCTGTTTTTGATTTTTCGGCGCAGGACGACAAAACAGGCGATCTCCTCTTTCTGAGTGCGAATGGATCATACCTGTTCAGTCACTGGGCGGGCCAATCCAGCCTGGTTTTGAAAGGAAAGGGCGAGGGATTGCCATCGGGTGATTGCACTCTGGTCCTGAAGCACATCACAGGTGATCGCGTCTTGACCGCTGAGGTAAACACTTGCGGCCACACTGCAACCGCCACCGTGGTCTGCGAGGGAGTGACCTACACGCTGACCGACACCGATATCAGGAACAGCAGCAATAGCTTTAAATCAAACGGAACCGAATTTTCGCTCTACCGGGCATGAGTAATGAGTAATGAGTAATGAGTAATGAGTAATCAGTGATGAGTGATGAGTGATGAGTAGCGCGGACCGGACAATAGCGGGGGACCCCTGTACGGGCGGCCGTCCCTGGAGCCCCATTCACGGCAACCCGAGAGATCGTCTCCCGCTGCTGTTGGCATCGTGGGTGACGATTCAAAGATCAACCTCAGATACAACCAAGGAGAAATGAAATGCACAAGATGAACACTAAATCTATCCATCGCTCAAGATGGAATTTTGCGCACGGTCTCACGAGATCAATAGGCATGGTCCTGTTGTTGGCCGTCCTCGGGATCGCGGCTGTGGCCATTCCCGCAGGACCCTCGGCCACTCCCGCTGCGCAGGCAGCGGACGACAATCGAGCACCGGAGTTGCCCTCCCCTGCCTGCGACAGTGTCCAGGTGCCCCCAGGAAACAATGTCGCTTTCCATGCGTACGCGCTGGGGGTCCAGGTTTACAGGTGGACCGGAACCGCGTGGGCCTTTGTCGAACCGGTTGCAATGTTGTTCGGCGACCCTAGCTACCAGGGCAAAGTCGGCATCCATTACGCCGGCCCGACCTGGCAAACCAACAGCGGCAGCAAAGTGGTCGGCGCGCGACTGGCGGGGTGCTCCCCCGATCCGGCTGCCATTCCCTGGCTGCTGCTTCAGGCAGTTTCAAACGAAGGCCCGGGCATTCTCAGCGCAGTCACCTACATTCAACGCGTCAACACAACGGGCGGTTTGGCTCCTGCTGCTCCCGGTGCGTCGGCCGGCGCAACAGTACAGGTGCCATACACAGCGGAATATTTCTTCTACCGCGCCGAGGACTGAGTCGCCCTCGCCCGGCCGGCGCAAATCACTCGTATCAGGGAGATCAATAATGATGAACATAACCAGTAAGACAATTTCACTAACAGTAATGACGTCAGTCCTGATCGCGTCTGCAATGGTGCGGGGCCAGTCACAACAGGGCCAGTCTCATCAGGACCGGTCACAAAAGGGCCAGTCACAGCACAAAGCCTCGCCCACACCCGGCCGTGAGGCGGAGACTGTCGCGCATGACACGAACACGCCGGGACGAATCGCGAAGTTTACGACGACCAAGACTGTAGCTGATTCCAACATCATCGAGGACGGCAGCGGCAAGATTGGAATTGGCACGCCCACCCCGACCTCTCCGCTGACCGTCAATGGCGTGATCGAGACGGCTACAGCACAGGGAGGCATCAAGTTCCCTGACGGCAGTCTGCAGACCAGTGCCGGACTTGGCACTGTCTCGCGCGACGATACGCTAAAAGGCGACGGCACTCAGGCCTCGCCACTGGGCTTGCCAGTTCCGCTCACAGTGACTGGCGGAACGCCGTCATTAACGAGCGTGCTCGTCGTTTCCAACACCGGCGCATTTAGCGAAGGAATCACAGCAAACGGCGGCCCCAAAGGCACAGGCTTGCGGGCACAGGGCGGCTCGAGCAACACGATCGGCGGCACTGGCGTGATTGCCACTGGCGGCAGCAGCCTGGCCAGCACAGTCACTGCCGGCGGTGGCGTCATTGCCGTCGGAGGCGACAGCAGCAACGGCCAGGGCGGCGCCGGCGTCGAAGCCCACGGCGGCCAGGGGCCGCTCGGCGCCGGCGGCACCGCCATCGTCGCCGTGGGAGGATTCAGCTCGGTGAACGGCGGCAACGCGATCGAGGCCATCGCCGGTGGAGGTGGGGCCGGTGTGCCCAGGGGACTGGCCGGCAGTTTCGACGGTAATGTCGAAATCACCGGCTTGCTGTCCAAGGCCGGCGGCTCGTTCAAGATCGATCATCCGCTCGATCCGGAAAACAAGTACCTTTCACATTCCTTCGTTGAATCCCCCGATATGAAGAATATCTATGACGGCGTCGTGCAGCTCAACAACAATGGCGAAGCCATCGTCGAGATGCCCGAGTGGTTCGGAGCCCTGAACGGCGACTTCCGATACCTGCTCACGGCCCTGGGCGCTCCCATGCCTGGCCTCTACATCGCCGAAGAAATCGCCAACAATCGCTTCAAGATTTCGGGCGGAACGGCCCGCATGAAAGTCTCGTGGCAGGTGACGGGCATTCGACGGGATGCCTGGGCCAACAAGAACCGCATCCGAGTCGAAGAAGCCAAGTCTGAAAGAGAGCGCGGCTACTACCTTCACCCCGATGCATTCGGCCAGCCTCAGGAGCGTGGCGTTGGATGGACGAATCACCCTGAGCTGATGAACCGCATCAAGCTGCGTAGCACCTTGTCGCCGCCGGCGGCCGCTGATCTCAACTTACAAAACCAGTGAACTACAAATTAACTCAAGGAGGAATACTCATGCGACACATGAAAATAAAGCGCATTGTCGGGCTCGCGGCTCTGTTATCTGTCCTAGCAGTCATCGCCTTTGGCCGGACCGGCGATTCGCCCTCGAGCGATGAAATAGCTTTCGCCGATCGGACCGGCGATCTATTGCAGAACGAGGTAGTGGCTGCCCTGTTTCGGGAGTTCAACGAGACGACTGCTGACAACACAGAGGAAGGCAAGCAAGCGATTTCGCTGATATTCAACAACGGAAAC
>Ga0126381_100005839_pt1 | contig 13602 bp, 16 predicted proteins | sample PanSoiMetPlot_28_FD_96465 | JGI IMG/M metagenome (GOLD analysis project Ga0126381, IMG submission 96465) | Tropical forest soil microbial communities from Panama - MetaG Plot_28 | ecosystem: Environmental > Terrestrial > Soil > Tropical forest > Bulk soil | place: Panama | collected 2016-02-17
ATAAATCCTTGGGTTTTCGCGGCATCGAGATCGCCACTAACGTCGCCGGCGAGGATTTCTCGGCCGAGCGCTTCCGCAAGATCTTCGCCCGGATCGAGGAGCTCGGGTTCCTTATTTTCATGCATCCGACCGGCTTCCCAGAAGCCCGGCGCTTCGCCGACCATTACCTTGTCAACGTGATCGGCAACCCGCTCGATTCGACGGTCGCGGTGCACCACCTGATCTTTGGCGGGGTACTGCACGACCACCCCAATCTGAAGCTCGTCATCGCCCATGGGGGCGGCTATCTGCCGACCTACTCCGGCCGCATCGACCACGCCGCGGCGGCGAGGCCGGACGCTTGCGAGATGATCCACCGGATGCCGACGACCTATCTGAAGCGGCTCTATTTCGACACGATCGTCTTCACACACCATCAGCTCGAGTATCTCGTCGAGCAATACGGGGCCGATCACGTGATGATGGGCACCGATTATCCTGCCGATATGGGTGAGGTCGACCCGATCGGCTTTGTCGAAGGTGCACGGGGGCTCGACGACAACGAGCGGCGGGCGATCCTCGGCGGCAACGCCGCCCGGCTTTTGAATATCGAAATCGCGCGGAGACCGGAATGAGCCGCGCCGGAGAGGATATTCTATTCAGATGCCTGCCGCCGGGAAGCGAACCGCGGGCCGGCCGCTTTCCGGGCCCCGTCCACGCCCGCGGCAAATGGTTCACTCTCGACATTCACTGCCATGTTCGGTGCGAGAAGGCCGCCTCCATGGTCGAGGGCAACTCTGAGGTATCGCGCTGGTTTCTCGAAACCTCAGCCAACGAGCGCAGCCGCGAAATCAATCGGCAAAATGGTGTGCGCAGCCGCGATCAGGGTTCTTCGCCCGAGAAGCGGATCGAGGACATGGACCGGATGGGGATCGACATCCAGGCGATCTCGCCGGCGCCGCGCCAGACCTATTACGGCGCCGACCCCGATCTCGGGATCGCGGCCTCGCGTGCCATTAACGATTTCATCGCCGACATCTGCGGACGTTATCCGGACCGCTTTGTCGGGCTTGGCACGGTGCCGTTTCAGGCTCCCGAGCTGGCGATTGCCGAGCTCGAAAGGCTGCACAAATCACTCGGCTTTCGCGGCATCGAGATCATGAGCCATGTCGCCGGCGAGGATCTCTCGGCCGACCGGTTTCGCAAGATCTTCGCCCGCTGCGAGGAATTGGGCCTGCTCGTCTTCATGCACCCGGACGGGTTCACCGAAGCCCGCAGGCTGGCCGACCACTACTTCAACAATGTTATAGGCAACCCGCTCGACTCGACCGTGGCGCTGCATCACCTGATCTTTGGCGGGGTGCTCGCCGACTACCCGAACCTGAAGCTCGTCGTCGCGCATGGCGGCGGGTTTCTGCCGGCCTATTCGGGCCGCATCGACCACGCCGCCTCGGCGCGTCCGGATTGCTGCGAGCGGATGCACCGCATGCCGACGACCTATCTGAAGCGGCTCTATTTCGACGCGCTCGTCTACACGCACCACCAGCTCGAATATCTCGTCGAGGAATATGGTGCCGACCACATCCTGATGGGCACCGACTATCCGGCTGATATGGGCGAGGTGGATCCGATCGGCATGATAGAGGGCGCCTCGGGGCTCGATGACGTCGAGCGCCGCGCGATCCTCGGCCGCAACGCCGCGAGGCTGCTCAATCTCGAAATCTCCGTGACGCTACGATAGAGTGATCGCCCGATCGCGATCATGCTGGCCAAGACCTATGCGGCCTTCAAGGCAGCCGGCGCTCCCGAAGAGGATGCCGTCGCTGCGGCCGAGGAATTGCCCGATTACGAAAACCGCCTAACATCGATCGACAACCGGTTGGCAACGATGGAAGGCCGCCTCGCGGCGGTTGAGGCGCGAGTGACTAGTCTAGAAAACGCGCTCGTGCAATTTCGCGCGGACGTCAATGCCCGGTTCACAATGTTGACTTGGGCGGTGGGGATCAATGCGGCGGCGACGATCGCGATTCTGGGTGTGTTGTTGCGGGGGCATGGACCATAGCGCTGAACAGGGAGGGAAGTATGAAATTTCTCAGTGACGAGCAGTTGCGGGAATTGTTGCCCGCCGAGACGTCGAGCTTTCCGTCACCGGTGCCGACACAGATCGTCTCGAGCGACGAGTACATGCCGGTGCCACAGACGGGAAAGCAGTGCGAGGTCGAGGCCAGGCTGAAGGATCTTAGCGACCGGCTCGCACGGCGGCAGGGCCTGTCGCGGCGGCGCTTTTTTCAGACCGCGTCCGGCATGGCAGCGTCGTTCCTGGTCATGAACCAGGTTTTCGGCCGTCTGTTCGAGGTCAGTGAGGCGGAGGCGGCGACACCGGAGATGGCGGCCGAGCGCGCGCAAGCGCTGTCGAAGCAGTTCATCATCGACGGCCACACCCATTTCCTGCGCGACGACACGCGGCTGATGGGCTTCATCAAGGCGCGCGAGGCGGTCGGCAAGGCCGGCTGGAACAAGGAGCTCGCCGGCAAGGAACAAACCATCGAGGATCTGAAGTACAGCAATTACATCAAGGAAATTTACATGGACAGCGACACCAAGGTGGCGCTGTTGTCGAATTCGCCCTCGGAGGTCCCCGAGGACTGGTTCATTCCGCAGGAGCAGGTGTTCAACATCCGCGAGCAGGTCAACAAGGAGGCCGGCACGCGGCGGATGAGGGCGCATTTCACGATCACCCCGGGCTGGCTTGGCTGGCTCGATCAAGTCGACAAGGCGATCGAAGTCTACAAGCCCGATTCATGAAAGGGCTACACCGTCGGCGACAACACCCACAAGGAGCTCGCCAACTATCCCTACCGGCTCGACGATGAAAAGCTGATGTACCCCTTCTACGAAAAGGCGGTGAAGTCGGGCATCAAGAACGTCTGCATCCACAAAGGCTTGTTCGCGCCGGCGGTCGAGGAAAAGTTCCCGCGGCTGCGGCCCTATGCCGATGTCAGCGACGTCGGCAAGGCGGCCAAGGACTGGCCGCAGCTCAATTTCTTGATCTACCACTCGGCCTATCGTTGGATCGGCGCAACTCCGCCCGAGGGCATGGCGGAATTCGATCGGACCGGCCGCAGCTCCTGGACCAGCGACCTCGCCGAGATCCCCGAGAAGTATGGCGTCACCAACGTCTATGGCGATTTGGGGCAGCTCTTCGCCTGGACCGCAGTCGCCGAGCCGCGCCTCGCGGCGGCGCTGATGGGGATGCTGGTCAAGGGGCTCGGCGCCGACCATGTGCTGTGGGGCACCGACGCAGTCTGGACCGGTGCGCCGCAGTGGCAGATCGAGGGGCTGCGCCGCCTCGAGATTCCGGAGGAAATGCAAAAGAAGTTCGGCTTCAACCCGTTGGGGCCGGCCGACGGCCCGGTCAAGAACGGGATCTTTGCCGAGAACACGGTGCGCCTCTACAATTTCGACAAGCGGGCGGAACTCGCCAAGCCCGACTGCTTTGCCGAGATCAAGGCCGATTACCTGAAGAACGGTCCGGGCCGCAGCAATCTGCGCTACGGCTACGTGCGCAATTCGGCCTGAGCATCGGGGATCGGCAAGGACGGCTCCCATTGGCCGCTTCGATCGAGCACCCACGTTCGTCCAACGATACACTGCGGATCGTCTGCCCCAATGGGCATCTCGGCTTCGCGCCGATCAAGAGCGGCAGTTTTCGCATCGGCTGTGATTGCGCGCCGGATCTGATCTGCGCCGATTCCGGCTCGTGCGATGTCGGGCCCGGACCCCTCGGCGCCGACATCTCGTCGAGCCCGCTGCAGTGGCAGGTGGCCGATCTGGAGCAGATGCTGCTCGCTTCACGGCGCCTCGGCGTGCCGATGAATGATCGCAGTGATTGCGCGATCTTTGCCGCGCCGGCCATCCGCCGCGGTTTCCCGGAGGCGCTCGCCTACTTCTACGGCAAGGTGCTCGAATGCGCCTCGTTCTGCGCCGAGCCCTATAAGGCCAAGGAATCGGTGCTCGGCGAGATTACGATGGAGGACGTCAAAATCACCGCTCTGTTGCCCGAGCAGCGCTGCACGATCGCCTCGGTCGCCGGCCATGTGATGCATGAGCGGGCCAACCCGTTCTACGAATATTTCCTCGGCGGCCATATCGACATGGGCCGGTGCCGTTACGAGCAGTATGACGAGCGCACCGTCCGGGTCACGGGGCCCAACTAGGTTCCGGCGTCCGAATTGCGGGTGAAGCTCGAGGGCTCCGACAAGGTCGGGGAACGCTATGTCGGCATCGTCGGCGTATGCGACCCGTACACGATCGCCAATATCGATCTCGTCACCGCCTGGGCTCGGCAGCAGGTCGTCGAGCGCTTCGGCGACAGCTGCTACGAACTGCATTTCACCGTCTATGGCCGCAACGCCATTCTCGGCGACCGCGAGCCGCTGAAAGCGGCGCCCGGGCACGAGCTCGGCATCGTCGTTCAGGCGGTCGCGCCCACCAAGGCCATGGCCGATGAGGTCTGTATGATCGCGACTCGGCAGATGTTCTATGCCCGGCTGCCGGAGGTAAAGGGCACCGCCGGCGGCGTCGCCTTCCTGCTCGACGAGGTGATGCCGGCGAGCCCCGCTTATCGCTGGACCTTGAACCACACGATGCGGCTCGACGATCCGCTCGAACTGTTCCCGACCTATGTCGTCGAGGCGGGGGTATGACGCGGGGCCGCAAATTGGCGGAGATCGCCAAGACGATCCGCAGCAAGAACGCCGGCGTCGACAAGATCACCTTTGATGTTATCTTTCCCGACCGCGCTGCCTATGACCGGGTCCGCGAGAGCGATGTCCTGTCGCGCGAAGCAGTCTGCCGGATCTTCGGCATCGACGCGGCGCAGATAACCGACCACGTCGAATTCGACCCGGCATTGGCGATCAAGTTCACGATATACCGCCACACGCCGAGCGGCAGCCCCGGCGACGCCGACATCTTCGGCAGCCAGCAATACGGCCCCCTCCTCGATATCGACATGCCGGATGGTTGAGTTGGACACCTGTGTCTTTTGTGAACTGGTCGCTCGCAAGCGGCCAATCAGCGTTATCGGTGAAACGGAAGACGTTTTGGCATTCATGGATATTCAGCCGATCAATCCTGGTCATGCCCTCGTTATTCCGAAGCGCCACGCGGCATACATGGCCGACCTAGATCCGGCATTAGGCGGTCACATGTTAGCAATGGGAATGCGGGTTGCAGCGGCCCTCCGAACCTGTGGCGTTCGTTGCGAGGGCGTGAACTTATTCTTGGCCGACGGAAAAGCGGCTGGCCAGGAGATCTTCCATGCTCATCTGCATGTTTTTCCGCGGTTCGAAACGGACGGTTTCGCTCTGAAATTTAGTCCGAACTATTTTGTCTTACCGTCGCGTGCCAACATCGATGGCGTCGCCAAGGATATCCGCAACGCAATGCGAGCTTAACCCCACGGCAATGGAATCTGTCGAACACGGTCCTGGCCGAAAGGCTAATTCCAGCTAGCGCTCAAGCCACACGTCTTCCATGCGCCAGCCATTGTATTGGCTGTTGACCATGATTGTCAGGCCTTTGAGCTGTGGCTGCATGCAGGTTGCCAGCCGGGTGTGGTAGATGATCGGCCGCGCCCCATCCTCTTGCAATTGCTTGTCGATCTGCCAGACGAGCTGCCGGCGCTTTGCTTGATCGGCCATTGACGACTGCTCGACGAACAGCTTCTCTAGCTCTGCGCTGCAATAGCCGGTGTAGTTGCGTTCCGAGCCGCAGCCGTAGTTTCGAAGAATTGCTGGTCGGGATGGTCAATACCGCTGCCGGTATTGTTGAGGTCGATCTGGTGTTTGCGGGCGAGCTTGGGGACCAGTTTGCGGTCTCGACCGGGGTCGCGTGCGTGCTGTACGCAACGCTCTAGCTTCGTGCCGTCCGGCGAGGCGGCGACACCATGCGGGTGTTCGGCGAGGCTGAAGATATCACCGGCATCGCCGTTGCGTTGGCGTCGCGCTATCAGTTTCCATTTCGGGCCAGACGATCATCGCCGATGGCGGCTGGATCATTGCGCTGTAAGGATGGCTCGCGTGACGGCTCATTTGATTGTCACCGCCGCGAGCAGAAGAGTCCCGTTTTTACTCCTCGCCGCCCACTGGTAGCCGTCGGATCCGAATGCGCGCATCCTCCAACACGACGACACACCCGCTTTGGAGTGGTTCTTCAATCGCAAGCAGGTTGCCCAACAACAATCCAGCCTGGTCCTCCGGTCGCCTATTGCGCATATGTCGGAAGAGGATCAGGGACGGCCGCCTTTCAGCCCTCAGTGCCAGCAATGTGGCGAAATCGGTATCCGCCGAAATAATGATCGGATCCTCGTTCTTCGCCCTTTCGAAAATCTCCTCGTCGCCCGCTCCGTGCAAACCGTAATGACACACGTGCTGGGTGTCGTGGCCGGCTTGGCGGAGACGCTCGGCCATGATCGGCGACAGGGCGTTATCAACCAAAAACCTCACGCGCCCACCAACGGCAGCTCGCGTTCACGGACTGCCTCGGCCGCGTATTGTAGGGCCTCGGTGATGTCGTCGCGCTCGAGGTCAGGATAGGCTGCGAGAATCTCCTCCGTGGACATGCCATCAGCAATCATCGCGACGACGGTTGCAACCGGTATCCGGAGGCCGCGTACACACGGCATTCCGCCCATTTGGCTGGGATTAACAGTGATTCGCGTGAACTTCATCTTTGTTATCCGAGGACGGCTGACGATATTTGCCCGATGCCGGACGCGTTGACGGTCAGGATTCCTCGTTTACGCGTTTCGAGCAACGGCGTATAGCCGCGGAGCGATGCCGACATCAGATCGTCGTACCCCCAACTTACCGGTCGAGCCACACGTCTTCCATGCGCCAGCCATTGTATTGGCTGTTGACCATGATGGTCAGCCCTTTGACCTGCGGCTGCATGCAAGTGGCGGCACGGGTGTGGCAGATGATCGGGCGCGCCCCGTCTTCCTGCAATTGTTTGTCGATGTCCCAGACGAGACGCGGGCGCTTGTCGCGGTCAGCCGTCTCCGACTTGGCCAAGTCGGGGCCGTAGTCGCCAGAATATCGGCCGGCATGCCCCATACACCGGCGGGCGGCGGCAGCATCGCCCCGCCGATGTCGCCCTGCCCCTCGGCCCATGAAGCTCTAGCGGTCGAGCGCCAATGCCAGTGCGCGCCGCAGATCCGGATTGTCGAAGGGCGGCGCCTCGCGGTTGACGAGGAGGTTGCTGCTGGCATTGGCCGGAACGAGGTCGCAGACCGCCTGCGGCGCCTGCTGGCTTACCTCCTTCAATAGCGGGACCGTCACTTCGTATGGAAAAGTCAGGTCGAACTTGCCGGCGATGAAAGCGAGGATCGCGGTCGAGCGGTTGGGGATGATCGTGTATTCGATGCCGTCAGGTAGGGCCGCCCGGGTTTCCGATAATCGGGATTGCGGACGAGCCTGATGCGCTCGTTCGGCTTGAACTCAACAAACTTGAAGGGGCCGGTGCCGATCGGATGCTGTCGGATGTCGCGCGGCGAGACATGGCAAGGATAGACCGGCGTGTAGCCGGAGGCGATCAAGGCGAGGATCGCCGGTTGCGGCCGCTTCAACACAAAAATCGCCTCGCTCGGGCCGTTGGTGGCGACTTCCGCGACGTTGTTCCATCATGATTTGCGCGGGTTGAGGCGCAACCGCTCGGCGGCGCGGCCGGTCGGGAGGTTCCAGGTGCGTTTGACGTCGGCAGAGGTAAACGGCTCGCCGTCATGCCATTTGATGCGCTGGCGCAATTTGAACGTCAAGCGAGTGCCGTCTTCGGCCCACGACCAGCTCTCGGCGAGGTCGGGGACGATCGTATCGAGGCTGTTCTGCACCTTGTGCTGATCGTAAAGCACGAGGTTGTTGAACACCGCCATCATCGGGATCGAGACCGAGTTGGTGCTGTCCTCGTGAATCGACATGCTCGCCGGGCTGTCGCGGTGATAGACGCGCAATACGCCGCCGGGTTTTTGCGCCTCGGCGCCGCTGCCCGAAAGCACCCCCAAGAGCAGCGGCGCCGCGATAGCCCCAAATATCGTCCCTTCATGCTCCGCCTCTGGCGCACTAGTGTGGTGAACGCGAAGTTCTCTTGTCCGTCGCGCTCGACACATCGAGATTGCTTCCTCGCTCCGCTCGTCGCAATGACGACAAAAGCTCGTCTCTCGAACTTCTCGATCAGGACACCAAACGGCGTTTTGGCCTCTTGCCAAGCGTATTAAGCCTTGAGTATCCGCCGATCGCGACTGGCTGACATCGACTGCGGTGACACCGGTGGTGTGTTGAGGCGCGGCCTGCTGCACGCGGCCTTCTCCTGGGTGGCCATCGTCTCCGGCATCGCTCCATCGCAAGCGCAGCAGAAGATGTCGCAAAGCGATGCCGAGTATCAGGAGACTCCCAAGAGCGGGTTGACCTGCGCGGCATGCAGCCTCTTTCGACCGCCGCGATCCTGCGAGATCGTGCAAGGCGACATCAGCCCAAACGGCTGGTGCAGATTTTTTGACTTACCGGATTAATGCAGCAGATGGCTATGTCGAGGAGAGATACTCGGCGAAATACTCCTCTGCCGTGATTATCCGGCTGACGATGCCGAGCTCGCAGCCTTGCCGACAGAAGACATTGATTGTGTCTCGGTTCCTCTCAAAGCCGTAGGGGTGGAAATCTGCGCCCATTACGCCTTCGGTTTCTTCGAGCTCGGCTTCCAGCCACGGCGAAACGTAAGGGAAATTGCGCACGGCAGCAGCGAATTGGGCGTTGCAGCGGGTGAAAGCGTCGGTCAGGCTGCGCGCAATCCATTTATCCCGTTCCCAAACATCCCTTCGCAGGATCACCAAATGTTGCGGCGGAAAGCAGCCGGTCTGGCTGAAATAGTCGCGTTCGATCCTCCGGATGTCGGAAAACAACCGGGAGACCGGCCCGTTGACCGGATCGTAGCGTTGCGGCCGGGCGGGACTGTAGATCGCGTCGAGCTCGCCGGCGATCATCATCTCCGACAGAGAACGGCCCGCCGCCGGCCGGTGCACGCCGTTCGGCAATGGGTAGACGTGGGTCTGCGCCCTCGGCGTATCGATGTCGCCGATCCACCATTCGAGGCTCTCCGGCGGCACCCCGATGAAGCGGAGAAAATGCCGGTACCAGATCGAGCCACTGGCCACCCAATCATACATGCCGACCCGTTTGCCGATGAGGTCGGCGGGTGACTTCACCGGCCCGTCCTTGCGCACGTAGAGGTCGCGTGCGGTGAAATTGCGCAACGGGAAGACCGGCAGCCCGACAAAGCTTCGGTCGCCGTTGTCGATCCGGCGCAGATGGCCCGCCATCGAAGCCTCGCCACCGTGCACGGAGGGATCAGTGAGCGCGCGCCGCAGCATTTCGGCACGGCTCTCCCACGACCCGCCGGTCCCGTGGATCAACGTGAGAGCGATGCCGTCGGGTTTGACGTCGCCGGTGGCGAGCGGCATCACGCGCGCATAATCGGCGCAGGTCAGGCTGATCGGGACATCGACCATCTGCGCTTGCGAGCCTCACAGATACCGGGTCGGCCGGATCAGGGTGCGCCACATATGCGCCGATGGGCTGCTGTCCCAGCCGAGCCCTTCCTTCGGCTGCCGGAAGTTCCGGCCAATGATGTCGGTGAACTCTTCGAGTTCGACGACGACGTCCGGATCGAACGAATAGATGTCATGGACCGTGATCATCCGGGCGGTCATGTACCATCTGTGATCTCGGGCGCGCTTGTATTCCTCCTCGATGTAAGGGTCCGGCCGGTAATCGGCCCCAAAATTCTTGATGTAGGATTCGGGGTAAGCGTAGCCGACCGACTCGTCGGGGTAGAAACGCAACGCCTGGTGGGCGCGGATCGCCCAGGCGACTTCTTCGTCGACATAGGGCGCAACCATCTGCGCGCCCCAATAGCCGTGATCAGCGCGGATGAAGCCGATGACCCCGATGTCGTGTAAGAGGCACGCCAGAATGACCTTCTCGTCCATGCCGGCCCTCACTGCGTGCCGGGCACTCTGCAGCAGGTGGTTCGCCGGGCCGAACCGATATTTGAAAAAGTCCATCAGGGTCGGGCGCGACGGCATCTCCGGCAGGCGCGGGTCGTCGCCCATTAGCATGTATTTTCCCGGGTTCTGCGCGAGCAATGCCGGGCTGTTCCGGGTGCTCAAATCGCCGTCGGCGAGATTGAACAGGCGGGATTTGACGATGATGGCATCGAGCTCGCGCATCATTCGATGCTCTAGCGCATCGGCGCGCTCGGCCAGTGTCATCGTATCGTTCATTTCGGGACCTTTTTCTAATCATGACCAGATGCGCGATCGTAGCAAATCGCGGGTCTCGGCTGCTAGTGTGACGGCCCGCCAAGGTCACGGAAAGGACCGCGCAATGACCCGTCATTTCGGCGTTCTGATCCCTTCCACCAACACGACCGTCGAGATGGAGTGCCGGTTACTGCCACCGGCCTACCAGGCGCATATCGGGCGGCTCATGACGAGCGCGCCGGGTCGGACCTTCTCGCCCAGCCGGGACGAAGACATCGACTACCAGTCGCGCCTGCTCGGCACCGCGAAGGTCGAGCTGGTGATCCTGGCGCAGACCTCGGCAAGCCTCTTTGCCGACGACTACGACGACGTGGTCACACACCGCATGAGTGCCGGTGCCGGTGCTCCGGCGATCACCTCGGCGCAAGCGGTCGGCCGGGCGCTGCGTGCTCTGAGGGCGCAGAGGATCGCTATCGTCTCGCCTTACTCGGAGGCCGTGAACGAGCGCGCGGCGCGGTATCTCGAGACGAAGCACGGCCTTCAAACGGTTGTGCTCGCAGGCTTTGGGGCTACCGATTCCTATGCGATCGGGCAGCTCGGCCCGGAGAACGCGCGCGACGCGTTTGCCCGAATCGATCGGCCTGAGATTGATGCCTTTGTCGTTCCCGGCGGCAATTTCCCGACGATGAGCTCCATCGCCGCCTGGGAGCAGGAATTCAACAAGCCTGTGGTGACCACCAATCAGGCTTCGTTCTGGGCAATGCTGCGCGCGTTCGACACCGGCGATCGGCTCCCGACTTTCGGCCGTTTGCTCGGAGAGGTGCCCGCCGGCTAGGGAAGGTAATAGGCGAACACCACGGGGGACACGAAAGCCCAAGTCTCGATGAAGGTGGCGCGATCGGGTTTGCGGCCGAGTTCCTCCATTGCGCCCAGCAGGCAGAACCAGTTCAGCACCTCGTGCTGGCCGCTGTCTTCGATCTCCTCCGTCGTGTAGCGGTGCCAAGCCGCATAATCTCCCTTCTCCAGCGCCTCGTAGAGCTGTCGGTCGGCGGCGACATCGGGCCACAGCTGATAATGTTTTTCGGTCAGAAACGAATGCGACCAGCTCGACGAGGCGACGATTGCGGTTCGCCACGGGCTCCGCGCCATTACCCGCGCGGTTGCGGCGCCCACTTCCATGCAGCGTGACGGGCCGGGCGAAGGCGGGTCGAGGTCGCGGATCTTGTCGCGCATCGCCAATGGCAGACGCAGCCCGCGCGCCGCGTTGACGCGGCGCCCGTAACAGTTCACCGAGAACGGCACGACCGGGTAACCGAACCCGCGCCGCTCGTCGTCGAGCAGCAATAGTGTATAGGCGAAGGCATGGCCGAGAGAATGATGCAGGGGCCGGTAGGCATAGGCTGCATCAAACCCGCAGTCGAGAAGCCCCGATGCCAGGTATTTGCCGGCTGCACGATGTCCGATGAAACTGAAACGCGCGTCATTCGGCTCGCCCCAGGGGTTCCAGGACCGGTTCTTCCACGGCTCGACCGTGTGCTCGTCATAGGCTAGCACAGCGAAGGGCGGGACGATGTCCTCCTTGAAATTCTCGTACTGGTCATCGCCGAACATGACGATGACGTCCGGCCTGAATTCGTCGAGCGCCCGCCGCGCCTCGGCGAAATGCCGACGAAACACCTGACGCGCCCTTCCCGCTGATGTGGCGCCGAAGTCGTCTCCCAACTCGTCGCGCAATTGCGCCGGCCAGTGCGATGGGTCCTTCATCTCGGCCGGCATGTCCGGATCGTCGAGCGAGGCCCGCATCATAGAGGTCCAATCCTCGTCCCGGCGCAGCATCACCGGCCGATGCGTGCATCCCAGTCCCAGAATCTCTGCCATGGTCTGTTTCCCAGCTTACTCGCACTTCCAGGCCTTTATAGCCGAACCGAGCGCGGAAGGTGAGAGCTCCTGTTTCTCCTGTTTTATCAGGTCGAGATCAGGTGATTCTGTTCACCCTTCGTGCATTGCGTCCGGGGGGCGTCCCCAGGGCCAGTCTGATCCCGCAGTGTGTCGTGTAATTATAGCAATTCTAAGATCATTAATTGCATTTTGCCCAAGCCCTCACCCGAACCCTCCCCGCCCGCGCTAGAGCATGCACACATCCTAGACCCCAAATATCTCCCTCTCTGCCCTAGGGCGGAGAGGGTCGGGGTGAGGTGGGGGGAGCCACAAGTTCCGAGCAGCGGCACGACCCACCTCACCCTCCCACACCTTTCGGCGTGGGCCCCTCCCTCTCCCCCGCAAGCGGGTGGAGAGGGGCGAGGGCGCTGGAAACAGGCCTCGGCCCGAATGTGTGCATACCCTCCCCCGCGCGCGGGGTCGTTCGTTTCCCGCCACGAGTTTGCCCGAGGGTGTGTCAGAAACCTCCATCCATTGCGAAGCGCCCCAGGGACCGGTTTTCTGATCCTCAAAGCTGAGTTTACGGTCACTGGCGGCGTCGAGGAGCTTCATCGACGGATTGCCTTCAGATCGTGGCGCATGATGGGGCGAGCCGTTGCGCGGCGAGCGACCACCTTGAATCCCGCGCGTGCGAACGCAGCGGCGGTACCGGTAAAGATATTCGATGTGCTCTTCAGTGCGCTCGTGTCGACAGGATAGCCTTCGAGCGCCGGCGCCCTCGCGCGCTTTGCGGTCTTCGAAGCCGCGAAGATGAGTTGAGTCATCACCCCTTGCCGGCGATAGCCCCTTCGCACGAAGAAACAGGAGATCGACCAGACGGGCACGGCGTCCACACGCGCGAACCACCGCATGTGATCAAGCCACGGTAGTGCATCGCGGGGCGTGAGCTGGCACCAGCCCACTGGCAAATCCCCGTCGAACGCGAGCAAGCCCGGCGGGGAACCACGCTTGACGATCTGCCGTAACGCCTCTCTGTTTGCCCCGCGAGGCGCCTCCCGATAGGCGCCTCCGAGCCTCCAATACATGCACCAGCAGCCATTGCTGGCACCGGACTTGCCAAACAGATCCTCGAGTGCAGGCCACAGATCGGGCGTGAGCGGGAGGATTGTAAAGTTGATGCTGCCTTTCTTCTTTGCCATACCGCGCCCGCAGAGTTTGTCGACCTGAGACTTGGCCCTCGGCGCAATTTTCCTATTGCGCCGGATCGGGTCAACGATCCCCTTCCACTCATTCCGAAAATTAAGCCCTTGCGCCCCGGAAAGGGCGGCTTCGGTGAAGGGTTTCGGATGCCGGCCCGTGGTGACCTATCCAGCCGTACTGAGGGCCGGCGTCGGAAAGCCCCCCAGGAAGGAACCCGCGGGGGCTGGTGG
>Ga0126381_100005842_pt1 | contig 13596 bp, 11 predicted proteins | sample PanSoiMetPlot_28_FD_96465 | JGI IMG/M metagenome (GOLD analysis project Ga0126381, IMG submission 96465) | Tropical forest soil microbial communities from Panama - MetaG Plot_28 | ecosystem: Environmental > Terrestrial > Soil > Tropical forest > Bulk soil | place: Panama | collected 2016-02-17
CCGCGAACTTGTGCTCAAAAGAACTGATGATCTCGCGGATCTTGTTGCGGATCGGGCTCGGATCGATGTCCACATGATCGTACACACCGGCCAATTTGCGGAGCAGCGTCTTGGTGATCTTTCGGTTAGCTGGAATGATGATTTCTCCGGTCTCGCCATTGACGACATCGAGCGGAATCTTTTCGCCCAGCAATATGTTTGAGAGTGCTTCAGTGAGCTCTTCGTGCAGCTCGTCTTTCTTCTTTTTGTACTCTTCGCCAATGGTTTTGGCCTGACGCTTCGTCTCGGCCGGAGTCAGTTTCTGTTTCGCCATCTCTTTGCGAGACGAAACTTTCACATCCATCACGATGCCGTATGTGCCGGAAGGCACCGTCAGGGAGGTATCCTTAACGTCCGCAGCTTTCTCTCCGAAAATTGCGCGAAGCAATCTTTCCTCAGGTGCCAACTCGGTTTCGCTCTTGGGCGTAATTTTTCCGACCAGAATATCTCCCGGCTTAACCTCCGCGCCGACGCGAATGACACCGTCGGGTCCGAGGTTGCGGAGCGCTTCTTCGCTCACATTCGGAATGTCACGAGTGATCTCCTCAGGCCCAAGCTTGGTGTCGCGAGCACCGATCTCGAATTCGTCAATGTGAATGGAAGTATAAATATCCTCCTTCACCACCTTCTCCGAAATCAGAATAGCGTCCTCGAAGTTGTAGCCATTCCACGGCATGAACGCGACTAACACGTTGCGGCCAAGCGCCAACTCGCCGGCATCGGTGTTCGGTCCATCGGCAATCACGCGGCCCGCTCTGACCTTGTCACCTTTTCGGACGATCGGCTTCTGGTTGATGCAGGTACCCGCGTTAGACCGCATGAACTTCCGCAGCTCGTACACGTACAGACCTTCGTCCGGCCGGCTGACCAATTTCTTTTTCACTTCCGGTAGCTTGCCGTCCCTGCTGACCACAATCTGCTCGGCAGTCACCGAGGCAACGATACCGTCCGCTTCAGCCGTGATAACTGCTTTAGAATCCCGCGCCACCTTTCCTTCAAGCCCGGTACCCACCAACGGAGCCTCCGACCGGATCAGAGGAACACCCTGGCGCTGCATGTTTGAGCCCATCAAAGCTCGGTTCGCATCATCATGCTCCAGAAACGGAATCAATCCCGCCGCCACAGAAACCAATTGCTTCGGCGAAATGTCCATGTAGTGGACCTTGGAAGGTTCCACTTCCAGAAAATCGCCCCTGTACCGGCATGAAACTTTTTCATCCGTAAACACGCCCTTGTCGTCCACCGGAGCATTTGCCTGGGCAACCAGGTAATTTTCTTCCCGGTCCGCAGTCAGGTACTCGATCTTTGTCGTGACTTTACCATTCTCAACGCGGCGGTACGGCGTCTCGATGAATCCAAACTCGTTGATCCTTGAGAACGTGCTCATTGAGCTGATCAGACCAATGTTCGGACCTTCCGGCGTTTCGATCGGACAGATGCGCCCGTAGTGCGACGGATGAACGTCTCGTACTTCGAATCCGGCTCGATCCCGGCTCAAACCACCAGGCCCAAGAGCAGACAAACGACGCTTATGAGTCAGCTCGGCCAGCGGATTGGTTTGATCCATGAACTGGCTTAACTGAGAACGTCCGAAGAAATCGCGAATCACTGCGCTGAGAGCCTTCGGGTTGATCAACTTTTGCGGGGTCATCCCGTCGATGTTTACATCGAACAATGTCATTCGCTCTTTTACCAGGCGCTCAGTGCGCGCTAGACCCACTCTGCACTGATTTGCCAGCAATTCCCCAACCGTACGAACCCGGCGACTGCCAAGATGGTCGATGTCATCTAAGATTCCTTCACCTTTTCTCAAGGTGATCAGGTACTTCATCGCACCGATAAAGTCCTCTTTCGTCAGCGTCCGCTCGCCTAGATCGACCTCAATGCCAAGCTTTTGGTTGATCTTGTAGCGACCTACTCGTCCAAGATCATATTTCTTAGGATCGAAAAAGAGCCTCTTCAGCAATCCACGAGCATTCGCCACGGTCGGCGGATCGCCAGGGCGCAACCGACGGTAAATGTCTTTGAGCGCTTCCTCTTCGTCATGTGCGGGATCTTTCTTAAGCGACTTGATGATCGTATCGTCGTCCTTGGTGTCGACTACGTTCACCTCGTTGACCCCTAAGGTCAGGATCTGTTGCACAGTGGCTTTAGTCAGAGGCTCAAATGCTCGTGCCACAGTTATTTCGCCGTCGCGAACATCCTCGATCAGAACCCTTGTGGTCAGGAGCTCTTCTTCGAGATCGTTCGTCAGCTTCAGTTTCTCGATGTTGTAGAAAATCTTGATGATCGCATCGTCGCCGCCGAATCCGATGGCGCGCAGGAATGTCGTCGCAAGGAACTTCCGACGTCGTTTGCGTCGATCCAGGTAGATATAGAGCAGATCGTTAGTATCGAACTGAACCTCCAGCCAGGAACCGCGATCCGGAATAATCCGGAAGCTGTAAAGCACCTTTCCATTCAGGTGGACCGATGACTCGAAAGCTATTCCCGGTGAACGATGCAGCTGGCTGACAACAACTCGTTCAGCACCGTTAATGACAAATGTGCCTTGCGGTGTCATGAGCGGGATTTCGCCCATGTACACTTTTTCTTCTTTGGTGCCCTTGTCGTCTTTCAACTGGAACGTTACGTGCAGCGGGGCGCTGAACGTTTGTCCTTCGCGCTGGCATTCCAGCGCCGACATCTTTGGGTCCCCAATATCGTAGCTGACAAAATCCAGCACGACCTTATCGTCGTAACTCTGGATCGGAAAAACCTCTCGAAAAACCGCCTGTAACCCTACGTTTTTCCGCCTGCTCGGAGGTACATCTTTCTGCAAGAACTCAACATAAGAGTTAAGCTGGACTTCGATGAGATTCGGGGGCTCGATGGCTTCTTTGATCTTTCCAAAGTAGATGCGCTCTGACATACACAATTTCGTTTTTCCTAGCCTGGCCGGCAAAAAAACTCCGCGGGTTACCGGTTCGATGAACGTTTTGACCGCAAAGGGGAACAGAAATAGCCCCACTCGCGAGGCTTGTCAAATGAGCCACGCTGATGGAGCTGCCTGTTGGTTGTTGTTGGTTTTAGCTTGCGAGCAATATCTCGAGTTCCCCAGCGGTTAACGGACTTTCACACTATGCCGCTTTCTGGGGGTGCGCAAGTGGCAGTTTTGGGCGGCCTTTAGCGCCGCCGTTGCCGTCTACGGTCCACCGTCGACCGTTCATAAACTGCCCATCGCTAAACGGTCGACGGCCGACCGTCGACGCTCGACGGAAGACCAATGGGGCGCCAAAGGCGCCCCATTGACCATTAAATTATTTGACTTCTACTTTGGCGCCGGCTGCTTCGACCTTTTTCTTGATCTCGTCAGCTTCTTCCTTGGAAACGCCCTCTTTAATCGGTTTCGGGGCGCTTTCCACCAGCGCTTTAGCATCAGCAAGACCGAGTCCTGCCACCGCCGCACGAACTTCTTTGATGACAGCAATCTTGTTGCCGCCGACCTCTTTGAGGATCACGTCAAAGGTGCTTTTCTCTTCCGCCGCAGGTGCCGCCGCAGCGCCACCGGCCGCAGGGGCTGCTGCCACAGCCACAGGTGCAGCTGCGCTAACGCCCCACTTTTCTTCGAGCTTTTTCACCAGATCAGCGACTTCCAGTACGGTCAATCCGCTAAGCTGTTCTACTAGTTGAGTTGTATCTGCCATTTTTTCTCTTCTATCGGTATCGTCGCGCCCCGAAGCCTCAGAGCATTTAAGTATCCGCAGCCGCGGATCCCGACGAGGAACCAGGTTTTCTTTATTCTCGTGACGTGCGGCTTCTTTCACGTCCCGAAATATGACGCCGGCAACGCCGACATCGCCGACATCGCCGGGATCGGATCCAGGCAATGCCGGCTTAAATCTTTATCCTTGCGCGCCTCCTTCTTTGTCGACTTTGGCCTGCAACAGTCGTGCCAGCGAAGCGCCCGGCTCGTTGAGCACCGCCAACAGTCTCTGAAGCGGAGCCTGCAACACGCCAAGCAGTTGAGCCTGTAATACGTTCTTCGCGGGTAGCTCAGCCAGCGCTCGAATCTGCTCGCTCGACAGAATCGCTTTATCGAGTACGCCAGCCTTTACCGCAGGTTTCTGAAACTCTTCGGAAAAAGTCTTCAAGACCTTCGCCGCGGCGCACACATCGCTTTCGCCGATAACGATCGCGGTCTGCCCGGACAAATTCTCTCCCAGATCCGGATAACCGACCTCAGCGGCTGCCCGTTTCAAGAAAGTGTTCTTCACCACTCTGCATTCGGCGCCGGCACCTGCAAGGCGGGTTCGCAATTCAGCAAATTGCAGAACGTCCATCCCAGTGTATTCCGTGATAATTAAGAACGGAGAATGGGTCAGTTTCGCGGAGAGATCTCCGACAATAGTAGTTTTTTCAGGTCTCATCGTTGTCTCTCCCCTTATGCCTTCAAGAACGGCGACGCATCGATCCGCAGCCCCGGGCTCATCGTCGCGCTCATGGTGATGTTATGAACAAACTTGCCTTTGGCGGTTGCCGGTCTTGCTTTGACTACTGCGTCGATCACGGCTGCCCCGTTTTCTACTAAGGCTTGTTGCTCGAACGAAAATTTTCCCATCGGCACAGCCACATTACCGTTCTTATCCAACTTGAATTCCACACGGCCGGCTTTCACTTCTCGAACAGCTTTTGCTGTGTCATCGGTAACGGTGCCGGTTTTTGGATTTGGCATCAAACCGCGCGGGCCAAGCACCTTTCCAAGCTTTCGAACTTCAGACATCGCCGCCGGTGTGGCAATCGCCACGTCGAAATCCTGAAACCCTTGTTGGCACATCTTGATCAAGTCTTCAAAACCGACATGTTCAGCGCCGGCTTCTTTTGCTGCTTCGGCCGCTTGACCCGAAGCGAAAACAAGCACGCGGACCTTTTTGCCGCTTCCATGCGGGAGCGGGCATGTACCTCGAACCATCTGATCCGATTGCTTCGGATCAACACCGAGCCGGAACGAGAGCGTTACGGTCTGGTCGAATTTGGTGGGCGGCAGTTTCTTGAGTGTTTCAACTGCCTCCGGCAGAGTATAAGTCTTGTTCGCATCGACTAGCTCGGAACAAGACCGATATCGCTTACTACGATTTGCTGATTTCATTTTGACTTGCAGTGCTAGCGCCCCAAAAGCTTTCGGGCTCCTGCTGTTTTCTTGGTTATTCTGTGACCTCGATACCCATCTGGCGGGCCTTTCCCACTAAAGTGCGGTACGCAGCCTCTTCGGTCCGCGCATTCATATCCTTCATCTTCACTTTCACAATGTCCATCACCTGCTTGCGGGTCAGAGTTGCAACCTTCGTTTTGTTCGGTTCCTTGGATCCAGCCGCAATATTCGCAGCTTTCTTCAGCAAAGCCGAGGCAGGAGGCGCTTTGGTGATGAATGTGAATGATTTGTCTTTGTAAACTGTGATTACCACCGGCAGGATGTCGCCCGCCTGTTTCTGAGTCGCTGCATTAAACTCTTTGCAGAACGCCATGATGTTCACGCCGTTCTGACCCAGAGCCGGACCGACCGGAGGCGCCGGGTTTGCCTGACCCGCCGGTATTTGCAGCTTAATCGTTGCAACAACTTCTTTTGCCATATTCTTTCCGTCTTAGAATTGGGCCTCGGGGCTGATCCGACTCGGATCTCGACTGCCCAAAATGTTCTTATCCTCTCTCTACCTGCCAGTACTCCAGCTCTACCGGTGTCGAGCGACCGAAAATGCTCACAGAAACACGCAGCTTGCCGCGATCGGGATCGATCTCCTCGACCACACCGCTTTGATTTTGAAACGGTCCGTCCGCGACCTTAACCGTTTCTCCAACTTCAAAGCTGACTTTCGGCTTCACCTTGTTTTCGAGCTGCCGGATCTGAGCCAACATGCTTTCGACTTCCTGCGGCCGCATCGGAACCGGTTTATCTTTAGTCCCAGCGAAGCCCAGGACTCCGGGAGTTTCACGAATAAAATACCATGTCCGGTCAACCAGCTGATTCTGCTTGTCGAGCAGATACATATTCACAATCAGGTAACCGGGGAAAAATTTGCGGGTAGTCTCGGTCCGTTTCCCTCGTTTGATCTCCGAAACGCGCTCGGTAGGAATCAAGACTTCGTAAACCAGATCACCCATCTCCTCGGTCTTAATACGCCGAGTCAGATTCTCGTACACCTTCTGCTCCTGCCCGGAGAGGACATGCACGACGTACCACTGATTTTTGTCGGGCTCAGCCATAACACAAGAGACGCTTTACGGAGCCAATAACTTCACGAGGTTCGTCAGGATGATATCCCAAAAACTGACGTAGCCGCTCAGCAAGACCATCGCAATTACTACCACCATGGTCGAGTCGATCAGCTCCCGGTATCGTTTCATCCCTTTTTCTTTGGGATCCCAGGGCCAACTCGCCTTTTCTAGCTCGGACTTTACTTCGTCCAAAAACTGTTTAGCTCGACCGATCATATGAAAGTTCAGGTCAGGAGGGACTCGAACCCCCAACCGGCGGTTTTGGAGACCGCTGCTCTACCAATTGAGCTACTGACCTAGTAAAATTCTCGAAGAAACAAGAAGGGTCCCGCATGCGCGGGACCGGCTTCTTTCAAGTACCAAATTCTCTTACTCTCTAGTTGTTAGTCAAGGATGTCAGAGACACGCCCCGCACCGACCGTTCGGCCACCTTCACGGATAGCGAATCGGATCGTCTTCTCCATCGCAATCGGAGTGATTAACTCAACTTCGATGGAGACATTGTCCCCCGGCATCACCATTTCAACGCCATCCGGCAATTTGACCGTGCCGGTCACATCCGTTGTACGGAAATAGAACTGCGGACGGTAATTGCTGAAGAACGGCGTGTGACGACCACCTTCATCTTTGCTAAGCACGTAAACTTCCGCCTTGAACTTCTTGTGCGGAGTGATCGAGCCGGGCTTAGCTACAACCTGGCCGCGCTCAACCTCTTCCTTCTTCGTGCCACGCAGCAGCACACCGACATTGTCACCCGCACGCGCTTCATCAAGCAGCTTACGGAACATTTCGATATCGGTGACGGTTGTCTTCGAAGTCGGACGAATCCCGACAACTTCGACTTCTTCCATCTTCTTCAGAACACCGCGCTCAACACGACCGGTCACCACCGTGCCTCGACCTTCAATGTTAAACACATCTTCGATCGGCATCAGGAACGGCTGATCGATCGGCCGCTCTGGAAGCGGGATATATTCGTCAACCGCTTTCATCAGCTGGATGATGCCTTCCTTGGACTTCGGATCGCCTTCCAGCGCTTTCAACGCGCTTCCTTTGACGATCGGAATGGTGTCTCCCGGAAATTCATATTGTGAGAGCAGGTCACGAACCTCCATCTCGACAAGGTCGAGGAGTTCAGGATCGTCCACCATGTCGCACTTGTTCAAGAACACTACGATTGAGGGCACACCAACCTGGCGAGCGAGTAGAATGTGTTCGCGGGTTTGTGGCATTGGACCGTCTGCCGCCGAAACAACCAGGATAGCGCCGTCCATCTGCGCCGCACCGGTGATCATGTTTTTGACGTAGTCAGCGTGACCTGGACAGTCCACGTGCGCATAGTGCCGATTCTCCGTCTGATACTCGACGTGTGCAGTGTTGATCGTGATTCCGCGCTCTTTTTCTTCCGGCGCGTTATCGATCTGATCGTACCGCGTCGCCTGGGCCATTCCCTTTTCGGCCAACACTGACGTGATAGCGGCAGTTAGCGTGGTTTTGCCATGATCGACGTGACCAATCGTACCGATGTTCACGTGCGGTTTGGATCTTTCAAATTTATCCTTAGCCATTTAAGGTCTCTTTCTACTGTACTCTTGCTGCTAATATCTTGGGTGTCTGTCGATCTAAGGGCGTGGAGCCCATGACCGGGATTGAACCGGTGACCTCGTCCTTACCAAGGACGTGCTCTACCAACTGAGCTACATGGGCCTCTGCTCACTCCCGATCCGTCTAACCAGACAAAACGGCTAAACAAGCCGCTTCCCGCTAACGGACATTGAAGACAAAAGCACCGGCCGCCAATGATAGTCCCAATCGGAGGCCGGAAACTGAGTATTCAAGGTCCGCCAAGCGAGCCGGAAACTTAACAAAGAGTGCAACCCCGTCAAGGACAAGCTTTAGCTCGGATTTCACCGGGTAATAGAGGGGTTTCAGCGAAGGTGTGAATTGCCGTCGAGCCAGAAGCTCAAAGTGGGCAAAGCCAAAAAGCTGGCCCTTACCGCACTGATGCGTAAGCTCCTGGTCCATCTCAGTAGCTTAATGCGACAGCCTGCCACCTAAACACAGCCAAAACGAAACACAGTTGCTTCCAGGTCGATATTGAGGGCCGCGTCTGGCTGGCGCGCCTTCGAATTATCCAGCGCAGCCGACGACCGCGCCAGCGGAACGCCGCTCTCCAAACCTACGATCGCACCACCTCCGTTTTACTCTCCTCCACCAGCTCCGCAACGTACGGTTCCGCCACTCGGCGAACCGCCAGCGCTCGCCCTGTCGTCTCATCAATATCAACGAGGAGGCCGTGCAATTTGATATCGCCTCTGGCAACGGGGAAGACCACCGGCATGCTGCTGAGGAACCGTTGCAAGATCGGCTGAATTTCGCGCCCTAGAATCGAGCGAGTCGGTCCACACATGCCCGCGTCACAAATAAAGGCCGTTCCGCCTTCGAAGATTTGCTCGTCCGCAGTCTGGACGTGGGTATGCGTACCCGCCACGGCAGAAACCTTGCCGTCAAGAAACCGGCCCATAGCAATCTTTTCGCTCGTTGTCTCCGCGTGGACATCGACAAAAATGACGCGCGTCTCTTCCTGCATCCAGCGCACCTCTTCTTCAATCAAACGGAACGGATTCTCCAGATTCGGCAGCATGAACGTTCTTCCTTGAACATTGATGACTCCGACTTTTCCTTTCGCGGTCTCCAACACGATCGAACCATGACCCGGTGTTCCAGGCGGATAATTCAACGGTCGCAACAGCCGGGGCTCGGTCTCTATATAAGAAATGACATCTTTCTGGTCCCAGATGTGATCGCCCGTGGTGATCACAGCTATGCCGGCGCGCAGCAGATCAATCGAGATCTTTCCTGTGATCCCGCGCCCCGCCGCGGCGTTCTCGCCATTCGCAACAACGAAATCAATTTCCCATTCCTCCTTCAGCTTCGGCACCATCGCGATGACCGCACTGCGCCCAGGTTCCCCAATGATATCGCCAAGAAATAGAAGTCGAAGCATTCGCTACAGTCTACGGTCTACAGTCTCCTGTCTATAGTCCAACGTATGGCAGCACAGTCAGCTCACAAACCAACTAGACAAAAAAAAGGTCTGCGCTCGCTGTGCAGGGCCCCGCAGTTGACGTTGCCAGCGATGACGGTGCAGTTGGCAATGACTGCGTTCCTTACAATGACGGCGTTTTCATCCCAACTTTCACCCCTCGCCCATCCACCAGATTGGTCGCGCTTGGATCGTTTTCAGGAAACCATTACACACGATGAATTCGAACATCTGCTGACCGCTATTTATGCGCCGTCCGGCGCAGGCGACCAGTGGATCGTTGTTCAGCCGAATCAAGCAGTCATTCAGGAGAGCGAGGGACATCAATTCATTCTACGCTTCGCAGCGGACGACTCCTCGCGAAAGCCGGTTCCTCGATACTGGACTCCGATCGATCATTTGCGCCGCTCTCCCAGCAAACCGCTCAAAGGAATCACAATCGCGATCGATCCCGGGCACCTCGGCGGCAAATGGGCGAAGATGGAAGAACGCTGGTTCCGAATCGGGGATTCGAAACCGGTCACGGAAGGAGACATGACCCTCAAGGTCGCGTTGCTGCTTGTTCCCCGGCTCAAAGCTCTCGGTGCCAACGTTGCATTGGTCCGTTTCAAACCTGGCCCGGTCACACAGAAGCGTCCAAATGAACTGCTCGATCAAGCCAAAGCATCTTTGGCGGAGCACGGAGTGACCACATTACTGCCGGATTATTCAGGACCGGATGATCCTCAAAAGGAGAATTCCATTCCCTGGGAAGCTGAACGCTTGTTTTATCGAGTCGCCGAGATCCGTGCTCGCGCAAATATCGTTAACTTGAGCATCAAGCCGGACGTGACGCTCTGTCTACACATGAACGCGGAACCATGGGGCGACCCCGCCCATCCGACTTTGGTTCAGGCTAATCACTTGCATCTGATCACTAACGGCACATACAGCAAAGAAGAGCTTGCAAATGAGGATGTGCGATTCGCGATGTTGGTGAAGCTCCTGAATCAGGTCTGCCCCGAAGAGTTAGCGCTTTCAGAAACGATTGCAGCCCAACTGGCGAAGGTCACGCACCTGCCTCCGTACACTTACACTACCGCTAATGCCAAAAGTCTCGGGACCAGCGGCTACGTTTGGGCTCGGAACCTTATCGCCAACCGTTTGTACGACTGCCCCGTTGTCTACATCGAATCCTACGTAATGAACAACGAAGAGGTCTTCGCCCGCATCCAAGCCGGCGAATACGCAGGCCTTCGGAATTTCGGTGGTGTCATGCGTAAGAATATCTACATCGAATACGCCGATGGCATCGTAAATGGCCTGGTCGCGTATGCAACATCGGCTAGAACGGAAAACCGAAAACCAAAAACTGACAACTGAGCGGACATAGTCCGCTTGATTTATCCGCCAACGAGATTTAACCTCCGGCTCTCGATTTAAACGGGCTGTGGCTCAGCTTGGCTAGAGCGCCACGTTCGGGACGTGGAGGCCGTGGGTTCAAATCCCACCAGCCCGATTTTCGTTCCTCCGAAACGGATCGAAAACTTCCTTAAGATTGATTCTTTCCGCTAGATTCTCTAGCAGTAAGAGGTAAATCCGGGTCTGCCTCAGGTTTCTTTCTCGCAACTCGCACCCACACGTACACTCAAATGAAAATGTTCTCGCTTTTGTCGCTGATTTTTCTTTTTCAGCCTCTCCTTCTTGGCAAAGATGCGTCGCCTGCTCCGCCAGACAAGCAGCTGCCGAACGTCGTCATCCTTGCCACCGGTGGAACAATCGCCGGGAGTGGAGCAACTTCCACAACGACGGTCGGATACAAGGCTGCTACGGTCGCGGTCGACACCTTGATTCAGGCCGTACCGGAGCTCAAAAGCATTGCCAATGTTCGTGGCGAACAAGTCTTCCAGATTGCCAGCCAGAACATGAACAACGACTACTGGCTGAAACTGGCAAAACGGGTTAACGATCTGGTCCAGCAGGCAGATGTTGACGGTATCGTCATCACCCACGGAACCGACACGCTGGAAGAAACCGCCTACTTTCTCGACCTGGTCACCAAAAGTGATAAGCCAGTTGTCCTTGTCGGCTCAATGCGTCCATCAACCGCTCTTTCCGCAGATGGTCCCCTGAACCTTTATGACGCAGTCATGCTCGCAGGCAGCAAAGAGGCTGTCGGCAAAGGAGTTCTTGTCTGCCTCGATGATGAAATCAATTCGGCTCGCGATGTTACGAAGACCAACACCTCGTCAATTGAAACGTTCAAGAGCCCCGAGCTCGGAATGCTCGGGTACATTCAAGGGCAACGGATCGCTTTCTATCGGCTGCCAGTCCGCAAGCACACCTCAAAAACCGAATTCGATATCTCGCACGTAGATAAACTTCCCACGGTTGAAATCGTGTACGGTTACGCAAGCGTCTCTCGGACGGCAATTGACGCTCTCTCAGCAGCCGGAGTCGACGGAATTGTTTACGCGGGAGTTGGTGACGGAAATCCGTCCGAGCTGACAGAACAAGCTCTCGCCGACGCCCGCAAGAAAGGCGCAATCATCGTCCGAAGCGCACGCGTCGGAAATGGCATCGTCGCCCGCAATGGGGAAGTAAACGACGACCAACGCGATTTCATCGCCTCCGATTCTTTGAACCCGCAAAAAGCCCGCATCCTTCTGACCGTCGCTCTGACCAAAACAAAGGACACCAAAGAACTGCAACGCATGTTCTACGAATACTAGCATTATCGCCCGGGCAGGAGCTGGGAAGCCCTGGCCAAACACATCCGTCCTATTGGTCCGATCGGTCGTATTCGCCCTATCCTGACCGCTCTCCTGACATAGGGTTGTCAACGATCTCGCGTACACTTCCCGGGTTTCCTTCAACCCGAGACTAGCAACCAACCGCGCGTCGTACTAGATTCCGCGTCCTATGGCAAAAAATGCCGCCAAGAGTCCGTCCGTTATTACGATTCGAGGTGCATGCCAGAACAATCTCAAATCCATCGATCTCGACCTTGAGCTGAACAAATTTCACGTCGTAACCGGACCAAGCGGCAGCGGCAAATCGAGCCTGGCGTTCGATACGATCTATGCAGAGGGTCAGCGGCGTTACGTCGAAACATTCAGTCCTTATACAAGGCAGTTTCTCGACCGCATGGACAAACCATTGGTCGACGAAATCCTCGGGATTCCTCCAGCCATAGCGATCGAACAAGCCAACCGAGTTCGTACGACCCGGTCAACCGTCGGAACGATGACGGAGATCAACGATTATCTGAAGCTCCTCTTCCCTCGCGTCGCACATGCTTACTGTCCTGAATGCGGGCGCGAGATCCGGCCAGAGACACCTGAACACATTTGCCAGACCCTGTTCAGAGACCTTCGCAATCAGACCATTCTTGTGACGTTCGGGGTTCCAGTTCCGGCTGGAACAAAACCGGCCGACTTTTTTAGCTTCCTGAACCAGCAAGGCTTTCTTCGAGTCTGGATCGACAATTCTATCGAAAGAACCGACCGACCAACGTCGGTAAAATGGTTGCCCGGGATTGTTAGTGTGATCCAGGACCGGATCGCTGTGTCTGATGCGAACCGGACACGATTGACCGAAGCAATCGAGCAAGCCCTCCGGTTTGGTAAAGGCCAGGTCGCCATCATCGAGACGGCGTCGCACGATTTACCTCGGGCGCCCGGAGCCGCAGCAGCAGCCCCGAAAACCTTCGGGCTACAGCCTGCCGCCCTACAGCCCGTCGTTCACCGTTTTTCCACCGGATGGCATTGTCCGTATTGTGATATCGAGATTCGGGCGCCAATCCCTGGTCTTTTTTCGTTCAATAACCCGGTCGGCGCATGTCCAGCCTGCCGAGGATTCGGCCGGACGATCGGCATAGATATGGATCGGGCCTTGCCCGACCGGAAACTGAGCATCGCCGCCGGTGTCGTGAAGCCATTCCAGACCGGCAAAATGCGCGCGTGCCAACAAGACCTGATCACTCGGGCGGAGGAACGCGGTGTCGATATCCATTGTCCTTTCAATGAACTTTCAGAGAAAGACCAGGAGTGGGTGATCCAGGGCGAAGTCACGCCAAGTATGACCGCCGACGAAGTTTGGGAAAGCGGCGGTTGGTACGGTGTCCGCGGATTTTTCGATTGGATGGAATCGCGCAGCTACAAAATGCATGTGCGCGTGTTTCTAAGCCGCTATCGCGCTTATACACTCTGCCGGGAATGCAACGGCACCCGATTCAAACCTGATAGTCTTAATTTCAAAATAATCCGCAACGGCAACTC
>Ga0126381_100005843_pt1 | contig 13595 bp, 11 predicted proteins | sample PanSoiMetPlot_28_FD_96465 | JGI IMG/M metagenome (GOLD analysis project Ga0126381, IMG submission 96465) | Tropical forest soil microbial communities from Panama - MetaG Plot_28 | ecosystem: Environmental > Terrestrial > Soil > Tropical forest > Bulk soil | place: Panama | collected 2016-02-17
CCCCACGGTGTAGGGAGCGTGTGGAGCGAGTGAGAAATACAGCCGAGGATCGCGCTTCCACAGGTCGCGAGCCGCGAGGCCCGCTTGCAGGTAACCATCGGCGTCGGCGGCGTACGCAGTGGGAAAATCGAGCACCGGCAGGCCGAGCATCGCCCGCATGCCGCTCGCACTGTAGGCGCGCGCGGCGGCATCGGGGAAGAAATACATATCGTTGCAGCAAGTGACTCCGCCGCGCAGCATTTCGGCGGCGGCGAGGAGGGAGCCATCGTGGACGAATTCGGCGCCGACAAAACGCGCCTCCCGGGGCCAGATGTGCTGTTCGAGCCAGGGTTGGAGCGGAACATCATCGGCGATGCCGCGCAAAAGCGTCATCGCACCGTGAGTGTGCGCGTTGATCAGGCCGGGCAGGAGCGCGTGCGTTGGCAGCGAAAGATGTTCGCCCAAGTCGAAGTCGTCGGCTTCCGCGGTCGGCAAGACGCGAATGATCCGCCCCTCATGGATAAGCAGCGAATGATGCTCGAGCACGCCCGGCGGAATGATGGGAATGACCCAGCGGGCGTCGAGGCGAAGATCGACGTATTGCATTAGCAATCGTAACCAGGAACGTTCGACAGTAAAAGAAAAAGCCCCGCGCGAGGCGGGGCTTTCACTAATTTGCCGGCGCTGCCTTATGGTGAACGCTTGATGGCTTCGCCCTTCACTTCGACCTCGACGCGACGGTCAGGCGCGAGGCAGGCGATGCGTTCCTTCAGGTTCTTCTGGTTGCACACCAGGCCCGGAACCGGCTGCGTCTTGCCCATGCCAAGGGTCTCGATCTTGTCTCTCGGGACACCCTTCGACACCAGGTAGTCGCGCACGGCATCGGCACGGCGCTCTGACAGCTTCTGGTTGTAGGCCTGCGTACCGATCGGATCGGTATGGCCTGTCACCAGTACCAGTTCGAGCTTGGTCACTTGCGGCAGCTTGCTGATGACCTCGCTGTCGATCGCGGCCTTGCCTTCAGGCTTGAGAACGTACTTGTCGAAGTCGAACAGCGCCTTCGACGCCAGCGTGATCTTCTGCACCTGTGGCGGCGGCGGTGGCGGTGGCGGCGGTGGCGGCGGCGCTACGGCCGGCGGAGGCGGCGGCGGTGGCGGCTTCGGAACAAGGTCAGGATCGCATTCGATGATCGCCATCGCAGGCGTCCAATACCCCGTACGCCAACACAGGGTGTCATTAACTCCAGGTTTGCCGCCGTAACTCCCGCTTCTCCAGATATTGGCATCCGGCGTGCCATACCCGAACAGCACATAGCCGCTGTTCTGGGGATTGGCCTGGCCAAAAGCCGCAGACGCCAGCATGGCGGCGGTTGCGCCGGTCACGATGGTCGCTATCAGACGAAGTTTCATCACTTTCACCCCTTTGGCTTGAGTTGTTGAGGCTGACCTGTTCATTTTTTTTGCTGCGTAACGGCGAGTTTGGCGGTGGTCGACAGGAAAGACCGACTTGCATCCGACTATAGCATAGGGATTTTGGCGGTGCCAAAAGGAATTTGGATTCCTGCAACAGGAACTTGGAGAGTGTCGCGGCAATACAACGGTCATGATAAAATTCATTGTTTTCCATGCCTCTTTGCCTTGGCGAGCGATACGTGGTCACACCGTTTAGTCTGCAGGCCCCGGCAACGAAGTACCGACAACCTTAACTTTTCACCCCTTTCAACCGCTAAAGAACCCGCCTGACGATGGAGCAGTTCGCCAAAGAAACCCTCCCGGTAAGCCTCGAAGCCGAAATGCGGCATTCCTATCTTGATTACGCGATGAGCGTGATCGTGGGCAGGGCGCTTCCGGATGTACGAGATGGCCTGAAACCGGTGCACCGCCGGGTGCTTTTCGCGATGCATGAGGCGAACAACGTCTGGAACCGACCCTACGTCAAGTGCGCCCGCGTCGTCGGAGACGTGCTCGGGAAATACCACCCGCATGGCGACACGGCGACCTATGAGGCGCTGGTGCGCATGGTGCAGGACTTTTCCTTGCGCTATCCGCTGATCGACGGACAGGGGAATTTTGGCTCGGTAGATGGTGACGCGCCGGCGGCGTACCGCTACACCGAATGTCGTCTCGAGAAGATAACGGCCGAGATGCTCGCCGACATTGACAAGGAAACTGTCGATTTTGCGGCCAATTACGACGGCAAGGAGCAGGAGCCCACGGTGCTCCCCACCAGATTGCCGAACCTGCTGGTCAACGGCTCGTCCGGCATTGCCGTGGGCATGGCGACCAACATCCCGCCGCACAACCTGGGCGAAATCGTCAACGCCTGCCTGGCACTGCTCGACAACGCCGACCTCACCGTCGACGACCTGATCGAGCATATTCCGGCGCCCGATTTCCCGACCGCAGCGATCATTTACGGCACCGAGGGAGTGCGCGAAGGTTACCGCACCGGGCGCGGACGCGTGGTGCTGCGCGCACGAACCCATATCGAAGACCTGGAAAAAGGCGGCCGGCAAGCGATCATCGTCGACGAACTCCCCTATCAGGTCGGTGGCGACCAGGTGCTCAAGCGCCTTGGCGAACTCGTCACGGAGAAGAAGATCGAGGGCATCGCCGATCTGCGCAACGAGAGCGACAAGAAGGGCATGCGCCTGGTGATCGAGCTCAAGCGCGGCGAGGTTACCGAGATCATCCTCAACAACCTGTTCAAGCTGACGCAGCTGCAGGATAGCTTCGGCATGAACATGGTCGCGCTGGTCGACAATCAGCCGCGGCTCCTGAATCTCAAGCAGCTGCTCGAATACTTTCTCCAGCATCGGCGTGAAGTTGTCGTACGCCGCACTCGCTACGAGCTGCGCAAGGCGCGCGATCGCGGCCACATCCTCGAAGGGCTCGCGGTGGCGCTGTCCAATGTCGATGAGATCATCGCGCTCATCAAGGCCGCGCCTTCTCCTGCGGATGCCAAGGCCCGATTGATGACCAAAGTCTGGCGCTCGGCGCTGGTCGAGGACATGTTGCAACGTGCTGCAGCGGATGCTGCGCGTCCGGAAGATCTCGCTCCGGAATTCGGCTGGCAGACCAAAGCCAAACCGGCCGGTTACAAGCTTTCCGACCTGCAGGCACAGGCGATCCTGGAGTTGCGGCTGCAGCGCCTCACCGGACTCGAGCAGGACAAGATCACGGTGGAGTACCGGGAAGCGATGGAGCAGATCGTCGAATTGATCGACGTGCTGGCCAAGCCTGCGCGAGTCACCACCATTGTCAGCGACGAATTGAGGTCGATCCGCGACCAGTTCGCCGACAAGCGTCGCTCGGAGATCGTCGTCCAAGGCGTCGATCTGTCTCTGGAGGATTTGATCGCGCCGGAGGACATGGTCGTCACGCTTTCGCACGGCGGATATATGAAAGCGCAGCCGGTAGCGGAGTACAGAGCGCAACGCCGCGGCGGACGCGGCAAGCAGGCGACCGGAACCAAGGAAGACGATTTCATCGATCGCCTGTTCATCGCCAATACCCACGACTTCATCCTGTGCTTTTCCAATCGCGGCCGAGTCTACTGGCTCAAGGTCTACAACGTGCCGCAAGGCGGGCGCGTATCGCGCGGCAAGCCGATCGTCAATCTGGTGCCGCTGCTCGAGCACGAAAAAATCACCGCCATCCTGCCGGTGAAGGAGTTCACACAGGATCGCTTCGTGTTCATGGCGACTGCTCAAGGCACCGTCAAGAAAACGCCGCTGTCAGAGTTCTCCCGGCCACGGCCGTCGGGGATCATTGCCGTCGATCTCGACGAGGGCGACTTCCTGGTCGGCGCTGCGCTCACCGACGGCAAGCATGACGTGATGCTCTTTTCCTCCGGCGGCAAGGCGGTGAGGTTTGAAGAAACCGACGTGCGCCCGATGGGACGGACGGCGCACGGCGTTCGCGGCATGCAGCTCGATCGCGGCCAGCGAGTCATATCGATGCTGGTTGCCGAAGACGAGGAGCAGTGCGTTCTCACCGCGACCGAGAACGGCTACGGCAAGCGCACGCCTATCGTCGAGCACACGCGACACGGTCGCGGCACCAAGGGCATGATCGCCATCCAGCAGAGCGAGCGCAACGGACAGGTGGTCGCCGCGGCGCTGGTGAGGGCTGACGACGAGGTGATGCTCATTTCCACCGGCGGCGTGCTGATCCGCACCAGCGTCTCTTCAATTCGCGAAATGGGACGCTCGACGCAGGGTGTGACGCTGATCAATCTCGGCGAAGGCGAGAAGCTTGCGGGACTCGAGCGCGTCGTCGAAACCGAGGACGACGGCGAAGAGTAGAAGGTTCGCCCTCCGAAGCAATGGCGAACGACAGCGAGCAGGAACTAAAGCGCCGGCGCGACGCGATCGACGCGCTGGATCGAGAGCTGCTGCGATTGCTCAACGAGCGTGCGACCCACGCTAAAGCCATCGGTGCGCTGAAGGACGAAAGAACCGCCTACCGCCCTGAGCGCGAGGCGCAGGTATTGCGCGCGCTGCAATCGGAAAATCGAGGACCGCTTCCGAACGAATCCGTTGCCGGCGTGTTCCGTCAGGTCATGTCAGCGTGCCTCGCGCTGGAGCGCCGGCTGTGCATCGCCTACTTGGGTCCGCCGGGCACCTTCAGTCACGCCGCAGTGGCCAGGCACTTCGGCGATTTTGTCGAAGCCGAGCCTTACGCGTCCATCGACGAAGTCTTCCGGGCGGCGGAATCCGGCCAGACCGACTATGCGGTGGTGCCGGTCGAGAACTCGACCGAAGGCGCAGTCGGGCGCACGCTGGATCTGATGTGCCAGACCGAGCTCATCATCGTCAGCGAGATCAAGCTGCGCATTGCACAGCATCTCCTTTCCAACGCGACCAGCCTCGACGCTGTGAGTCGGATCTATTCGCACGCGCAGTCGCTGGCGCAATGTTTGCAGTGGCTGGCGCGCCACATGGCTGGCGTGCCGCGTATCCCGGTCGCCAGCAATGCGGAAGCTGCCAAACTCGCTGCCGCTGAAGCTGGCTCTGCCGCCATCGCCGGCGAGACGGCCGCCGCGATCTACGGTCTAAACGTACTCGCACCTCACATCGAGGACGATCCGAACAACACCACGCGGTTCTGGGTGCTGGGACGTCAGCCGGTGGCTCGCTCCGGACGCGACGAGACTTCCCTGGTAATGTCGGCACACAATCGGCCGGGCGCGGTGCACGCGCTGCTCGAGCCCTTGGCAAAGAACGGCGTAAGCATGACCCGACTCGAGTCGCGGCCTGCGCGCACGGGGTTGTGGGAATACCTGTTCTTCGTCGATCTCGAGGGACATCGCGACGACACGCCGGTGGCTGCCGCACTTGCGGAGCTGCGTGTCCGCGCACCGTTTTTAAAGCTCCTCGGCTCTTATCCTGCGGCGCCTGTCTTGAAATGAGGTCCATCCAATGAGTTGCGACGAGATCGGGCTTTTGTCGCCGGAGCACATCCGCGGGCTTTCTCCTTACGTGCCGGGCAAGCCGATCGAGGAGCTTGCACGCGAGCACGGGCTCGCCGAGGGTGACATCGTCAAGCTCGCCTCGAACGAGAATCCGCGTGGACCAAGCCCCAAAGTGCGCGAAGCGATCGCTTCGGCTGTTACGGGCGTGACCCGCTATCCCGACGGCAACGGTTTTGCGCTCAAGACCGCGCTTGCCGAGCGCTATGGCGTGTCCATCGATCAGATCGTGCTTGGCAACGGCTCCAACGATGTGCTCGAGCTGGCCACGCAGGCGTTCCTGTGTCCCGGTGATCATGCCGTCTACTCGCAGCATGCGTTTGCGGTCTATCCACTGGCCACGCAGGCGCGCGGCGCGAGCGGAATCGTCGTGCCGGCGCGCGAGCTCGGTCACGATCTGAACGGGATGCTCGCGGCGATCACCCCACGTACGCGCATCGTGTTCGTCGCCAATCCGAACAATCCGACCGGAACATGGCTTCCGCCGGCGGCGCTGCGGGAATTCATCGCCAGCGTTCCCGCCGCCGTGTTGATCGTGCTCGACGAGGCGTACAACGAGTACCTCGGGCGCGAGCAGCAGGCGGACACCGCCACCTGGATCGCGGAGCATCCGAACCTACTCGTCTCGCGTACCTTTTCCAAGGCGTACGGGCTAGCGGGGCTGCGCGTCGGCTTCGGTCTCGCGGACGCGTCGGTCGCTGACATGCTCAATCGCGTGCGCCAGCCCTTCAACGTCAATTCGATCGCCCAGGCCGCCGCCATCGCTGCGCTGGCGGACACCGCGTACGTCGAAGAAAGCGCGAGGTTGAACCGCTCGGGGCTCGAGCAGCTCATGAGCAGCCTTGATGCGCTGGGCGTTGCGTTCGTCCCGTCGCACGGAAACTTTCTGCTGGTCCACGTCGGGGACGCAGCGACTGTGTACGAAAAACTGCTGCACCAGGGCGTGATCGTGCGGCCCGTCGCCAATTACGGGCTGCCGCAACACGTTCGAGTCACCGTAGGGCTTGCTGCGGAGAACCAACGCTTCCTCGACGCGTTGCGGGTGGCTCTGGCTGGCTAGGACGCTGACTGCGTGCACCTACGCCCACTGGACAAAGTTGTCGTCATCGGCGTCGGGTTGATCGGCGGTTCATTCGCCCTTGCTGCCAGGCGCGCTGGGGCGCTGAAAACCGTCGTCGGTGTCGGACGCGGCCGCGCCAACCTCGAAGACGCGCTGCGACTTGGGCTAGTCGATCGTGCGCACACCCTCGACCAATCCTGGCAGCATGAACTGAGTGACGCGGACCTGGTCATGCTGTCGATACCCGTCGGGCAGATCCCGGCGATGTTCGCGGGCATCGCGCCGCATCTGGGTGAATCGACCCTCGTCACCGACGCCGGCAGCACCAAGCAGGATGTCGTTGCAGCAGGGCGTGCGCATCTTTTCTCGGCGCTGCCGCGCTTCGTGCCAGGGCACCCGATCGCCGGCACCGAGCATTCCGGCGCCGCCGCTGCATTCGAATCGCTTTTCCGCGGCAAGAACGTGGTGCTGACGCCGCTCACGGAAACGCTTCCCACTGCAGTAGAGCGGGTGACCGAATGCTGGCGCCGCTGCGGTGCTCGCGTGGCGAATCTCGATCCGGCGCGTCACGATGCGCTTTTCGCGGCGGTGAGTCATCTCCCTCATGCGCTCGCCTTTGCGCTGGTGAGCGGGCTCGCTGCCCGGCCTGACGCCGACGAATACTTTCGCTACGCAGCCAGCGGTTTTCGCGACTTCACCAGGCTTGCCGCGAGCGACCCGGAGATGTGGCGTGACATCTGTCTTGCTAACAGAGAAGCGGTGCTGCGCGAGCTCGCCGCCTATCGCGGCGAGCTGGAACGTGTCGAGCGCTTGCTTGCTGCTGGCCATGGCGAAGCGTTGAAGTCGCTGTTCGCCGCCGCTCGCGATGCGCGGCGTGACTGGCTCGAAGCGCATCGCGGCAGCGAAGAAGTCTGACGCGATGGAATTCATCGATTTGCCGCCGGTGTCGCGCATGGCGGGAAGTGTTCGTCTTCCCGGCTCCAAAAGCATTTCCAACCGCACGCTTCTGCTCGCCGCACTCTCAACAGGATCGACCGAGATCGCCGGATTACTCGATGCAGACGACGTGCAACGCATGAGCGACGCGCTGCGTGCCCTGGGCGTGCAGATCGAGCGCCACGGCACATCGTTTGACTTCCTTGTGCACGGAGTCTCAGGGGCTTTTCCGGTCAGGCGCGCGACGCTGTTTCTCGGCAACGCGGGGACTGCGTTCCGGCCGCTCACTGCGGTGCTGGCGCTCGGTGAAGGCGAGTATCAACTGTCGGGTACCGCGCGCATGCACGAACGTCCGATCGGCGATCTGGTCGACGCGCTTGAGCAGCTCGGCGCCCAGATCCGCTACCTGGGCAGCGCGGGCTATCCTCCGCTCGACATTCGCGCCCGCTCGAAGGTCGCGGCTCCGCGCGTTGCAGTCCGCGGCGACGTTTCGAGCCAGTTCTTGAGTGCGTTGCTCATGGCGCTACCGCTTGCGGGAGGCGGTGTCGACATCGAAGTGGTGAGCGACCTCATTTCAAAGCCCTACGTCGAGATCACACTCAACCTGATGCAGCGCTTCGGTGTTCGGGTTGAGCGCAGCGGCTGGCAGCGCTTTCGCGTCCCAGCCGGCGCCGCGTATGTGTCTCCTGGATCCATCGCCGTCGAAGGCGATGCCTCCTCCGCATCGTACTTCCTCGCCGCAGGAGCGATCGGTGGTGGGCCGGTGCGTGTGGAAGGCATCGGCCGGCACAGCATCCAAGGCGATGCGCGCTTCGCCGATACGCTGGCTGCGATGGGCGCCAGCGTCAGCCGTGGCGAAGATTTCGTCGAGGTGTGCGGTCGCGCCCGCCTGCAAGGCATCGATGCTGATTTCAATGACATTCCCGACGCAGCAATGACCGCGGCGCTGGCAGCGGTGTTCGCCGAAGGACCGACCACGCTGCGCAACATTGGAAGCTGGCGGGTCAAGGAAACCGACCGCATCGCCGCCATGGCGACTGAGCTCAAGAAGCTCGGCGCCGAGGTCGACACCGGGGCCGATTGGATGCGCGTCACGCCGCCAGGCGTACTCAAGCCGGCGACGATCGATACCTACGATGACCATCGAATGGCGATGTGCTTTTCGCTGGCGACGCTGGGCAGAGTTGCTATCCGCATCAACGATCCGCAATGTGTGAGGAAGACCTTCCCCGATTATTTTGCGGAATTCCGCCGGCTGGCGACATGACGGCTGCGGCGGCGCCGGTGATTGCGATCGATGGGCCAGCCGCCTCAGGCAAGGGAACCATCGCCAAGCACGTCGCGCAGGCTCTCGGATTCCGCTATCTCGACAGCGGGGCACTGTATCGCCTGGTCGCGCTCAAGGCCCTGCAGACACAGACCTCGCTGGGCGACGAGCGGGCGCTGGAAGCGCTGGCGTCGGATTTGCCCGTCGCTTTTGCAGGCGACATCATTCTTCTGGATGGAGCCGACGCGTCGGCAGCGATTCGGGCCGAGGCGGTGAGCGAAGCAGCATCGAGGGTGGCGACGCATACTGGAGTACGTTCGGCGCTGCTATCGAGGCAGCGCGCGTTTCGCGGCGAGCCAGGGCTGGTGGCGGAGGGGCGCGACATGGGCACGGTGGTCTTTCCCGATGCCGCTCTCAAGGTGTACGTGACGGCGAGCCCCGAGGAGCGGGCGAGGCGCCGGTATAACCAGTTGATCGAAAAAGGAAACTCGGTTACACTGGAAAGTCTTTTGCTCGACATCCGGGAGCGGGACGCACGGGATAGCACGAGGGCGACGGCTCCAATGAAGCCAGCACCTGGCGCCTTGATCCTGGATACAACGGACTTAACGGTCGACGCCGCCACTGCCTTCGTGGTCGATAAGTACAAGGCGCTCGCTCGGCCGAAACGCACGTAGACCGCAGAACCGGCGATAGCCGGGCTTCGGCAGCAAGGGTCATCGGCCCTGGGGCGAAAAATCGCCTTGTGGATCGGTGGATTGATCAACCACAACCCGCGAGCCTGCAAGGCCGCGGCAGAAACTTAGGACACGCATACTTTTATGGCAACAGCCACCACCAACCAGCCCGGCCAACCGCAGGAAAACTTTGCCGCGCTATTCGAGGAATCGCTGGCGCGGCAGGAAATGCGGCAGGGTGAGCTCATCACCGCGGAGGTTACTCGCGTCGATTACAACATCGTCGTGGTGAACGCCGGGCTGAAAAGCGAAAGCTTCATCCCCATCGAAGAATTCAAGAACGACAAGGGCGAAGTCGAGGTCAAGCCCGGTGACTTCGTCACCGTCGCCATCGAAAGCCTCGAAGACGGCTATGGCGAGACGCGCCTCTCTCGCGACAAGGCGAAGCGGCTCAAGGCCTGGCACGATCTCGAAGCAGCGATGGAGCAGGGCAGCGTCGTATCCGGCCTGGTCACCGGCAAGGTGAAGGGCGGACTCACCGTCATGGTCAACGGCATCCGCGCCTTCTTGCCGGGATCCCTGGTCGACATCCGGCCGGTCAAGGACACCGCGCCTTTCGAAGGCAAGCAGCTCGAGTTCAAGGTCATCAAGCTCGATCGCAAGCGCAATAACGTCGTGGTCTCGCGCCGTGCCGTGCTGGAAGCCAGCCTGGGCGCCGAGCGCGAGGAGCTACTGAAAACACTGCAGGAAGGCGCGATCGTCAAGGGCGTGGTCAAGAACATCACCGACTACGGCGCGTTTGTCGACCTGGGCGGCATCGACGGCTTGCTGCATATCACAGACCTCGCCTGGCGGCGGGTGAAGCATCCGTCGGAAGTGCTGTCGGTCGGCGATGAGGTCACCGCCAAGGTGCTCAAGTTCGACCAGGAGAAGAACCGGGTGTCGCTGGGCATGAAGCAGCTCGGGGAGGATCCCTGGGTCGGGCTCTCGCGCCGCTATCCGCCGGGCACACGGCTGTTCGGGAAGGTCACCAATCTGACCGACTACGGCGCGTTCGTCGAGATCGAGCAGGGCATCGAAGGGCTGGTCCACGTCTCCGAAATGGACTGGACCAACAAGAACATCCATCCCACCAAGGTGGTGCAGCTCGGTGACGAAGTCGAGGTGATGATTCTCGAAATCGACGAGGAACGCCGGCGCATCTCGCTGGGCATGAAGCAGTGCATGCCCAATCCGTGGGAAGAGTTTTCGATGAACCACAAGAAGGGAGATCGGGTGAAGGGACTCATCAAGTCCATCACCGACTTCGGAGTGTTCATCGGGCTCCCCGGCGGCATCGACGGACTCGTGCATCTGTCCGACCTCTCGTGGACGCTTCCCGGCGAGGCCGCGGTGCGCGAGTATCGCAAGGGCCAGGAGGTCGAGGCCGTGGTGCTTGCGATCGACGTCGAGCGCGAGCGCATTTCACTCGGCATCAAGCAGCTGGACGGAGATCCGTTCTCCAACTTCGTGGCGACGCACGACAAGGGCACTGTGGTCACGGGCACAGTCAAGTCGCTCGACGGCAAGGGTGCGGTGATTGCCTTCGACGGCGACGTCGAGGGTTATCTTCGCGCCTCCGAAGTCGCGCGCGATCGCGTCGAGGATATCCGTTCGCATCTGAAGGAAGGCGACTCGGTCACCGCCATGATCATCAACATCGACCGCAAGAACCGTTCGATCAACCTGTCGATCAAGGCCAAGGATCACGCAGAAGAGTCCGAGGCGATGCAGCGCATGAGCGCCGAGAATCAAAGCGCCAGCGCCGGCACGACCAACCTGGGGGCACTGCTCAAGGCCAAGCTCGACAACAAAAACCAAGGGTAAGCGAGCCCGTGATGACCAAATCGGAGCTGATCGACCGCTTGGCGGCGCAGTTCCCGCAGTTGGTGGCCAAAGATGCCGAGCTTGCGGTCAAGATGATTCTCGACGCCATGGCGGAGAGCCTGGCCAAGGGAGAACGCATCGAGATTCGCGGCTTCGGCAGCTTCGGACTCAACTACCGGCCGCCGCGTACGGGACGCAATCCCAAGTCGGGCGAGCGTGTGCAGGTGCCGGAGAAGCACGTCCCGCACTTCAAGGCCGGCAAGGAACTGCGCGAGCGAGTGGACTTCAAGGAAGCCGGCAAGGGCTGATGAGAAGGTGAACGGGTGGCCTAGCCGCCCTTTCCTTGTACGACCCGATGACACTCCTTCGCTGGATCGTCGGTTTCGTCCTGTTTCTGGCGCTGCTAGTGCTCGCGCTGAAAAACGACCAGCGTGTCCAGGTCTGGTTCTATGGTTGGACCTCATCGGAGGTGCCTCTCATTTTTCTGCTGCTCGTTGCTTTTGCCATCGGTGTGACGTCGGGCCTGATGGTCGGCGCCATGCGCTCGGCGAGGCTCAAGCGACAACTCAATCGGCTGCGCAAGGATCACGCAAAGCACTTGGCGACCAGCGCTCTTCCACCGGCGGACGGCGGCTGAAAGCGAAGGACCCGGCGTGCCGGATTTCGAGCTATGGTGGCTGCTGCCGATTCCGGTGGTGTTTTTCGCGCTCGGGTGGGTTGCCGCGCGCATTGACATCAGTCATCTGTTGCGCGAATCGCGCGCTCTGCCGCTTTCCTATTTCCGCGGTTTGAACTTCCTGCTTAACGAGCAGCCCGACAAGGCGATCGAATCCTTTATCGAAGTCGTCAAGGTCGATCCGCAGACAATCGATCTGCACTTCGCGCTGGGCAATCTGTTCCGCCGGCAGGGAGAAATCGACCGCGCGATTCGCATGCATCAGAACCTGCTCGATCGCATCGATCTACCCGCCGACAAGCGTCAGCTCGCCGTGTTTGAGCTTGCTCAGGACTTCCACCGCGCGGGGTTGCTCGATCGTGCCGAGGAACTTTTCATGCGCCTCGACGGCAGTCCCTTCGAGCTGCAATCCCAATCGTTCCTGTTGCAGATCTACGAGCAGGAAAAGGATTGGCAGAAGGCCATCGCGGTCACGCGCCGCATGGAGGCGCTCGCCAAACTGCCGTACTTCAAGGAGATCGCCCATTACTATTGCGAGCTGGCGCAGAGCGCCATGCTGCGCTCGCAGTTCGGCGAGGCGCGCGGGTGCATCGATCAGGCGCTGGCGGAATACAAGCTGTGCACCCGCGCAACGATGCTCCTGGGCGATGTCGAGACGCAGCAGGAGCGTCCTGCGCCCGCCATCGAGGCGTGGCAGCGCATCGAGACGCAGAATCCCGCTTTTCTCGGGTTAATCGCCGACCGGCTCGCCGATGCCTATCGCAAAGTGGGCGACGTCGCCCAGGGAATTCGTGTGCTGAGAAGTTATCAGGACCAGTATCCGTCGCTGGACCTCCTGACGACGCTTTTCAACCAGATCCTGATGCACGAAGGGGCTGAAGCCGCCGCGCAGCTCATCAAGGAGGAGCTTCAGCGCAATCCGACCCTGCTTGGACTCGACAAACTTCTGGAAGCGCAGCTTTTGGCGGCACCGGCCGAGAGGCGCAACGATCTCGAGCTGGTCAAGAACCTGGTCGGGCAGCACATCAAGCGGCTAGGGATGTATCGTTGCGAGCAGTGCGGTTTTCGCGCCAAGCAGTATTACTGGCGTTGTCCTGGCTGCAACAAATGGGAAACTTATTCGCCTAAGCGAACCGAAACTCCGGACGGGTTTGTGTGAGAACACACCTACTTTCGTATCAGGCTACAGCGCTGACAGGCACCGATCAATGAGCATCGATCCGCGCATCATTGTCGCGCTGGATTTCGCCGATGCGGCGCGGGCGCTTGTGCTGCTCGAGCGGCTCGATCCGTCCGCGTGCGCACTCAAGGTCGGCAAGGAATTGTTCGTCACCGCAGGGCCGGAGCCGGTGCGCCGGATGATCGAGCGCGGGTTCCGCGTCTTTCTCGATCTCAAGTTCCACGACATTCCGAACACAGTGGCACAAGCCTGTGTTGCTGCGACCCGACTTGGCGTGTGGATGATCAACGTTCATGCCAGCGGCGGTCGCGCCATGATGCTGGCGGCGCACGAGGCCGTGACGCGGTCTGCGGCGGATCACGGCGTGCCGCGGCCGCTACTCGTCGCTGTGACGGTGCTCACGAGCCTCAATGCAGATGATCTCGCCGAGATCGGGATCGCCGATTCGACCGAGAACGAAGTGCTGCGATTGGCAAAGCTCG
>Ga0126381_100005845_pt1 | contig 13591 bp, 13 predicted proteins | sample PanSoiMetPlot_28_FD_96465 | JGI IMG/M metagenome (GOLD analysis project Ga0126381, IMG submission 96465) | Tropical forest soil microbial communities from Panama - MetaG Plot_28 | ecosystem: Environmental > Terrestrial > Soil > Tropical forest > Bulk soil | place: Panama | collected 2016-02-17
CATCGCGTATGAACCCCACGATTTGGAAGCGTGAGCGCCCGGCCGCGGGGTCTACCCTCTCGAACCACTTTCCAATGGGGTTCTCTCCGTTGAAATACTGCCGGGCGAAAGCCTGATTCACCATCGCCACCGCCGGATTCACATCGCCGGGACGAAAATCGCGACCGTCGAGCAGCGGGATTCGCATGACATCGGCCCAGCCGGGCGACACCGTCACGAAGTCCGAGAAGACCTCGCTGGGAGGCGCTCCATTGAGAGAGATATTCCCCACGGCCATCTCGCCGCTCAGGAGCGGCCAACCGATCAGAGCGACTTTTTCGACGCCCGGCACGGCGCGCAAATGCTCTGCAACCTGCTCCCAAAAGACCGGGGATTGCGGACTCTTCGTGACCGATTCCACGTTCAGAATTCGTTCGGCGGAAAATCCCATCGGCTGATTCGAAAGCCGCCGAAACGTAGTGACGAACAAGCCCGCGGCCAGCAGCACGACAAAACAGAAAGCGACCTGAACGGCGATCAGCCCGCGCATGATCCGGCCGCGCCAATGCGGATCTTCGCCACCTCGCAAAGCGCTGGCCGGCTTCACCGCTGAAGCGCGAAGCGCCGGGGTGAGCCCGAAGAGGAACGTAATCGCGCAAGCCAATCCGAATGCGAATCCAAACACGCGCCAGTCCAGAGGAAGGTCCAACCGCGCGACGTGCGGTCCGAGATTCATCGTTTGTACGATGAAAGGCGCGGACCACCACGCGAAGATCCCACCGATGGCCGTTGCCAGAATCGCCAGCCACGCGCTTTCAACCAGCACCAATTGAACGAGGCGCGATCTGCCGGCGCCAATCGAAACGCGCAGCGCCATCTCTCGCGCTCGAGATGCGGCCTGGGCCGTCATCAGATTCGCTACGTTAGCGCACGCAATCAGCAGAACGAGACCGACCAACAGTCCGAGAATCTCCAGCGCCTGACTATAATTTCGCTGCAGGTTGGAGCGCCCCGAAGATGCAGGAGCCAGAAAGAGCTTCTCCTGTAACATCCGGTCCCGGTCGTGCCGCGATTGTCCCGGAAAGCCTTTCACCCTTTCTTCCTGAAGTGCGCGGAAGGTGGCTCGCAGTTCATCCTGAACGGGTTCCGGCGTCACCCCGGGTTTGAACTGCAGCAGCGTGCGAAGCCAGAAGTTATTCAGACTCGCGAGCGTTCGTGGATTCTTCATCGCCATAGGGACGAACACGTCCGTAGCAAAGCCCGTCTCTGTGCCCGTGAAACCCCGTTGGGCCACGCCTACAATTTCATAAATGTCGTTGCCCATCCGGAACGTGCGGCCCCTAATGTTCGGATTCAGCCCGAAGCGGTGAGCCCAATAGTCATACGAAAGCACCGCGTACGGATGGGCCCCAGGCGCCGAATCGTCGTCAGACGTCAGCAAGCGTCCCGTCGCCGGACGCAGTCCGAAAGCGCCGAACATCCAGCCGGAAACGTACTGGAAATTCACTCTCTCCATTTCCTGATCCGATCCGTACGTCAGATCGGTCGGTCCGTTATACATGGAAATCGCGACCGCCTCGGCCTGGTCCTTCACCGCGGCGCGCACCCGCAGGAACATCGGATACGAGCAACTGTCGTACGGAACAGGCGTGCCGTCCATCGCCGAAGGCGATTCAAACGTGATCGAATAGAGCCGATCCGCGCCGGCCACAGGCAAAGGACGCAGTAGCAGCGCGTCGATCAGACGGAACGCCGACGTACATGCGCCAATCGCCAACGCGAGCGACAGGATCGCCGAGCTCGATGTGACCTTCCTTTTCATGAGCTGCCGCCAGCCAAAGATGGCGTCCGCCCGCAACGAATCGAGCCAACTGACGATCCGAAGGTCGCGGCTTTCTTCGCGGATTTGCAGTTTCGGGCCAAACGCTCGTCGGGCCTCGCCCGGATCGCGCCCTTCGGCAATTCCCTCGGCGAAATGAGTCGCCAATTCTTCCTCGATCTCGCGGCTTAATCGTCCGCTCCGAAATGTATTTGCGATTCGCGACCAGAGCGACATGTCACACCGTCCTTAGCACCCGGTCCACCGCCGAAGTCACGGACTGCCATCGTGATACTTCGTCGGAGAGCTGCTTTTTGCCTTTTGCAGTCAGGCGGTAAACCCGTAACCGCCGTCCCTCATCTTTGTCGATCCACTCCGCCCGAAGCCAGCCCGCCTCCTCCATCCGGTGAAGCGCGGGGTAAAGGGAACCTTCGTCCACGCGCAGCACCTCGCGGGACCATTGCTTGATTGCCGACATGATGGCGTAGCCGTGAAGTCCCGGCCGCCGGGACAGAATCTTCAAAACGAGCAGATCAAGGGAGCCCTGGAGGGAGTCGGTCCGTGCCATATTAAGACTTCTCAGTACTGAGACGCCTCAGCACAGATTAGGTTAGCGTATTTTGTGAGAGCAGGAGTCGCTACTCGCCGCCGCGTCCCGAAGCGCTCAGGTTATAGAGCGAATCCAGCTCCGCGCGGAAGTTTTCCATTACCTGCGCCCGCCGCACTTTCATCGTCGCGGTCACCTCACCGTTTTCGATGCTGAACTCGCGGTGCAGAATGCGGAACCGCTTTACCTGCTCGAAAGGAGCCAGCTGCTTGTTGACGCGGCTCACGATTTTCTGCACCTCCGCGATCACCGCGGGCGATTCATGCAGGGCTCCGCCCGAATCCTTCGCGCCGTCGATCGTCTCCGCTACAGCGGTATGAATCGTGAACAGCGCCACCAGATGCGGAAGGCGATCACCTGCCAGCAACACCTGATTGATCAGCGGCTCGAACTTGAACAGGTTCTCCACGCGCGCGGGGAAAATCTTCTTGCCGTTCGACGAAACGATCAGTTCCTTCTTCCGCCCTGTGATGTAGATGTACCCGTCCGAATCGATCGTCGCCACATCCCCGGTGTGCAGCCATCCATTCCTGATGAGCTCCGCCGTCGCTTCGGGATCTTTGTAGTATCCGCGCGAAAGTGTCGGGCTCCGCACCAGCAATTCGCCATCGTCGGCGATCCGCACCTCGGCGTTTGGAAGCGCCTTGCCGATACTGCCCGGACGTGGCGTATCCAGCGGATTCAGCGCCACGACGCCGCCTTCCGTCAATCCGTATCCCTCGATGAGCGGCATCCCGATCGCGTAATAGAACTCCGCCAGTTCCGTCCCCAGCGGAGCCGCGCCGGAAGCCGCAATCTTTAGTCTGCCTCCGAATCGCTCGCGCACTTTGTGGAACACGATCTTGTTCGCCCACTTCAATGGCGCGGCGATGCGCCAGGGTACCGGCTTGTCGTTCCGCCGGTAGCTTGCCGCCGCCAGGCCCAACCCCAGTGCGCCGAAAAACACCTTCTGCGCAATCGCCGGCCGCTTCTGCACCTCGGTCCGGATGGTCGTGTAAATCCGCTCCCAAACCCGCGGCGGGGCGAGAAAGAACGTCGGCTTCACCTCGCGAATTTCGTTCGGCAGTTTTGCCAGACTCTCCGCGAACGACACCGGCGTGCCGCTGAGAATCGGAAGTAGCTCCACCACCACTCTCTGCGCGATGTGCGCCGAGGGAAGGAAAGCCACGGTGATGTCGTCGGTTGTCAACGGCAGAACCCTTGGCCCCATCTGAACGTTGCTCACCAGCGCGCCGTGCGTCACCATCACCATCTTCGGATCGCCCGTGGCGCCCGAAGTCAGGTAAAGGATCGCGTTGTCTTCGGGCGCAACCTCCGCGATATACCGCCCATGCGCCCGCAACTGCGCCAGCGAAATCGCGCCTTCCGCCTCGCCAGTGAGCAGGATGATCTGCTCTACCGGAGCATCCTTCAGCTTCGCGAAGGTCTTCGGGTCTTCCACGAACAGGAACTTGGCGTCTGCTCTGGCGATCGTGCATTTCAACTCTTCCGGCGGATAGCTCGGATAAAGCGCAGCCGCAACCGAACCGTTGGCCAGAATCCCCTGATCCGCGAGATAAAACTCTGCGCGCGTCTCCGAGCAGATGACCGCGTGTTCACCCTTTTGTAACCCGAGGGCGCGCAGCCCCGCCGCGATCTCCTCGGCGGCTTCCAGATATTGCGACCACGTCCACGTGTGAACATGCTTGCCATGTGGTTGGCGCAGCGCGAGACGATCCGGATATCTGCGCGCCGCGTCTGTTAACAGCGCTGGTATGGTCTGAGGGGTCATGAAGCGCGGTATCGAACACCGCTTGTTCAGTTTACGCCGTGGTCGGCGCGATCACGGTTTCCTCCGCGAGAGCGGCGACGCGTTCCTGCAGCATCTCGTTTAGCCGCCCGCGGTCCTGCCCCGTCATACCCTCGGTAGAAATCGGATCTCCAATCCTCACTTCGATCGTGCCCGAACGGATCAGCCAGGAATGCATCGGAAGAATCTCCCGTGTCCGAACCAGTCCGATAGGTATCGCCGGAGCTTCAGCCTTGATCGCGATGTACGCCGCGCCCTCCCGGAACGGACGCATATTGTGCCGCGTTCGTCCGCCTTCCGGAAACAGCAGGAGCGAAACGCGCCGCTGCCGCATGATCTTCGCGCCTTCTGACATCGCCTTCAGCGAAGCGCGAGGATCGCCGCGCACCACAGGCAGATGGCCTGCGCGCCCCAGATGCCAGCCGAGAAACGGAATCGAAAAAAGACCCTTCTTCGCGAAGAAGCGAAACTGCAGCGGTACCGAACTCAGCACTGCGGGAGTATCCATGTAGCTCGCATGATTGGATACCAGTACGTAGCTCCGTTTCGGATCCAGCTTTTCGATTCCGACAACCCGGCAGCGTACGAAACCCAGCGCGAGTAGCATGCGCGACCACCCACGCGCCACTTTATGCTGCGTGATGCCGGCCCGGTCCCAGAGAGAGCAAATTAACGAAAGGCACGCCATCACGATCGTCGCTATTACGATGGCGGGCGCTGTGAAGAGCGCTGCGCGGAGTTTCCACACGTTGTTGGGTAGAACTCCTATTATGAATGGCCCGTCTCTTGTAGACTAAAGTGCATATCGAGAAGGAGGAATCATGAAGAAAACTCAATATCTTGCGGTCTCATTCGCGCTTCTTTTCGGGTGCGCATCGATGTATGGACAGAAGGGCGACGCAGCCAAGGGCAAGGAAGTCTTCGATCAGTGCGCCGTCTGCCACAACGCGGACAGCGCGGAGCGCAAGATGGGGCCGGGACTCAAGGGGCTGTTCAAGAAATCGAAACTCGATTCGAACGGAAAGCCGGTGAATGATGCCAACGTTCTCGAGAAGATCAACGAGGGCGGCAACGGCATGCCTCCCTACAAGGACACCCTCACCGACGCCGACCGCGCCAATCTTCTCGCCTATTTGAAAACTCTCTAAATACCGTTACCGAGCCGCGACCGCCCGGGAGCGTCACCGCGCAATCACAAGGTGCAGGTCCATCACGTTCGTACCGGTTGGACCTGTCACCACCAGATCGCCGATCTCGCGAAAAAATTCGTAGCTGTCGTTCTGTCGCAGCGCTTCCGCTGCGTCCCGCTTCGCCCGCTTTGTCGTCCCACCGTCGGCAATCGCGCCCGCCGCATCAGTGGGGCCGTCCGTCCCATCAGTTCCCGCGCTGAAGACCAACGCGTTCTCAAGAGCCGCGAGATCGATTGCCGCCGCCAGCGCGAACTCCTGATTCCGGCCGCCCTTCCCGTTTCCCTTCAGCGTAACGGTGGTCTCACCGCCGGAAATCACGCATGCCGGAGGCCGCAGCGGACGTCCGGTGGTCACCATCTCGCGCGCAATCGCCGCATGCATTCGAGCCACATCACGCGTCTCGCCTTCGATTGTGCTCGCAAGAATCATCGTTCGGTAGCCGAGCTCCTTCGCCTTCCACTCCGCCGCATCGAGTGACCCTCGATTGCTTCCCACAATCACGTTTTCGACTCGTTCGAACGCTTCGTCCCCGGGTTTCGGCGTCTCCGCGATGTCGCCCGCCGCGCCCGCTTCGAGCCGCTCACGCGCGCGCTTTGGAACTTTGCCGCGCAGCCCATATCGATCGAGCACGCCCAGCGCCGTATCGAACGTGGAGGAATCCGGCGCTGTCGGTCCTGACCCGATCACATCCAGCTTGTCGCCAACCACATCCGAAAGAATCAGACTCAGCACCCGCGCTGGCGACGCCACGCGCGCAAGTTGGCCGCCCTTGAATAGCGACAGATGCTTCCGCACCGCGTTTAACTCGTCAATGGAGGCGCCGCATGCCAGCAGTAACTTTGTCGTTGCTTGTTTATCGCCCAGCGTTACCGGAGGCGTGGGTAAAGGCGTCAGCGCCGACGCGCCGCCCGAAAGCAGAAATACCACCAGATCGCGTTCACCGGCCTCTCGGCATAACTCAACGATCCGCTGTGCTCCCGCAACGCCGCGTTCGTCCGGCGACGGATGCCCGCACGCGCGCATCTCGATCCGCCGTGTCTGCGCCGGGTCGCCGTCTTTAGCGTTGACCGAACCCGCGAAAACCCTCCGGCCCAGAACGCGTTCCGCGGCGCGCGCCATCGTACCCGCCGCCTTGCCCGCCCCAACCACGAAGATTCGCTCGTAGCGTTCGAGATCCTTCCGCGCCCGTAGCGCCTGCTCCACCGCATGGCTCGGATCAGCCGCCTTCAGCGCGGCGCGAAAAATAGCAAGAGCGTCGGCGCGCAGCCGCTTCGCCGGCGTCATGACCCGCAGCCGCTTTGCTGCTGTCATGACCAAAGTGGCAGCGCCAGGATCGCGTCGACTGCAACGGAAGGCTCGCAGCTCACATCGATGCGGAAGTCCGCCCTGCTGTAGCCTTCGCGGCGCTCGTAGTAAAGACGCCGGAACGCTTCCGGGTCTGCCGCCAGCGGCCGCTCGATGCGCTCCTCCCGCAGCCTGCGCTCGATGTCTTCAAGAGTGCAGTCGAGCCAGAGCGACACGCCGTGATTCTCGATCAGGTCGAGGTTCCCTGGCTGCACGAAAGCCCCGCCGCCCAGCGCCACCACCGTCGGCGCTCCGCACTCAATCCGTCGCACCCACCTCCGCATCATTTCGGTTTCAATGCGCCGGAATTCGGCCTCGCCGCGTGTCTTGAATATCTCCGCGATTGCGGTCCCCTGTTCACTCTCGATCTCGCGATCGAGATCCGCGAAATCCCAGCCCAGCCGGTCCGCCAGCATGCGGCCCACCGTCGATTTCCCCGTTCCCATGAAACCTGCGAGATAGATTCCCGGCGACCGCTTGAGCTTGATATGCATTCAGGCTCGTTCCATCGTAGACTCGATGGCCGACGGAAGCAGTCGGTTCATCCAGATCGCCGCCCAGCCTACGCGCGGCGTTACCACGACGTTCCTCCGCTTTTCGATGCCCCGCAGGATCGCTTCGGCGCATTCATCCGCCGTGACGGCGAAACGCTTCCCTTTCACCACGGCTGCGGGAGGCGCGTTGCCCGTGGCATGCGCCTGAAAGTCGGTATCGACATATCCGGGAAACACCGCCATTACATGTACCCCGCGTGCACGCATCTCCATTCTTTGCGATGTCGACAGCGACGCGAGCGCGAACTTGCTCGCGGAATAAATGGGAAGCCACGGCAGGCTGATCTGCGCCGCGATCGACGCCACATTCACCAGCGTCCCGCGGCTCTTCTCCAGAAATGGCGTCGCGAGTTGCGCCAGGTGCAACGGCGCAAAAAAATTCAGTTCGAACAGATCGCGCGCATCGTCAAGGGGCGCGTGTGAGGGTGAATAGTAAGAACCGCGCCCGGCGTTGTTAATGAGGCAGTCCAGTTTTCCGAAGCGTTCCGCCGTGCGATCCACGATCGCCGCCCGCGTCCCGTCTTGCCTGAGATCTCCGGCAACGATCAGATCGTCGGGGCCCGCAGCCGCTCGCATTTTCGCTTCGTCCCGGGCGTTCAATGCCAGCTTTGCGCCTCGCCGTCTAAGTAGTGCGGCGAGTCTTGCGCCGACCCCTTCGGACGCTCCCGTAACGATAAAAACCTTACCTTCGAGCGAAGTCAAAACCGGAAAACGCCAATGATATCACCGGGTAATAAAACCCGGTCGCGAGATAATGAGTCTATGTCGACGTTGCTACCGCTGTTTCCGCTGCGGCTCGTCGCATTCCCCGGGAACGCAATCCCTCTCCATATTTTCGAAGACCGTTACAAGGAAATGGTCGGTGAAGCCGAGACGGCCGGCACTGAATTCGGCATAGTGCTTGCGCGCGAAGAAGGCATCGTCAACGCTGGTTGCACCGTGGTGGTGGAAAAAGTGCTGCAGCGCTATCCCGATGGCCGCTTTGACGTAATCGTTCGCGGCCGCCGCCGCTTTTCGCTGCTGTCTATCGACAATGGCCGTGCGTATCTCCGCGGCGAAGTCGAGTATTTTGACGACGACGATTGGGAGCCGGTCACTGCCGACCTTCGCGAGCGCGCGATCTGTTCCTGGCGCGACGTTCGCACCGCCAACTCGTCCGATGACGGCGAACCTGACCCCGAGCATCCGTTCCTGAGCTTTCAACTCGCCCGCATGGTGGGTGATCTGGACTTCCAGAGCATGATCCTCCGGGCCCGCTCCGAAGCCGAACGCCTCCGTAATTTCGTGCAGTTCGCGCAGGAGTACGTGCCGCGCCTTCGCTACGCTGAAAAGATGAAGCGGCTTGCGCCCACCAACGGGTCCGGACACACGCCCGCTTCTCTTTGAATCATGATCTTCGACGAGCCAGCCCGCGAACGCCGCCGCGTGCTGGGCCTCGGGATATCTCTGTCGATTCACGCGGTCGCGTTTTTCGTCCTGCTCGGCGCGCCTGCCCTCCGGCTTCCACGTCCGTCCGAAACGCCATCTGAGTTTCGCCAGAAAATCGAAGGACGCGAAAACAAAATCGTCTGGTATAAACTCCGCCGCGAACTTCCCCGCGTCACTCCCTCGGAGCCTGTCGAGAAGCGCCCGCTTCGCGCCGAGCGCATTTCGAAACAGGCCATCGTCTCCGCGCCGAAGAACGCCCCCAAACGCGAGGTGATGGTCTGGACCCCGACCCCCGCGCCGCAAATCGCGCCACCTCTTGTAGAGATGCCCAATCTCATCGCGGTGAAGCTCCCCGATCCCCCGCCCGCCGTCCGCAAACAGTTCGTCGCGCCTCAGGTCCAGCGCCCGACGCCGCCCGCCGCACGACCCCTGCTGGCCGAGAACGCGCCGAACATCGAGGCCGCTTCCGTCAAGCCCCTGAACGTCGTGAACAGCAAACTGCCACCCAGGCCGTTTGCCCCGCCTTCCGTGACGCGGCCGCGCCCGGTTCCGAGGGAAATCGCTGCTGCGGCAGACGCGCCCGCGCTCGGCGCCGAGAACGCGCTCACTTCGCAGTCAAGTCTTGCGGCGTCCAAACTTCCACCCCGGTCTTTCGTCGCGCCGCCGGTCGCCCGTGCCGCGGGGAAGGGAATCGATACTTCCGCCTCGTTGGAAGGAGCGCCCGACGTTCCCGACCTCAACGTTGCCGTCGTCGGTCTCAATCCCATCGACAAAATGGCCGCCTCTCTGCCGTCGGCCCCCAACCCCGGCGCGTTCTCCGCTGGACCTGTTGTTCGTCCCGATGGCGCCACATCCGAAGGCGGCGGCAAAGGCGTTCAGATCCCCAGCCTTTTCGTGAAAGGTCCACGCAACGCAAAGCCCGACCTGATCGCCCAGGCCTTCCAGGCTCCTACATCGGACGCGAACCTTCGCGCCGCCATGCGAGTCGCTGGCCCTGACACAACTCACACGCCCTCTTCGGCCGCTCCGCTCCCCGGCGGAGCCGTTCGCGTGTCCAGCGCGCCGGATCCCCGGTTCAATGGGCGCGAGGTATTCATGATGGCCATTCAGATGCCCCAACTCACCAGCTATTCCGGAAGCTGGCTGATGTGGTACGCCGATCGCACGCGTCGCGAGGTCGGACTCGCGCCCATCGCACCTCCCGAAGCCCACCGCAAGGTCGATCCCAAATACATCGCGTCGGCCGTCTCCGAGCGCCTCGAAGGCCGCGTCACTCTCGCATGTGTCATCGATAAGGCGGGCAGGGTGGTCGATGTGGAACTCGTGCGAGGCTTCGATGACCGGCTAAACCGCAGCGCTGAAGAAGCGCTGGCGAAATGGGAGTTCTATCCTGCCACGCGCAGTGGCGTCCCCGTTGACGTGGATGTCGTAGTGGAAATCCCGTTCCGGCTCGAGCCGAAAATCGAGCGCCGCTGATGATTGCAACCTCTGAGCCGCAGCACCTGATTTTCGACGCCGACGACACGCTCTGGGAAAACAACATCTATTTCGAAGAAGCGTTCGACGAGTTCTGCGAGTACCTGAACCACTCGACCCTCTCGCCTGCCGAGATCCGTTCGGTTCTCGACGAAATCGAGATCGCCAACAACCGTATCCACGGCTATGGCGCCGTCAACTTTGGCCGCAACCTGAGCCAGTGTTTCCTTCGTCTGGCCGAGCGCGCCGTGGACGATCACGATCTGAACCGCGTCACGGCCATGGCCCTTCAGATCCTTTCGCGCGAGGTTCAGCTCATGGAAGGCGTTGCTGAGACGCTGCCGTTTCTCGCCGAAAAGCACGAACTCACGCTCTGCACCAAGGGCGATCCAGCCGAGCAGAATCGCAAGATCGATCTCTCCGGCCTTCGTCCGCTCTTCGCGCACTGCGCGATCGTTAAGGAAAAGTCCCGCACAACCTATGAAGATCTCGCGCGCGAACGCGGCTTCAACCTGAACCGCACCTGGATGATCGGCAACAGCCCGAAGTCCGACATCAATCCTGCCCTTGAAGCAGGACTGCGCGCCGTCTTCGTCCCTCATGCCCGGACCTGGTCGCTCGAACGCGAAGAACTCCGTGACAGCAGCAACCGCCTCATTGTCGTGAATCGCTTCTCCGATCTTTCGGACCTGTTCAACTTCCGGCCCGAACTCGCTCCGCGCGATCGATAGAGAGGGTCGTACGGGCCCAATCAGAAATCTTGGGCCAAGTCCGCTTGGACATGTTGCATGTAGCCACGAACGTAGCTACATGGTGGGATGATATTTGAATGGGACGAGAAGAAGGCTGCACGGAACTCCGCGAAGCATGGCGTGCTGTTTCCCTATGTCGTCCGCGTTTTTCTGGATCCCCAACGGCTTGATGCGGAGGACGCGCGTCGCGATTATGGCGAACAACGGCGCTGTACACTTGGCGAGATCGACGGCAGGCTCTTTGCCGTTGTCTACACAATACGCGATGCGGCCATCCGCATCATCTCGGCCCAGAAAGTAAACGATCGCGAACGGAGACAATACGATGAAACGCTATCGACTTGACCCGAAGAAGCCCCGCAAACTGACCGCCGCCGAAGCGCGACGGTTGGATGCCGCGCCGATTGACTATTCCGATATCCCGCCGCTTGGGGATGAATTCTTCAAACGCGCCACCGCCGCTTTGCCTCCTCCCAAAGAACAACTCACTGTTCGGATCGATGCTGATGTTCTGAAATGGCTGAAGGCCACCGGCAGGGGCTATCATACCCGGATTAATCGGATTTTGCGGGCAGCAATGGAGAGCCAGCCGCCGCGATCCACGTCGCACCCTGGTTGACCTTTCAAGATTCTTTTCTATCTCGCGGAGTTTAAGACCACCGCTGCTTCTGCCGCCTTCTTCCCGCTCCTCACGCAATCCGGAATCCCGATCCCGTGATACGCATTTCCCGCCAGATAAATTCTTGGAATTTTAGCAACTCGCGATTCAATTTCTTCCACGCGCCATGCGTGCCCAACCGTATATTGCGGCATCGAATCCGCCCAGCGGTTATGCACAGCAAAAAGCGGCTCAGCCGAAATATTCATCAGCCGCTGCAAATCCCCTTCCACCGCCTCGCGCGTCGCATCCGGATCAGTCGAGAAACATCGGAACACCGCCTTGTCTACAGGTACGCGGTCCCGCCACTTCGTCCCCAGCCAGGTGCAAGCCATGATTGCTCTCCGCTCAGACCGAGGAGCCAGAAAACCGAAAGCATCCAGCGGGCGCTTCACATCTTCGCGCCGGTAGCCGAAAGTCCAGATCGAGCTGCCGGTATAAGGCACCGACGCATGCAACGCGCTCAGCTCCGGGTCCAGCGGCGCCAGCAGCGGAGCAGCCCGCATCGCCCCGCAGCACACAATCACGCGATCGAACGCCTGCCATTCCCCGTTCGCGTAAACGCTCCAACCCGGCGCAATCGCCTCCACAGCCGCGCGCTCCACGGTCACCCGCGCCGTTAATGCCCCGATCAGGCTCCCCAGGCCCCCGCGCAGCGTCTTGAAGATCGATTGCCCCGCCGGACGCCGTTTCTCCCGCAGCGCCCCCACCACCACGCTGCCGAACCGCTGCTCGTACTCCACGAATTTCGGCAGCACGCTCGCCGCGCTGAGTTCTTCGGGCGACCCGCCATACACCCCCGCAAGCAGCGGCTCAGCGAGATACTCCACCGCCTCCGAACCAAAGTGATCGTTCACGAACGCCGTCACTGAGCGATCCGGCGTCAATTTAGGGCTGCGGAAGACCTCCAGCGCCATCCGCATCTTTGTGCCCCAGCCGAAAAGCTGCGTCTCCAGCACTGGTCCGATCTTCGTCGGAACCAGCATCTGCAGACCTTCGGGCAGTGGTACGAAACGCCCCTGCCGCAGCACATAGGTGCGACGTTCCGCGTCGTTGGAACCAACGACCGAGTCGCCCATCCCCAACTCACGGATCAGATCCTCAGCCCACGGCTTCGCCGCCAGCCAGCTTTCGGGTCCGGTTTCGAGCAGGCATCCCTCGACAAGCACGCTGCCTATGGTCCCGCCAGGCGCGGGATCGAACACGATGGCCTCAGCGCCAGCTTTACCCAGGTAGTACGCGCAAGAGAGTCCTGTAATGCCGCCGCCGACAACGGCGACTCTTATCGGCACGGAGATGCCGCCGCCGCCATCAGGGGCGGAACTCGCGAACGATCTGCACCACGGCCTTTACGTTTTCGACTGGCGTCTCGGGCAGAATGCCGTGCCCCAGATTGAAAATGTGACCGGGCCGCGTGCCCGTCCGGCGCAGCAGATCCTGCACCTTCTGGCGCAATTCCGGAAGCGGCGCAAACAGCGCCACGGGATCAAGATTACCCATGATCGCCGACCGGTACGAAATATCGAGCCACGCCTGGTCGATATTAATGCGCCAGTCGCACCCCATTACGTCGCCGCCCGCCGCATGCAGTTCACGGAAATATCCGGAAGCCCCGGTGCCGAAGTGGATCACCGGCGCGCCGGTGGATTTGATCCGCTCAATCAGCGCCCGCGAATACGGCTGCGCGAACCGCACATAATCGTCCGCCGCGAGCGCTCCCACCCAGCTATCAAACACCTGGATCGAGCGGGCCCCGGACGCCACCTGCATGATCGCGAACGGCGCAAGCACATCCACGATCTTTCCCATCAGCCGCCGCCACAGCGTCTCGTCCCCGTACATCATCCGCTTGGTTCGGATGAAATTCTTCGACGCGCCGCCCTCGATCATGTAGCTCGCCAGCGTAAACGGAGCCGCGACGAATCCGATCACCGGCACACGCCCGGCCAGCGCGCGCACCGTCTGCTGAATCGCCTCCCCCACGTAGCCGAGATC
>Ga0126381_100005846_pt1 | contig 13590 bp, 8 predicted proteins | sample PanSoiMetPlot_28_FD_96465 | JGI IMG/M metagenome (GOLD analysis project Ga0126381, IMG submission 96465) | Tropical forest soil microbial communities from Panama - MetaG Plot_28 | ecosystem: Environmental > Terrestrial > Soil > Tropical forest > Bulk soil | place: Panama | collected 2016-02-17
GTGCTCGCGGGTTTGTTTAACGCGGGCCGCACAGTCCGCGTCGCCTACGTCATGCAGGACGGCGGTGCGCTGCCGGCCTGGTTCTCCCGCACGGTCGCCGGGCTGCGCGCGGCCGGCTGGCTGACCGTGACGATCACGACCGGCCAGTCGTTCGGCGGTGACCTCGAGGCGGTGACGGTGCACACCGGTCTGCTGGCCGCGCGGCACGTGGCTGGCGCGGACGTGGCCGTCGTGGCGCAGGGACCCGGCAACCTCGGCACTGGCACCCGGTGGGGATTCTCCGGGGTCGCCGCCGGCGAGGCGATCAACGCGGCGGCCGCCCTGGGCGGGCGGCCCGTCGCGTCGCTGCGGCTGTCCGACGCCGACCTGCGGGAGCGGCACCAGGGGATATCGCACCACAGCCTCACCGCCTACGGGCAGGTCGCGCTGGCGCCCGCCGACGTCGCTGTGCCCGTGCTGCCTGACCCGCTCGGGTCGCGGATCGCCGCCGAGGCGGCCCCGCTGGCCGCGCGGCACCGGCTGGTGCCCGTCCCCGTCGACGGCCTGGAGGAGGCGCTGCGCACCTGTCCCGTGACGCTGTCCACGATGGGCCGGGCACTGGACGCCGACCTCGCGTACTTCCTCGCGGCGGCGGCGGCCGGCCGCCACGCGGCCGGCCTGCTGTAAGAAGGGCTTCGCAAGGCGGAGCTTGCGAAGGCGGGGCTACTTCGCGCCGGCGAGGATGTCGATGACGAAGACGAGCGTGTCGTTCGGCGGGATGCCGCCCGTCTTCTGCCCGGACTTGCCGTACGCCTGCGCGGGCGGGATGACAAGGAGCACCCGGCTGCCCACCTTCTGGCCGATGAGCCCGGTGTCCCAGCCCTTGATGACCTGGCCGACGCCGATGTTCAGCGGGAACGGCTGGCTGCGCGTCCAGGAGGAGTCGAAGATCTTCTTGGTCGTCCAGCTCATCCCGGTGTACTGGACCACGATGTAGTCGCCCTTGGCGAGCGTCCGGCCGTTGCCCTTGATCAGGGTCTTCACCTGGAGGGTCTTCGGCGGCGTGCTGGCCGGGATCTTGATGGCGGGAGCCTTGCCCGTGGCCGTGGTCACCGTCGGCAGGCCAGACCCGCCGTCGGAGACCTGCGCGCCGGCCACCCCCTTGCCGTTGACGATGTCCTGGATCATGTCGATGACGAAGACGAGCGTGTCCTTGCCGCCGACCCCGATCTGCGAGTTGCCGGTCGGGCCGAAGCCGTCCGCCGGCGGGATCACGGCCAGGATCCTGCTGCCTTCCTTCTGGCCGATCAGCGCCTTCTCAAGGCCGGGCAGCATCTGGCCCGCGAACAGCGTGGGGTTGCCCGAGGAGAACGTGCTGCCGAGCAGCTTGTGCGTGGTCCCGGTCCAGTCGTAGAGCACGAAGTTGCCGAGCAGGCTGTCCGTGGTGGTCAGCGGCGCGCCGCTGCCCTGGATGACCGTCTTGGTGTACAGCGCTGTGGCGGCGTTCTCGGCCGGGATCGTCACCGTGGGCGCGGCCCCGAACTTGCCGGAGGCGGTCACGACGCTGTTCGAGGCGGCGGTCGGGCCGGTCGGCGAGGAGGACGCCGCCGGGGAGGACGCCGAAGAGGACGGCGCTGACGCGGGCTTCGACGACGACGAGGACGACGGCGCGGACGATGAGGGCGACGAGGAGCAGCCAGCAGCGGCCGCGGCGGCGAGCATGGGGATTACAAGGAGCGCGGCTGCGCGTCGCATGGGAACCTCTCGGGTCGGGCTGGCCGTAAGCGCTAGCTCCGGCCTCGACTTTCTTCGGGTTTGGTAAAACCGTACCCAAGGCTACCCGCAATTGACTGTGGGACTACTCAGCGCAGCCGAAAGCTGCGGCATCTTCGCGAGCAGGTTGAATGGGTACACGTACGTTGTGTAGTTGGCGATCTTCAGGCGGGCCGGCCACCGGCTGGGAGACCGCTGAGTCTGCCGGAGGAGCTGCGGCACCGTCGAGTTCACCAACGGCGGCTGTGACCAGGCCGCCAGCCGGCGCAGCGCAAGGCGGTTCACGGCGAACTTGGTGAAGTAGCCCTTCAACTGGCTGAGCAGGATGAAATTTGCGTGGTGCCGCGCCGGGTCGTACCACTCCGGCTTCGACTCCCACTTGTATGGCTGCAGGCAGGCCGGCGTGACCGCCCTGATCGTGACGGCGCCGCCAGTCTCGACGGTGATGACGCTCGCCTCCCAGTACCCGCCGACGCCTTGCTTGAGGCCGTGCTGCTCGAGGAACGCGGCCTCGTTCGCCAGCGGGTTGGGGGCGGCGGGCGTGGCGGCCTGGCTGAACAGCCCGTAGCTGTACCAGCCGAAAAGCAGGACGAGCGGGATCGTCACCAGGCGCAGCCGCAGGCTGCGCTGTCGCGGGTCGCGTGGCCGCTGGCCGCGCGGGGTGGTCACGGCGTCCGCGATCGGCGGGTCGGGAACGGAAGTGGCCGCCGCGACGGCGCCGCGGGCGGCCCGCCGCCCGTGCGGCAGCCTGATGCTCACCAGCGGCCCGGTGACCAGCCGGTCCCCCAGCATCCGGCCGGCGAGCACCGCCGCGAACGGGAGCACCGGCGCGATCTCGCGCACGTTCAACGCCGACGCGTTGGCGAGCGTGCTCGGGATGTAGGCCGCGATGTTCGCGACGATCCCGGCCAGCAGCAGCTGGCTCACGAAGTCGGCGTCACGGAAGAAGAACCTGCGCGCGATGGCACACGCCCCCCACACCGCGAATACCACGCCGACCAGGTGCGTCAGCGCGATGATCTGGTCCATCACGGACGGCCATGGCGCGCCGCTGAGGTACTCGTTCCCCTTGAGGTAGTTGATCCACGGTCCCGGCACGAAGTACGCGCCGAACATCTCAAGCAGCCCGTGGACCACGACCCGGGCATGCCACCACCAGGCCGGCCAGTCGAACTCGTAGGGCACAGGCTGCTGCACGAAACCGCCGCTGTTGCTGATGAACCGCCCGACACTCCAGGCGATCAGGTAGCCGATCCCCGCGGCAGCCGCCAGGTATACCTCGAACAAGCGGTCGATCGCGGCCGCGCGCAGCCCGCCCACGCCGCCATCCTTGGCGCCACCCACCAGCGCGGACACGAAGCGGGCCAGGCAGACGGCGAGCATCGGGAGCACGGCGACGACGAGCACCAGCGGGTCGGCGGTCAGCGCCCAGCCCAGGAGCAGCGCGACGAGCACCGCCGTGTACCACTTGCGGCCGAGCCAGTCGAGCGCGAGCCAGGTCAGCATCACCGGCAGCGCGGTGCCGATATGCCCGACCGAGAAGATGACGACGAAGACGCCCACGCCCGGCTGCGGCGCGAGCATGATGCCGAGCACCAGCGCCATCCTCGCCACCGCCGCCCAGCCGCGCGCCCTGCCCTTGGCGAGCAGCATGGCGACCGCGACGACCAGCGTGTAGGTCAGCGCCGCCGCGATGTGCGCCGTGTTCAGGTGCAGGCCGAACATCCAGACGAGCAGGGCGATCTGCGGCAGTTCCGTGCTGATGAACGGCACGTCGGAGACCGACCAGCCGTGCAGGATCACGTTGCCGTGCAGCATGTCGTGAGCCATCAGCAGGATGTTGGCCTCGTCGGAGTTCTCCGCGTAGGTCTTCGACACGTGCAGGTAGGCGTCGAACAGCACCACGATCACGAGGAGGAACCCGGCGACGGCCGCCCATCGCCCCCAGCGCGCCGACTTGCGTGGCGCAGCGGCGGGTGCGGCGTGGTCCTGGGCGCCGCCCGCTATCCGTTCTGCTCCCGGTGCCGCGTTATGCATCGCCATCAGCCATCGCTTGGCACCGTCAGCGCGATCAACTCCCGCATACGAGTCATACACTCTTACACGATCCGGTCCCAATCCGGGACGCCTTCTGGCCTTAACGTGTCACAGAGTAGCCTGAACAGCGCTCTGGTAGGCTGCGCGCGCAGTCTTGCACGCGTCCTGCAACTACCTTAGGACCGCCGGTTTACGCATAGGACGGACGAACACGGGTGCAGCTCACTTCCACGACTAATCCCGGGGCCTCCGAGCGGACCACTGGCGGGTCGTTCCTTGCGCGCCTGGACTTTCCGGCGGTGACCGGCCTTATCGCGTTCGTCGGCTGGCTGGCCTTCGTGCTGGCCCGCTGGCAGACCTGGGCCGCGGGCCATATCACGCTGTTCATCATGTCCGGGGTCAAGTACAGCCACCCCGCCCAGATGTCGCCGCGCATCAGCCATGTGACGAAGGCGGGCTACGACGGGCAGTTTTACTACCGGCTCGCGTTGAACCCGTTCAACTGGCACAAGACGGCCTATGGCATCACGATGGACCACAACTACCGGTACACCCGGATCGGGTACCCGCTAGTGGCGTGGATCCTGTCGGCCGGCCAGCACCGGCTGGTGCCGACCGTGCTCGTCGTGATCAACCTGATCTGCATCGGGATCGTTGGCTGGCTCGGCGGGAAGTTCGCCCGCGAGTCGGGCAGGCACGCGCTGTGGGGGCTGCTTTTCGTCGCCTACTTCGGCCTGGTGATCAGCATCGGCCGGGACATGTCCGAGCCGCTCGCTGACGCGTGCATGCTCGGCGGACTGCTCGCCTACCGGCACTCCCGCTACCTGCTCGCCGCGCTGCTCGTGACCTACGGTGTCATCACCAACGAGCCGATCCTCGTGCTCGCCGTGGCGATCGCGGCGACCCGGCTTTACCTGATGTACCGGCGCCGGGCCAGGCCGGGTCGCGAGGACCTGGTCTGGGTGCTGCCAGGCGCGGCCTACGTGGTGCTGCAGGGCATCGAGCATGTCCTGGTCAAGGGCACGGCCGGCGGCCAGGCTGACGTCTCGGCCAACCTCACCTGGCCGTTCAAGGCGATGATCCCCGCCCTCTATCGCGACATCCACCGGATGAGCTGGTCGCACCTGGGCATGTACGACATCAACCTGATCGAGTTCATCGCGCTCGCGACCGTGGTCATCGCCGGGCTGCTCGTGCTGCGGTCGACCACCGCCCCGCTGCACGAGCGGGTCGCGTTCGTGAGCTTCGTACTGGTCGAGATGGTAATCGCGTCCGGGCAGTTCTGGGACAGCACGTTCGGCGACGGGCGTACCTACATCGACGCCTTCCTGCTCGCGGTGATCATGCTGCTCGCCACGCCGTCGAAGGCCACCGCCACGGCCGGTGAGAAGCGCGGCCTGCTCGGGTCGAACCTGGTCATCTCGAACAAGACCCTCGCATGCCTGTCCGCGGTCATCGTCGCCGCCCTGATCGTGGTCGCCCGGCGGCGCATTCTCTTCCAGTAACCCGCTCGCCTCTGGGCCGCCTTGGCGCGCCTGACTCTTCCAGTAATCCAGGGCTGGGCGTCTCACGCCGCTCCAGCCTGGCTCCGGAAATAGCGACATAAAACACATTCCGGGCGATCGGGCGGATCGAGCTAACCAAATATGAGCGGCGCGGGAAGGGTTCCGGCGCGGCCTGTCATGATCGCGAATACTTTTCGCAGCTATGGCGTGAATTGTCTACGGCAGGAGAAATGTCTTCGGGATCATGGCATCCGGCTGGAGGGTGGCGACTACAGACAGTTACCACCGGATTTAGCGTGACTCCCCTGAGACCGGCGAGGCCAATGAGGTAAGGGGCATCGTGCCATCACGCAGCGAACAGGCACGAATCAGCGGTCGCGCGATCAGGGAACCACGGACCCGTTCGGACAAAAGAAAGACAGCAGCCGCAGCGATGCGGTCGGCGGCGATCGGACCTCGGCGGAGCGGGACCTTTGGTCACATGCCGGCGATGAGCTTTTCTACGCGCTCGTCTACCGAGCGGAACGGGTCCTTGCACAGGACCGTGCGCTGCGCCTGGTCGTTCAGCTTCAGGTGCACCCAGTCGACGGTGAAATCGCGGCGCTTCTCCTGTGCCCGGCGGATGAACTCGCCGCGCAGCTTCGCGCGTGTCGTCTGCGGCGGTATCGACTTGGCCTCGAAGATGTCCAGGTCCCTGGTCACGCGGTCCACCGCCCCGTTGCGCTGCAGCAGGTAGTACAGGCCGCGGCCGCGGTGCACATCGTGGTAGGCGAGGTCAAGCTGGGCGACGCGCGGCGCGGACAGCGGCAGGTCGTGCTTGGCGCGGTAGCGCTCGATGAGCTGGTACTTGGTCACCCAGTCGATCTCCCTGGCGATCTTGTCCAGGTCGCCGCTCTCGATCGCGCCAAGCGCCCGCTCCCACATCTCGAGAACCCGGGCGCTGATCGCGTCCAGCCCGTTCTTGTCGGTGAAGTCGCGGGCGCGGGACAGGTACTCGTACTGGATCTCCAGGGCGCTCATCTCCCGGCCGTTCGCCAGCCGGACCCGGCTGCGGCCGGTCATGTCGTGGCTGACCTCGCGGATCGCCCGGATCGGGTTGTCCAGTGTCATGTCGCGGAGCACGACCCCCGCCTCGACCATGCGCAGCACCAGGTCGGTCGCGCCGACCTTGAGCAGCATCGTGGTCTCGCTCATGTTGGAGTCGCCCACGATGACGTGCAGCCGCCGGAACCGCTCCGCGTCGGCGTGCGGTTCGTCGCGCGTGTTGATGATCGGCCGGGACCTGGTGGTCGCCGAGGACACGCCCTCCCAGATGTGCTCGGCCCGCTGGCTGACGCAGTAGACCGCGCCGCGCGGCGTCTGCAGGACCTTGCCGGCGCCGCAGATGATCTGCCGGGTGACCAGGAACGGGATCAGGATGTCGGCCAGCCGGCCGAACTCCCCGTGCCTGCCTACCAGGTAGTTCTCGTGGCACCCATAGGAGTTGCCGGCCGAGTCGGTGTTGTTCTTGAACAGGTAGATGTCGCCCGCGATGCCCTCTTCACGCAGCCGCCTGTCGGCGTCGACGAGCAGGCCTTCCAGGATCCTCTCGCCCGCCTTGTCGTGCGCGACCAGGTCGATTACGTTGTCACACTCGGGCGTGGCGTACTCCGGATGGCTGCCCACGTCGAGGTACAGCCGTGCCCCGTTCCGCAGGAAGACGTTGCTGCTGCGGCCCCACGACACCACGCGCCTGAAGAGGTAGCGAGCTACCTCATCTGGCGACAGCCGCCGCTGGCCCCTGAAGGTGCACGTAACGCCGTACTCGTTCTCAAGCCCGAAGATTCGCCGGTCCACACCACTAGGCTACGTTCCCTTCCCCCCGCAGGTCACTATGGCTCGCCTAGCAGCATGGCCGCTAGATGGTGCCGCTGCTGATGGCCTGGGCAACCCAGGGGATCACTTCGTCGAGCATCTCGTCCAGCGACGTGGTCGCCTCGAAGCCGAGTATCCGCTTGGCTTTCCCTGTCGCAGGGACGCGGCGCTGCACGTCATGCTCGAACGGGGTGTCGCTGACATAACGCAGTGGCACGCCAGGGCCCTTGACCTTCCGCCAGATCCGCCCGGCCAGTTCGACTACGGTGGTGGGCTGCCTCGTGGACAGGTTGAAGTCCTCGTTGAGCCCGTCCGGGTGCTCCATCGCCATGACCACGCCGCGCGCCAGGTCGCCGCCGTAGGTATAGTGCCGCACCTGCTCGCCCGAGCCGAGGATATGCAGCGGATCCTGGCCGCTGAGCACCTTCCGCGCCAGATCGGTCACCACGTGGCTCATCGCGAGTTTGACATTGCCCGACAAGATCCCGGCGAGCCCGAGCGCGCGGGACTCCCCGATGCCGACGCAGTTGAATGGCCGCACGATCGTGTACGGCAGCCGGTACTGCTGCCATGCGGCGCGGGCGAAGTACTCGACGGCCAGCTTCTGGAACCCGTACGAGGACAGCGGCGGCGGCACCTCGCGCTCCTGGCCCTCGTGGGACGGCCATTCGGCGGCGGAGTCGAAGACCACCGACGATGACAGGTATGTGACTTTCCGCAGTTGGCCGGCCTGGTGCGCCTTGATCGCCGCGTCGCATGAGGCGGCGATGATGCGCTCGTTGGTGGCGAGCAGGTCGTACGCGTACGCGTGGAAGTAGGAGATGCCGCCGATCATCGCCGCCCCCGCGATGAACTGAACGCAGCCCTCGATCAGCCGGGTCATCAGCTCGACATCGCGGCAGTCGCCCTCGACCAGCCGGTAGTTCGGATGTTTGTCGTAGGACTTGGCGACCTTCCCGTACTTGGAGAAGTTGTCGACGCCGACGACGGTATAACCCTTCCTGAGCAGTTCCTCGACCACGTAGCCGCCGATGAACCCGGCCGACCCGCTGATCAGAACTTTCGGCATTACCGGTGCTGTTCCTTGCGCACCCTTTGACCGTATGCGCTGATCTGCTCGGCTGTGAGGCCGGCTGGGTCACACCCTGACGCCGTTTCCGAGGACGTTCCAGATGTCGGCGACCGGCTTGTCCGTCACCAGGTCGCGATACTCGGGGTGCGGCGCCGCGATGATCAGCAGATCGGAGCGCGCGACAACCTCGTCGTGCGGCAGCAGGTTCTTGTCGACGGTCACGTAAGGGTCGGCGCACAGCACCGTGTCGGCCTTGAAGGCGAGGATCCGCTTGAGCTTGTACGACAGGCTCGACCTGATGTCGTCCGAGCCCGCCTTGAACGCCATGCCGAGGATGCCGACCGTCATCGACCCGAGATCGAATTGCTGCTCGAGGCGGTGCACCAGGTAGAGCGGCAGCCCTTCGTTGATCGTCATCGCCGTGTGGCCGAGCGCGAACTGGTTGTTGTTGAACGCGGCGAGCTGCATCGTGTCCTTGAACAGGCACGGTCCGGCGGCGAACCCGGCGCCCGGCATGTCCGCCGCCCGCGGGTAGTCCTGCGACAATCCCTTGCGGATGCGCTCGAAGTCGAGCCCGCGGTCATTGGCCATCATGTAGAACTGGTTGGCCGTGGCGAACTTGATGTACCGCCACACGTTCGTGAACAGCTTGGCCAGCTCCGCTTCCTCCGGCGACAGCTCAACCACGCTGTCCGTGAGCAGGCTGAACAGCTTGGCGGCGCGGTCCATGCCGTGCGGTGTTCTGGCGGAGACGATCTGCGGCAGCTCGAACAGCTCGGTCATGGCCTTGCCCTCGGCGATCCGCTCCGGGCAGAACGCCACCTCGATCTTGACGCCGAGGCTGGCGACCATCTTCTCGACCAGGGCCGTCACGCCCGGGAACACCGTCGACCGCATGACGAGCAGCTGGCCGTCGCGCAGGTACGGCGCGCAGCCGCCGAGCGCGATCGGAATCTTCTCCGGGTTGGGGTTCAGGTGCTCGTCGACTGGCGTGCCGATCACCACGATGACATGCTCGGCCGAGCCGACGATCGACGCGTCGGCCGTGGCGACCAGGCGCCCCGCGGCCACCACTCGCTCAAGGACCTCCGTGGCACCGGGCTCGTCGAACGGCAGCCTGCCCGCGTTCACCGTGGCGACCGCGGCCTCGCTGGTGTCGTAGATGCCGACGCGCGCGCCCCGGTCGGCGAACGCTATCGCTAGCGGCAGGCCGACGTGACCGCATCCTCCGATGACCACCACATCACGGTCGAACTGGTCGCCCACAGGCGATCCCCCCATCGCAAACACCGCCGGACATGTCCCGAACATGCCGGTCTAGGGCACTTACCCTACCGGGACCACCACGCGAATTAGGAGGTCGTTGGACCCATCGTGACGATCCCTCGGTCACAGGATGCGGCACAGGCGCGTGTAATACATCGATGCTGTAAAGTCGCTTGTTGCCCATGACCGGCCGGCGGGAGCTTATGACGAGCCAGCGAGAACACCCTACGGCGCTGTCGGCGGCCGGGGCCCGTGGCGCCGGGTCCCGCGCGATATGGGACCCGCTGCTGCCTGGGCTGATCGCGGCGGCCGCCGGATGCGTGTTCGTCGTGGCCCGCTGGGCTTCCTGGGCGCGGCACAACCTCGCGAACTTCATCCTCGTCGGGCGTCACTTCGCCAACCCGGCACAACTGCCGCCTGGCATCCCGCTGCAGCCCACGTACGGCTACGACGGCCAGTTCTACTACAGGCTGGCGCTGAACCCCGCCAACCTGGCACAGACCGCCTACGGCCTGCGGGTCGACCACAGCTACCGGTTCATGCGGATCGGCTATCCCGCCGTGACCTGGCTGGTGTCGTTCGGACAGCACTCGCTGGTGCCCGCCATGCTGATCGCGGTCAACGTGGTCGCCGTCGGTGCGATGGGCTACTTCGGCGGCGTGCTCGCCCGCCAGGGCGGTCGCCACGTGCTGTGGGGCCTGCTCATCGTCGCCTACTTCGGCCTTGTCACGAGCCTCGCACGGGATACCGCGGAGCCGCTGGCCGCCGCCTTCCTGCTTGGCGGCCTGGTCGCGCTGCGCGCGCGCCGTCCGTGGGCCGCCGCGCTGCTGCTCGCCTGCGGGGCTCTGACCAGGGAAACCGTGATGGTCGCGGTGGCGGCGATCGCCGTGGTGCGCGTCGTCACGCTGGTGCGGACGCGGCAGCGGCCCGGACGCGACGACCTGCCGTGGGCGCTGCCGAGCGCCGTGTTCGCGGCGTGGCAACTGGTGATCCTCGCCGTCACGGGCAGCGTCGCGGTAGCCACCGACGGTGGCCGTAACGCCGGAGCTCCGTTCAGTGCCCCGGTGCACGCGCTGCTCTTCAACCTGCGGCACCTGAACACGTCGCGGTTCGACAAGTACGACCTGTGGCTGCTCGAGTTCTTCGGCCTCGTGCTGGCCTGCCTGGCGGCCACCGCGGTGCTGCGCGTCAGCCGCGCGGCGGCGTGGGAGAAGCTCGCTCTCTACCTGTACATCGTCGAGATCTGCGTGGTGACGCCCAGCACCTGGAGCAGCCTGAACTCGGCCATGCGAGCGTTCATCGAGGTATACCTATTCGCGCTCGTCATCGTGCTGAGTGTGCCCGCCGGGCGGCTGGGCGCCCGGTTCGCGTGGATATTCCCGGCACTCGGGATCTGGATGGTCCCAGCGGTCGCCGGGGTGGTGCACCGCGGGCTTACAATTCCTTGATCATGAGCCGCGATCCGGCCTCCAAGCACCAGACCCAATAGTAAAGAAGTGGTATCGTCTGGCAGATCAGCGCAGGACAGGCAGCATGCGATGATCTCGGAGACGAGGTTCTATGACTAGGGCGCCCGTGATGACGCGGGAGGCAACTGCCGAAGGCACCCATGGGGCGCTCCACGCGCTTTTCCCTCTCCCGCCGGAGGCTGCGCCGCGGACATGGACCCGGCGCGGCATCGCCGCGGTCGCGCAGATCGCGGCCGTCGGCCTCGGCGCGTGGGTGCTTCTGCTGCGTGTACCCGGGCTTCCGTCCTGGGGTGCTGTCTACGCGGAAGACTATTGGGAATTCCTTGTGGGGGCCTATCAGCATCCTTGGCGGCTGTTTGTCCCCTTCGGCGGATACGAGCAACTCCTGCAACGCGTTGTCGCGCAATTGGTGACTTACCTGCCATTGGCCGACGCCGGTTTCGCATTCGCGGCTGTCGGGGCGCTTATCGCGGCAGCGTGCGCGCTGTTCATTTTCCACGCCAGCTCCGGGCACATCCGGTCGGTGCCACTGCGGATCCTGCTCGCCGCGGGCGTCGTCCTGCTGTCCAGCGCGCCGATGGAGATCGCCGACAGCACCGTCGCCGTCTCCTTCTACCTGCTGCTCGCGATGTTCTGGGCCGCGCTGTGGCGCCCTCGGACGCGGGCGGGCATGGTCGCCGCCGCGGTCGTCGCCTTTGTCACCGCGGCCTCCACCAGCATCGTCATCGTGTTCGCGCCATTGCTCGCGATACGCGTCCTGAAGCTGCGCCGGCTCCGCGAGCACGCGGTGACAGCCGGCTGGCTGGCGGGCTGCCTGGTCCAATTGCCGGCCGTCATCATCGCCTACTCCCAGGGCCTGTCCCGGCTGGCGGGGTTCGGCCCTTCCGCAGGCAGCGACAACCGGGTAGGCGGCTCGCTGACCTTCTACGCCCACGATGTGATACTGCGCGCTATCGGCTGGAACTTGTCGTGGCGGCTGGAGTCGCTCACGGGAAGAGACTGGGCCACGGCGATCGTCGGCGTCGCGCTGGCCGCGGTCTTCGGTGTGATCATGGCTACCCAGCCAGCAACCCGGCCATTCGTTGTCACCGCCCTGCTCACGGGCTTCGTCTTCTGCGTGGTCTCCACGATCCTGACCCCGTGGGTGACGGTCTGGCCGGTCACGATCACGCGCGAGTCGGCCGCCCGCTACTCCGCGCTTCCCATCTTCTGCATGGAGGCCGCGGTCATCGTGGGGGTGGACTACGCGCTGCGGAAGCGGCGCGGCGTCCACGCGCGGCGGCCCGAGCCGGGCCACTGGTACGCGCGGGCGGGCCTGCGGCCGGCGCTGGCGGTCACGGCCCTGGTCGTGATCCTCGCGACCAGCTGGGCGGTCGACTTCCGCTATGTGGGCATCCGCACGATCCCGTACACCGGGCGCTGGTCTTTGGTGGTCGACCAGTTCCGGAAGGCATGCCAGAACTCTCCGTCGGGCGTTATGAAGATCCACTCGCCCACGGGCGGAATCTTCTTTCAAGACACCAGCGAGTACGAAACGATCCCGTGTTCCCGCGTAAGGCTGTAACTGTGCGACTGGCTACTCGCAGTCGCGGGTGCAGGGGACCTGGCCGGGCTTGACGGAGGGGTTGACACCCAGATTGATCAGCAGGTTGTGATCCCAGACCATGATGGTGAACGTCTGGTAGTGGTAGACAGCCACGGGCGGCCCGGCGTGCAGGGCCTCGATGGCTTTGCGCGGGATCATGGCAGCCATTTGATGGGGCCCGCCGTCCATGCCCCACTGCTCGCCTGTGTTGGTCAGGATGAAGTTGGCGTAGCTTTGCTGGGGGTCGGTCCAGGATCCCTTTGACTCGAAAGACCGCGGCTCGTCGGGGCCCTTGGTCCACCACGCTACTTCCCTGATCGCGACGCGGCCGCCGCTTTCGAGCGTGATGAGGTTCGCCTCGGGGTAGCTGCTGATCCCGCTGGTGAGGTGGTGGGCCTCCAGCCAGGGAATGACCGCCGCCTCGCTGTCCTGCTGCGGGGACTGGGCGGCGCCGTAGCCGAGCCCGGCCAGGTAGCAGGCCAGCACGCCCGCCGACGCGAACGCCAGCGCCGGCCTGGCCCGCCACGGCAGCCTGGCCAGCGAACCGGGCACCATCCGCCCCGCCAGGACGGCGCCGTAGGGCAGCACGGCCAGGATCTCCCTGGCGTCCCAGATCCGCCCGGAAACGACGCTGGGCACGTAGGCGGCCACGTTGAGTACTATCGCGGTGGCCAGGACGGGGGAAATCAGGTCGGCGGGGTCGAAGAAATGCCGGAACGCGAGCAGGAAGCCCCATGCCGCCAGGGCCAGGCCGACCCAGTGGACCACGGCGAGGGCGACCCCGATGTTCACCGGCAGACCGCCCAGATCGGGCCCGAACGGGTTGTTCTGCGAGATCTGGAACGGGTCGCCGCCGTAGATATTGAGGATCCCCCGGCCCGTCACCTGGATGTGGTGCCGGATGAACTGCATCATCGCCAGCTTCAACGACGCCACCGGGGTGACCTGGTATCCGCCCGCGTCGCTGATCAGCTTCACGGCGAGCGTGGCCACGGCGAACGACAGCGCGCTGGCCGCCGCCAGGGACAGCTCATACCACTGGGAGGCAAC
>Ga0126381_100005847_pt1 | contig 13589 bp, 10 predicted proteins | sample PanSoiMetPlot_28_FD_96465 | JGI IMG/M metagenome (GOLD analysis project Ga0126381, IMG submission 96465) | Tropical forest soil microbial communities from Panama - MetaG Plot_28 | ecosystem: Environmental > Terrestrial > Soil > Tropical forest > Bulk soil | place: Panama | collected 2016-02-17
CACCCAGAGCGGATGGCCCTCGCCACGAGCGCATTTCAAACATCCCGAGGTGTGATGGACGGTGCGCTCGAGCAGGGAGCCCCGCAAGACGCCAATCGCGGGGGAGAGTTGGGCCGCCAGCTCTGTACGCTTGCGCATGGCCTGTTCTCGTGTCATCACTAATGATGATACACGCAAAAGAGAGGAGAATCAATACGTTTCTTGAAGAAAATGTTTTAATTGATCCCGGCTGCCTAATTGATGGTCTCGGTGAGCAGGATCGTTCGATCCGGCAAGCCAAGCCGTGGACCCGTTATGAAAACAGGGAATTTCCGCGCGGAATTTTAAGTGGGAAAGTAGCTAGTTTCCGTACGCGCCAGCGCTCGTGTCCTTCGGAACTTCCAAGACGTCTGATCGACGGTGCCTCCTAGCGCCGTTCTGACGAGCCGTGATCGTCGGACCGCCATCGCTCGCATAGTTTACGGAAGGCTCCTTCGCAAGAAAATAGCGCTTAACACGATCAGAGCTGGCCAAAAGTAGAAGAATATGGCTCCAGCGCCTCTGGGTCGGACGGCCAGAGGATGGCCGCGGTATACCGCGTCCTCGTCCTCCTTCGGAGGTCCAACACCAGCAACAGAGTAGATCGTTTCGAGCACTCCCTCTTCGGTCGTCGAGCGGCTCATCTCCTTACGACCGCGCAGAGAATACCAGATCTCGCCATATCCCGGGGCTGTCTGTTCGAAGATACCGATCGAAGTGGCGGACACGTATGAAATGCGAACATCAGGCAAGGTACGCCGAAGTTTTGAAAACGCCCGCCGTTCGAGATCTACCCGGCGCGGATCTTCCGGAGCGAGGTGGACCTCAATCCGAAGTGGTTGATGGATCTGCCGAAGCGCATGCTCGTCCGCTTCCGGAAATGAGTTGCTCCGGCTTTCGGATGTGTCCCAACTCGCCCGCACAAACGTGCAGCCGAAAACCGCGCAGGCGGCGGCCATAACGATGCAGGCGGATAACAAAGTGCGCCGCAGGAGCGGCGTTCCCAACCGCATCCAGATCGCCGAAACGCCTAGCCCAGTCATGATCAAAACGGTCGCGATCAAGACGGCGCTGAGCCTGACGAGCCCATGCTGGAACTCGGCGACTAATGCAGCCGGTGTATATGCAGCCGCTCTTTCCCACCACCCGCCCTGGATCGCGGCAAAAAAGTCCACCAGCCAAGTCCCGATTGTGACGGCGAGGGTCAGAATAGCGGCGGTCGCAGGGTGTTCGGCGATAGACGTCATGGCAGCGCCCAGGGCAATTGTCAGGCCCGCGTTCAAGATATGGCCAAAAACCAGCGTCGCCAATTCCGGCGGGTAAACACTACCACCGTAGCTCTTCCAAAGTGGAATCGCGGTCAACGAGGGCAACATGACGACGAGCCATCCAGTCAGGGCCACGGCTACCTTGGCCAAGACCAATTCGACTGTGGACATGCCCTGCTGCAATTCCAACTTCAGCGCCCCGTTCTGCCGGTCGCCGCCGACCAGCCTAATCACGACGAACGGCAGAAGAAAAACAGCGGCCAGTTCACAAGCACTGAAGGTAGGAGCCCAAACGCCGATGAGGGGAGACATGGCTTCACCCACGGCGCCAGCCGTACCGTTGAAGCCGCTGACCTCACCATAGGTGCGCACCGCGTTAATGAAGGACACACCCACAAGCGGACCCATGGAGAGAAGGAGTATCCACCAGGATCGCGACACGGCAAGATCGCGAAACTCCTTCTCAAGGAGCCATAGAAAAGGAGGCTTATGTGAGCGCAAGAAAGACTTCCTCCAGACTGCCAAATGTACCCTCGGGGTGGTCTGACGCAGCCTGGGAGGCCAGTTCGCTGACAGTCCCCTCTCCGCGAACACGCCCGTTGCTCAGCAGTACGAAGCGGTCGCAGAATCGAGCGGCGTCCCCGATCTGGTGAATCGAAAGAAACAGCGTCCGACCTCGCCCGGCATGAGCGCGTAACCTGGCAGCGACTTCGCGTGTCTGCCGCAGGTCCAGCCCGTCGAAAGGCTCATCGATAAGCAGAGCGGGTTGTGGCGTGAGAAGGCCAATAGCCAGCAGTGCCCGCTTACGCTGCCCCTTGGATAGGGCGGCGATGGGCCGCCGTAGCAGTGGGCCCAAGTCGAGTTCACCGACCAGTTCATCCCGGAGGTCCTGCCGCCCCCCGAAGAAGCCAGTTGCATAATCGAGCGCCCAGCGTAACGACTGCGCCCCCCAGGGAGCAATCTGATCGGGGACGTAAAAGAGGATGGTCGAGCGGCGATCGCCAGGTATCTCTTCCCCATTGGCACGCAACTTCCCGCCATCACAAGGGAGGACACCGGCCAGGCACTCGAACAGCGTCGTCTTCCCGGCCCCATTCGGGCCGATTAACCCGAGCACCTCGCCGGCGCGTACCTGAAAGGTGACATCCGACAGGGCTACAATGTCGCCAAAAGACTTGGACAGATTTTCGATCTCAAAAAGCATGATTTACTTTATGAGGATAACCGGTAGCTGATAGAATGCCGAAGAGACTATCGACGTCAGATCGGCCGCCGCGTGTGCCGGTCGAAGGAGCCTATCAATGACGCTGCCCTACGGCTTCCGGCTCCTATGCCTTTGCGCAGCGGCATTCTTCATCACACAATTGGCAGTGGCTGCGCTCATTTCGATCACCACGCGGTTGGCGCTTCACCGCTTGGCCCACGTGCAAGCACGCAGTGGCGCCCGGTTCGTGCTTGTACTACGGCTTCTGCCGGCGACGACAGCTGGATTCGCCGTATTGGGTCTGTGCGCGCCCAGCTACCTCCTGCTAGAGCCGGGAGAAACTGCAGAGCAGATTGGCATCGGATGCGTGACGGCAGCATTGTTGGGCGCGCTAGTCTGCGTTTCCGGTCTCGTTCGTGGATGCATAAGGGCGGCCCGCACCCAAGCTTACTTACGCCGATATCGGGACTGTGGAACTCCTATGTTCCTGCTTGTAGGGGTGCTGCATCCACGAATTCTTGTTTCACCAGCTATCCAAGAAGCCTTGACACCCGCCGAGTTTGGGGCTGCCGTCCGGCACGAAGAGGCACACGGCCGGTCGCGGGACAACCTTAAGCGCCTGCTCATCACGATCACGCCTGACGTCCTGCCCTTCACGCACGGTTTTCGCCGGCTCGATAGTGCGTGGCGAACGCTGACGGAATGGGCTGCCGATGATGAGGTTGCGTTGGCATCTCCCCAGTGTGCGTTGGATCTGGCCTCCGCACTCGTGAGAGTCTCGCGAATGCATGCCAAGATTCTCCTACCGCCGCTGAGCACAGCCCTGCTTGCCGACATGGATGAACTATCTACCCGCGTCGAACGCCTCATCGGGAACACGCCAGTCGCAAAGCCGATTCCAGCAATCGGTTCTGCTGCCGCCTGTGCATGTGCTGTAGCATCAGCTGTCATCTCAGCTCAACCGGCGGCCTTGCACAATGTGCACCGGCTCCTCGAGATATTGGCACACTAGAGACGCGTCGGAATGAAACTACCGATGGTAGTATTGGACGCTGTCGCATACAATTTCACGAAACGCAAGAGGTCTGGATAGAGCTGCGGATACCCGTTCGTACAAGGCAGACTCACTAAGAACACCAGATTTACAGGATTATTCTGAAACGTTTATGAAGAAGCTCACTGCACCAAGCCTGTTATTGTTCCCGATGGCATTGTTAATTGCCGGCTTAACCGTTCCGCTGCGTGCGCAGTCGCCTAATACGGGCTCCGTGACGGTGGTTGTTGTCGACCAAAGCGACGCTGTCGTAAAGGACGCGAAGATAGCCGTTGTGAACACCGCAACCGGAGCCGCGCGGGAGGGGTTGTCCGGAAGCGATGGCAGCATTACCATCCCAGCGCTGTCGCTCACCGGAACGTACAGCGTCAAGGTATCCAAAGCGGGCTTCGGAGATGAACAAGCCGGCGATATTGCGCTTCGAGCGGGCGAGACGGCTCTCGTGAAAGTGAAAATGCTGGTTGGCTCGACCTCGGCGAATGTGACGGTCTATGGCACGACCGAAGGGGTGCGTGCCGATCCGGAGATCGGCCTGAGTTTCGAGGCGGCACAACTCGACGATACGCCGGACCTCGGCCGCAAGCTGTCCTCGATTTCGCTTCTCAACTCTGCTTTTCGCCAGGCGAAAGGGACGGGCGATCTGTTCGTCAACCAGACGTATGTCGCGACAGGCGCGGGCTCTCGCCGCACGGCAACTACGATGGTCGACGGCGCGAATAACGACGAAGCGTGGGGCCGGCAGATTGCCATGTCTACCTTGCCGATGTCCGCGGTTCAGGAAATGTCGGTGCTGACAACGGCGTTCTCGTCCGAGTACGGATGGACATCGGGCCCGGCGCTCAACATCGTCACGAAAACCGGCACCAACACTTTTCACGGCGAAGGCATTTATGTGGCGCGTCCGGGAGACATGGAGGCAAAGTCGTTTTCCACGAAGAACTTCTGTGCGCCGTCAGTGCCCACGTGCACGGTTCTGTCAACCCTTACCTCCATCAGCCCAGTGGACGTGCCCGACACGTTGAGTCAGTTCTCCGGTTCCATCGGCGGACGCATTATCAAAGACAAGACTTTCTTCTTCCTCGCCGACGACTATACGCGGCAGAACCGCACGGCGCTACTTTCGAATACGCTTCCCGCGTTTGTGCTGCCCGCGGACGGGAGTCTGTCGTACATCGGAAAATACCACCAGGAACTCTTCGATGGCCGCGTGGATCACCACCTGACGCCGGATCAGAATCTGGCTCTCCGCTTCAATGTGGACCGGTTCTCTGACACAAACCCGCAGGACGCGGTGGGCGGCACCAGCGCTCCGAGCGTAGCCCGCGTTTATGCTCGGCGGTCGTGGACCGCACAACTCAGCCACTCGGCTTCGCTGACGCCCACACTTTTTAATGAGGCGCGCTTCACGTGGTTGAACGGCGATCCCGTGACCGATTGGGATTCCCAGAACCTCTCGACCACTTACACGCGCTTCGGTTCGGTACCGTTCACGATTGGCCAGTCGCGTGTGGCTAACCTGTTCGGCCATCAGGCGGAGCTTTCCGATACGCTTTCCTGGTCGAAAGGCCGCCACTATCTGCGTGTCGGATTCAGCGCGATGCACCACACCTCGGGGGGCACCGGCAGCGAGCCCGGCACGGCCGTTCTGGGAACGTTCACGTTCAAAAGCACGACCACCGCGCCTTTCGACCAACTGACGCTCAACGACGTCCAACAGTACTCCCAGCCGATCAACTTCGGTGTGAGCAGCTACGTGCTGAAGCAGTGGCTGTACTCCCTGTTCGTGCAGGATAGCTACCGGGTGAGCCGCAATCTGACTCTCGATCTCGGGCTGCGCTACGATCGCCAGACCCTCACCGATGCGACGAAGGACTTCGCGCCGCGCGTCGGCTTCGGCTGGCACCCCGGCGGCAGTTCGCGCGTGTCGATCCGCGGTGGATACGGCATCTACTATTCGCAGATACAATCGAACCTGATCGCTAGCTATCTTGTCGGCGGGCTGGACGGACTGACCACGTACACGGCGGTTCCGGGCCAACTAGGATTTCCAACCTGCCTGACAGGTTCTTGCCTCCCGCTCGCGTTCGATCCGAGAACGCTTCCAGCATCGGAGATTCCGGCGCGTGATATCACGATTGCACCAGGGCGGCGGTCCTTCTATGAGGCACAATTTGCCAAGTACGGCTTGAATTTCGATCTGCTGCCCTACTATCCGGATAAGCTGGTGAACCCAAAGAGCCAGGTAGTATCCATTGGCTCGGAGGTCGAGATCGCCAAGGGCTTTTTCGCCAGTGCGGATTACGTGCACCAGCACTGGACGGATCTGGACCGTACGGTGGACCTGAACGCGCCAACGCCCTTCCCTCGCACCGCTCCGGGGCAAGTTCGGACTGTTGCGGCGGCCAATGCCACTCGGCCGATTTTGCCGGTGAATGGCGGCGTGCGCGAGGTCAACGTTCTGATGAATCTGGGGGTGGCGGATTATGACGGACTGCAAACCCAGTTCAGCTACCGCGGCAACCGGCATATGTACGCCAGCGTCAGCTATACGCTGTCGAAGGCCACCAACACTACCGAACCAGACGGAAATGGCGTGGGTCCTAACGACGGCAATATCGCCAGCCTCGGGGAAGTCGAGCGGGGTCCAAGCCTGCTAGACCAACGGCATCGCGCCGTGTTCCTATATACGTACAATTTTCCCCGCGGTTTCACTCTCGGAACTGTGACCCAGGTCGCATCCGGTCGCCCGTTCAACGCTACCACGGGCGTCGACAATAACGGCGATGGGCTCAATAACGATCGACCAGTGATCAATGGGGCGGTTATCGGCAAGTCGGCATTCCACGGGACGGGGACTTCGGATTTTGCCTTGTTCCTGGAGAACCGTATTAAGATCGGCGAGCGTTCGGCCATCGTGCTTCGAATCGAGGGCTTCAATCTTTTCAACCACGGCAATTACCTCGGCCGCGGCCAGACCACCTATGGTGACACCGGCACGCCCAACCCGACGTTTGGACAGCTGGCGTCTGTCGGTACTGCGCCAAATGCAGTCCCAGCTTTTGCCAACGTCGATCCGCCGCGCATGTTCCAATTGCAGGCGCGATTTGTTTTTTAAGGAGGAGATATGAAGAGGTTTTCCGCGCTTGTGATCGTCTTAATCGCTACTATGCTGTCTAGGCAGGTGGGCCTGGCTGCAGATCTCAAAGTCGATCTCAGCAAAGAGGAGGTTGGTAAACCTCCGGCAACGTTCGAACCGATGGTTGGCACGTGGGTTGTTGCCCAGGATGGTTCCGACAAGGTGATCATGGTCGACGGCCGGCCGTGGGTCGCCAGCAAGGACAATCCCACGAAGTTACTCTTGCAGACTGCCCGCAAGTTGTACGGGACGAGCAACGAGGAACTGATGGACAGCGCGAAGCAGTTCTCCTACTATCCCGTTGCCGTTCTTCGCGGGTTGGATAACTTTTCGAACGGCACAATCAGCATTCAATTCAAAACCGTCGCGGGGGATGCAGACCGCTGCTCGGGAATTCTCTTCAACGTAAAGCCGAACGGCGACTGGCTCGCTGTCCGCTATAACGATACGGAAAACAACGTCGCGCTTTGGGAATTCCACAATGGTATCCGCCGAAATGTGAAATTCAGCGATCGGACCAAGCCGTTCATGCTGGATCGGAACGCGTGGCACGAGTTGAAACTCTCGGTGGACGGCACGGAACTGAAAGCGTGGGTCGACGGTACATTGGCGTTGGAGCACACGCTCGGCAGCGAACCGGCTGCCGGCAGGCGAGGGCCGCCCAACGCCGATCTATTTCCTGCCAACAATGCCGTCCTGCGCCCACCGGTTGCGGGAAGAATCGGCCTCTGGTCGAAAACGGACAGTACGAGCTACTTCAAGGATTATGTCGTCAGTCCGAAATAGTGAACGCTGAAGAGACAACAAGCATTCGGCAATAGGCTCCCAATGTTCGACATCTCGGCCGTCGACATTTCCAGCGGTTGTTGGGTTGACCGCGATGGTGCTGCTGACCCTCAATATCCTGATGGGCCTGCTGGTCTCCACGAACTACAATCCTGCAAAGCAGTGGCCGAACCGCAAACTGCCGTGGCCACTGTTTAAGATCCACAACTGGACCGGATTCGCGGCGCTTGTTGTCGCGGTGCTGCATCCGACCATCCTCCTGTTCTCCAGGTCCGCGCATTTTACCGTGGGTGATATTCTGCTCCCTTTGGGCTCACCTGGCCAGCGTCTATACAACAACCTTGGTGCGCTGACGCTGTATGGTTTTGGAGTCGTGGTTATCACTTCTTACCTGCGACCGAAGTTGGGATATCGTCCGTGGAAGGAACTGCACTACACCGCGTATTTTGCCGCTGCAACGATGTTCGTGCACGGCACCCTCATCGACCCGGAATTGAAGAACCGGCCTACTGACTTTCTCGCCGGCGAGAAAGTGCTGGTCGAAGGCTGCTTCTGCGTTGTCGTAGCAGCGGTGATTTGGCGCATACGGCGTGGAACCGAAAAGCAACGGTATCGAGCCTCCAATCAGTATCCGCGCAGGCAGGGGCAGATGGGTCGCGGCTAGCGGGAATGCTCATCTTCTGGCGGACCGTTTCGCGAACACACCGCCCGATTCGGCGCGTGGACAGCGCCCGCTTTCCTCCTGCTCTAGTACAGCGGTCGCCGCCGGCTGCTATGCACCAATTCCTTGATCGGTCGTATCTCAACAGCACCGAAGCGGATTACTGGTATGTGCGATGCGAGCTCGATCGCCTCATCCAAATCCTTCGCTTCAATCAGGATAAAGCCGCCGACCTGCTCTTTGGTCTCCACGAAGGGTCCATCTGTCATCAATACCTTCCCGTTCCGAATCCGCACGGTAGTAGCGGTATTGATGGACTCGAGCGCTTGCGCCGCCAGAAAGTGACCTCCCTTCCGAAGCGCATCGTCGTATTCAAGACTCTCGTCATCGAGCGATTGAGCCTCGCTTTCTGACATCGCTTGCAGTCGCTTTTCGTCTACGATGACCATGAAAAGGTACTTCATTCTTCCTCCGACTCTAATGCGACCCGCCGTCGCCGGAGTCCGGTGATCCGTCCGACCATTTACCGACCGGTATCAGAAATACAGACACGCGATCAATGGGATCTGAGAACGCGAAGATCGGTGAGCCGGGTAAATTAGCTCCCCATCCCGCCGGTTCTGTTTGGGGAACGAAATTCATGATGTGTGGGTGCCAGTGTCCACCCCGGTCGCTCAAGTAACCCTGTTTTGAGAGCATGTAACCTATCGCCCCTGGTTCAATCGCTGGCAGTTCTTTCGCCTCAAATGCGGCTTTCATCTGGACGGACAGTTGTTCCTTGGATTTTCCGGCGAGGACGAGTTTGGTTCTCTTGACATTCAGAGGCAGGTAGGAACGCCCGGCGGCCAGGTTGAGGCAGATGGGCGCTCTCAGTTTCGGATTCCAGAACTCCGGATTGTCGAGGCCTGCCGTCCAAGAACGTTGCACCAGGCAAACGAACCCGTTTCTACCCTTGCTAGCGGTCTGATAGCCTTGTCGATCTAGCACCAACACATCGGCGTCCTTCGAGATGGATTCTGGCGCAGCGCTTCTTGCCAAGGCGACCTCCGCGTCTTGTGTCATCAAATACTGATCTATCGCAGCCATCTTAGGGTGGGGCGTCGGTGCTTTGCGCTTGGGCTTGTTTTGCCACCGCCAGAACGATGAACACCGCGACTATTGTTGCCGCTATCCGTGTCCGACAGCCTGCGTTGGCACATAAGTTCTTCTTTTCCAATGCAATCATTTGCGAGTCTCCACACGAGCTATTCGCGCCTTGTTTGGCGGCGCATCTTATAGTCGTTTGGGAAGGGATAAAATCGACAGCTTGGAATTTTTGAAACATCAGCGAGGTCATTATTACAATCAGTCATTTACTGATGGCGCCCGAAGGCGATCCGAGGAATGCCAGAGGTTTTGGCGTATACTCTGTAACGGCAATGAAAACCGGTCGTGTCGCAGACGAGTGGCCGATTCTGGTCGTTGATGATGAAGACAGCTATCGCCGCGCCGTCGCTCAAATGCTGACCAGAGCCGGGTACAAAGTCGCGGAAGCCGCGGACGGACGTGCTGCCTATGAAATCGCTCGGCAGGCGGGAGGATGCCTGAGCGCGGTCATATGCGATGTTCATATGCCGCGCATGAGCGGCTGCGAACTTTCGGCGCGTTTGCACGCCGAATATCCAGACCTGAGGATTCTCTTCATGTCCGGGTATCCAACCGAGGCTTTGCACTGCGCTCCGTACTTTATTGCAAAGCCATTCACACGCTCCGCATTGCTGGCTACCCTCCGTGAGATGCTTTCAGTTCGCCCGGAGCCACGCTCCGACGAAAGCACATCAGCGGATCCAGAGCCCCGTAATAGTCTCCAGTAAGCCAAAGCGGCCAAAATAGCGGAATCTCTTTTGCGAGGAAGAAACGATAAATTTGGTTACGTGAAACAGGAAGCGGGCGGGGACACCTCCGATCCGGCACCGGTATGTCTCAGACAACCATGGCCAGAATTTTTGACCCGTTCTCTAGCACAAAAGCTCGCACGTGTTTCTGATGCGTCGGTGATCGTGCTAATGCTGGACTGCGCTTTGCGGCCCCAACCGTTCTGGTGCCATTGGAATTAGGCGACCATCGAGTGGCAGCGTCGATCGTTCCGATCTCAGTGGCTTTCTCCCACTCAGAAATGGAGCTTGCCTGCGAACTCGAAGTCCCTTGGATTCCCCGCACTCGTGATGGTGCCAAAGGCGGCGCTCCCAAAAGAGCCGTTTGGATCATTGAGAGGCGGGGTGTTGCTGACGTTGAAAGCCTCGGCTCGGAATTCGAAGCTCACTCGTTCCTTGATCTGGAAGGTCTTCGAAAGCATCAGGTCTGCATCCTGGAGTCCGGGGCCTCGCACGGGATTCCGCGAACTGTTCCCAATACTGAACTGTCCAGCGGCCACAAAGGCCGACTTGTCGAACCACTCGGAGGCGCTTCGATTTGCGAAATTGTTCGGGTTGCCGATCCGGTTCGGCCGCTGCACGGCGTAGCCGAACGCCGAGAGCGTGTTGGTGGCCTGGGTGACCGGAACGGCGTCGCCGGCCTGGATACGGACAATGCCCCCGATCTCCCATCCCGAGATCTTCCACAGGCGTGGAATCCTATATACCCAACCTGCGGAGAAGACCTTTGGGATGTCACCGCTCGAAACATCTCGTTCCAGCTTGCGGTTGGACGCATCGGCGGCGCCGATGGTGGTCAGCGTTGGCCCCGTAAAGATGGTCTGAGAAAAGTATGTCGAGGCGTCGTCGATCAGTTTGGAAAATGTGTACGCGGCGGTGAGCGTCAAACCTCGCGAGAACCGCTTCTCCAGCTTTGCCTGGAACGCTTCGTATTCAGAATCGGCTACGTTGTCCCGAAAGAGGGCGACATTTGTGAACCGAGGGAATGCTCGCATCAATTGCTGTTGGGCAATCGTCGGCTGCCCAAGTGACGACGAGGTGGGAATCTGTCCGTAGTACGGATTCGGAACTTTGACGGTGAGCGCCGATCCGAGCGCCAGGTCGGCCGACGGTAATTGATTGAGGTTCGATTCCGGCAGCCCGAGATGTGTGTTCTTCGATCCCAGATAGCCGGCCTCGATATTCCAGTTGTTGGCAATCGTCTTTTGGACGGTGAAGTTCCACTGCTGCGAATAACCGGAGCCGACATTGCGGTCTACGCCGAAGACTCCCTGACCGAGACCCGAGTTGGGATTCGGCGCGCTGACATGCACGGTCGGACCTGACGAGAGCAGAAACGCAGGATTGATGTTGTCCTGGGACTGCTGGCCTACGGTCTGGACAAACGGAAACTGCGGAAGCGTGAACGGCGTCGTGATGCCGGTCTGCTCGAACCATACCATTCCGTATCCCGACCGGATTACCCACGAGTCCCCGAGCCGATAGGCGAGGCCGACGCGCGGGCCGAAGTCGCAGCACTCCAACTCCCGGGCCGTATGGGGGAAGTCCAGGACCTGGGTATTCAGGTTGAATATGGCCGCTTGGTTGTGCACCTCGGTGGAAGGGAAATTCAGCGTGTACCGGGTTCCCAGGTTCAGAGTCAAGCGCTCTGAGACCTTCCAGTCGTCGCCCACGAAAAACTCGGCAATATGGGCGCGTTCCTGGAGTGCCTTGTTCTGGATATCGATACTGAATGCGTTGACCTGTCCCAAAAGGAGAGAGGCGAGGGCGTTGCCGGTCGTGCCGGTCGAGGAATCCGTGCCGGTGGTAGTGAAAGCGTACGATCCGGTCGGGTTCGCCGGGTTGACAATGTCGAGGGCCTCCCGCCGCAGATCGACGCCGAACTTGAACGTGTGGCGCCGCCGCACGATGGAAAAGGTATCGATGAACTCGGTTAAGGAGGTGGTGAAGTTCTCGTTGGCGGCGGTGGTGGGCCCGATCTGCTGATATCCAGTGACCGTGAAGATCGGAAGAGTGGAGGGGAAGGCGCTTTGCGGAGCGCCGGGGATGGTGATGCCGCCATTCTGCAGAGAAGACTGGTTGATATCCCGGCGGGTGTAGCCGAACCGCGCCTGGTTCAGCATGGACGGAGAGGGAGTCCAATCGTATTCCGAAGCGATTCCGTCACCGCGGGTGATGGCGTGGCCGATGACGCCGGAGGTGATAGTGCCACTGCCATCCGGCAGGAAGGGCACCGGCGTATCGTCGTCTCGCAGGTAGGAATAGCGGACAAAAGCGCGGTGCCGGTCGCTAAAAACGTGGTCGATGCGGCCGTCGAACTGATCCTGGTTGTCCGGCTCGACGCCGGTGAGAATGAAGTTATTGGCGCTGCTTGCATTTGGCAGGGGGTAGTGCTGGAGGACCTGTTGAGCAATCTGGTCAAAACGGTTGGTTGGGATAGTATTGTTCGGGAACGGGGTCCGTGGATTTGTGTTGGGGTCGTAGATCGTCGTGGTGAAGACGCCTGACCGCTGGGCCAGCGTGGGCACCACGCTCTGCCGTGTGGTTCCCGTCCGCAACCGCGTTCCCTGCCAGTCGCCGAAGAAGAACGTTTTGTTTTTGCGGATCGGGCCGCCAAGGGTGAAGCCATACTGGTTGCGCCGGAACTCCGGCTTGCGGCCTGGCTGGGCAAAATAATTGCGCGCGTTCAAGTCTTCGTTGCGGAGGAACTCGAACAAGGTGCCGTGCAAGTCGTTGCTGCCGGATTTGCCGATTACCATCACTGTGCCGCCGTTCGATCGCCCGTATTCTGGCGAGTAGGCGTTCACGTTGAGTCGAAACTCCTCCATAGCGTCGATAATCGGGTAGAACGCCACCTGGCCAGGTTCGGGCTGGAGGACGCTGATACCGTCGTATAGATACTCATTGGTGCGCGGCCGGCTGCCGTTGATTCTCGGCAGCAGCGAGCCGCCACCCGGCAGCGCGACGCCAGGTGAAAGGGCGACCAGCGGGATGAAGTTCCTGCCGTCGAGCGGCAGGGTTTCGAGCTGCGGCTGGATCACGTGGTAGCTCACCGACCCGCTTGCGGTTTCGAGAAGCGTGGTCTGGGCATTCACTTCAACGGACTGCGCCGCCGCGCCTATAGCCAGCTTCACGTCAAGCCGCGTCTGATCGCCGATGCGCAGCGTGATGCCTTCCTGACGGTACGGTCCGAACCCGGGCTTTTCCACCGAGAGCACATAATCACCGGCGGCAAGACCAAGCAGGTGGTACGCGCCTTGATCGTCGGTCACCACGTCGAAGCGTGCGCCGGTGGCCGGCTCCGCGCATGTAACCTTGGCGCCGCCCACCGGAAGGCCCTGGGGGTCCTGAATCGTGCCGAAAAGCTCGGCTTTGCCGGCCTGCCCAAAACAGGGCAGCGACCCGGCCGCGAGGAAGGCAAGGCCTAGGAAGACGGTTGAAATGCGCATGTCTTGTAAGAATATCAATGCCATCAATACAAGACAACACGCGTTTCCCTGATCGCAACGTATACAATGACCGGATAGACATGTCCGAGATCGCCACCAA
>Ga0126381_100005848_pt1 | contig 13588 bp, 13 predicted proteins | sample PanSoiMetPlot_28_FD_96465 | JGI IMG/M metagenome (GOLD analysis project Ga0126381, IMG submission 96465) | Tropical forest soil microbial communities from Panama - MetaG Plot_28 | ecosystem: Environmental > Terrestrial > Soil > Tropical forest > Bulk soil | place: Panama | collected 2016-02-17
ACGACGGAGGCGGTCCGAGGGCTGACCAGCCCGGCATATCCGGCGAGCTGCGACCTCCCGTACGGGATCGGCACGAAGTCCACGGCGATGGTGCGGGGCGGGCCGGCGACGGGCACGCATTGGTGGGAGTGGCCGCCGCTGCCCAAGGTGGCGGCGTAGCACTGGCCGAACAGGCCCAGCGCGGTGCTGATATGCCAGGTCTTACCGTCGACCTTGCCCGTGCCGATCAGGTGGTTGGCCTGCGAGGCGGCGATGTTCCCCGGCGATCTGTCCAGGTTCGCCCAGATCCCCGCCGGGGTAGCCGTGAACAGGCTCCGGCCGGTGGCGCGGTCGGTCAGGGACAGGCGTTCGGCGAACCCGTGCCTGGAGTAGGTGGCGACTTGGCTGACGCCGTCCTGGGGATCGGCGAAGAGGAACCCGGCGAGGTAGAACGACTGGCCGCACGCCGGCACCCGGACCGGGTGCACGGCCAGTTCCCTGCCGTCAGGGAAGGTCGCGACCAGCCGGGTTACCCCCGGTGTGACCTGGGTGACCATGGCGCCTATGCCCGGCAGGCCGGGAATTTCGCGGAGAAGCGCCGGGTGACCGACTGACGGGTCCTCCCGCGCGGCCGCGAACAGCACGTTCCCGTCGCGGCCGTTGAGCATCACCGCGGGCCGGCACCACGGCTCGGCGGCGATGTTGCGTACCGCTAGCTGCCAGGGCTTCCCGTCCGCGGTACCCGAGGCGAACACCCCGCCGGGTGCGTGGGGGTTCGGCGCGTTCAGCGTCACCGGATTCGGCGCGGGCCGAGATGCAGCGATGAAAGGGGCGGCCAGTACGGCCGCGACCGCCAGGGTGGCCCCGCTGACCAGGGCGCGGCGGCGGGCCCGGATGGCTCTGCCCCGCCGGGTCATCGAGGCGATGGGAGCCGGGGAAATGTCAACCGAGCCGAGTTCGGCGTGCAGCCGCTGCCGGATCGCGTGCTCGTCACCGGGGTTCACCGGGTACCTCCTCCTGCTGCCGGGGCGGCGCTGTCCCGCCGGGATCGGTATCCGTCAGCTCTCCGCTGGCGCGGAGCTTGGCCAGCGCACGGGTGGCCTGGCTGCGTACGGTGCTGGCCGAGCAGCCGAGCAGCACCCCCACCTGGGCGTCGGTCATGTCCTCCCAGTACCGGAGTAAGACGATGGCCCGCTGGCGTGGCGGCAGACCAGCGAGCGCCGCCAGCAGCGCGGACCGCTCGCCGATTTCGGCGGCGGGGTCGGCCACCGCCGTATCCGGGAGGGCGTCCGGGTCACTGGGCCGCTCGCTGACCCGGCCGCGGCGGAACCGGCGCTTGCTCGCGTTGATCAGGATTCGGCGCACGTAGGCATCGGGATCATCGGCGCGGCGGACCCGCCACCACGCGGCATAAGCGCTGGCCAATGCGGTCTGCGCGAGATCTTCGGCGAGCCACCTGTCCCCGGTCAGGCCGAACGCCAGCCGCACCAGCCCGGGCCACCGGCTGGCCGCGAACTCTTCGAACTGCGTCCGTTCCCTGGCGTCCACCGCGTCCCCCGCACCGCTCAGAGTGGGTGCCATCTGTCTCACATCACATAAGAGCACCAAGTAACCGCGCAACGCTGCACGGGGGTTAGCTCGGTTTTCTTGCTGGCCCCTACGGCATGCCCGCGGCCGCGGCGGCCAGGTGATTCCAGTCCCAGAGGGGAACCCCGCTCGCCTTTCCGGGTGGAGCGGCATCAAAGCCGGGTGCGGGCGGGGCTCGGGGCGGGCGGGCGCGCGTTCGCGGGCACGTGGCTGTCGGCGGGAGAGGAAGCCGCGTCGCGGCCCCTGGCGCGGTTAAGCGCGAGCGCGGCGATCACGCCGATGACGATCAGGGCGGCGCCGGAGAGCATGAAACCTGTGCTGACGCCGACGCTGTCGATGATGGTGGTGGCGATGACGGGCGCGATGGCGGTGGCGCCGGCGATGCCGGCCTCCCACAGGCCGAGGGCCTTGGCGAGGTGGCGATCGGGGATCCGCTGCTGGACGAGTGCGATGAGCGGGATGTCGGTCAGGGCCGAGGCGAAGCCGGTGACGGCGAGCAGGCCCGCGGCGAGCAGGGCGCTGGTAGCCAGGCCGAGGGGGAGGCGGAAGGCGCCGAGGAGCGCCCACGCCAGCACGGCGGTGCGGGCCAGGTTGCGCAGGTGCAGGCGGGCGATGACGAGCGCGCCGAAGACCTCGGCTACGCCTGCGATGCCCAGCAGCAGGCCGTACTCGCCGGCGTGAGCGCCGAGTTTCTGTCCGACCAGCGCGATCACCCCGACGGTGAGGAAGCCGCTCGCCGCGGCTAGCGCCAGCACGAAGGTGGCGATCACGAGCAGCACGTCCGGCTCGCGGCGCAGCGCGGCCAGGCCGGCGCCGAGGTCGTCACGCAAGCCGAGTCGTGCGCGCGCCCGGGAGGCGGGGGGCACGTCGATCGCGGTGAGTGTCGCGGCGGACACGGCGAAGGTGAGCGCGTCCAGGATGAGCACCACGGGCATCGAGGCCATGGCCAGCAGCGGCGCGAGCAGCAGCGGCCCGACGAAGAACGCGGCGCGGAACGAAACCTGCAGCAGGCCGTTGGCCGTGACCAGCGCGTCAGCGGGGGCGATGCGGGCGACGAGCGCGTCGCGCGCGGGCGCGAACGGCGCGCCGATGGCCGCCAGCACGGCGGCGAAGGCCACCAGCAGCGCGAAGTGCAGCAAGCCGAGCGCCAGCAGCAGCGCAGCGACGCCGACCAGCGCGCCCCGCGCCAGATCCGTTCCGATCATCAGCCGCCGGCGGTCGTAGCGGTCCGCATACGAAGCCCCGATCAACGTCACAACGAACGTCGGCGCGTTGGCAGCGATCGTGACCACCGCCACCGCGCCGACGGCGTGGGTCAGCGACCAGGCAAGCCAGGCCACCGCGGCGACGTACAGCCCGTCGCCTAGCCGCGAGACGCCTTGGCCGGTGAACAGGAGCGCGAAGTTGCGGCTGCGAAGCAGTGCCATACCGGCATGGTCAGCCCGGAGCCGTTTCTTAACAACTCATTAGGCAAACAGAAAATCAGTCGCTCGGAGCCTGCTGTTCGAGGAAGACCTCGAGGCTGGGCGCGAGCGCCGCCACCCGGTCGGGCACGATCCGGTACAGGACGTAGTAGCCGTCGCGATGGCGCTCGAGCAGCCCGGCCTCGGCCAGCGTGCGCAGGTGCTTGGACAGCGCCGCCTCGGTGATCCCGACGAGCGGGGCGAGTTCCTGGGTGCTTCGTGGCCGCTCGGCAATCAGCCGCAGAGCGCGCAACCGGGTGTCGTCCGCCAGCGCGCGCAAGACCCCGATCAGCTGCGCGGGCGGGATCCGCGGGCGCGACTCGCGCACGATCGACGAAGCAGGGAAGACCAGCCCCAGCGGCCACGGCGGGTCGCAGTTGACGCGCACGTGCGGCCATACATAGACACTCGGCGCCAGCACGAGCAGGTCGCCGGCGCCGATGTCGACCTCGTGGTCGTGGGGGCGCTCGAGCCAGAACCGCCCGGTATCGGGGTCGGACCGGACCTCTGGCCACAAGCCGCGGACCAAGGCGTACAGGCCACGCCGGCCGATGATCCGCCCGGCCTCACTGACACTGGCGGCCAGGTCGGGCTCGATCCGCTCCCACTCGCGCGCAAACGCCTCGTCCCAGTAGGACTCAAGCAGCCGCAGGAACCGCTCCAGCAAGCCCTGCGGATCCTCCAGCAGCTGCCGCGCCAGCGCCTCATCGCCCACCGCAGCCGCACCCTCCTGCAGCCGGCGGCGGGTGCCCGGCGCCTCCAGCGCTGCCGGATCGCGCGGGATTTCCTCGCCGGCCCGCGAGCCGAGCAGGGGGATCGCGAATTCCAGGCGCACCAGCTGCGCGTCGACGCCGCGCAACCGCCGCAACTCGCTCTCGAAGTCCGATAGCTCCCCCGTCGCCGACGGAAAGAAGAACTCCGGGAAGTACGCGCGGTACGCGAACGCGAAGACGTCGGCCTCCCGCTTCAGCGCCGGGGAGAGCCGGCGCATCGCCCGCACCCACTCGTGCTGCACCGGATGATGCTTGGGCTCTACCAGCACGTGCAGGCTCAGTACCGCCTCCATCGCGGGCGAATACGAGAAGGCGACCCGCTCGGCCGCAGAGGACGGCAGCCGGAACACAATCGTCACGCGACGATCATCGCGGACTCGGGGTCCCCGCGCGAAGAGGCCAGCAAGCGGGCGCATGCTGCAGGCCGGAAAGCAGTTTGACATCATGGCGAAACGCTGTTAGTTTACGATGTAAGTTTACGGCGTTAGGAACGAGATCCACGATGAGTACTCCGGCCCCTGCCCCGGCTCACCGGACTGTCACCCGCCGACCGTCGGGCGGTGGCCTGAATGGCCGCGCCCTGCCTGTACGGGCGTGGCTGCTGCTGGCCGCTGGCACGGTGGGCGGGGTTGCGTTTACCGGCGTCTATCTGGCCGAGGGTGCGACCCGGGCCGGGTACCGGGCGCTGGCGCAGCCGATCAGCGCGCTCAGCCTGGGACCAGGCGGATCGATGCAGCAGCTGAACTTCGTCATCTTCGGCGTGCTCGTGTGCCTGTCGGCCCCGGGCTGGCGGGCTGTGCTGGCACCCGGCCGGGGCGCGCTGGCGTTCCCGGTGCTGCGCGTGATCGCGGGCGTGGGCCTGGTGATGGATGGGCTGTTTGCCCAGGATCCTTCCGGTGGGTACCCGCCGGGTGCTCGCGCGGGGGTGGCAACGCTCCATGGGCAGGTGCACACCCTGTTCGCGATGATCACGATCACCGCCCTGGCCAGTGGGTGCTTCGTCCTGGCCGCCCGGTTCGCCGTCGAGCCCGGCTGGCGGCGCTGGGCCGTCTTCGCGGCTGCCGCCGGGGTATCGACCATCGTGTTCATCACCGCGTTCGGCGCCGCGGGCGGGCACGGCGGCCTCGCCGGGCTCTGGGAACGAGCCGCCGGGGGCGCCACCTCGGTGCTCACCGTGGCGGTGCTCTTCCGGCTGGCCGCGGCCAGCCGGCCCGCCGTCAGGACCCACTGCCCCGGCGCGGCGGCCAGGGAAGTGGCGTGATGGCTACCGCCCAGGCCCCGCCGGCCCGGCGGCGGAACCGGCGCGGCGAGGGCGCCCGGCTCCGGGAGGAGATCGTCACCACGGCCAGCCAGATCATCGGCGAGGCCGGCGATGATAGCGCGCTGACGCTGCGCGGGGTGGCCCGGCAGCTCGGAATCGCCGCCCCCTCCATCTACCGGCACTTCCCCGACGTTGACGAGCCGAAGATGGCGGTGGTGCAGCGCAGCTTCGCCGAATTCGCCCAGGCCCGCGACGCCGCCAGCGGCGCTGATGACGATCCGGCCACGGCGCTGCTGGCCCGCTGCCGCGCCTACACCCGGTTCGCGCTGGCCCATCCTGGCCCCTACCGGTACCTGTTCAGCCAGCACGCACCCACCGGTGACCCGGCCCGGCCCCCGGTGAGCCTGCCGACCTTCCAGGCACTGGCCGAGTCGATCAGCCGTTGCCAGCGGGCCGGCTTGGCCCGTGCCGACGACGACCCGCAGTGGCTGGCCGCGCAGGTCTGGGCCGCGCTGCACGGCCTGGTGCTGCTGCGGCTCAACGCCCCCGGCTTCCCCTGGCCCGGCCCGCTCGAGCAGATGGCTGACCAGGCCGTGGCCCGCCTCATCGATCTCGACACCCCGGCGGACAGGCACCCGGCCTGACCGCCACCTCAAGGAGAACTGCCATGCATCCCATCCCCGCTTCCCGAAACCGGCCATCCGCCACCACCCTGGCCGGGCTGGCCGCCGCCGCGGTCGCCAGCGCCGTGCTCCCGGCCGTCGCTGGCCTGGCCTTCCTGATCTCTCTGGCGGTCCGCCGGCCGCTGATCGGGGTGGCCGCCCGGCGCTGGCCCTGGCTCACCGGCCGCCCGGCGGCCCAGCTACCACGCCGCACGGTCACCGGCCTGACCGCCGCCTGGGCCATCGGCATGCTCGCCGCCGCAGCCGTTCAGGGCGCCGGCGCTCTCACCGGCGGGCTGACCTTCACCAGCCCCGCCAGCTTCGCCGCCCGCGCCCTGATCGCCCTGGCCGCCGAGGCCATCCTGGCCGCCATCACCATCACCTGGCTGCGCCGCCACTCAGCCCCGGGGCGGGAGGTCCGGAGCGCACACTCATGACCAACTGGCGCCACCACCAAGAAGCCGCAGAGCCGTTCGGCCGTCGAAGAAGTGTGGTGAGCAGCTGGAGGTCCGGCTGGTAGATCTTCCGGCCGGATCCCCGATCATGCGCTGCTTCAGCGGCTCAGATGCCTGCAGATGCCGGTGTTCGTGGCGAACGGCGACAGCGAACCGATGATCCTGCCGCACTACTCCTACCTGCTGGCCGGCCTGATCCCGCAGGCCCGGGTGAAGATCTACCCCGACTCGGCGCACGGGTTCCTGTTCCAGCACCACGCGGAGTTCGCCACGGACCTCGAGACCTTCCTCAACGACCCTCGTTAGCCGGTCAAGGGTCTCCGCCTGCCTGCGGCGAGCTAAGGAGATGAGAGATAGCACCTTCGTGGCGTGTCGGCTCAGCGGCCCCGGCCGAGCCTGGAGTCGGATCGCAGCCTCGCCGGGGTAACGCCCGCTGCTGATACTCGCGGTCTGATCATCTTGGCCATCGGGGTTATCACTCGCGGATGAGAGGCTGATGGCATGCCACCTTTCGCCTTTGCCACAACGACATCCCTAGTGACTGGAGCCTCCTCCGGGCTGGGCGCGGAGTTCGCGCGCCAGCTTGCGGCCCGGGGCGGGAACCTGGTGCTGGTCGCCCGCTCGGCGGACCGCCTGGACGCGCTGGCCGACGAACTGCGGGCCAGGCACCGGGTGACCGTCACCACCCTGCCGGCCGATCTCAGCCTGCCCGATGAGGTCAGCCGCGTCGCGGCGTTCACGGCGACCACCCAGGTCGACGTGCTGGTGAACAGTGCCGGCTTCGGCACCTACGGCGCCTTCGCCGGCCTGGATCCCGGACGCGAGCACGACGAGGTGATGGTCAACGCCGTGGCCGCGGTCGACCTCGCGCACGCGGTTCTGCCCGGCATGCTGGCCCGGCGCTCCGGCGGGGTCATCACGGTCGCCTCCTCGATCGCCTTCCAGCCCGCCCCGCGGCAGGCGGTCTACGGCGCGACCAAGGCCTTCGCCCTGGCTTTCAGCGAGGCGCTGTGGGGTGAGACCCGGGGCAGCGGGGTTCGCATCCTCGCACTGTGCCCCGGGCCGGTCGCGACCGGGTACTTGGCCGGCCTCGGCGACCAGGCCGCCACCACCAGCGTCATCTACCGGCATACCGCCAGCCCGGCCGACGTCGTGCGGGCCGGTCTGCATGGTTTCGACCGCGACGCGATGACCGTCGTCCCGGGCCTGCGTACCCGCTTCCTGGCCCAGGGCTACCGGTTCTTTCCCCGCACGGTCATGGCTCGGATGACCGGCAGGATGCTCGCCCCCAGCTCGGCAGGAGGCCACGACGGACAGCAGGCAGGCAACCACGGCACCCGGGCGTGATGGCCCCTGTCTGTGCTTGCGCCGCCGTCGGCTACTGCATGATCTCCACCAGGAACACCCATCCCTTCACTGCGGTGGTGATGAAGACAAAATGACCGCGGGGACGAGCCAATACAGACCTCCTCCCGCGCCCATTGGCGCACGACAGGGCGCACATCGGTGCGATCATGGGCCGTGTGACGGCGTGGCAGGATGTCGAACAGGCAGAGCCGGAGTTTGCGCGGCGCGTGCGGGCGGTGTTTGACGCTCACAGACATAAGACAATGGCCACCTTGCGAGCGGACGGGTCGCCGCGAATCTCCGGGATCGAGACGGTCTTCGAGGGCGGCGAACTGATCTTTGGCTCGATGCCGAACGCGCGCAAGGGCGCGGATCTTCGCCGGGATCCGCGGTTCGCCCTGCACAGCGCCACGGTCGACCCGGTGGAGGGCTCCGAGGCGCAATGGCCGGGTGAGGCGAAGATCTCCGGCCGGGCGATCGCTGCCGGACCGATCACCGAAGGACCCGACGGCGACCGCTTCCACGCCGACATCGCCGAGGTTGTGCTCACCCACCTCAACGAGGAGGCCACGAGGCTTGTCGTCGAGTGGTGGACGCCCGCGCAAGGGCTGCGCAGGATCGAGCGCGAGTGACCCTCCGCCACCACGCCAGTCCGTAACCTCAAGCCGGCCGGCCGTGCCCGGGACCGCCGGTATCCGTGGAAACTACCGACTCCGATCGAGCGGATAGCGGGCCGGGGCATCCACTCCCGCGCGGCGCTGGTCAAGGTGGCCCTTCAGTCCACCACGAGCTGCTCGTGACGGAATGAACGCGTGGTAACCGGTGGCGCGAGTTTGGTTGGCGGCCAGCCGGAATCGCGTGATCTTGCCGTGGTGCCCTCGCGGTCAGCGGCGGTGCAGCCGCATGGGCAAACCGCCCGCCGGGCGCAGCGTGACGTAGGCGGCGGGCCGGGGCATCCCGGCCGTGGTCAGCTCCAGCCGGAACCGGCGGGCGATCGTGGCGAGCACCAGCACGGTCTCCAGCTCGGCGAACGACGCCCCGATGCAGGCCCGTTTCCCGCCGCCGAACGGGATGAACGCGTACCGGTGCCGGATGGCGGGATCGGCGGGCCCCCCGGGCAGGAAGCGGCGCGGGTCGAAGCCAGCCGGATTCGGCCAGAACTCGCGGTGCCGGTGCACCAGGTAGGGCGGGACGGCGACCAGGCTGCCCGCCGGGATCCGCACGCCCGCCACTTCATCGGCCGCGAGCGCGTCGCGCTCGATGGTCCAGGCCGGCGGGTAGAGCCGCATTGCCTCGGCCGCCACCGCCCTGGTCCACGGCAGCGTGTCGGCGTCGTCGGGATCGGGGTCGCGGTCGCCGAGCACGGTATCCAGTTCCTGTTCCAGCTGTTCCCGGGCGGCCGGGTAGGCCGACAGCAGCGCCAGCGACCAGGCCAGCGCGTTGGCGCTGGTCTCGTGCCCAGCCAGCAGAAACGTCGCCACCTCATCGGCGATCTCAGCATCGGTCAGCGGCGGGCGGTCACCACCATGTCCCCCCAGTAGCATCTCCAGCAGGTCACCGTGCGGCGATCCGTTGCCGCTCGCGACGGCGCGGCGCTCGGCGATGATCCGGCTAGCCGGCCCCTGCACCCCGTCCGGCATCCCGCCGAGACGGCCGACGGCCGCCCTGACCGCGCCGGTGGACCGGGGGCCCCACCGTAGCGGCAGCAGGGTGGCCACCACGGCCAGCCGCTGGCCGGCGTTCATCGCCCGGCTTATCTGGTCAGCGTCTGCGGCCAGGCCGGCGCCGAACAGCGCCCGGCCCACGATCTCCAGCGCCAGCCCGCCCATCTGATCAGCCACATCCAGCGCCGAGCCGTCCGGCAGCCGGTCCCAGCGGCAGGCCAGGCTCTGGGCGGCCGCAGCCATGATGCCGCCATAGCCGGTGACCTGGCGCCGGGAGAACACCGGCTGGACCAGCCGGCGGTGCCGCCGCCACCGCTCGCCCTCGCTGGTCAGCAGCCCGTTGCCGATCAGCGCGCGCAGCGGCCGGTAGGTGAACGCCTTGGCGTAGTTGTCCTGGTTGACGGCCAGCACGTGTTGCGCGTGCTCGGGTCGGCTCAGCACGTAGGCGCTGCGCCGCGGGGTGATCGGGATCTGGATCGCATCCCCGTAGCGCGTGGTGAGGCCGGCGTAGGCACGCAGCGGGTTGCGGATCAACCCAGCTAGCGCCCGGGCCGCCGCGGCGCCGCGCGGCCCAGTCGCTGTGAAGCGAGAAGCCAGCGCAGTCATGGCTCCATCATCGGTCCAAACGGGCACGGGCGCGACCCGGCCCGATGACGAGATCTCACCGGCACCCGGCGCTGCTCCGGTGATGGCTGGTGGGCTCCGGCCAGTCGCCAGGCGGGTGATTCACGCCAGGCTGGACGCGCTGGCCAGGCCGAAGACCCGCCCGGCGTTGCCGCGCAGGAATGCCTCCCTCGTCTCGTCATCGAGGCCGAGGCTGGCGAGGTCTTTGAGGCAGTCGGCCGCTGGCCACGCCGGGTGATTGGACCCGAACAGCACCTTGTGCCGGCCGTGGCCACGCAGGTAGTCGACCAGCTCGCGGGGATAGCGACTGGCCTTGTAGGCGGAGGTATCGATATAAACGTTCGGGTACTTGGTCGCCAGCGAGATCATCTCCGCGGTCCACGGGTAGCCGATGTGGCCACCCACGATGACCAGCTCGGGGAAATCCAGCGCGACGGTGTCCAGGTAAGGAATCGGCCGACCCGGCTCAGACGGGCACAGCGGCCCGGTGTGCCCGACCTGCAGACAGAACGGGACGCCCAGTTCCACGCACTCGGCGTAGAGCGGATAGTAGCGGCGGTCGCTCGGCGGCAGATTCCACAGCCACGGCACCACCCGCAGCGCCCGGAACCCCAGCTCACGCACGCAGCGACGCAGTTCCCGGACCGCGGCCATGGGCTGAGCGAGATCAACCGCGGCGACACCGGCGAACCGTCCGGGGTAGCGGCGGCAGATCGCGGCGGCCTCGTCGTTGGCGATCAGCGGCCCGCGCGGCCCCCACCAGGCAGACAGCATCCCGACCTGCACGCCCGCCGCGTCCATCGCCGCCACGGTCGCCTCCACCGGGACCTCCTGTCCAGCGAGCTGCCCGCGGGCCCAGCGGCGCAGCGAGTCGAACATCGGGTCCGCCAGGAATTCCGCTGACGGGTGCTGCATCCAGGCGTCGATGATCACCGCTTCCAGCCTCCAGTAGCCGTCCGAGACCCCACCGGCCAGGAAACCACGGTGGCGGCACCTGATCGTCGTCCGCCCGCCCCGGGCCATGCCTCAGCCTCTCCTGCGGCCAGCGGAGTTGTCGTGAGCGGCACGCAGAAGGGCTATGGCGTTGTCGAGGATTGCGGGCGGGGCGGTGAAGGGAACACGCAGATAACTGGCGAGTGTCCCGTCCACGGAGAACTTGGAGCCGGGCAGCACCGCAAGGCCGACGGCGGCGGCCTGCGCAGCGAGTGCGTCGCCGGATGTGCTGGCCAGGCGAGCCCACAGCCACAGGCCGCCGGATGGCAGCGTGAAGGTCCAAGCACCGTCCTGCCCCAGGGCCGCTGCCAGGTGATCACGCTGCGAGCGCAGCTCGCGAGTGCGCTGGCGAAGCAGGCCGTCGAGTTCAGGGAGTAGCTCGCAGGCGGTGAGCTGCTCGATGGGCGGCGGTGAGCAGACCTCGCACAGAGGGTGGAGCAGCAGCTGGCGGATGAGGCGGGCTGGTGCGCGTATCCAGCCGATCCGCAGCCCCGCCCAGATGGTCTTGCTCAGGGACCCGACGATGATCGCGCCGCGGATGCGCGGCACCGGTGCCGTTGGCTCGCGCAGATCCAGGTCACGGATGATCTCGTTGGCGATGACGGTCACGTCGGCCCTGGCCGCCAGTACCGCGACATGGGCACGGGCCTGAGCGTCCATCAGCACGCCGGTCGGATTGTGGAAGTCCGGGACCAGCAAGGCCACACCGCCGCGGGCTCGGCTGAATGCCGCCACGAGATGGTCGGCGTCCCAGCCGCCGTGGCTGACAGCCACCGGGACGAGCTGACGGCCCGGCTGTCGCACAATAGCCAGGATGCCGTAGAAGGCGGGGGACTCTACCACGGCCGTGGTTGGCCGCAGGTATGCCGTCAGCAAGGTCATGGCGGCCCGCGCGCCCGCGGTGATGAGAACCTGGTCTGGCCCTGTCGGCAGGCCCTGGCCGGTCAGGCGGGCTGCGACCTGCTCGCGAAGCTGGAGCAGGCCGGGCCCGGGTTCGCCGTCACCGAGCAGCAGCCGTGGTGAGCGACTCAGTGCCCGCTCGGCCGCGGCCGTGTAGGCATCCACCGGGGCGGCGGGCATGGCGCGCCGCAGATCGATGAGCCCTTCAGCGTGGCCGGCTGGCAGCGGCTCGTATCTCAGGCGGAGCGAGGCCGGGATCTGCACGGTGCTGCCGCTGCCGTGCCGGGTCGACAGCCAGCCTTCGGCTCTCAGCCGGGCGAACGCCGCCACGACGGTGCCGCGGCTGACGCCGAATTGGCTGGCCAGGCGCCGTTCGGCGGGAAGCTGGTCCGTCACGCGGATCTTCCCGTCCAGCACTGCGTCGCGGATGGCCATCGCCAGCGCTTCGCTCGCCGAATGCGCCAGATCACGCCACTGCGGGGGAAGCATCGGTCCACTATCGCAGAATTGGACCAGGACTTCGGCTCGGTGCCTGGTTACCGTCACGCGCATGCCGATCCTGATTGCCTCCGTCGTGATCGTGACCACGGCCGCTGGCGCGTTCACCCAGCGGGTCAGCGGGCTGGGATTCTCACTGATCGCCGCCCCGTCGCTGGCGCTGGCCCTCGGCCCGCGCGACGGGATTGCGCTCACCAACTTGCTGGCCATGGTGGTGGCTATAGCGGTGTTCGCTCCCTCGGTCAGGCACGTGGATGCGGCCAAGGCCGTCGTGCTCATCCCGGCCGGGCTGATCGGCGTGGTTCCGGGCACCATCGTGTTCGGATTGCTGCCGGCCAGCGGGCTTCTAGTCGCTGTCGGAGCGGTCACCGGGCTTGGCCTGGCCGCGGTGACCGCCATCCGCCGTCTGCGCGCTGCCCCCCGGGTGCCCGCTACCGCGGCCGCCGGACTGGCCTCCGGGTTCACCACGGCGCTCGGCGGCGCAGGCGGCCCCGCGCTCACCATCTATGCCATCGCTACCGAATGGCCACAGCCGCAGTTCGCCGCCACCGGCCAGATCAACTACGCCGTCCAGGCAGCGGCCGCGCTCGCGCTTAAAGGCAACCCCCGTGTCTGCCTCGCATGGCTCACCGGCACGTTCGCCGCAGCCCTGGTCGGCCTGGCCTGCGGGCATCTCCTCGCGCGCCGCGTCCAGACCACCCGAGCCCGCCACGCAGCCATCGCGATCGCCGCGGTCGCCACCACGGCCACCGTGATCTACGGCGTCCTCTCCTGACCCGGCTGGCCAGACAACGGCCTCATCCACTAGGAGAGCGCGCCTGATCGTCCTGATCTATCCGCGGTGATGGCGCGGCGGCCCGGCCGGCGGATGGTTAGTCGCGCAGGGGAGGTTCGGACCAGGCCTGGGCGGTGCGCCACTGGCTATCCGGGTACCGGGTCTGCAGCGTCCGCCGCCAGCCGCCGAGCAGGTCGTTGGGCTCGTGGGTCCGCTTGTACCGGCACACACTGCCCGCCAGTACGCGGCCTCCGGCGCGACGTAACTGCGCGGGAAGCGGCGCAGGACCTCCTCATACGCCGCCTCGGCATCCTGCTCGCGCTGCTGGCGGGCGAGCGCACGGGCCCGTCCGAGCAGCAGCCTGGCGGTGAGCTCGGCAGGAGGCCAGTACCCCTGCCAGGCGTCGTACTCGAACCCATCAGGGTCCAGGACGCGCAGGTCCGGTGTCCAGATCTGCCGGAACCGCTCGACCAAGGGGGCGTTGGCCTGGTCGGTGGTGTCGATCTGAACCGGGACGAAGTTCTCGGTGATGGTGGCGACGACCGCCGCATCGCGGTAGCTGACCCTGGCCAGCGCCGCGCAGCCGCCTCAAGTGGGGGAGAAGAAG
>Ga0126381_100005850_pt1 | contig 13582 bp, 13 predicted proteins | sample PanSoiMetPlot_28_FD_96465 | JGI IMG/M metagenome (GOLD analysis project Ga0126381, IMG submission 96465) | Tropical forest soil microbial communities from Panama - MetaG Plot_28 | ecosystem: Environmental > Terrestrial > Soil > Tropical forest > Bulk soil | place: Panama | collected 2016-02-17
ATCCCGGGGGCGGCGGTCACGTCGATCCGCATCGAGGGCGTGCTGCACGAGTTCACCACGGTTCCCGGGGTGAAGGAAGACGTCACCGACCTCATCCTGAACCTCAAGCAGCTTGTCGTCTCCTCCGAGCACGACGAGCCCGTGGTGATGTACCTGCGCAAGCAGGGCCCGGGTGCGGTCACCGCCGCTGACATCGCGCCGCCGGCCGGTGTCGAGGTGCACAACCCCGAACTGCACATCGCCACGCTCAACAGCAAGGGCAAGCTGGAGATGGAGCTCACGGTCGAGCGCGGCCGCGGCTACGTTTCCGCCACCCAGAACAAGCAGCCGGGCCAGGAGATCGGCCGGATTCCGGTCGACTCCATCTACTCGCCGGTGCTTCGCGTGACGTACAAGGTGGAGGCCACCCGCGTCGAGCAGCGCACCGACTTCGACCGGCTCATCCTCGACGTCGAGACCAAGCCGTGCATGCGCCCGCGGGACGCGGTGGCCAGCGCCGGCAAGACCCTGACCGAGCTGTTCGGCCTGGCCAGGGAGCTCAACGTCGACGCCGAGGGCATCGACATCGGTCCGTCGCCCACGGACGCCGCGCTCGCGGCGGACCTGGCGCTGCCGATCGAAGACCTGAACCTCACCGTCAGGTCCTACAACTGCCTCAAGCGCGAGGGCATCCACACAGTGGGCGAACTGGTCGCGCGCAGCGAGCAGGACCTGCTCGACATCAGGAACTTCGGCGCGAAGTCCATCGAGGAAGTCAAGCAGAAGCTGGTCGACATGGGCCTGTCGCTCAAGGACTCCCCGCCTGGGTTCGACCCGAGCAGCGCCGTGGACGCCTTCCCCGGCGAAGAAGAAGAGAGCTACGTCGAGACCGAGCAGTACTAGGCGGTACTGGTCCGGTACGGCGCTACAGAAAGGGTTTCAATGCCCACGCCTACCAAGGGTGCCCGGATGGGTGGCAGCCCGGCTCACCAGAAGCACATGCTGGCGAACCTGGCCGCCGCGCTCTTCGAGCACGGGAAGATCACCACGACCGAGGCACGGGCGCGCAGGCTGCGCCCCTACGCGGAGAAGCTCATCACCTTCGCCAAGCGCGGTGACCTGCACTCCCGCCGCCAGGTGCTGACCGTGGTCCCTGACAAGGGCATCGTGCACTCCCTGTTCACCGAGATCGGCCCTGGTTTCGCCGAGCGCAACGGTGGCTACACCCGCATCACGAAGCTCGGTCCCCGCAAGGGCGACGCCGCGCCGATGGCGGTCATCGAGCTGGTGACCGGCGAGGTGGGCGCCAAGCCGGCGCGCCGTCGGGCGCGCCGCGCCACGGTGCCCGCCGCGGCTGCTCCGGCCGCGGCCGCCCCGGTCGAGGACGAGACCACCGAGGACGAGGTCGAGGACGAGACCACCGAGGACGAGGTCGAGGACGACACGGATGAGGTGACGGCCGAGGCGGACGACACCGAGCCCGAGGCCGCTGACTCAGGCGACGCCAAGGCCTGACAGCCCCAGCGAGCCGAAGGGCGCGCTGCTGTCTGGACTGAGGAGCGAGGGAGCGAAGCGACCGAGCGACGAGGGAAGACAGCAGCTCCAGAGCGCCCGGAGGCGAGCAGGTAAGCAGAGCTGCGATCGTGGGCCGAAGGGATCCCGCCCGGGAACTCTTCGGCCCACGATCATGTAAGCGCCTGGCTGACCGCGGCCGGACGTCCAGGGTGGGCCTGGGGAGGTAGCGGTGTCCGTTCGGGTAAAAGTCGATCTTTCATACGACGGGACAGGTTTTTCCGGATGGGCGGCGCAGCCTGGCCGCCGCACGGTGGAAGACGTGCTCGCGCAGGGTCTGGCGCGGGTGCTCAGGCTTGACGAGGCGCCACGGCTGACCGTCGCCGGGCGAACCGACGCCGGCGTGCACGCACGCGGGCAGGTGGCGCACACGGACGTGGCACAGGACGCCTGGGCGGCAGGCGCCGACGCGGCGCGGCGGCGGCTGGCCCGGGCGCTGCCCCCCGACCTCAGGGTGCGCGCCATCGCGCCTGCCCCCGACGGGTTCGACGCCCGGTTTTCCGCGCTATGGCGGCGCTATTCCTACCGGGTCTGCGACGACCCCGCCGACGCCGATCCGCTGCGCAGGCACGACACGCTCTGGCACCCGCGGATCCTGGACCTCGCCGCGATGAACGTCGCCGCGGCGGGGCTGGTCGGCGAGCACGATTTCGCGGCTTTCTGCCGACGCCGTGAGGGCGCGACGACGGTGCGGGCGCTGCGGCGGCTCGACTGGCAGCGGGACGCCGAAGGCGTAGCGGTCTGCTGCGTGATCGCCGACGCGTTCTGCCACAACATGGTCCGCGCGCTGGTCGGCGCGCTCATCCCGGTCGGCGAGGACAGCCGCCCGGCGGCCTGGCCGGCCACCCTGCTGGCCGCGGCCGTCAGGAATCCGGCGGTCCGCGTGGTGCCGCCGCACGGCCTGTGCCTGGAGGAGGTGCGCTACCCCGAACCTGGCGAGCTCGCCGAACGGGCGGCGCTGACCCGCCGGGTGCGCGGCGGACCGCTCAGCGACCGTCCCGCGTCAGCCTGAGGTAGTTGCCGGCCCGCCGTGAACCATGCGCTCGCTGAGCGCGATGTTGGCGCTCCCGGCCACCAGGTCGGCTTCGAACTGCTCGAGCGCCTGGTCCTGCGCGGTGGTCGACGGCGCCTTCCCGCTCGTGTACTCCGCCCACGTCAGGATCAGGTAGTGACCCTTGAACTCCGCCTCGACGACGCCGGTACCCGAGCCGAGCTTGCTGCCGATGCCCGTTTTGGTGCTCAGCGGCGCGATGAAGTCGTTCGCGCCGACAACCTTCCCGGCGTGATGAGCCTCGTTGGTGGTCGCCAGGTTGATCACGCCGATCGTGCCCATGATCTTGCCGTCCGCTGACACGTAGCTGGCGCGTAGCACTTGGGTACAGGCGTCGGACTTCAGGGCACTGATCAGGTCCTGGCCGATCACGGCGTTCGCGCACGTCTTGTCGAGCTTGGTGGTGATCCTGGTGAACGAGGTCTTGTCGGTCTCGTTCATGAACGCCGGCGGGTAAAGCTCGGTCAGCGTCAGCGGCGCCGGGTCCTCCGTGCGCGTCGTGATGTGGCAGTACAGGCCGAACTGCTGCACGCACTGCGCGGTCTCCGCCGAAGCGGAGGCGCCGGTCGGCAGCGGACCGGGGGGCGTCGTGGACGGGGACGCGGCCGGTTTCGGCTTGTGCAGCACGAACTTGTAGGCCGCGCCGCCAAGGGCGCCGACGGCGACCACCGCCACCGCCGCGAGCACCAGCGGGCGCTTGCTCCGCTTTCGGCCGTTCCTGGCCTTGCCGCCTCTGGCCGGGCGGGGGCCTGACCCGTCGTCGCCGTAGCGCTCCTGATACGGGTCGCCCACGTCCTGGTAGTCGTCATACGACGGCCCGGCCTGATAACCCGGCCCGGAGTCGTAGCCGCGGCCGGTGTCGTAGGCGCGCGTGTCGAAGGCTTGGGGGGCCTCGTATTCGTCGTAGCCCTGAGTCGACTGGTATCCGCCTTGGGGACCGTAGCCGCGCGGGTCCGCGTACGTGTCCTGGCCGCCGTATGTGTCCTGGCTGCTGTATGTGTCCTGGCTGCCGTAGGCGGGATACGCGTCGTACTGCGTGTCGTCGTAGCGTTCCTGCTGGCCGGTGCGCGCGAGTCCCTGCGAGGCGGCCGCCTCAAGCTGTGCCCGCGGGCCGGACGGCGCGGGCGGGAAGCCGCGGACCGGATCGCGGCTGCCCTGGTCGTATCCGTTCAGGCCGCCGGCCACGCGGCGCGGGCCGGTGCCGTACGAGTCAATCGCCTGCGAGCCGAAGTTGTGCACCCCGGTGTCCGCGAAGCCCGTGCCGGACGAGGCTTCCGGCTGGCCGTTGTACCAGTCGTTGCCCGCGTCCCTGTGGCGGCCAGGCACGGCCGCCTGCCCGCCAGCGCCAGTGCCGAGGGCGGGGTAGCCGCCCGAGCGGGCGTGGCGGCCCCCGGCGTCGCGGTAGGAGTCGGCTCCCTGTTGTTCGTACGGCCCGCTGCCCCATTCGCCGCCCTGGTAGGTGCCGTCGTAACCGCCGCCGCTGTCGCCGTATTCGCCCTGCTGGCCGTAGCCGCCGGACTCGCCGTAGCCGGTCCCCTGGTCGTACCCGGTCCCCTGGTCGTAGTCGTACGCGTAGCCACCCGTGGTGCCGTACTCGCCGCCATTGCCGTAGTTCTCGTATCCGGCGTAGGAGTCGTCCTGCGGGTAGCCGCCGTAGCCGTCCGCTGCCGCGTACCCGTCGTCCTGGCCGTACACTCCTGCGCCGTCATCCCAAGACGCGCCTGCTCCTGGCCCCGTCCCGGACGACGACTGCCAGGGAGGCTGGCGTCGTGAGTCCGCACCCCGGTATCCCATATATCGAATGTAGCGTCCACGTCAGCCGCGCAAGGGTGGTCGGAAGAACTTTCGGCCATCGGTGACGATTTGGTCTCTTTTGTCGGCACGGCGTTGCATGCGAGGTGAGCCGGGGCGGCGCGATATACTAAGACGCTCTCTGCGGCTGCTGGTCCGCGCGCTTTGGCACTAGGCGCGGAATCGGAGTATGCTGCATTGGCGCTATCCGCGACGAGCAGATCCGGGGTTTGACCCGCTGCCCGAGTCGCGGAAGCGGGTGGAGCGACGGACTCCGTCGGGGGTCTCCTCGATCACGAACCACATGCGAAGGCTTAACGACTGTGCGCACTTTCAGCCCGAAAGACCGTGACATCACGCGGCAGTGGCATGTCATCGACGCTACTGACATCGTGCTCGGCCGCCTGGCCAGCCATGTGGCCGTCCTCCTGCGGGGCAAGCACAAGCCCATTTTCGCGCCGCACATCGACACCGGTGACTTCGTCATCGTCGTCAACGCGGACAAGGTCTCTCTGAGCGGCGCCAAGCTGGAGCAGAAGCAGGCCTACCGCCACTCCGGCTACCCGGGCGGTCTGCGCGCGGTGAGCTACGCCGACCTGATGGCCAAGCACCCCGAGCGGGCGGTCGAGAAGGCGGTCAAGGGGATGCTGCCGAAGAACTCGCTCGGCCGTAAGACGCTGAGCAAGCTCAAGGTGTACGCGGGTCCGAACCACCCGCACCAGGCGCAGCAGCCGCAGCCATACGAGATCAGGCAGATTTCCCAGTAAGTGCCGCAGGAAGCGTGAGGAAGAGGAACGTGTCCGAGACCACTGGCGTAGAAACGCCCGAAGAGGCCTACTTCAACGAGGAGTACGCCGCCGAAGAAGGTTTCGACGCCGAAGACGTCCCGTCGGAGTACACCAGCGAGTCGGCCGAGGCCGCCGCGGCCCCGCGGGTCCGCCGCCCGGTAATCACCGGTCATGCCGCTGGCACCGGCCGCCGCAAGCAGGCTGTGGCTCGCGTCCGGATCGTCCCGGGTACCGGCCAGTGGAAGATCAACGGCCGCACGCTCGACGGGTACTTCCCGAACAAGGTGCACCAGCAGATCGTCGCCGAGCCGTTCGTGACGCTCGGCGCCGAGGGCAAGTTCGACGTGATCGCGCTCATCGGCGGCGGCGGCGTGTCCGGCCAGGCCGGCGCGCTGCGGCTCGGCCTGGCTCGCGCGCTGACGCTCGTCGACCCGGAGAACCGCCCGCCGCTGAAGAAGGCCGGCTTCCTCACCCGGGACGCGCGCGCTACTGAGCGGAAGAAGTACGGGCTCAAGAAGGCCCGCAAGGCGCCTCAGTACTCCAAGCGCTAGCCGTCGGCTGTCGATGATCGTCGGTGTCGGTGTCGACATCGTCGATATCGCCCGTTTCGCGCGGGCGCTCAACCGGACGCAGGGTCTCGCGTCCCGTTTGTTCACCCAAGGTGAACAAGGCCTGCCGGTAAAGTCTCTCGCCGGGCGGTTCGCCGCCAAGGAGGCGCTGGCCAAGGCGATCGGCGGCCCGCGCGGCATGCTCTGGACCGACGCCGAGATTGTCACCGACGAGCTTGGCCGGCCCGAACTCAAGGTCTACGGCAGCGTGGCGACGGCCGCCGCGCGCCTTGGCGTGCGGCACTGGCACGTGTCGCTCAGCCACGACGGGGGTGTCGCGGTCGCCGTCGTCGTCGCCGAAGGCGAGCCGCCCGGCGCGACCAGGGCGCCAGGACTCGGCTGGGTGTGAGAACGGCGCGCACGGCGACTGTGCCGGCCAGGATCGGGCAGACTATGCAACGTGCGCGAGGCTTACCAGGTAGCCAAGGTTCGGACGGCGGAAGCCGCTCTGATGGCGCTTGTCCCCGACGGCACGCTGATGCAGCGAGCGGCGGCGGGACTGGCGTCGGTGTGCGCGACCCTGCTGCGGGCGGGTCCAGGCAGGGTCTACGGATCGCAGGTCGTGGTGCTCGCGGGCACCGGGGACAACGGCGGGGACGCGCTGTACGCGGCGGCGCTGCTGGCCGGACGCGGCGCCGCCGTGACCGCGATCCAGGCCGGGCCGCGCATGCACGCCGGCGGCGCCGCCGCGCTGCGTGCGGCCGGCGGACGACTGGTGGAGGTGGCACGGCCCCGAGCGCTCGACGAGACCAGGCCTGACCTCGACTCCAGGTACGACATCGGGCACGACGTGCGGCACCCGATCGGCCATGCCGACCTGATCATCGACGGGATGCTCGGCATCGGCGGCAAGGGCGGCCTGCGCGACCCGTACGCGACGCTGGCGCAGCTGGTGAAGAACTCCGGCGCGACCACGGTCGCCGTAGACCTGCCGAGCGGCATCGACGCGGACACGGGCATGGTCGACGGCCCGGCGGTACGGGCCGATGTGACCGTGACGTTCGGCGTGGTCAAGCCGGGCCTGCTGATCGACCCGGGGGCGGGGCACGCCGGCGTGGTGGAACTGGTCGACATCGGGCTTGAACCGCACCTGCTTGACCCTCCCGACGCGTCCGCGCCGCAGCGAGACGACATCCGCGCGCTGGTCCCGCGGCCCGGCGCGGAGTCGGACAAGTACCGTCGCGGCGTCCTCGGGCTCCTCGCGGGCAGCGACAAGTTCACCGGGGCCGCGTTGCTCGCGACCGGCGGCGCGGTCCACGGCGGCGCGGGCATGGTCAGGCTTGTCACCGCGGCGTCCGCGACGGCGGCCGTCCGCCAGCTGTGGCCCGAGGTGGTCATAACGGAGCTTGAGGGAGTAAGCCGCGGCCGTTCCGAGGAAGATAATGAATTTCCCGGAGCCGCCCAGGAGCGGTTTCCTGACAATGTGGGACGCGTCCAGGCGTGGGTCGCGGGGCCCGGGATGGGCGTGACGCCGGATGCGGCGCAGCGGCTGTCGGCCATTCTCGCCACCAGCCTGCCGGTGCTCGTGGACGCGGACGGGCTCTCGCTGCTCGCCCAGCGGCCTGACCTGCTGCCGCGCCCGGCACCGACGCTGCTCACCCCGCACGCTGGCGAACTCGGGCGACTGCTCGGTGCCGACGCCACAGACGTCGAGGCGCGGCGGCTCGAGCACGCCAGGCGGGCCGCGACAATGTTCGGCGCGTCGGTGCTGCTCAAGGGGTCCACGACCATCGTCGCCTCGCCTGACGGGATGGACCCGGTGCTCGTCAACACCACGGGGACGCCATGGCTCGCCACCGCGGGCACCGGTGACGTCCTTTCCGGGCTGGCCGGCGCGCTGCTCGCGCAGGGGCTGCTGCCACCGCAGGCCGGCGCCGCCGCGGCCTACCTGCACGGGCTGGCCGCCCGGCTGGCGGCCGCGGGGGCGGACGGCACCGGCACCGGCACACAGGGGCCCATCGGCGCGTCCGACGTGCTCAGGGCGCTGCCGGCGGCTTTCCGCACGCTTTAACATTGGTGCTCATGAATAGCCCAGCGCAGGCTCTGGTCGACCTCGACGCTATCTCGGCCAACGTCGCGGCGCTGCGCGAGCACGTGGCGCCTAGCGCGGTCATGGCGGTAGTGAAGGCCGGCGGCTACGGGCACGGGGCCGTCGCCGCCGCCCGCGCGGCGCAGCGCGGCGGCGCGCAATGGCTGGGTGTGGTGCACGTGGCCGAGGCGCTCGAACTGCGCGCGGCGGGCATCGGCGGGCCGCTGCTGTGCCTGATGGCGATCGGGACGGACGCGCACGTCGCGGCGATCGAGGCCGACGTGGACCTAAGCGCGGGGTCGGTCGACATGGTGCGGCGGATCGCCGCGGCCGCCGCGGACGCGGGCCGGCCGGCCCGGCTGCACCTCAAGGCCGACACCGGGCTGAGCCGGGGCGGCGCCACCGCCGCGGACTGGCCGTCCGTGCTCGACGCGGCGCTGACGGCGCACGCCGCGGGCCGGGTCAGCGTTGTAGGGCTGTGGTCGCACTTCGCCTCCGCTGACGAGCCGGGAAACCCATCGGTCGGGGAGCAGCTAGCGGCGTTCGGCGAGGCGCTCGCCGTAGCGGACAAGGCGGGGGTGACCCCCGATGTCCGGCATATCGCGAACACCGCCGCCGCGCTGCTCGTGCCCGAGGCGCGCTACGACCTGGTGCGGATCGGCGGCGGGATCTACGGCCTGTCCACCCTTCCCGGCGGCGCGCCCGCGTGGCTGCGGCCCGCCATGACGCTGCGGGCCCGGCTCGCGATGGTGAAGCGGGTCCCCGCGGGGATCGGCGTGTCCTACGGCCACCGCTACCTCACCTCCACGGAGACCACGCTCGGCCTGCTGCCGATCGGATACGCCGACGGGGTGCCCCGGTCCGCTACTGGCAAGCCGTTGCTGTTCGCGCGAGGGCGACGGTGGCCGGTCGCCGGGACAGTTTGCATGGACCAGGTGGTCATCGACTTCGGTGACGAGCCGGTGGCGGTGGGGGATGAGGTGGTGCTGTTCGGCCCAGGGGATGACGGTGAGGCGACCGCGCAGGAGTGGGGCGAGACCCTGGCCACCATCTCCTATGAGATCGTCACCGGAATCGGCGGTCGCGTGGCAAGGTCATACGTGTGAACGAGGAACTGACTGTCGCGACGGCGGCGCAGATGCATACGCTCGGGCGGCGGCTCGCCGAGCTGCTGCACGCCGGGGACGTGGTGATCCTGAGCGGCCCGCTCGGCGCCGGCAAGACAACGCTTACACAGGGGATAGGCGAGGGCCTGCGAGTGCGCGGTCCGGTCACCTCGCCCACCTTCGTCATCGCGCGAGTGCACCCGCCCCTGACGGCTGTGGGCGGCGCCGCGCGGGGCGCCTCCCTGGTGCACGCGGACGCGTACCGGCTCGGCAGCGCCATAGAACTGGATGACCTGGACCTCGACGCCGACACGGCTACCTCGGTGACGGTCGTTGAATGGGGAGAGGGACTGGCCGAAGGGCTGGCCGAGGACCGCCTCGAGATCGCGATCGCCCCCAGCCCGGCGCGCTCCAGCGCGTTGCTAAGCGGGTCGCAAATCGGGTCACCACTAGACGTGAGCGCCGAGAGCGCCGATTCGCCGCGCACGGTGCGGATTTCCGGCGTAGGCAAGCGGTGGCAGGACATTGAGTTGCCACCCGCGGCACTCGCCGATCGTCTATAGTTCGGCCTGTACGAGTCCGGTTTGTACGTTCTACCTGGTCTATAGGTCACGAACCCGCACCGTCAACCCCTCACCGGAGGCACGCCTTGACTCAGCATGGGTCATTTCCCGGCCGCCCGCGTGGCCGCAGGGCACGTCCCGATAACGACGTGCCTGAATGGGCGGGTTTTGACGCGGTGCCGCAAGACCAGGGCGAATTCACCTGGGTACAGGACGCGAGACTGCCCGATGGGCCTGACTTCCCGCCCACTGGCCCCAGACACGCCGCCCCGCAGCCGTCAGCCCAGCAGCCGTCGGTGCAGCAACCGTCAGCCCAGCCGCCACCGGTCCAGGACTGGCCGGGGCAGCAGGCACCGGACTGGTCCGGCCCGGCGAACCCTGGCACCAACCCGATGGAGGCCTTCTCCGAGCGCTGGCAGCGGCGTGGCAGTGATTCCCGCGGGGAAAGGCGCGCGGACCGCCGCAAGCGGCGCAAGCAATACGCGGCGGCCATCGGCGGCGCCGCGGTGGTTGTCGCGGTACTGATCTACTTCCTGATCCCTGGCGGCAGCAGCGGCCCCGCGAACCTCGGTCTCGGGTCGCTGGTGACGTCGTTCCTGCCGGGCGAGCTCCAGCAGGTGCCGAACGCCTGCGATGCCGTGCCGGGCGGCATGCTCGGCCAGTACCTGCCCGGCCAGCTTAAAGTGGCGGCGCCGCCGCTGAACACCGGCGCTGACAGCCAGTGCACATGGACGCTTGACAAGTCGCCGATGTACCGGGTGCTCGAGGTGGAGATGCAGGCGTACTCGCCGAACGCGCTGGTGACGTCGGGCGACGGCAGCGCCACGTTCGCGGCCGAATACGCCTACTCCGAGGCCGAGTCCGCCAAGCAGCAGCCTGGACCGCGCAGCGGCCAGCCGCAGGCGGCGATAACCGACCTGCCCGGCCTGCCTGGAGGGACCGATACGTCCGGGTTCGAGGCGACGCAGGTGTTCACCGTGAACGGCGCCGTCTCCGACGTAGCGACCGTCGTGGTCAGGTACCGCAACGTCCTGCTCACCGTCGTGCTGAACGGCCTCGACCACGCCAACAAGGGCAACTACGGCCCGGTTTCCATGGGCGACCTCAGCTCGGCCGCGCACACAGTCGCGCAGGAAGTGGCAGGCAAGCTCGTGCAGTGAGGTAGCAGCGCGGAATAGGCACGGCGTCGGCTACCCTTTAACGTCGTGTTGCTACTCGGACTGGACACCGCCACTCCCGCGGTGACAGTAGCACTGCATGACGGGGGCCAGCCGCTCGCTCAGCTTGTCACCATTGACGCGCACCGCCACGCGGAATTGCTCGCGCCCGCGGTCGCGAAGGTGATCGCCGACGCGGGCGCGGAACGAGGTGACCTCACCGGCGTCGCGGTTGGCGTCGGCCCGGGTCCCTATACGGGGCTGCGCGTGGGGGTGGTGACCGCCAGGGTTCTCGGCGCCGCGCTCGGCATACCCGTCTACGGCGTGTGCAGCCTTGACGTGATCGGCGCCGACACCGAACACGGCGGTGACTTCCTTGTAGCCACCGATGCCCGCCGCCGCGAGGTCTACTGGGCCCGTTACGACCAGGCCGGGCGCCGTCTGTCGGGCCCTGCGGTGAGCCCGCCGTCGGACATCCCGGACATCGAGCGGGATCTGCTGACTGTCGGAGAGGGCTGCCTGCTATACCCCTCCCTTTTCCCGAACGGGCACGGGCCGACATATCCAGCCGCCGCGACCCTCTGCCGGGTGGTTACCACCGCACTGGCCGCACTCGCGGCACGGGGTGCGGACGAGGATGCCGCGGCCGGCCGCGACGGCCTGCTGCTTCCCCCCGAGCCCCTGTACCTGCGGCGGCCGGATGCGCGCGAACCAGGCACGCCGAAGCGGGTGTCACAGCAATGACCGGCAGGCACGGCTCGCGCGTTCCCGCCGGCCCCGCGGACCCCGCAGACGGTCGTGACGGGCAGCCAGGCGCCGCTGCTGCCGTCCCGGCGGCCCGGCTGCGGCTGATGAGCCCGGCCGACTTGACCGACGTGCTAGCGCTGGAGTGTGAGCTGTTCCCCGACGACCCGTGGACGGCGGAGATGTTCGCCGAAGAGGTCGTGCAGCCGGCGAGCAGTCGGCTCTACCTGGTCGCCGAGGAAATGGGCGTCGAAGGCCGCCCGCACCCCATGGCCGGGTACGCGGGGATGATGTTCGTCCCCGGCGGCAGCCAGGCCGACGTGCTGACGATCGCGGTCGCTCCGTCGTGCTGGGGCAGGGGCATCGGGTCCGCGCTGCTTGGCGCGCTGCTGAAGGCGGCCAGGGACCGTCGCTGCGCCGAGGTCTTCCTCGAGGTGCGCGAGGACAATCCGCGCGCCAGGGGGCTCTACCTGCGACGCGGGTTCGTTGAGATCGGGGTGCGCCGGGGGTACTACCAGCCGTCAGGGGTGAACGCGATCGTGATGCGGAAGGACATGCTGCGGTGATCGGCGGACCGTTGGTACTCGGCATCGAGACGTCCTGCGACGAGACCGGGGTGGGGATCGTGCGCGGGCGGGAGCTGCTCGCGGACGAGGTGGCCTCCAGCATGGACCAGCATGCGCGGTTCGGCGGCGTGGTCCCCGAGGTGGCGAGCCGGGCGCACCTTGAGGCGATGGTGCCGGTGCTTGACGGCGCGTTCGCCAAGGCCGGCGTGCGTCCCGCAGACATCGACGCGGTCGCGGTGACCGCGGGACCGGGGCTGGCCGGGGCGCTGATGGTGGGCGTGGCGGCGGCCAAGGCGTACGCTTACGCGCTCGGCAAGCCGTTGTACGGGGTGAACCACCTGGCCGCGCACGTGGCCGTCGACCAGATTGAGCATGGCCCGCTGCCATCGCCATGCGTCGCGCTCCTCGTGTCAGGCGGGCACTCCTCGCTGCTGCTCGTGCCTGACGTGACCGGGGCCGTGGAACCGCTCGGCGCGACGATCGACGACGCGGCGGGCGAGGCATACGACAAAGTGGCCCGGGTGCTCGGCATGCCTTTCCCTGGTGGCCCGCCGATCGACAAGGCGGCCGCGTCCGGCGACCCGGCCGCGATCAGGTTCCCGCGTGCCAAGTACCACGACGGCTCGCTCGACTTCTCGTTCGCCGGCCTCAAGACTGCCGTTGCCCGCTGGGTGGAGGCACGGCGCGACTCCGGAGAACCGGTCCCGGTCGCCGACGTTGCGGCCTCGTTCCAGGAGGCAGTCGCCGACGTGCTGACCCGCAAGGCGGTCGACGCCTGCCGCCAGCACGGGGTGTCCGACCTGGTGATCGGCGGCGGCGTCGCGGCCAACTCCCGCCTGCGAGCGCTTGCCGCCTCGCGTTGCGAGGCGGCCGGCATCCGGCTGCGCGTGCCGCGTCCGGGCCTGTGCACCGACAACGGCGCCATGGTCGCCGCCCTCGGGGCCGAGATCGTCGCCACCGGGCGCCCGCCGTCGTCCCTGGGCCTGCCCGCCGACTCATCCCTGCCGATTACCGAGGTCCTAGTCCACTAGCACGCGCCCGAGCGCGGCCGAGTGCCCTGCGGTCCCGCGCCGCCGAGTGCCTGCGATCCCAAGCCGCACTTGCACCAGGAGACCCGCGTGCCCCTGCAGCACCTCTGGTGCCATCTCCGTTGCCCGGTCGTATACCCCCGCCAGGTATGTTTACGCCACTAATTCCTGACCACGTAAAGTTTTCGCAGCTATGAAATCAAGAATCTTCGCCTTGAAAAAAGAAGAGGTCTAGGTGGCCGAGAAGCTTTCCCGCGGCCTCGATCATGTGCGTGGCATCCGCGATGGCCTCGGCCACTTCCCGCGCCTCAACCTTCTCGTCGGGGAACTCCGGGTACTCCAGTTCGTTGCGGCGGCGGCGCATGACGGCGAACGCACTGAACGCGTCTCCGAACTGTCGGAGCATGGCCTGCTGAACCGCGACGTGCCCGCCGCCGATGGTGGGCCGCAGTCCTTGCTGCGCCAGCAGTCCGACGCAGGCGAACCGTGCAGCGTCGTAGGCGAGTGTGTACGCGGAGTTCGGATCGGCGGTGGCAATGGTCTGCGCGGTCGCGATTGTCGCCGCGGCCTTGACGAGCCACGGTTCCCCGTCGGCGCCGG
>Ga0126381_100005851_pt1 | contig 13580 bp, 16 predicted proteins | sample PanSoiMetPlot_28_FD_96465 | JGI IMG/M metagenome (GOLD analysis project Ga0126381, IMG submission 96465) | Tropical forest soil microbial communities from Panama - MetaG Plot_28 | ecosystem: Environmental > Terrestrial > Soil > Tropical forest > Bulk soil | place: Panama | collected 2016-02-17
CAGCTTGTGCAGATAGACTTCATCCGGCAGCGTAACGATGTGCACGGGAGCGAATGCCGGATGATAGCTCCAGAAATGCACAGCCTCGAAACCGCCAACGAGGATTTGCCCCTGCAATTGCGGCTTGTACTTCTCGCCCGGTCCCTCGCACATGTAGCCGATGTGCGTCCACGCAGCGGGGGCCTTGATCTCGGCCGCCTCGTGTGAGGAGCCGCGCGCAATCAGCCTGTCGGGGGAAGCACCATAGCGACCATTGTCGCTGGTGATGAACCCGGCCGGGATCACCGCACAGCCCAGCTTCTTTGAGAATTCATCCGCCGCGCGCGCCTCAAGACGTTCGCCGCGCTCGGTCCAATTGTTGCCGGTAAATTCCTCGGGCATAGGCTCGTTCAAGAGCCGTTCCGCCACGAGCCGGTATATGTAGGCTTTGCGTTCCCGGCTGTCCACAGGAGCCCCCTTCGGGGTAATTATTCTGGAGAAGCGGGATGCGGTGGGAATGCCGATCCTGGCCTTGCGCCACGCCTCCGTGTTTTGCTCGACTTCGATGACCTTCATGCCATTCCTCTGGGTGTGGAAAGTAGATGCTGTCAGGCGCACGACCGCTCCTGACCTCATTTTTGATGATCTGATAGGCGCGGGTGCGATTGACGCCGTACTTGCGCGCGATCTGCCCATAGGACAAACCGTGCGCGCGCATCACCACCATTTCCGCGTTGCGTTCACTTTTTTTCATTGGCTTTGCACGCCTTGATGGTTTCCTCGCGCGTCCATTGCTGGCACTCGACCTGATCCTTGAATGTCTTGATGTGCCGCCAGAAACAGCCATTACGCCAGAGACAGTGACTGTCGCCAATCGCAACCTTCTCGTAGACCTTGAAGATCGACATATCCTCGTCGTCAGGATGGTCTGGGTCTTGCTCCTCGACGATCCTGAAGTAGGCATCCCTGCCGGGACCATTCGGATCATGGCGCGAGCGGTAGCGGTCGTGGACCGCTACCAGTTTGTCTCCAGGCGGCAGAGCCGCCTGGAGTTTGTCGTGATCCAGTCTAGAAGGGGATTTCGTCATTCATTTCCTCTTTGAGCGTGTCAGGTGCTGCAAACTCACGCACCGCCTCACGATGCTCGTCCCAGCCGATGACCTCAAAGTTGGGGCGCGGCACGTTGCCGAACCGCTGTGAGGGCATCACCGCCACAGTGATCTTGACCAGCGGCTGTGCGGCGATGCCTGTGCGCGATGCACGACGAGCATACAGCTTACAGAGATCGGCGACCGCACGCTTACCGCCAATGCTTGAGGTAACGAACACCACAAGATCGCCCGCCTTGTCCTCCAGCGGAAGAAGATGCTGATAGACCCACGGGTCGGCAGGCTTACCGTCCAGACCCGGCTCCCAAGTGGATTGGTCTTGGTCATCGAGTTCCTCGCGGTCAGGCGGATGCTTGCCTTGCGCCACCGGGTAGGTGCGGCGCTCCACGACTTGACCGTCGCGGAATTTGATCCAGCACTTCGTCCACCCTACGCAGTGGGCGATGTACTGCGTGCCTTGCGGCACGTCCTGGCCGTCGCAGACGTAAACACCCTTTTTGAATTTCAGGAGCTTTTCAAAGCCCGCATCCTCCTGCGCTGCATTGAGGATGGCCGTGGCTTCCTGCGTGACCGGGAGATTTTGGTTTGCTTTCACCATTTCATTCATGTCATCGTTTCCTTTGTCAGGCACAATCGCGTGCCGTGACTAGACATAGCCATTGACCGGGGGATGTCAAGCGAATATGTATGCCGACATGGAAGAATTAATCGAACGCCAAAAGGCCGCGCTCAAGTTCGTCGATAGCATCATCGAGCTTGGGCCTGATCAGGGAACCCTGGCCTACGCGCTGAAAATGCGCGAGAGGCTCAAACTGCCGATGTCGGTCGTGCTCGACCGGCTGGAGAAAATCTGGCCCGACATGAGTACGTCGGATCGGGCCGCCAAGCTCGGGATCAGCCGCCAGACTTACTATGGCTGGTCGCAGGGCCTGTTCCGGCCCGACAAGAAGCTGTCCAAGAAGCTCGCCACACTCACCGGCTACGATGCCGAGGAGATCAGAGGGCAACTACCGCCCCGCCGTTAGGTTTTGCGTCGGCGGTGGCGGCCCTTGCGCTTGTCTCGGCGTGCCGAGTTGAGCGCAATGGCAATAATTTGTTTACGGCTCCGTGGTCTACTTCCGTGGTGAACCAACTCACGAATGCGGTCGGACACCGATCCACGTAACGGCAAAGGAGCCTCCTATGGCATCGATTGCAATTTCCAGCGGTCACGGTCTCAAGGTGCGCGGAGCCTCGGGCTATCTCGATGAAGTCAACGAAGCCCGTCGCGTCGTAGACCGCATCCACACGCTTCTAACCCAGGCGGGCGTGAAATGCGCCAAGTTTCATGACGATGTGTCCACCAGCCAGTCGGCCAACCTCAACGCCATCGTCAATTGGCACAATCGGCAGACCCGCGACTACGACATCTCGGTCCACTTCAACGCTTACCAGACTACCAGTAAGCCGATGGGGACAGAGACGCTGTACAAGAGTAGCGCCGGAAACTCGCTGGCGATCAAGCTCTCGCCCAAGATCGCAGCGGCCGGAACCTTCCTCGACCGGGGGCCGAAGTATCGCTCCGATCTGGCGTTCCTGAACGGAACCGCCAAGCCAGCCAATCTGATCGAGGTCTGTTTTGTTGATAGCTCGGTCGATGCCAATCTCTACCGGCAGCGGTTTGAACAAATCTGCATCGCCATCGCCGAGACGATCAGCGGCCAGCAGGTGACCGAACCTCCACCTGTTGAGCCGCCGACCGAACCCCCCACCGAACCCCCAGAGATTTCAGGGGATAATCGCGTCGAGATTGTGGGCGAGGCACAAGGCGATGTTACCGTCTACATCAATGGCTCCCGCGTGAGCGGGCATGAGGACTGTGAACATGTGCTGGATTTGCAACTCACTACGCGCGGCGATGTGGTCGTTACCATCAACGGCGAGGAATTTCATGACTACCCGGCCATTGTCGAACCAGAGCCGGGAGAACCTGAAATACCCGCAAATCAGACCAACATCATCTGCACCGTTTTCGGCGGGAAAGGTGACCCCAACAACTCGGCCTACTCTCCCTACGATGCCATCACGGACAAGGAACTAGGCGTTGCTCTGCCCTGGAAGTTTCCGTCCGCGCGCCCAAAGGTGCGGGTGATCAATCGCAACAACAAACAGGAAGCGATCTGCACCATCCGCGACCTGGGACCATGGCTGACCGATGACGACTACTGGACGACCGGCAAGAGGCCCCTTGCTGAGACCTGCTACAAAAACCAAACGCCGCTTCCACGTGGACCCAACAAGGGAAAAATTCCGAACGGAGCCGGAATTGATGTCACTCCCGCTGTTGCGAAGGCTCTTGGCTTCAGCGGCAAGGCAAACGTGGACTGGGACTTCATTGAGGAGAATGTCGCCTGATGTGGACGAATGTTGATAAACTTGCCTGTGCCAAACGTGAACTGACCCGGCGCATTCGCGAGTACGCTCGCGAATGTGCCAAGGGCCGGATGACCCAGGAAAGCGCAGGGCGTGAAATCGCACTCATGTCTTCGATTTGCGAAGACTACCGAAAACGAGTGGAGGAGCACGACGATCTAGCTGAGATTTTAAATCGTCAAGATGACGCTCAATTTTAGTGAGCTTGTTATCCAATCGTCGCAGCACCAGCCCAAGCATGGCGAGCATGATGATGATCGCGATCCCGATGTCCATTATGCGCGTTTCTTTTCCAGCCGCACCACCTTACCAGTCTTGACGATCTGATAGTCGTACCCGAGTGAGCGCAGCACCGCCATCAATGGTGCGTGCTGCGGTCGCCGCGTTACACCATTGAACCAGCCATACAGGCATGACGTGGACACACCACTCATGTAGCTGATCGTTTTGTATTTTACACCTTCACTTTGAATGATGGTGCGAACTCTATCGATCACCGGGTCTTTTTCTTTGAAGTTGTAGGACTTGTAGGGTTTGAACATTATGGGTGTCTAAGCTCATAGTTATGCTCGACGCGGCCGAGACTTTCATCGCCGCGTTCGTGCGGGTGGACGTACACTTGTTGACCCTTGCATGTCGTGCATTGGATGGTATCGGCATCATCGCCGAGACATTCCCATAGGTGCGGGTCACAGGACTTGCTTGGCAAATGCCAATGATGATTGCGCCAGTGACCGCGCACGCCATGGCGCTTACGGTGCGCGGCGGCCACTGCCTTGCGCGCCAGAACTTTCACGTCCAGCTTGGCTGGAATATTCAACGTGATGGTCTTGTGTGCCAAGCCCTTGCGGATCATGCCCTTGGCCAGGAAACTCTTTGCCACCCGCGCCTCGCTGTAGCGCAGCGGCAGATTTTCGATGGTGGCCAGCAACGCCCACGCCCTGCGCACGTGCCCGGTCCACTCAGTGATCAGGTACTGCGCGTACTCGGCGGTGCGGCCCTTCTCACCCAGGACGAAATCATTGAGCAGCGGCGACTGTACGATACCGACGCTATTACTGATGTAGCCAGCCACACCGGTACCGATTTGCGACAGTAAATCTTCGTTCTCGTAGCCGAGGAACGTCTTCTTCCACGGCAGTTCACTATCGTCAGTCGTCCAGGCCCAACAGAACGGATAGGTCCAGAAGTTGAACCCATCGTCATGGATGTGACTGGGATCGGCGGTGAAGATATGCATGATGTGCGCGGTGTTGATCACCGGATGCTGCTGGATCAGCCAGCCTTCCATCAGCGGCGTCTCACTGAAATCGGTGACGCCATCCTCGCGCAGTTCCGAAGATCGCTCCTGATACTTGCGCATCTTGTACTCGACCCAGATACTCTCGTGCGGCAAGCGCGACTGCACCCGTAGGCTTTGCAGGATGGGGATAGCGGCCTTGCCGATCTTATAGAGCGTATCGCCGCGCGGGCGCTTCATAGCCTTAGTGACCTTAAGGAAGGCCACATTAGCGAGATCAGCCATGAAGCTCGACATCTGCTCGTCAGCAACAAATCGCTTGGCCTTCATCAGCGCGTAGCGCATCTGCTCATTGGAGCGCCAGCCGGATGTCTTTTCCTTATCAAAGGTGAAGCGGTACATCATATCGAGCAGGCGGACGTTCTCCACATCCACACCATGCACGACCTTGGCCTTGCGGATTTTGTTAGTCATCCCTTCAGGCGGATTATTCATGGTGCCGCCGTATCGGGTTTCCTCGTTAAAAAAACCAGACATCACCTTGCGGTGCAAATTTCCACCCCGTCTAAAATTTTTACTCATCTTCCTTCACCCGCATAAAGCCTTCGTCGGTCTTCTTGTAGAGACCGTTATCCACACCGTAGCGCAAAGCCGAGTACACCGACTTTGGGTTGGCTCCGATTTCCATAGCGATGTCGATAGGACGGCGCGTCTCCTTCATGACCATCACTCGGGACACAGCTTCCCGCACCCCCATGTTTTTTATGTTCGTCATTTTTCTGCGTTTGGAAAAAATTTTCTGACCTCCGTCGAGGACCGATGGCCCCGCCTGATTAGGCGGGGCGACCGGACGGACCTCGACGTTGACTGCCCGCGCTGCCTCCAGCAGTCTGAGCAACTCCCAAGCACGGGACTGTGGTATCAGGCAGTGGACGGACAGCAACTTGTCGGTCTGCATGTTGACCTCCTTCACGACGTATAGTAGATAGTCTTGTCGCGGAGGATGTCAAGAGAAAATGCTTATGGCCGGTGTCGCCGTTTCCGCGACGGTGGACTGATCAACCGGCCCGGAGCGGTGAGCCGGTAAGTATCTGCATGAATACCTATGGGCCACCGCTCCACCCTCCGACTTAGCTCAACGGCAGAGCGCCGCGCTGTGGACGCGGAGACGAGCGTTCAACTCGCTCAGTCGGGACCATGCGGAAGGTAAAGCAAGACATCTACCCACCCACCCCCACATACCCTATTGGTTATAGCACTTTAGTTATGAGGTAGCCCCGTACCGAACGGCTCCGGGACGCAGCGCCGCGCTCGCGGCTCGACCCCATTCCGAATATTCCCAAGAAATTTTTTTGCAAATTGTGGCAAAAATTTTTTAGATTTTTTCCGTCTCTGTATCGTGCACGGTGATCCGCCGATGTTTTTTGTAGTACGTGATGATCTGGCCCGCGTGCTTGGTCATGGACGCGAGCACGAACTCTGCCGTGCCTAGCTTGAACTTCGGGTTGGTAGCGAAGTTGAATTCAGCCTTGAGCGCCAATTTTGCCATGATCAATTCGACGGTCTTCATCTGATCCACTGGGTCGAGTGGCTCAAGCCCGCCGAGGAGTTCGTCGGCGTAGGGCAGGAGGTCTGATACGTCTACCTTCATGGCCCGCCCTCCTCCGGTTCAAACAGCACACCCTGGCCGATCCAGCCTTTGATTTTCCGCTCGACGCAATCCTTGTGCGCCCAGTAGGGGTGGCGCTTGGGCAGCGAGAGACTATGCCCGCCGCCGCCCTTACGCTGCATCACCCAGCCCGAGGTCCAGACATGGATGCCGGGGGCGGACGGGTCTTCGATGTTGTTGCCACAGATCGCGCAGGTGATGCGGTGGCGTTTGATGCGCTCTGCATAGGGTGTCCAGTCGGGCCGGTGTTCCTCGCAGAACCACTGCCGGTCTTCGTCGGTCTTGCCGAACCCGAACGGCCCCCACTCGCCGCAATGGCAGTAGTGCTCAAACGGCATCGGTTTCGGTGTCCGTGACGGTGACGGTGCGGCGATCTCTACGGCGCTCGTTCGCCATCTTCTTCCAGTCGGTGCGTTCAATCATGTCGGCGAAGTAAGGTATCATCTTCGGGTAGGTGGCCATGACGTTGGCCAGTAGGTTCATCGCCGCCCAGAACGCCGTGTCCACTCTGTCTTCTGTGTGTTCGTTGACCACCGCCACCAGTTCGTTGGCGAGGGCCTTCACTGCGTCCACGTCCACATCGGCCGCACGCAGATTGATCTTTCCACCGTCTTGGAATGCGTAGTCGTCGTCGTCGGGATTTCTGTTCACCGGAGCCGTTCCTTTCGTCTGGTATCCCAGTCCTCCCGTTGCCGGTCGAACTCGGCCCAGTCTTCGTGAGTAATGTTGTTATACATGCCGCGTTTTGCAATGAGCGCCTGGAGGTCCGGGGGCGGATTTTTCGCGAGCCACTCGTGCCAGTCGGCGGGGTCGGACGCGACGGTCATCACTGCCTCCACTTGGGCGCAAAGTGCCAACGTCTTCCAACCCTTCCAACGCTTCCAACACACACCCCTACGGGGGGTGTGTGTGTTGGAAGGGGCTGGAAGGCAGTTGGAAGGGGGGTTGGAAGGTCAGTTGGAAGGCGTGAGATACGTCCGCTCATGTGCGGGTGATCCCCATTTCTTAGGTGTAATTCTACCACTAGACAAAAGTCGTCGCATGGCTCCCTCAAGTTCTTTTCGGTCGGCTTTGATGGCGGTTGCTTCATCTTCGTCCTCAAATCGTTTGGGGGCATAGGTTGGTCCTGGGTTGGGGCTGACGCGGCGGACATCGCCAAACCGGCGTAGGATGGTAAGGAAGACTTCATCCACCGAACTTTCGCGGGCGAGCTTGTCGGTAGAGGAAATTCCCGGCATCGGGCGGAACATCCCGTCCTTGAATTGCAGGGCGATATTTTCACCCAGAGGGCCGTACTGGTTTTTCATAAATTCCAAGATGCGCAGATCGCTGCCCTCTTGCCGGTCGGCCCCATTGGATTTGACGCCGTGCAGCCACATCCGCGCCCGCACCGCATTGTGCCACTGGGTCGAGCCTGACAGCCCGGTCTCGGTGGCCAGCCCAGTGAGAGATGGGTGGGTGATTAGGACGACGGAGCCGCCGGAGGCGAGCGCGACCCGCTTGAGCAGCCCGACGAACTGCTGCACCTGCGACCTGTCGTTCTCATTTCCAGCGAAGACGTTGGCGGCATTGGCGATGACGATCTGGGTGGTCTTGATGTCTCCGGCATACTCAAGCACTTGCCGGTAAAGGTTGGTCGGCACGACAACGCCATTCTTATCCACCGTCGCCATGATGGCGTCGTCGATCAAGGTTTTGACCGCGAGCCCGCCATCGATCAGGTCTTGGTATGTGCAGTCGTAGAGTTGGGTGAGGGGATCGAGCCGGATGTGAATTTGCTCGATGGTTTCTTCCGCGTCCAGGAATAGGCTTGGTCCCGGCGTGACGAGTGATTTTAACCAATCGTTGCGCGGCGCGGCGTGGGCCACGCACAGGTGCAGGCCGATCATGGATTTTCCGGTCGAGCCATGACCGGAGAGAATGCACACCTGATTGGCGGGGATGCGCTGGTGTACGGTCCATTTCTGGGCCGGAACCGGAACGCCATCAAAGGCGATGTCGTCGAGTATGAGTGCTGGTTTAGGCGGCGGGTCTTTGACGATCTCCCTGCGCACATGCTCGACCAGGGCGAGGAGTTCATCTTTCGTTCCTCCCATTGCCACCCAGTCGGACACGTCCTTGCCCTGCGGCATAGTGGTGTGCGTGATGCGGGCGGCGACGCTCGCCAGCGAGGCGATGATCTGGAGCGCGTGCGCTTTTCCGGCCGGGTCGTTGTCGGCGAGGACCACGACCTCACGCAGCAGGAAGAATTCATTGTAATCCTCACGCCACTTTCCCGCGCCCCCTGGATTGCAGGTCGCCACCAATCCCATACGCACCAGGGTCTCGACATCCTTCTCGCCCTCGACGATGAACACTGGCTCAAGTGGGTTGGCGTTGAGGAGTTGCGGCAGGCGATAGAGCACACGCCGGGTGTCCTTCAAGTCCCAAATCCATTCCTCGGAGCTATCGCTAACTGGCCGTCTTTGCAGGAATTTATGGCCCGGTTTCTTGACCACTTGGTAGAGCAGATCGCCGTCCTCGTCGCGATAGTCGTAGGTGATCCAGGGGGATTGATCGTGGCCGTTGCCGTCCGTGATCCCAGCCTCGTTGCACAGGTCTACGATCCCGCCGCCGCGCTGTTCTTCGTGGTCGTACCAGACGGATTGGTCGCCGCGCAGCTTGACGGACTTGCTGCCGTGCGTGCCGAAGCGCAGTTCGTCTTGCGAGGATAATTTTGCATTCTCCGCGCCCCACAATTTGCGCGCGGCTTGGACGATGTGGTCTTGCCCGAGCATGTGTCAGGCCCCGCAATAACGAAGGTTAATGCAAAACCTATTTACACTGCGGGGATTTATGCTTATGTCTGGTCCCATCTGGCGCTCCTCCTAGAGCGTTGGGTTGTTCCTTTGGACGGGAACAATGGTGGTCCTTGGTGGGACCGACTTACTCAAGCCTTCCAAGGGCCACGGTGATTAGGCTCCCCGTGGCCCTTTCCTTTGCGTCGTGCAAAGCTAGTCCTCGCGACGGACCTGCGCAAGGGAAACTTCATGACAATGGTTTTGCGCCCACTCACTCCGCGCCCAGAGGTATTAGTCGGCGGACGTGCGCGAGTTGTTGATCAGGCAAAAGCGACAGTGGGGCTGACTGGTCTGCCTCCCGGCATCCGGCTCGTGTCCGCGCTCCCCACTAATGGTACTGGTCCGATTAAGCTCGTGCCCCCCGTAGTAGTTCAGGGCTCCTTGAGTTATCTTGGTGACCCCAGCGGCAATGTCATAGGCGGCTCCAACGCCGTGTGGGTGCACCGCATCGTCTCCGCAGTGAAGGCACCGGGGACGCGCAGACTGGGTTGAGCCATGCCGCTCTCGCGCCGCTATACGCCGGAATGGGCTCCGAACGAAGAAGCTGTCATCGGCATGGATTTCAGCTTCGTCATCCCGCCGGGTGTGGGCATCGATCAGGTTGAATTGGTGATCCGCACCAACACCGCCAATCCGCAGACCAGCAACGATTTCACCGTCACTGTCCCGCCCGCCGTGCAAGGGCGAACGGTTTACGCCACCTTGGCCGGAGGCGTATCGGGCACCGACTATCAACTCCAGTGGATCGCCTTCACCACTGATGGCGCGGAATTGCCGCGCACCGCGCTGCTGCTGTGCGCGCCAACCTCGTGAGGTAATCATGCTCGCTCCGACCGCAACCCAGACCACCGTTTGGCCGATCTCCGGCGACGTTCCTGATCTTCAGGCAATCGTCTGGGCTCAAGCTGCGACGATCAAGAATAATGAGGCGTTGCTCGATGCCTATCAGCAAGTGCTCAATGACGCCCAGGCCATCCCTCCCGCCACCGGCAACGTCACCAACAGTCCCAGTCCAGGAACAACATTATCCGTTAGCGGTGTTGTTGGAATTATCAAGATTGGCAGCACTGTCGCGGCAACAGGAATACCCGCCAACACCATCATCGTCGCCCAGGTCAGCGGCACGGCGGGAGGCGCGGGAACTTATACGATCAGTAACCCAGGAACGAGTTCGGCTGCGCAGGCGACGTTTACTCCGGGCGGCGGCAACCCGCCTTGGCCTGCGGCGCAGGACGCCGCCGACCTGATGTTGATCTGTCAGGATCAGACAGCCATCATCAGAAACCAGACTGCGCTTCTACAACAATATCAGGACTTGTTGAACGTATCGGCAACGACCCCGCCACCGTCAGGACCGTGATGAGCTATGGATGATTTTGTCCTAAATGTTCGTCAGATTGGCAACTACCCGGAGGTCACCAAGGCTGGGACCACAGACCTTTTATTGTTACAAATCAATGGGTTAGGCGGGGCATACGCGAGCATCAGCGCGACCGATCTGGTCGGCACGGCGCTCTCCCAGGAGGGTGCGCTCAACCTCGCGCCGGGTGCCATCATCAACTGGAACGGTGCGCAGCTTGGCGCGCAGGGCAGCGTGATTGTGTCCAATGTGGCGTTTTCTGCGCCGTCAATCAACACTAACAACATGTCGATCAACGGATCGCCGGTTGCAACCGAAGCGTTGTTGGACGCGACGGCTAATGCAATTATTGATAATACTGTTTGGTCGTTCAACAAGCGGCGCGGCGATATTCTTCTCACCACAGACGATGTGTTGCAAGCTGGTGGCGCGCCGATCACCAATCCGCATTTCAATGGCTGGGTGACGGCACCGACTGCGTGGAATGGTCTGGCCCAGGACGATACGGTTGCGACGACGGCGTTTGTCTGGAAAGCGATCTGCGAGGCGATCAACAGTGGCATTCTTGTTTCCAGCTACAACGGTCGATCAGGTCACGTCGTTCCTATTGTTGATGATGTCACGACAGCACTGACCGCTGTACCGGGCACCTATGCGCTGGCCAACAACCCACCGACTGGAGACGCTTCAAGAAGATTGGCCACGACGTTCTTCGTTGACGACAGCATGGCGGCGCTGCACAACACGATCACCAACGAGATCACCCAGATCGCCAGCGGGCTTGATCAGCAATTCGCGCCGATCAACTCGCCGCAGTTCACCGGCATCCCGACTGGGCCGACCGCAGCGCAGACGGTGAACTCCGGTCAGCTTGCGACGACCGCATTCGTCCACGCCGCCATCGTCGCCTCGACCACGGGCGTATCCAGCTTCAACACGCGGACCGGCGCGGTTGTCCTGACCACGCAAGACGTGACCGACGCGGGCGGTGCGCCGATAGCGAGCCCGCAGTTCACCGGTCACCCGATGGGCGTGACCGAGGTCGCTGGCGACAGTTCGACCCGGCTGGCCACCACGGCGTTCGTTCAGGCGGCGGTCGCGGCCGTCACCGCAGGCGTATCGAGTTTCAATACCCGTACCGGCGCAGTGGTCTTGCAAGCTGCGGACGTGACGGGTGTCGGCGGTGCGCTGCTGGCTAGCCCGGCGCTCAGTGGCGTTCCGACCGCACCGACCGCATCGCCACCGACAACCAACACCACCCAGATCGCCACCACGCAGTTCGTCCAGCAGGTGGTCGCTGCGCTGCCCGCGCCCGTGTCCAGCTTCAACGGCCGTACCGGCGCGGTGACGTTCCAGGCCAGTGACATCAGCGCCGTAGGCGGCGCGCTGCTGGCGGGTCCGATCTTTACCGGCAACCCGACTGCGCCGACGCAGACCCCTGGCACCAGCAACCAGACCCTAGCGACGACGGCATTCGTGGCGGCGGCGGTCGCGGCAAGTACGGGTGGGGTATCGAGTTTCAATACGAGGACCGGGGCAGTCACCCTGACCGGTCCCGACATTACCGGCGCTGGCGGGGCGTTGCTGGCCTCACCGACCTTTACCGGCGTTCCTGCGGCCCCTACGGCCACGTCGGGCACGAATACGAACCAACTTGCCACGACGGCCTTTGTCCAGGCTGCGTTAGCTGCCGCGCCCGGTGGCGTGTCCAGCTTCAATACCCGTACCGGGGCCATCGTCTTTCAAGCGTCTGACGTATCGGCCGTGGGCGGGGCGCTGCTCAACTCGCCTAGCTTTACCGGCAATCCCACGGCACCCACCGCGAGCCCTGGGGACAATGACACCAGTATCGCCACCACCGCGTTCGTGCAGCAGGCCATTGCCACGGCGGGCGGGGTGAACTCATTCAACGGTCGCGCTGGCGTCGTCACGCTCACGTCAACCGACGTGTTCAATGCCGAAGGTGCGATCTATCAGCAAAGCGACGTTGCGCCGACTGCTGGGCCGCAGACGCTGTGGTTCGACAGCATCCACGGGCAGCTTTATGTGCGCTATGTCGATCCCTCGACCAGTGCGCAGAACTGGGTGATTGCCAACTCGGTATCGCCGCCGCCCAATCAGGCACCGGCAAGCGGCACACGGGTTCTCATCCAATCCATAACGGTCGCGACCAATGGTCAGTTGTCGGTGGTGTTCTCCGGGCTGACCAACACTTACGACGAGTACGTGCTTGAGGTCTTAGGCTGGACCCCGTATCCGGCGGCCGACAGTCTGGCGGTTCGCGTATCTCAGGACGGCGGAACCACGTGGATTTCGGGGGCAGCATCCTATTCTTTGGGATACGTCCAAGCCGGATCACCGGGTGGCAGTTCTGGGGCAGTGTCTGGCGCGTCTTACGCTTACTTGTTTTTAAACACGACGAGCGTTCCCAATGGATCAAATTACAGTCTGAGTGGGACGGTCAGGTTGTTTCAACCAATGTCGGACCCAGCAAATCGTCCGCTTAGATATTTTATGGCGAACGCTGTATACACCAGTGCCTCAGGTGGAGGCACATTTTTGTTGATGGCGAATGGAGGTATTGTCACCAACGGATCATTGCTCTCAGGCGGCTACAACGCCATTCAAGTGATTGGTGCGAGCGGTAACGGCCACACGGCTGGCTCTATCTTCAAGCTCTACGGGATCGCTAAATGAGCATCAGCTTTCCCGCATCACCCACCGTTGGCCAGACCTATCAAAACTGGATTTGGTCCGGTCAGGCGTGGGTGCCGCTGGGCGCGAGCGTTGCGCCGATTGGCATCAAGGTGTTCACCACGTCAGGCATCTACACGCCTAGTCCCGGATTGGTGTGTGCGATTGTCGAATGTGTTGGTGGTGGCGGTGGGGGCAATGCCTACGCTGTAGGCTCGGCGGTTTATGTCAATTGCAGCGGTGGTGGCTCGGGCGGATATAGCCGGAAGTTTGTTAC
>Ga0126381_100005852_pt1 | contig 13579 bp, 11 predicted proteins | sample PanSoiMetPlot_28_FD_96465 | JGI IMG/M metagenome (GOLD analysis project Ga0126381, IMG submission 96465) | Tropical forest soil microbial communities from Panama - MetaG Plot_28 | ecosystem: Environmental > Terrestrial > Soil > Tropical forest > Bulk soil | place: Panama | collected 2016-02-17
CGGCGTAAAGGCAGCTGGCCAACATGAACCGAATCCCAGAGGGAACACGATGCGCATCGCTGTCGTAGGTTCAGGATACATAGGGCTAGTCGCCGGCACTTGCTTTGCCGATCTCGGGCATGACGTTATTTTGGTGGATAACGACCAGCGGAAGTTAGAGGCACTGCGCAAAGGAGAAGTTCCTATCCATGAAAAATTCCTGCCGGAACTGTTGAGCCAGCATCGCGGACAGCGGCTGCAGTTTTCTGAAGACTTGAAAGGAGCGGCTCGCCAGAGTGCGGCGATTTTTGTCGCCGTGGGCACGCCCCCAACGGAGAGCGGCGAGGCCGATTTGTCATACGTGGAATCAGTGGCTCGCGAAATCTCGGGCGGCATCGACGGCTACAAGGTCATCGTCGAAAAGAGTACCGTCCCGGTTTATACCAGTGACTGGATTCGCCGGATCATTCTGCGCAACGGCACCGACCCTGAGTTGTTCGACGTTGCATCGAACCCAGAGTTCCTGCGAGAGGGTACCGCGGTTGCTGATTTCATGTTCCCAGACCGCATCGTCGTAGGGTGCGACAATCAGAAGGCGGCGCAGATTCTGCGTGAGATTTACGCGCCTCTGACCGATGGCACCTATTACCGACGCACTGATGCCATTCCGCAACCGGATCGCGCGGTGATTCCAGCACCGATCATTGTGACCAGCACGAAGAGCGCGGAACTGATCAAGCACGCTTCCAACGCATTTCTGGCGATGAAAATTTCGTTCATCAACGCTGTCGCGTCGGTTTGCGAATCGGTCGGCGCCGATGTGAATCAAGTGGTCCACGGTGTCGGGACTGATTCACGGATTGGCCCACGGTTCCTGAATCCGGGAATCGGTTACGGCGGATCCTGCTTCCCGAAAGACATCATGGCCTTTCGGTCGGTTGCGCACGAGTACGGATACGATTTCAATTTGCTGAACGAAGTGATGCGCATCAATGAAGATCAGCGTCACCGCTTTCTGCGCAAAGTGCAGAGCGCTCTCTGGACCTTGCGCGGCAAGCATCTTGGCGTACTCGGACTAGCCTTTAAGGGTGGTACTGACGACATCCGTGAATCGCCGGCTCTCGCGATTGTGCAGGCGCTTTTACAGCAAGGCGGCAAGATCACGGCGTATGACCCTGCGGCGATGGAGAGGACGCGAGAGGTTCTTGGCGATGGCATTGCTTACGCCACTTCATCGTACGATGCGGCCCACGATGCGGATGCTTTGCTGCTCCTTACCGAGTGGGAGGAGTTTGCCAATCTCGACCTCAGGCGGTTGCGGGAGGAACTCAAGTATCCCATCGTGATCGACGGCCGAAACCTGTATGATCCAGAGATAATGGCTGCTCAAGGATTCACATACTACAGCGTAGGCCGCGCCGCTTCGCATCCCGACGGAGCGCCCGCCGCGGTCTTGAAAAACGGCAAGAAAGCATGAACCAGCGACGGGCCCTGATCACCGGCGGAGCAGGATTTCTGGGTTCCCACCTGTGCGACGCGTTGCTGGCGGAAGGCTGGAATGTCGTGGTGGTCGACAGCCTGATCACCGGTCGCAGCACAAACCTGGAACATCTGCACAACGAGCCGCGATTTGAGTTTATCGAGAAAAATATATGCGAGCCGTTCGATCCCGGCCCCGTGAACTATGTGTTCCATTTTGCCAGCCCGGCCAGCCCAGTCGATTACGGCATTCACGGCATCCATACGCTAAAAGTCGGATCGTTCGGAACGTTTCACGCACTCGGCGTAGCCAAGAAATACGGCGCCAAATACCTGGTCTCGTCAACTTCCGAGTGCTACGGCGATCCGTTGGAGCATCCACAAACTGAAACCTACTGGGGAAACGTCAATCCGATCGGGCCGCGCTCCGTGTATGACGAGGCGAAACGTTTTACCGAAGCCGTGACTATGGCGTATCGTCGATATCACAATATCGACACCCGCATCGCGCGCATCTTCAACACCTATGGCCCGCGCATGCAACTGAACGACGGCCGGGTCGTTCCGAATTTTATGAAGCAGGCCCTGCGCGGGGAAGTTCTCACCATCTACGGCGAGGGCAATCAGACGCGTAGTTTTTGCTACGTGAGGGACGAAATCGAAGGATTCCTGCGCCTCTCCAAGTCGGATGAACACTGGCCTGTCAACATCGGCAACCCGGACGAGTTCACGATCCTCGAATGTGCGCGACTGGTCCTGAAAGTGACTGGGTCGAAAAGCCACATTCGCCATGAACCTTTGCCCCAGGATGACCCGAAGCAGCGCCGTCCAGACATTACGAAAGCACGCAAACTACTGGGATGGGAACCGAAGATTAATCTCGAGACGGGTCTACGCCTTTCGCTGGACTACTTCAAAAAAGCTGTCGCCGAAGAAGGCGCCTTGAACGCGCGCTAACGCACGGCATCAAAATAGGGGTCGAGCGAGAACATCCGCTTGAAGTAGTCTTCTTTCCATGGGGGATTGATGCGGTCGAGCAGGAATCCTTCCGACGCGCCGAACGAGTAAACGACAACCCGCTTCCAATTCGACAGGTCTGCCCGCTTGAGTTCATCTAACGTTTTTGCACGGGCCCGGAGGGCGTAGGCTCCGAATGGCTCGTAGTCCGCTAGCGCGGCAAACTCCGGTTTTGGGACCCAATTCGCACACGCTTCCGCGGACACTACCTCCGTATAGCGAGCGATTCCCTCTTGCCAGAGTTGAAAGTTGAAATACTTGCGATCATCCGCCGAAAGCGATCCGAAGAATTTATGGCGTTCCGTGACGTATTCTTTCGCCAGTTCCGAAACTTTCTTCTGATCTTGTTCCTGCAGAGCTCGCAGCAGCAGGTCGCGTAGATGCGCGAAACCCCTGGCAACCTCGGGCTTCTCGTACGGGAAGGGATAATTCAGCATCCACATTCCCGTGGTGTCGCGCTTGCTCAAATCGAGAGCTTTGACCGCGTCGAAGTATCCCGGCTGCGCGTTTTGCAGTTGGTGGAAGTGTTCATGCATGGCGGTGAACAGCCAGGGCGTACTAGTCTTGCTCTCGGTGCTCGCAGGTCCGCCGATCACGATTACCGACGGAGGTCCGAATGCAGGGAATGTTGCTTGCGAGTTCGCCGGAAACTGGCGCGGACGGGCGTACCAGCCACCAGCGACCTTCTTCATCTCTGCTGGTGGCGCAGGATGATGCGTAAGAAATTCTGTGTCGGCCGTGACCAGCATCAGCGGGGCGGGGATTTTGCTCCAGCCGGGCCAAATACGGTCCTGAATGTGCGACCCGATTCGATAGAACTCGATAACGCGGGTCGCGTCGTCCTTTGGAACTTGTGAGCTGGACTTGTCCTGAGCAACCGCGGAAATCGCTATCGAAAGGACGACGATGAGCTTGCACATGTCGCTTTGACGACAAAGGGAGCCGCTGGTGAGCGTGTCTAGGAACGTTGCGCGGTGGACGCGATGTAGTCGGTCAACTGCTTAACGTTGGTCTGCTCTTCCTTCGCGTTCAACTCGAAGGCAACGCCCATCCCATAGCCGGGATGAGAGGCCTGCACGGTGCCGCGCAGTCGTAGCTTCAGGCCATGTGTGCGGACCAGTATTTCAACTGTCTCCCCCTGCGGAAACGGGAGGGAAACTTCCAGATAGCAGCCGCCGGCGCTCAAGTCGGTCAAGCAGCAATGGTTGGGCACAGACGTCCCGGTCCGGTAGACCTCCGCGCTGATGCGGCAACTGTAACGAGTCTGTCCGCGACGGTTGTTAGGATCGGCTTGGGCGGCAGAGGCGTGCGCCGCAGCTGCTCGCGCGAGTTCCGTGTCTTCAAACCGGTGTGACGGCCTTTCGCTGTGGCGAGGCGTTTCGGCTACGGCAACTGTCGCCATCTGCAGCGGCTCTTCCACTTCAACCGTGACGTCGGAAACTTCGCGCCGCTCGCCGTCGTTGGGGAGGTTGGCGCCCAGAAAGTCATCCAGCAGCTTGCGCGACGTCTTTGGAACATCGATAAACTGCACGCCCCCGCGGCCATTCCATTCCTGCCACACGAGTTGGCCAGAGAGCCGGACGCAGGCGCTCTGTCCGGGAAACTTGAATTGAAAGTACACCTTGCTAGTCGGAGGCAGCTTGTTACCGAACATCACCGCCATGCCATCCTGGCCGATGTCGATGAGAATGGCCTTCTCCTGCTCGACATTGGCGTAGTCGACCGTGGCGTGTGCATGCACAGTGGCGCGGGCATTCCGGCGCTTGTCCCTGCGCATGACGGCGCGTGCAGCGCGCAGGCTGCTCAATGCGCGGTCATACGCCACAGGCTTATAGAGAACGAAATTCACTCCCAGGGAGAAGAGTTCGCGGATGCTTTCCTGCGAGGGCACAACAGCGACCGCCAGGGTCGAGTCGTTTAACCGCGAAAGCCGGGTTTCCCGCAGTAGCGACATCACTTCCCCGCTCGAACCGCCGTCGACAATGATGACATCGAATCGCTCTTGCGCTGCCCGCACACCAGCGCGCACGAAGTCCGGACACGACTCGACCTGAACGCCAAGTTCTTTCAATACACGGTGCAGAACTTCGGATGCAGTCTTGTCCTCACAAACCAGCAGAGCAGATAAGGTCATACGTGTCCTCAATCCTAGGTGCCTCTAGTGCCCCAAACAAGTTACTGCGGTCACGAACAAGAGCGTGCGCGCGTTTCGATTCCCCGATAACTGACCCGTTCTCAATCGGTGACATGAGTAATCACTCATGAGCCCAAAAGTACAGGGTGCGGGCATTGACCCGTCGTGCTTTGACGCTGTCCAAACCCGTTTCTAGGATGAACAGTGACGCGATGAAGGAGCGCGAACCCGCCGTATTGCCTTTACTGCGGCTGCGATCCGCCCCCATGTTGGCGTTCCAGGATGGGAGAGGGCGTTTCCGGAATCCGGCACCTCCTTCCCGGAAAGAGCTTTTATGACCTTGAAGAAACAACGCGGATTTTCGCTACTCGAAATGATGATCACAGTAGCGATCGGACTCACCATGGCGAGCATTACCTTTGTCGCCATGATGCCCCTGTTCAACAAAAATCATATAGACGTCGGGTACGACACCACGTTGATGGTGCTTCGCAACACGCGCCATCTCGCCATCACGCAGAGCCATCAGTACGTGGTGACGTTCGCGCAGCCCGGCACCATCACCGTGACCTATCAACCGCCGGCGGTGGGAGGAATTTTGCCCCCTACGCAATTGGTCTCGACCTACACGCTGCCCCAGGATGTCACGTACAACGTGGCAACCGGATTCCCTACGACTGCGCCGGACGGATTCGGCAGCGGTACCACGTCAATCGATTTCGGGCAGGGGCTCGGTGCAGGCAGCTTGTCGTATGTCACCTTCATGCCTGACGGCTCTTCGCAAGATACTCTCGGCAACTACAACAGCGGTGTGATCTATCTCTCGCGCCTCGCCGACAACAACGCATACACCTCGCGCTCGATTACGGTGTGGGGCGCGACTGGACGAATTCGCGGATGGCGCCTTTTTCAGCAAGCCGGCTCGCCGGCATGGGTACAACAATGAAAACTCAGTTCACAAAAAAGGTTGCAGGCAAGAAGGATGACGGATTCTCGCTGATTGAAGTCATGATCGCCATCGTCGTCATGTCGGTTGGCATGTTGGCCCTGATCGCGTCATTTGCCACTGCAGTCGCCGCCACCCAATCGTCGGAAGAAGATCTCATCGCACGCCAGAAGACTCTTGAGGCGATGGAGAGCATCTACACGGCGCGCAACAGCCAGCAGATTCCATTCTCTGCGGTTGCCAATGTCTCGAATGGGGGTGTTTTCCTCAATGGGCCGCAGCCGCTGAAGTGCGCGGGCCCGGACGGCTTGGTGAATACCGGCGATGACGTTGCGTGCACGACTGCCGCAGGGGCCACCTGTCCTGATAGCGGAGCCGAATGCATGGTGCTGCCGGGGGCGGATGGAATTCTCGGAACTGGCGACGACGTCACGATGAGTTTGGGCAACTTCACTCGGGCCATCACCATCAGTCCGGTGTATCTCCCCAGCGGCCAACAGAACACGAACATGATGGCAATTCAGATCACGGTCAGCTACACGAAAGCCGGACTGCCTGCCAGATCGTTCACGGCGAACGGATTGATTTCGAGCTACCACTAGAGCGGACGAAGGGCTTGACTATGCGGATTATGAAATCGCAACGCGGTTTTTCATTGCTGGAATTGCTGGTCGCTTCGTCGATCGGGCTGACCGTCCTTCTGGTCATGACATCACTGTTTAAGACCGGTATGGACGCCACCATGAAAGTGACGCAGCGCGCGGAAACGCAGCAGAACCTGCGCGCCGCGATCGAACTCATGACGAAGGACATCAGTTTGGCTGGAGCTGGTTTGCCCAACGGCGGACTGCAGCTCTCCACAGCGGGCCTGTCGAAGATCGCTTGCAACCAAGCGGGCACATGCTATCTGACCGGTGGAACCTACCCGAACAGCTCTACCGGCAGCGCCAACTACATGTACGCGATCGAACCCGCATTCGGCACCGGCGTGGAGGGCGGGGCAGTCATCACCGCAGCCCCGGCAGCCACAAACAGCGCCATCACGACAGTTTATTGCGATTACAACTTCCCACTGGCGAACTTCACCTTTACCTTCCCCGGCGCGACAACGGCAGGGGTTGCCGTCGTGAATGGGGGCATAACTCCCAATAACATTCTGGCTCCGGGCGGTCTGCAGGTCGGCGATCTGCTCCTGTTCCAGGTATCGACCCCGGGCAACGGAAAGAGTGCAAGTGGAACAAGTCTGGTGCAGAACGCGGCAGTCGTGGCAGAAATCACCGGTATTCCCAACAATACGACCATCGACTTCGCCACGGGCGACGCATTGAACTTCAACTTCACGTCCGGATCGAACAACCTGGGCGCGGTGGCGACGGCAGCGGCTGGCGTCGGCGCGCAAACCAGCGTCTGCCGGCTTGAGGTTGTGACTTATTTCCTGCAAGTGCCGGTGGCGGGTGGCGGCCTGGTTCAGACTCCGCGCCTGATGCGACAGGTCAACGGACTGACTGCCGTACCGGTCGCAGACAACATCATCAACCTGCAGTTTACGTATGACGTCATCAACACGGTAACGGGAACGGTCAATGCCAACGTGCAGAATCCGATTGGCGCCGGCGACTCTCCTAGCCTGATCCAGAAAGTCAATATCTGGATTATGGGACAGAGTCTCAACAATGACGGCAACCGCGCCCAGAGTATGTACCTGGCGACCGCGGTGAGCACACGCGACATGAGTTTCTGTAACTCTTACAGTTCGAGCAGTACGGTGTGCCAGTGAGTATGAACACCGCGGGGGTTGAAGGGAGAACCATGCACAAGAGTCAACAGGATTCACGAGGCTTCACTCTTATTGCGGCCCTGCTGCTGACCATTCTGTTGTCTGGAGTAGCAGTGGGACTGCTCTACTTGGTCACCAATGAAGCCCGCATGGGCGGCAATGACCTGGAGGGAAACCTGGCATATTATGGCGCTGAGGCTGGTATTGAAAACCTCACGTCTGAGCTCTCTCAGCTCTACCAGAGCTCGCAGTCTCCCACCGCCGCATCCATCACTGCCCTGACCAACTCTTCCAATTACCCGACAATGGTCTCCGGCTCAACCATCAACCACATGAACTATGTCGAGACCATTACGTGGCCGTCGACTCAGACCAGTGGCCAGCCTTGCCCGAACCTGCCAAATCCCTGCGGATCGTGGGACATCGTTGGGTCCGGCTCTGACCAGGGCATGGTGGCAACACTGATTCCGTTCACCTTGCAGGTCACTGCCACGCGCGCTGCGGGTTCGGGACAGAGTTCTTACGACACCGCAGCCGCGACTGGAGCCTCGGTAAACCTGACGCGCACGGTGGAAGTCGCGCTGCTGCCCGCGTTTGAGTTTGGCGTGTTCTGCGACGGCGACTGCGATTACTTCGCCGGTCCCAACTTCAACTTCGGCGGACGCGTTCACACCAACGGAAACCTCTTCCTGGCGGAAGGCGGTGCTCTGACCTTCACCGACAAGATCGCTGCCGTGGGCCAGGTCGTCATGGACCAACTCGAAAACGGCCACGCGACTTCCTCTGGTTACACAGGCACGACGTACGTTCCCAATGCGGCGGGTGGTTGCCCCAACGCTCCGGGTACCGGACCTGCGACGAACTGTATCAAACTGCCGGCCGGAAGCTGGACTGGCGGCTTTCCTCCGACTGGTTCGCCAAACGCCGGGTGGACAGGAATTTCCAAGTCAACGTTTAATGGCTTTATTGAAACCGGATCAACCGGCGCGACCAAGCTGCAGTTGCCCTTCGTGAACACCTCGAAGGTTGGCGCGATTGACATCATCCGCAAGCCGACGCCAGTGGATACGCCATTGCTGTCAAGCTCGCGGTTGTATAACGAAGCTTCGATCCGCATTCTATTGGCGGATACGCAAGCTGATCTGTACCCTGGCGAAACCCGAACGGATAGTTCGACGCAGGACGTTCAGATCGGAACCCCATATACGAATAACGGCGGCAACGCCTACATTCAGGTTCTGCAGGCGGCGCCCGGCAACACGGCTGGAAATATGTACTTTGCCACCGCCGTTCCCAAGAGCGGAACGAACAACTGGGCAACCGCGCCGACCGGATGCGGAGCACCAGCCTCGTGGCCACTCTTCGGTGAAGTCACTGTTTCCGGCAATCTCTGCAAGGGCGTGTGGCTGCGCGTTGAGTATCAGAACGCTGCAAACCAGTGGGTCGGCATCACGACTCAGTGGTTGAGTTACGGTTTCGGCCGCAACTGGAACCAGCCGCCGACCCATCCGTATAACTCGTCGTCAGTCACGGTTCCGCTGTGCCTAAACTATCCCAACTACCCCAATGCGCAGTGCCAGAACGGCATCAGCCCTGCCATTCTTATTCTGCAGCAGTTGCAGTCGAACAAGACCATCACCAACGGTATGGGAGCAAGCGCGACCTCAACCGTTTGGCTGCCGCTCAACTTCTATGACGCCCGCGAAGGCGAGCCGCGCGACACACGGCCAGCCGGCGACACCGGTGCCTATTGCAGTCCTAACGGAGTCATGAACGCGGTTGAACTCGACGTAGGCAATCTCTGGCTGTGGCTGCAAGCTTCCGGACCCTATTCGGGCGGCAGCGGCAAGCTGGTGAATGCTACGACGTACAACGGATACATTCTGTACTTTGCGGATCACCGCGGCATGATCGCCGATCCGCGTCCGCTTACTTCGTTCTACAACGGGTACTCCGGCATGTCCGGCTTAGCCGACGTGATCAACAGCTCTTCGACCGTCGGCTCACCGGATGCCGCTCTTGAGCCCATCAGCTATTACGCCACCGCTCCCACGCCATATTCTCCGGAAGACGTGGCGGTGAAGGGTGCGGCAGTCAACCTGGGCAAGGTCGACAACTGGGGCCAGGCGAATCTGGGCGCCGGGTTCGGCATACCCGCTGCCAATACGAAAGACCCCTACTACATTTACGGCGTAACCAACAATACGAACGCGATCCAGTGCTACTCGTACAGCGGAGTGACACCTACGTACAACATTCCCACCGCGGAATGGAACATGGTAGCGGGTCCACGCCACGCGTTGCGCTTGGTCGACGGCGGGATGGACACCGCCGGTATCAGCTTCTTGCCTCCGACGAACGGCAATCTGGCAACCAATGGAAACGGCTTCACGGTTGCTTCCGAGGAACCGGTCTACGTGTGGGGCGACTACAACTCTGGCCCGGCTGACCCGTTCTGGCCGAGCGAGAACACTACGACCACTCCACACTCGGCGTCGGCCATCATCGCGGATTCGGTGACTCTGCTGTCGAATGCTCCGACCAAGACTACACTTCCCACTCCGAACTATGGCTGGACCGATTTCGAGAGCTTCGGGTTTCCGGGCATCGCTGGCAGCCGTCCTGGCAATACCAGCTACTACCGTATGGCAATCGCCGCCGGTAAGAGCATTCCGTTTCCGCAACCCGCGTGGGGCGGACAGGATATGGGCACCGACGGCGGTATGCACAACTTCCTGCGTTACCTGGAAGCCCGCGGCGCCAACGGCGCTACGGTGAACTATGCCGGATCGCTGATCAGTATGTACTACTCGCAGTACAACACCGGTGTTTTCAAGTGCTGCAACTCGGTGTACGGCGCTCCGACACGTAACTACTTCTTCGATACGCAGTTCCTGAACCCGGCGAACCTGCCTCCAGGTACACCGACGTTCCAGGACGTTGTAAGCTTGAGCTATCACCAGAGTTTCACGACGCAGTAAACGGAAACAAGTTGAACCAAAAACGGTCCCGGTCTTGAGGTTTCGGATCGGGGCCATTTTCTTTTCGAACCGCAGAGGCTCGCCCCCCTAATCCTTTCTCACTATCCACGGCCACAAACGGATCGATTAAAATTTCTCGCATTCTGGCGGGTCGTGGGGACTCGCCAGCGTTCCTTCTCTCATGACAACATCCGACTCTCGCTCGCGACCGCTCTGGATTCTTCTGATCGTTGTCGCTCTAATCGGGATAGCGGCTTTCTTCATTCCGGCCTACATCATTCGCCCATTCACGCATCAGAGTGCGCGCGGACTGCAGTGGGCGATGGCAATTCGCGATCGGGCTCCCCTACTTTCGCTGGTCTGCGCGATTGTGTGTTTGCTGCTGGCCATCCCTTTATGGCCGACCGTTCACAGATGGAGGAAGGCTCTTCTCGTGCCGCCGCTGTTCCTCGTCATGTCTTCAGCGGCCATGTCGCGGCTGAACTACTTCGAGTGGATGTTCCATCCCGTCGACCGCGCGCAGTTTGAGCCCGAAGCTTCGAGCAAACTTGATGCGAAGGAAATGATCCTCGCCGTTCGCTATGGCAATGATGCCCGCGCTTACCCCATCAGCCAGATGGCGTACCACCACATTCTTAACGATGTCGTCGGTGGAGTCCCGATCGCCGTCACCTATTGAACCCTCTGTCACACGGGTCTCGTGTGGACCCGCACGGTGAACGGAGAGGAACTCCATTTCTATCTCGCCGGCATCAACAACCAGAACTTCCTGATGCGCGACAAGGAAACTGGCACGTGGTGGCAGCAGATCAACGGCAAGGCCATCTATGGGCCACTGAAAGGAGCATCGCTTGACCTGGTTCCCTACGATGAGTTGACCTTCGGCGAATGGAAGTCCGAGGTGTCGGGCGGTCAGGTCTTCGCTCCCATCACCAAGTACAAGAAGGAATACGATCCTAACTGGGAACCGGATATCGCGAAACTGCCGGTGGTGATCAGCTTCCCGGGTGCAGAACTGAAATCGCGCGACGTTGTAGTTGGAGTTGAAGTCGATGGCGTGAGCCGCTGCTATCCGTGGGATACGCTCGTCAAACAATCACCGATTATGGATCACGCTGGCGGAAAGCCGGTTCTGATCGCGGTCGCTCCCGACGGAAAATCGTTCCGCGCTTTTGTCAGCCGCGTCGACGGCAAAGATGCGGAATTCTTCCTGAAAGGTGCAGACGCTGCAGCACCATCCTCCGCGGACACGAAGCCCAGCACCGCAAGCGCCCCCCCTTTATCCGCGAAATCTTCAAAGGCACCGGCCAACGGTAGCGCCGGCGGACCACCGGCTGTCGCCGCGGCTACTAGCCTCAGCACCGGCCAGCAAACTCAGCCGTCCGCGACGGCGGCAACCGCCAGCGCCGGTTCGGCCAAGCCTGCGGATCCCGCCCCCAAACCTTGGGTGCTCGTCGACACAACCACTGCGAGCCAATGGAACTTCCAGGGCTGCGCCATCTCAGGCCCCGCGCAGGGCAAGTGTCTGGAGCGTATCCCTATCTTGAAGGACTACTGGTTCGACTGGCGTAACTACCATCCCGACACAACGATCTATAAACGCTAGCCTCAAGACGCAGCCTTCTGACTTGAACACATTCTGCGCAGCGTCTGGACGTCGCATCCGCGCGTGATTCAACGCACTGCCGGAGAATGCAAGAGGGCGCATTCCAGCAATGTCCACAAAAGCATTTCCCATGGCTGGCTTCAAACTGGCAATTGAATCCGTTCGAACGCATTCTGTCCGGTTGGCAGTGGCGCTCGCCGGGGCCACCTGGTGGCCGTCCGCCCCGGTGCGGTTGCGATCGTGTGGTATCTGCATCGTTTCCTCTAAGAGGCGGCTTGCGATTTTCCAAATATCGCAGTTGATTTCCCTGATTAACTCGTCTATCCAACTACCATAGTGCCCGCCGCGGTGGGACACGATGCTCTGCCGCTTCCAAGAGAGGGTCGCGATGTCCTTTCGATCGGTCTTCATTGCAGTGGTGATTGCGTTTGCATTGATACTTGCAGCCTTCCTTCTCAATCGAGCCCGGCCGAAAGTCGAGACCGAGCAGCCAACCGCTGAAATGGTCCGCGCCACCGGCAAATGTGCGGAGTGCCACGCGCGCACGCAATACTCCATCGTCCATCAATACGAAATGAGCGCGCACGCCCGCAAAGGCATTAACTGCCTCGAATGTCATCAGCCCGCGCCCGGCCAGGAAAAGAAAGACCACCACGGATTCGTAATCTCGACCAAGCTCACCGCGGGCAACTGCCGCAGCTGTCACGAAGGGATTTATCAGCAGTTCCTGCGCAGCCGTCACGCCGCTCCGGCCTGGGCCGCGATCTACGGAGAAAAAGGTCTGACTCCGGAACAGGTGAATTTTTCAGAAACCTACCAGCCCGGAGGCACGCGCCGGCCGCCGCATCCTTTTGTGCAACTGGAAGGCGGATCGGCGATGGCCAGCGGATGCGAGCAGTGCCACAGCGTCGGCAGGGCGAACAGTGACGGCACCATCGGCAATTGCACCGCCTGCCACACTCGCCACACCAGCTCGGTTCGTATCGCCCGGCTGCCCAGCACCTGCGCCCAATGCCACATGGGCCCCGATCACTCGCAGATTGAAATCTACGAGGAATCGAAACACGGCGTGATGTTTCAGGCGCAAGAACATCTCCTGAATCTCGACGCTCCCCCGAAGACGCTGACCACGCGCGACATGTTCGTGCCTACCTGTGCGACGTGCCATATGAGCGGGATCAATGGCCTCGGAGTCACGCACGATCCTTCGGAGCGGCTATCGTTCTTTCTGGCTAAGGCCATCAGCGAGACGCGCCCGAACTACGCCGCCGCGCAAGCGAGGATGAAGCAAGTCTGCGCGCAGTGCCATACGCATGGGCTGATCGATCGCGTTTACTCGCAGGCAGAGCAGGTCGTGCAAAATACAAATGAGAAGGTTTCAGCCGCGCGGGATTTGGTTGAAGCCCTGCGCAGAGACGGCTCGCTCAGCGGCCCTCCTTTCTCGCACCCGATTGATTTCGTGTATTTCGATCTCTGGCACTACGACGGACGCACGAGCAAGCACGGCGCTTTTATGGGAGGCGCCGACTTTGTGCAGTGGCATGGCAACTATCCCATGCTGCAGAAGACAGTCCAACTCCAGTCCATGGCCGCCCAGCTTAGGAGAGAGCATGGCAAGGCGAAGTGAGCACTGGTGGGGGCGCCCTCAGATCTGGATCGA
>Ga0126381_100005853_pt1 | contig 13579 bp, 9 predicted proteins | sample PanSoiMetPlot_28_FD_96465 | JGI IMG/M metagenome (GOLD analysis project Ga0126381, IMG submission 96465) | Tropical forest soil microbial communities from Panama - MetaG Plot_28 | ecosystem: Environmental > Terrestrial > Soil > Tropical forest > Bulk soil | place: Panama | collected 2016-02-17
CATCGGCATCAAGCTAATCGACATGATCATCACCGCCATCGGGCTCGCTTAATCGCGGCCCAAACCTGAAGCTTTTATGAAAACGTTTTGGAAAGAGCTATGGACCGCGGTTGCGGCGACCATCGTTTTGTTAGTTGCGGTCAGCGGAATCTATCCCGTGATTATCTGGGGAATAGCGCAGGTGGTTTTCCCCTATCAGGCGAACGGAAGCCTGATCACACAAAATGGCCAGGTAGTCGGCTCTGCGTTACTGGCGCAGGGCTTTAGCGGCGCGAAGTATTTTCATCCTCGACCATCCCAGGCCGGTACCGGTTACGACGCCGCGAACTCAAATGCGTCGAATCTCGGTCCGACCTCGAAGAAATTGATGGATTCAATCAAGGACGCTGCCGACGCGTATCGGAAAGAGAACAACCTGGCTGCTGAGGCAATCGTTCCTGCAGACGCGGTTACCTCTTCATTTAGTGGCTTGGATCCCCATATCAGCCCAAAGAATGCTCAGATACAGGCTACACGTGTGGCCCGTCAGCGTGGAATTAATGAAGATGTTGTTCGTAATGAAATAGAGAAGGCAACCGATAAGCCATTCCTTGGATTTATCGGTGACCCCGCCGTGAATGTGCTGAAGCTGAATCTGGCTTTGGATGGCGTCCAGGGCACGGCTGACAAACGCACAGCTGAACAGAAGTAAAATGGCCTTTGGAGCCCTTGGAGGGGCGCTGCTTGCAGCGCCCGGTGACCGATCATCCATGTCGCGTCGACATATTGGGCGTTGCTAGCAACGCCCCTCCACAAACGGCCGAAGGCGAATTGGTATTAAATTGAAACCCGCGGAAACAATCTTTGTCGTTCCAACCTATCGTCTACGCGACGTCGCCGAAACTGTAGAAGCGTTCGACGAACATTTCTGGAGCAACGGCCACTCGGTCAAAATGATAGTGTTCGATGATTCCAGTTTGGCGAATCACGAGAAATATTTTCACCGGCTCGAGCAGACTAAGACCGTCAACGACCTCGTTTATGTTGGCCCCCAAGAAAAGGAACAGTTTCTTTCGTTCCTGAATAAGAAGCTGAGGGATCGTAAGCTGGCAGCCCTGGTGCGGAACCTGTTTAGACCAAGCTACGGAGGGAATCGCAATTTCACGCTGATGTATACCCTCGGAGCGTTCATGGTTAGTTCGGACGACGACATGCGTCCCTACGCGCTGGTCGAGGAGAGTCCGGAATCGCTTGGGCACGACGAAATCGCTCGCGGTAGACTGCATAAGGCGGGCAAGAACGGTTATTTGCGGAAGTCCTATGATCTCCTTGCCGCGTTTAAAGATGTTCTCGGCAAGCGGGTGCGGGAAGTCCCGGGCAACTATGAATCCGGTGAGTTGGTTAGGGACACTGCCATGGACCTGGAGACCAATGTTTCGACCGAGTACACAACGCAGAACTCGTTACTGGTGCAAGAAGGACCGCTTTCTAAGAACGCAGTTATCAAGATCGCGCAAAGCTTTCGCACAGGAACGAATGATATCGATGCTTTGGACTACGTATACATGTACCTGCATGACGAGAAGCAAAGTCATTCAGAGATGCAGGAGCTCAATGACATTTACGTCCTGGATAACTTTCGCCCTGCGGTGACGAAAAAGAACTGGAGAATCGATTGCGGCGTTGCCGGTTACGATAACCGTCTTGGTTTGCCTCCCTTTTTCCCGACTCGTTTGCGATTCGAGGACTACATTTATCGGCTTTGGATCCAGCAGGATGGCGTCGCATCGGCGCACACCGATGCGGTACAGACGCATATCAAGAACAATTACATGCGTAATCCGCTGGCGATGGATGTTTTCAATGAAGAGATCTGTACGCTGTTGAAGAAGAAGATTAAGGCGAGCTTGCAGTCGATCGACGATCTCTCTATCCGGTTTGGCTACCAGGGCGAAGTCAGTCTCAAAGACAGTGAGGAAATCCTGAACAAGATCACCATGGTCCACGATCAGGTTCTCAAGGCAGCGTCCACGACTAAAAGCCAGGAGCGACAAAGAACGCTGCTGTTATTCGCGGAAAACCTGAAAAGGTCCTTTTACGGGTTCGAGCCGGACTTCTTCCAGCAAAACGTCTCACGCATCGTCGACGACGTGATCAGCCAGATTCAGGCGTCGCTCGAGCTCTGGCCGACGTTGATTGAAATCTGCTATTTTCACAAAGATAAGCGGGAGTTCCCTCAGCGGCGGATCGATAATAAGAAGGCCAAAGCCCGGATCGGGAACGGATCGAAGACTTAGTACGGTGGAAAGCGATTGGGGCACCCTTGCTCCCGTGGATCCGACTCATCCACACTACGCCGGCTTCCACGGCGCGTACGGGAGTGGCGGATGGTGGACATAGCGGGGGTTTGGTCCTGCCTTTGGACGCAAGTTACCTGTGCTCTATGCGCGGACCATTCATGCGCTGATACTATCTCTCTGACTGGGATAGATCACCCGTTAAGCATTTCTTTTTGTTTGCGCATCACGCCACTTCGCGCGGCGCTCCTGTGACAAGGTCAAATTGAAAAACTATTCATTTTTTGCACCTCGTCTGCATCCACAGATTGGTCTGATGCGCATGAGCTTAAGAAAAGGAAACGATGGAGTTTTCTGCGAGTCGGTTAGCGCTTTAAGGAGCGATCATGAATCAACGGATCCTTCGGGTTGGTGCACTCATCGTCGCTGCTTTGATCGCTTCGTTCAGAGGGTCATTCGTAGCCGCAGATGAGCCAAACAGCTCAACCATTGCCAGAGATTCGTGCGCGTTGGCGCTGCTGCCACACGAAGGAACTGGTGGGTTGGACCTGGAGATCATCCGAGTCCAAAAGGAGGTGCGAAGCGCGTCCGATCCGACGGCCTGGCTGGCGCAACTCGGATGGTTGTTTATAGTCAAGGCGCGCATCAGTTTTGACCCAGGTTTCTACAAATTTGCCGAGCAATGTGCGCTATGTCTTGACGCAAAAAAGCCGGGATGCACTGAAGCCCTGTTGCTGCGGGCTCATGTGTTGGACAGCCTTCATAAGTTCAAGGAGGCAGAGTCGGTGGCGCGGGAGTTGGTCAAAAAGCGCGGAGTTGATGTTGACTACGGAGTCCTCGGCGACGCGCTCATGGAGCAAGGAAAACTCGACGAAGCAGTCGCCGCCTATCAAGCGATGATGGATCAAAAGCCAAGCCCGCAGGCGTACAGCCGGGCGGCGCATATCCGCTGGCTCAAAGGGGATTTGCCGGGCGCGATCGAATTGATGTCGCGGACCGTAGGAGTGCGTAACCAACATGATCCCGAATCTACGGCGTGGTCGCTCGTTCATCTGGCGCGTTACGAATGGCAGGCAGGCGATACCAAGAAGGCTTTCGAACTGATTGATGAGGCTTTGCAACTGCAACCTGATTACCCGCCTGCACTCCTGGAACGGGGTCGACTACTGCTTGGTTTGGGAAAGACCATGGAGGCGATCGGACCATTGAAGCGAGCGACCATCTTGAATCCTCTACCCGAATATCAGTGGACGCTCGGCGAGGCGCTAGCGGCGGCGGGCCACGGCGAAGAGGCCCTGGCTGTGGAAGCGGAATTGAAGCGACGAGGTGCAACAGACGATCCCCGAATGTTTTCTCTGTACCTTGCGACACGGGGTGAAGACGTTTCTTCCGCCCTTCGGCTAGCGACTTCAGAACTTCAGACGCGCGCTGACGTCTTCACCCTCGATGCGCTGGCGTGGGCGTGGATGGCCAATGCGGACATCGAGCAGGCATGGGTCTTCGCGCAACGCGCCGTCGCTGAGGGAACGCAGGATGCACGCCTGCTTCTGCACGCAGGCGTGATCGCTTCCGCGGCTAGCGAGAGCGAGAAGGCAGCCGCCTATCTCGCAAAGGCAGCGCTGACGCAAGGGATGTTGCTGCCGTCCGAGAGAAAAATCTTGGCGACGGCGCAGTCCGCAAATTCGGCTTTCGCTTCCGGTAGTAAAGACTCAAGAACAACCCAATCATCAACAAAAGAAAACCAAAAATGAAGCCACCTAATCACAGGCTCGCAGTCGCAGCCGTGGCCGCCGCGCTTACCCTGGCTGGCAGCCGACTGTTAGCCTCTAGCCATCAGGATGCCCCTTTGGCCGTTTTTGATCCAGCGGCCAACACCACGGATGTGTACGCCTTCGTCGACCAGGAACACAACGGACCAAAGTCTCTGGTCGTAGCGCTGGGCGTCTATCCCTTCGAAGAGCCGGGGATCGGACCGAACAAGTACAACTTCGACGATAACGTTCTGTACCAGATTCACGTGGCGCTAGGCGACGACCTCAAAGCCGGACGCGCTACATTGAGCTATCAATTCCGTTTCACGTCCAGGACCAAGAACCCCGAAACGACATTGTATAATTATCTCGGTGTTATTCAGCACGTGGGCGATAAAAACCAGAACTTCGTCCAGACTTATCAGGTCACTAAGGTCGATCATCATAGCGGAAAAAGGACCGTCCTGGGTGCCGGAACTTGTCCTCCTAATAACCAAGGGATCGTTACTCCCTACTACAATCAAGGAGACAACGGCGAAAATCCCGCCAAACCCGGAGTGAAAACAGAGGCCGAACTGGATCGTTACACGGCGGAGGCCATCGCAAAACTCTCCGGCGGCTATATCTCGTTTGCGGGTCAGCGTGACGATGGGTTCTACGCTGATATTCGAGCGATCTTTGACGGATTTAATCTTCACAACCCGGGTAAAGATAATCAAGGCGGATTCAACATCCATTTGATGGCTCTGGAGATTCCAATCAGCGAGTTGGGTGGCGATAGACAGATCGTCGGTGTGTATGCCACAACCAGCCGCAAGCGCCTCCGCATTCTTCGCGAGGATCGCGACGAGCGCGAAAGCGGCGACGAGAGTGCCAGCGTTTGGGTCCAGGTGGCACGCCAAGGAAACCCACTGTTTAACGAAGGTCTTGTAGCCGTTGAGGACAAAGATCGGTACGGCCGCACCAGCCCGGAACTGGACAATGCAGTGTTTCGTCAGTACGCAGAAAATCCCGAGCTTGCGAAGTTCATCAACGCAAAATTGCTCGGTGGTATGCATCCGGAAATCACCACCGGACGCACTGACATCGCAGCGATATTTATCCCCGACCTGATCAAAGTTGATCTCTCCACGCCTGCCGCACGCCGTACGAATACGGGAGGCGATGATCCCGAGACCGGGTTTTCGCGGCTGAGCATTTTCGGGGGAGATGTGCTCAAGAGTCAAATCCAGGACCCGTTCGGCAACGGAGGATTCATCCCGGGCGGCTGGCCGAATGGGCGTAGGTTCGGAGACGACGTGGTAGACATCGCGGTTGATGCGTTGCTAAGCAACCTGAAGGTGGTTCCACCCGTAATTCATACCTATCCGCCGGGCGACGGCGTCGACTCCAACGATATGCGTTACAACCGAGTATTCCCTTACGAGTCGACTCCGCAAAACGGTCTCATCCACGGTCACCATGGACTGCCTCCGGAATAGGATTGGCACAATGTCAGGGCGAGGTGTTCCTTGCCCCGAATCTTAGTCAGCCTTTTGGCGCACTCCGAGAGCGCGAGCCGCCATTGACCCGGATGTGACCGCTCGCGGCGTCGGTGGCCGGAATGTTAGCGCAAACCGTCATCGCTTAGAAGATTAACCAAGCTCTTCGACTGGTATCGGGGGCACCGCCAGAAGTTGCTTATGCCGTTGGCGATTCGTGCTCAGACAGGCACGATCGCGCGAAAGCAGTCGATGCAACGCCAAGACACGATTCCGAAGTTTGCCGAAACTAACCTTCCGAATTGATCCGCTTATACTATGAAACCGATCGCGCAGTGCGTCCGATCGTTTGACTGCATTTGCCTGGCTGTTGCACTTGCGCACTTCTTGACACTAACCGCCCATGCGCATGACCCCGGACTTAGCACGGCAACAGTAACGGTTGGAGAACAACAAATAGAGGTCGTTATCGGATTGGCGCGACAGGACGCGGCGTTCATCCTTCCGCCAAACCCTCGCTCGCCTAGCCTTGGAACAGCAGAAGGCTTTGAAGCAATGCGGCGCGAGTTGGAATCCGTTACTGCGAGCGGGTTCAACATCTATCTTGGAGAACAACGCGTCGTACCTGCTCAAACGACTGCGCAACTAAAGGACAGCACAAATGTCGAAATCCTCCTTCGGTTCAGGAGAACGGGCGCGATGCAATTGCGTCTGCTTACAACGTTCTTTGAGAGGTTTCCTTTAGGTCATCGTGAGTTTCTGACCGTCCAAATCGCCAGCGGAGCAAGGCTTGGTGAAGCAATGCTTTCAGCCAAGAAAAACACGTTTCAAATCAGTTTGCCAGCACTCTCGGCTTCAACTGGTTCCAGGCCTATGGATTATTCGTTTTTGGTGTTCCTGAAATTTGGCGTCGAACACATCTTAACAGGTTACGATCATCTTCTTTTCCTGTTCGGTCTGATGGTTGTTTGCCGCGATCTACGCTCAATTTTGGCTGTAATAACCTGCTTCACCATCGCACATTCTATTACGCTCGCTCTTGCCGCTCTCGACATTGTTCGGCTGCCGGGAAGAGTCGTGGAACCGATTATCGCAGCCTCGATCGCGTACGTCGGTATCGAGAACCTACTTCGGGGCGATTCAGCGAAGCGGCGGAGTCTGGTTGCTTTTTCCTTTGGATTGGTGCACGGCCTCGGCTTCGCTGATGCGCTTCGAGAGCTTGGAATCAATTCGGCGCAATTCGGGATCGTTGCGCCGCTCGTGGGTTTCAATGTTGGTGTGGAGCTGGGTCAACTGGGTGTAGCAGCCATCGTACTGCCGATCCTGTGGAATCTAAGAAGAAAGCCGTTGTTTACGCGCCTGGGGGTCCCGATTTGTTCCCTCGCTATCGCCTTCGCCGGCAGTTACTGGATGTTGGAACGAATCATGCAGAAATAACGCATGCGCATCGGGCTGCCAAGCCATCATGGGAATTGTCTTTGAAGTGGCTTGCAACTCCCAGGGAACGCTCCGCCATCCATCATTTGATCGAGAAGAACGCATCGACTTCCTTTTTGCTGTCGATGATTTCCATCACCGGCAGCCGAGTGTCTGGAGTTGTCAGCAGAACGGTCTAGAACCCACTTTGCTGCCGTTCAAATCTTCGCCGTTTTAGGATCAACAGTTGGGACAGATTTTCATTCTGGTGGCCAATCTGCGGATTGGACAATCTAAGCAGACAAAATCGATACGGGAGCGGGACGATTGTCAACATTCCCGGCAACTTGGCCTGGTTGCATCGCCCGCTGAACCGCTTAATCTGCTCGATTAATTACTGTTTGCTTCCGTCGGTTGCGCAACCGCCCTTGCCCTTGCAGAATTTTTGCCTTTGCAGCCATTGTCACTCGTCTTGCAGCCCCCTTGTCCCTTACAGGAATTCTGGCCCTTGCATCCTACTAGGTACGTCACTTCCGATCGATTAGATGCCCACAAAGACGAAATTTACGCTAAAAAGAATTTGGATGGCGGTAGGGTCGCGATTAATCCACGTATGATTTCAGGTTTAGGCTGTGGTGATCGATCGATTGTGGAAGTGATTCGGAGAGTCCGAATTTGGGCGGGTCGAACGCATCCAATCCCTCGGAAGCAACGCATCTGCTTTAGATGGCGGGCTCACGACCATCGACTTGAAAACCCAAATTATAGATAACAACATCGTGATTTGCTGTAATGAGTATCCCTTTTCCTTCTGCCTCTGGTAAAGTCTTACAACAAGCGCATGGAGTCCAGGCACGCAGAGAGTTGAGTTCAGACCGGTCAGACCCGTAGAAACGGCAGCAAAATTTGCTGTAAGTATCGAGAACGCGGGAGGCTCTCCAGTGCCGCGAGGAGAGATCGTTCTGATCGGACAATAAAAGAGTGCTTGTGGACCATTTCTGGATGGCGCTGGGGCCTCCTCAATCTAACCGGATTGCGTAGCTCGATCTTAACCTCAGCACTATGCTAATGACATGAGCGCGAAAAATCAGCCCCCAGGTCAGTGTCGGCTTGGTGTGGGCGTATCGGGGTTTGAAGAGCGGCCCTTTGTCGCCACCAATCTCTTTCCATTGCATCTCGGCGTCTTTGCGTGAGGATTAATAGATCGCGACCCTGCGGCGACGATCAACTGATTCCCACCCCCCACGATTTGAAAGGAGCAAGAGGATGACTGAAACAAAGAAAGAAGCGAGACGGACGGTCATGGTTTCTGAATTGACCGACGGTATTTTGGATCCGGCTAAACCAATGCTAGGCCCGGTAGTGTCCGGTGGCACGATTGTAGGGAATACCGCGCCGGGATGTTGGGGGCCGATGATCACCCCCAGAATTCGAGGTGGTCACGAAGTAACCCGACCTGTCTTTGTGGATGGAGCAATGCCGGGTGATGCGGTGGTGCTCCGAATCCGGGATATTAATGTCACTTCGTTTGCGACCGCCTCAGGACACGACCGCTGGGTAGAAGGCCATTACCTAGGAGATCCATACGCTGCGCCTCGGTGTCCAAATTGTGGGATACTCTATCCGGATACCTACGTAGAAGGCATCGGCCAGCAGGCGGTACGGTGTGTGCAGTGCAACAATCCAGTTACACCGTTCCAGATCGTTAACGGTTACACGGTGGTGTTTGATGAAACCCGGCAAGTCGGAGTGACGGTCTCTCAAGAAGCTGCCGAACGAATCGCGCGTTCCGCTAACCAGTTCGCAGCCTTACCGGAGAGCTCGGCTCAACATTCAATACTAACCTACGCACCTCATGATCTGGTTGGGCTCGCGGCGAGATTGCGCCCATTCCTTGGTCAGCTCGGAACCACACCGGCTATCCGGATGCCGGATTCACATAATGCGGGCGATTTCGGCTCCGCGTTAATAGGCGCTCCGCACGAATACGCCATTACCGTTGAACAACTCGAGCTCAGGACCGACGGGCATATGGATGTTGATGCGGTGCGACCCGGAGCGATTCTGTTGGCTCCAGTGAAAGTCCCGGGAGCAGGCATTTACTTTGGCGATATGCATGCGCTTCAAGGAGACGGCGAGATCGCCGGCCATACCATGGATGTTTCCGGAACCGTGACTTTGGAGGTTGAGTTATTGCGGGGACGGACCCTGGAAGGGCCTGTCCTGTTCCCCTTGGTTGAAGATCTGCCACCGTTAGCCCGGCCATTTGACCAGCCCGAAAAAGAGCGAGCGCAACGGTTAGCTAAGAAATGGGGAATCGACAAGATTGAAGAATCAGCCCCGATCTCGGTTATCGGTTCTGGACCGGATCTTAATCGAGCAACTCAAGTTGGACTTCGCCGCGCAGCAGAGTTGTTGTCGCTCACCGTGCCCGAGGTAATGAATCGCGCAACCATAACCGGAGGAATCGAAATTGGCCGGCACCCAGGTGTGGTGCAGGTGACATTTCTGGCCCCTTTGACGTCGCTGGAAAAAGCAGCGCTTCTTCCGTTCGTTCAGGAACAGTACGGCTTAGGGTAGCGCGATAAAGTGAGAGATGGGAAATGCATGAGGTGTTATGCTAACGGCAGTCGCTTATGTCAGCCAAAGACAGAATCTCGGTTGTTCAGGGTGACATCACGAAGCTTGAGGTTGATGCGATTGTAAACGCTGCGAACGAATCGTTGCTGGGAGGCGGCGGTGTGGATGGTGCGATCCATAGGGCCGCAGGTTCTGAGTTGCTTGCCGAGTGCCGAACATTGGGTGGTTGTAAAACCGGCCACGCGAAGATAACGCGAGGATATCGGCTTCCGGCCAAGCATGTCATTCATACGGTTGGCCCAATCTGGCGTGGTGGCTCCCACGGAGAAGCCGACCTGCTCAGAAGCTGTTACCGATCTAGCCTTGACCTTGCTGGAAAACACAAGATTAAGACGATCGCTTTCCCTGCGATCAGTTGCGGTGTATACGGATACCCGATCGATGCCGCGGTAAAGATTGCCGTGAAGGAAACCATGGATTTTCTCTCGGCCGACGAATCGATCGCGAAAGTGATTTTCGCCTGCTTCGGTTCGGATCTGCACGAAGCGTATCGGAAGGAGCTTGGATTGTAGGCTGCATCGGTACGCATTGTGGAGGGGCGTTGCTTGCAACGCCCGCGGCCGAGGGATCCAATCGCCACCAACCGGCTTTGATTGCATAGCGCTTTAGATTAGTTTTAGTCACTAACTTATGCCGGCGGCGGAGACTCCTAACCTCAAGTCGACTTCAGACGAATTCTTATCGATCATTCGCCAGCGGCAACTGGGCAAACTCAAGATCTACCTCGGTCCATGTGCGGGAGTCGGGAAGACCTACCAGATGTTGAACGAAGGTAACCGTCTTCGGAAACAAGGGGTTGATGTTGTGATTGGATATGTCGAACCGCATGATCGGCCGGAGACAGCGGCTCAAATTGGCGACCTGGAGATCGTACCTCCACTGGTTACCAAATATCACGGTATCACGCTCAAAGAGATGGACGTCGACGCGGTTCTCGCTCGGAAACCGACAGTAGCCCTGGTCGATGAGCTCGCGCATACCAATGCGCCGCAAAGCCGGAACCGAAAACGGTACGAAGATGTCCAGGATCTGCTGAACGCCGGCATCAATGTGATCACGACGGTGAATATCCAACACTTCGAGTCTCTCTATAACATAGTGGAAGAGGTCACAGGTGTGCGGGTAAAGGAGCGGGTACCGGACGAGATAGTTACTCAGGCAGACCAGATCGTGAACATCGATCTGCCCGCGGAAGATCTGCAAGAGCGTCTCGAGGCCGGAAAGATTTATCCGAAGGAACGCATCGAGGCTGCCTTGGCAAATTTCTTTACAAGCAAAAACCTGACTCGTCTCCGCGAAATGACTTTTAGCGAGACGGCAAACATACTAGACCGGAAGGACCGCGATGCGGCGGAACAGCAAGGAGGCAATGTCGGCGGGTTGGGGCAGGTGATGGTTGCAATCAGCAGTAAGGGACCTGATCCGGGGCGAATGTTGCGCAAGACCGCGCGATTGGCCGCTCAGCTTAATGCGCAATGGTACGCGGTATACGTTCGGACGCCGAGCGAATCCGCAGTCAAGATCGATGCTGCGGTTCAGCGGCAGGTTTCGGACACGCTGGAGACTGCGCAAAAGATGGGCGGCCTGGTCATTTCGTTGAAACATGAAAACGTCGCCGAAGCGCTCGTCTCTTTTGCGAAGGAGTATGGAATTACTCACGTAGTCCTGGGAAGGCCAGGGAAACAACGTTTGTGGCGATCGTTTATTCGGCCTTTACACGATCGTCTGATGCAAGAGCTGCCGGGTATAGACCTGGTAATTGTTTGAGCCCCCCTTATGAATAAGAAGAATTTAGTTCCGCTGGGCGCCGCGGTGCTAGGCGTTATCGCGCTGGGAGTAATCGCGCTGGGTCGCGGCGAAACAATCAACGCGGCGTGGCTTGTCATCGCGGCGGTCTGCACCTACATCGTCGCGTACCGCTATTACAGTCTCTTCATCGCGGCGAAGGTGCTGGGCGTTGACCCATCGCGCACTACACCCGCGACCCGTCACAACGATGGCCTCGATTACGTGCCGACCAACAGGTACGTGCTGTTCGGGCATCATTTTGCCGCCATCGCCGGCGCCGGTCCATTGGTTGGTCCAGTCCTGGCTGCACAAATGGGTTATTTGCCGGGGACAATCTGGATCCTTGCAGGGGTCGTTTTCGCCGGAGCCGTCCAGGATTTTGTCGTGTTGTTCTTGTCGGTGCGCCGTGATGGACGCTCTCTCGGGGACATGGTGCGATCGGAGATGGGCATGACCGCCGGGACAGTGGCATCCATAGGGGTCCTGTTGATAATGATGATCCTTCTGGCGGTGCTTGGACTCGTCGTCGTGAAGGCTCTAATCGCAAGCCCGTGGGGTGCGTTCACGGTTATCGCAACCATACCGATCGCGCTTCTGATGGGTGTCTACAGCCGATTTATTCGACCCGGACGCATTCTTGAGATGTCACTGATCGGTTTTGTGCTCTTGATGGCGGCGCTCATTTTCGGACAAACCGTTGCTCGTACGCCGAGCTTGGCCGCTATGTTTACATACAACGGCGAGACGCTGGCAATGATGCTCATCGGTTACGGCTTTGTTGCATCCGTTCTCCCTGTCTGGCTGCTGCTGGCACCGCGCGACTATCTGTCGACCTTTCTGAAGATTGGGACAATCTTCGCTCTCGCCACCGGCATCCTATTGGTTCGGCCGGATATGAAGATGCCGGCTATCACACGGTTCATTGATGGCACTGGGCCGGTTTTCACCGGAACGCTGTTTCCGTTTCTTTTCATCACGATTGCTTGTGGCGCGGTCTCAGGTTTTCACGCCCTGATCTCATCCGGAACGACTCCCAAGATGTTGGAAAGTGAGACACAGGCGCGGTTCATCGGTTACGGCGCCATGCTCATGGAATCGTTCGTCGCAATCATGGCGATGATCGCTGCATGTGTGATCGATCCGGGCGTTTATTTCGCGATGAATAGTCCAGCGAGCCTGATTGGCACCACTGCGGCGCAAGCCTCCCAGGTGATCTCTGGCTGGGGATTTACGCTAACGCCCGAAATAGTTGCTCAAGTTGCAAATGATGTCGGCGAGAAGACGATACTATCCCGTGCGGGAGGCGCCCCGACACTTGCAGTCGGAATGGCGCATATCCTTTCCGGAGCATTCGGCGGAAAGGTCTTGATGGGCCTCTGGTACCATTTCGCGATTCTTTTCGAGGCCCTATTTATTCTCACGACCGTCGATGCCGGGACACGCGTAGCCCGATTTATGATTCAGGATCTGATCGGCAACGTCATCCCGAGCTTTCGCGAGACGAGATCATGGGCGAACAATGTCATCGGTTCAGCTCTAGCCGTCGTTGGCTGGGGTTATTTTCTGTATCAGGGCGTCGTGGATCCGCTTGGTGGCATTAACACTCTCTGGCCGCTATTCGGCATCTCAAACCAGATGCTCGCCGGCATTGCGCTTACGCTTTGCACCGTGATCCTTTTCAAAATGAAACGGCAGCGGTTCGCCTGGGTAACGATTCTGCCGACCGCCTGGCTGCTGATCTGCACGGTTACCGCCGGACTACAGAAGTTATTTCATCCCAACCCAAGTATCGGGTTCATTGCCCATGCCCAGGTTTTCGGCAGCGCACTGGCCAGTGGCAAGATTCTAGCCCCTGCGAAGTCGGCGGCAGAGATGCAGAAAATTTTCTTCAATGATTGTGTCGACGCAACGCTCGCAGCACTCTTCGTGGCCATCGTCCTTGCCATGCTGGTTTACGGGTTGATCAGCATTCGCAAGGCGCTCTCGAACCCGGTTGTTACCGCCGTAGAGGTCGGGGCCGAAGGATTAACTCCCGGAGGTGCACATGCGTGAGATTCGGCTGGTTCGAGATTGGTTGGTTCGTGCTGCGCGGCTGATGGTCGGTATTCCGGATTACGAAACCTATGTCGCCCATCGGAGAGAACATCATCCCGATGAACCGATCATGTCGTACAAAGAATTCTTTCGCGAACGCCAAAATGCGCGGTACGCGTGCGGTAACGGAAAA
>Ga0126381_100005855_pt1 | contig 13576 bp, 14 predicted proteins | sample PanSoiMetPlot_28_FD_96465 | JGI IMG/M metagenome (GOLD analysis project Ga0126381, IMG submission 96465) | Tropical forest soil microbial communities from Panama - MetaG Plot_28 | ecosystem: Environmental > Terrestrial > Soil > Tropical forest > Bulk soil | place: Panama | collected 2016-02-17
GCACCACCTTCAGAACCGCTCCTCTGCCGTGGCGGTGTACCTGGAAGCCGGCTCACGCCACCCCGACGACCTCACAACCTGCTCCGACGTCGACATGATGAGTTCGAACAAGGACGGAAGGTTCGTGCACAAGGATGGAATGCCGTATGGCTAGCGGGCCAGAGTCCGCCGCGGCCAGTGGTGGTTCTACGGTGGGGCCGCACTATATCGGACCCTCGAGTGGCAACCGCTGTGTCCGCTGAAGGTGGTTGCCTCTGCGGTGCTGTGCGCCGTGCTTCGATCTGCCGCTCTTAAAGATCAGTTTGTCGCCTTTGGCTTCGGTAGCCATTTGTGTACCCAAGAGGTCGAGCTAGGTAGTCACCATCACGCCCGGGCGGCGCTAAATGATACCGTTGCTCCGGTTACGCGTATGCGGTCGAAAGGTCGCTGCGTAGAAGGCGCACGGCATCCCGACTCCACAGAAAGCGGCCTGACAGTCGGTGTGGTACCGGGTTGGGCCATACGGAAATCCCCGTTCTCAAACGACAACAGCAAGCCCCGGGAATCAAGCTGGTTGCTCGCATACCGAAAACAACTGATTTCCGCACGGGCTTCTCACAGTGCGGGAACTTAAGGGAGCAACCATGAGCAAGCCAAGACGTATAGCGATCTACGCCCGAGTATCGACCGACTCGCAAACGACGGATAACCAAGTGCGCGAACTCCGGCAAGTTGCCGAGCGGCACGGCTGGACGGTCGTGGCGGAGTACGTAGACCAAGGAATCAGCGGAGCGAAGGGCAGGGACCAACGACCGCAGTTTGATGCCCTCCTGCGCGCAGTCACCCGCCGTGAGTTCGACCTAGTCGCGGCGTGGTCCGTAGACCGCCTCGGGCGCAGCCTGCAAGACCTGGTTGCGTTCCTGACTGACCTACAAGCGAAGAAGGTTGACTTGTATCTTCAGCAGCAGGCACTGGACACAACGACGCCAGCAGGGCGGATGCTGTTCCAGATGCTCGGAGTGTTCGCTGAGTTTGTCTGAAATCTTGGACAGAACGGCAAATGCTGATCCGGAGCCTGATCATCGCTTCGAACGCATCTGTGGCCGGGCAAGGCGAATCGCTATCGTTCATGATTTCTACGCGCTCTTGTTCGAGGGCTAACGACGAAGGTAACCGCCGTGCCGGCAGAACGCCCGCCAAGTAGAAGCCACAAATCGGCGCGTCCGGTTGACCGCGAGCTTAGGACTACGACGAACGCTTTCGTCTCGACTCGGTGCGCCGCGGAATCAGCATCGGTGCTTGCGCTGAGCGAGATTACTTCACTCCGATCGAATGAAGGCAGCGACAGCCGCATTGCGGCGCAACTCCGCCAGCGCTTCAGCATCGGGTAACTCCGGCCGATCGCGGTCGTGATTCACGAGGCAAAGGAAACCGAGCGGAGCATCGTCGTCTGCGCGCAACTGATGCCATGTGTGCGCCGGCACGTGCACTAGATCGAACGGAGCCACTTTCGCGATGGCATTACCGACGAGTACCCGCCCTCGTCCGCGCTGAATCACGACCGCGTGCACATGCTCGTGCCGCTCGAGCGTCGTATAACCGCCCGGTGCGATTTCGAAATAGCGCAACTGGCAGCGAAGCGCGGGATCGTCGAACAGGACTTGGCGCGTGACATTGCGGCAAGGAACGCCCTCGTCCTGTTTGTAGGCGCGTATCGCGACACCTTCCCAGTGAAAGTCGGAATCATGCTTGCGAAAGGGAGGCTCGCTCATACCCGCGCCTCGTCGCTCGCAAGCAAGGCCTCGCGTACGGCCGTAACGAAACGCGCCGCGCGTTCGCTTACGCATGCAGGATCGGCGAGCAGCGCTCCTCCGACTAGCAGCATGACGTCGCTGCCGTAAAACGCGATCACCTCACGCAACGCATCGAGCTGGAGCCCGCCCGCCGGCACAGGCAATGCCGACAAAAGCCTACCGAGCGGCGCGCGGACACGCGCGGCGAGCTCGCGACACTGGGAAGCAGGCGGCGCGAAACGGCCGCTCGCGTGCGGAAAGATGACCGCGTCCGCACCGAGCGCCCGATACAGCGTGCCGATCAGCAATGGATGAGCAATGCGCGTGGCACCACCGAACGAAGGATGAGCGATGACGGGCACTTCGACAGCATCATGAACGAGCTCCGCGAACGCCGGCAGCCCCAGAAGCGACGGCGCAAGCAGCAACGCGCGTGCGCCCGCGTCGCGCGCGATACGAACTTGCTCTGCCGCCCGCCGCGGTGTCCCAACCGCGCTCGGCGCATAGATCGCGCGGTGTCCAGTGTCGGCAAATGCCCGGTCGACCGCATGCTGGCACGCTTGCACGCGTGGCATGAAAGGCGAGTAAGCTTGGTCGGCGAGGCCGTGGTCGTCCTTGATGACATCGATACCCGCCCGCGCGAGCGTTTCGCACAGCTGCGCGAGACCTTCGACGGACATTCCTTGTGGCTTCAGCGCAGCGCACGTCAACGGACGGTCATGAACGCCGACTACGTCCCGGAACCCTTGAGCGCCAAAGCGCGGACCTGGTAGCGTGGCAAGGAAATCCTCGGGAAACCGCACATCCACGAGTTCCACGTGCGCATGCAGCGAGGAATTGCCGAACAGCATGTTGATGGCCTGAGCAATGTCATGGCCCATCGTCGCCGTTGCGAGCTCGATGTCGACGTCGAATAGCTCCTCGCCACATTGCCGAATCTCGGCGACACGACCAGCGATATTGACCTTGATTTCGGCGTCGTGCACTGCAGATGCCGGAAGCTCGACGCTCTGCTCTAGGGCAATACCTTCCGCCACCGCGGCGACGTCGGCAGGACGGACTGAAACACGATAGACGACGGCTATACGACTCATGCTCGAGTGAGAGCTTAACGCATTTCGAAGGGTGCCTGCACCCACGCCTACATGTCGGAATGCTGAGTCCTGCGTTTGTTGCTGGTGTTCCATTATCCGATGGTATTGGTCTACACCATCGTCTTATGCATCGCTCGAACAGGCCACTCATGTGCAGGGTATTCGACACGCGTTCAACAGGCACGTGTTTTCCGCAATAAATAGCAGCGTGGATTTGGCAGTTCGCTTCTTGGCGACGGCACGCAGGTCGCAAGCGAGTACTCGTGATGCAGACCCCACAGCACGGATTTCACCTGCGCAAAGGCGGCCGACACTTCGAGACGATCGAAGACCACGCCGCGCAACGTGACAGCAGCGAATGCGCAGCAACGTAAAGCGCGCACCGAACATCAGGGTCTCCCGCCTTGGAAATTCCCCTCGGATTGTCGATTTCGCCAGACTGGTAACGTCGCGGCGTCAATCCGAAAGGCGCCGCCATCGCCTAACTTCCTCGTTACCGGACATTCACCGACGAGTGGAGTTGGAGGTCGAGTTAGACCTCGCGCGTCAGGCGAATATCGACTTCGCGCTCGACATATCGCCATTCCTCGCTTGCACGAAGTCGATCGACCAGTCGCTCGAAATAGTCCGCGTGTTCGGGTGCATATTCAAACCAAGTGAGGAAATCGAACGGCTCAGCCAATTCACGACTATGGTAAAGACAACGGGCGATTGCGGGCAGGTATTCGAGACCAATCGCAATGTGATGAGACTGTTCTTCGAGAATTGCGCGCCGCTCATCTTGCGCGAGGGCCCACCAAGCTTCGGTTTTTCGGATGGGTATTAGCGCCGCTTTGCGCGCAGCCGCTCGGCCGAGCCCTTCCTGTCGTGCCTCAAGCGCGGCGACTTCGGCGCGGTTCGTGTAGCGGGTGTTGCTGGTCGTACCGCGGAGCGCCCAAACTGCAGCCTCCGCTCTCACCGCACCTGCTCCTTCATAGACTGTCAGGCGAGCAGCCAACGGCAAGCCGACACCGGCCACGGCGGCCAGCCGATCAACACGCCAGGGGCCGTGCCGCCAGCCGCAAACGTCACAAGAACGGGTGCTGCCATCGTACAAGTCCGGAACGCCTGCTACGCCTTGCCGGGGGGCTGGGTCTTGCCACCCATGTTTACGCAGGTGCCGGTGGCTACGTACTTCCACTCGTTCGGGTCCTTGTCGGCCCTGGCGCCCTGGCCAGCGCAGGCATGCTTGGCAGTGCCGCAGTCATTCTTCCCGCCGAGGGCAACGCCGTAACACTTTTCCGTGTCCTTGGGTTGCGGCACGGGTTGCGCCGAAACTGTTGCTGCGGCAAAGCCGAGCATAAGAACGCTGGCAATCGCCGCCTGGATCTTCGCTTGTGGGCTCATCGAAATTCTCCTTTGCAAAAATTAGGGTCAGAGACGAATCATGCGACTCGCCTGGCAAGTAGTCGGAGCCGGCGAGCCGTCCTTACGCGACGAGGTAGTGGCTTCAACGCGAGACCCCCGACTTGCCGTTTCCGAGGCGGCCACGCATGAATTAGCTAGGCAAGCATCGCCACATGTAATGTTGAGGCGATTGGAACGACGAAAGTTACTGCAATGACGAATCGACAAATGGATCGAACAATCCGCCGAAACGGCACGATAGGCCGCGAGCGATGGCGGTTGGCGATGTATCTCCTGCTGTTCGCATTCGTCTGGGGTGCCGGCGCCGCACACGGGCGCGCGCTCGAGATTCATGCCGTCGTCCTCACGGTGTCCGATCTCGACCGCTCCGTAGCGTTCTACGAGCACGCTTTGGGGTTTCGCAAAGTTGACGAGGGCCTGATCGCGGACGGGTCATTCGACCAGATCACCGGCGTGTCTGGACTTCGCATGCGCCGCGCAACCATGGGGCTCGGTGACGAGACGATTGAACTGGAGCAGTATCTCGCCCCATCGGGGTCGCCCCTGCCGGTGGACAGCCGGTCCAATGACCTATGGTTCCAGCACTTCGCGATCGTCGTGCGCGACATGGACGCGGCGTATTCGCATCTTGCCGAATTCCCATACCAGGCGATCTCCACCGCTCCGCAGACGATTCCTGCGTCGAACGTCGCGGCGGCCGGCATCCGCGCCTACAAGTTCAAGGATCCCGACGGCCATCCGCTCGAGCTCCTGTACTTCCCGCCCGGAAAGGGCAACCCGAAATGGCAGGAGAGAAGCGACCGGCTATTCCTCGGAATCGACCACTCGGCTATCACCGTGGCAGATAGCGAGCGCAGTATCCGGTTCTGGCGTGATTTGATCGGTCTTAGCGTCACGGGTGGCAGCCTCAATAGCGGGCCAACGCAGGAACATCTTGATGGAGCCATTGGCGCAGTGGTTCGTGTCACGGGACTGCGTCCGGAGCAGGCCCGCGGCCCCGGCCTGGAATTCCTGCAGTACGTGATGCCTGTGGGAGGACGCTCGTCTCCGCGGTATCGTCCAAACGACATTGCGCACGTACACCTCGTCGTCGAAGTCGATGACCTGGAAGTCCTGATCGAGCGGTTGACCTGCAGTAACGTGAATTTCATCTCGACGCGAGTGGTCCACATCAACGGTGCGTCATTCGCCCTGGCCGCGATGGTCAACGACCCGGACGGTCACGCGGTGCTGCTGACGCAGCGCTGAGTCAGAACGCGCAGGCGTTCCACCCACGGGACCGAGCGGTCCGGCGGTGGCGCAGGACGTCATCAAGTGCGGAGGGGGCGTCGCTCACGACCTACTCCGCCAGAGCGAGGCGGGCATGTTGTGCGGCAAGGTTGATGAGACCGGGGGTTAACCAGGGGCGCACGCTGTAGAGATCCGGCGTGGTTGTCGAAACCTGCTCCGTGAGGCGTCGCAACGTATCAGCGACGCGACGGGGTGTTCCCAGGTCGGTCCAGCCACAGGCCGGAGCCGTAATGACGCGCAGCGAGCAGGGAAACTGCTGTACCACCCCGCCTGAGAAATCTATGGTCGGAAGGCGATCGTATAGCTCGGCGAGCGCCGTAGAGTCTGGCTCCTGCACCTCGCGCGCCAGCGCGGTGGCCATCTCGTCGACCGCAGTTCCCATCTGAAGCCGCAGAAGAGCGAGCAGACCGGACCCAGTGGCGCCGAAGATAAAGCTGTTCCAAAGCGCATTCTTCTCGAACAGCTTATCGGCAAGTGGCGGCGGCGGCTTTTCGACAAATCGGGCGACGGCGCGCGAGCCATCCGCAAGAGTTCGTCCGGGCACGATGTATCCGAGCTCCGAATCGGGTTCGTCAGGCGCGATTCCTATGAAGGTAATTCCATCGGAATTGTTGGCGAGACTTGTGGTCAGCTCCCGCAGAGAGCGCTCGAGCGCGCTCTCATCGAGCACGAAGTGATCGGCAGGCAAAAAAACAGTTCGAGCAAAGGGATCGCGCTCCAAGATCGATAGCACACTAAGCAGCACGCCGTTGGCGGTTCCCCGGTTTCGGGGTTGTACGATGATATTTTCTGACGGCAACGAGTGCAGTGCCTTGCGCCAGTAACGCGCATGGTGTTCAGCGACGATCGCGCACGTGCGGTCGAGAGTCACGACCCGGCGCGCTCGTTGAATAGCATCCTGAACCAGTGAACGTCCCCCGTTTAGCGAGCAGAACTGCTTCGGTACTGCATTGCCCGCCGCATCGCGTGTCAGCGATGCGAGCCGGGTGCCCTCGCCAGCAGCGAGAACGACTGCCCACGTTAGTGTGGCGCCATTCATCGCGGGGTCTCCCGCTCCAAAGCTTCAGGCAAACGGCCAGCAAGCGCCGCCCGGAAGCGCACCGACACGTCGATTTCGAGGAGGTCGCCGATGCGTTCGATGGTCACATCCGCCGGCGGATACTTGCACAGGACCTTGGGATCGAGTGCGTAGTGGCCTTGGCGAGGGAACACAGTCGTGACCCTGTCACGCCACGCGTTCTTGACGGAGGCCAGGATTCGCAGTTTGTCGTCCACGAGGACGTAGTGCTTCGCTGGAAAGCGCTGCTCGACGTCGTCCAGCTCGAGCTCCTTGTGGATGTAAATGAGCGCGTTTCCGTCCACCGCTTCCAGTAGCCCGGCCCGATCGACCTTGCGCGGCTGAAACACTACGTCTCCATCGGACAGGATCACCGCCGGCCCCCATTGCTTAACGTGCTCCACGACGTCGAGCGCGTTCGGAAACAGCCGGTTAGCGAACGGGTAATCGAGCAGATACCGGGACACGGTGAGCAGGTTTGGATCGCGCGGATTCTCGACGCGATAGCGCTGCAGGGCGCCCAGATAATCGGCATAACCGAGCTCCTCTCGGAGCTGCTCGAACAAGCTCCAGTAGCGTGCCTGGCGCTCGGTCCCCACTTTGCTTTTCAGGTGACGCTTTAGATCGGCGCTGACGCGATCGTTGTCGAGCAGGGTGTTGTCAACGTCGAACAAGAATACGACTTCATGTCTCATGACCCGTCCTTTGCAGTTGTTGTGACAGCTGCATTCAGCAAACGAGCCGCCGCGGGGTCGACGAGCCACTCAAGCTGGCCATCTCGAGGGCGTATCCGTTACTAAGCGGACATCCGTATTGGCGCCGCCTTGCCAGCATAGATATTCATGATCGTCGCGAGCAGCTCCAGCGCCTGCACTCGCTTGCGCTGGAACACATTGCGTCCGATGATCGAGCCAAATCCGCCGCCCGCGTGGATGCCACGGATCTCGTCCAGGACTTCTTCATCGCCGCCGGCGGCGCCTCCGGAGAAGATCACCACGCGCCGGCCGTCGAAGCAGCATTGCACCACATGCCGGATGCGGTCGGCGAGACTCGACACCGCAATCTGTTCCTTCTCATAGACTTTGCGCGCAGCCTCCTGCTCGACATGCGCGGTCGGCACCTTGACTTTGATGATGTGCGCACCAAGTTGCGCGGCGATGTGCGCCGCGTAGCCGCAAACATCGATCGCCGTTTCACCCGGCTTGCTGATCGCCGATCCGCGTGGATAGGACCAGATGATTACCAGCAGGCCATTGCGCTTGGCCTCCTCGGCGTAGGCGCGGATCTGCTGGTACATTTCCAGCCGCTGCGTGGACCCCGGGTAGATGGTAAATCCGATGCCGATACAGCCCAGCCGCAGCGCATCGCCGATGCTCCCGGTCAGCGCCTGTGTCGGGTCTCGCTCATCGCTCAGTACATCGTGATCGTTGACTTTCAGAATCAGCGGAATCCGGCCGGCAAAATCGCGCGCGCCGGCTTCTAGAAACCCGAGCGGCGCGGCGTATGCGCTGCAGCCCGATTCGATCGCCAGCTCGAAGTGGTAGCGCGGATCGTAGGCCGGAGGATTGCTCGCAAAGCTGCGTGCCGGCCCGTGCTCGAAGCCCTGGTCGACCGGCAGGATGACCATGCGGCCGGTGCCCGCGAGCTTGCCGTGGTTCAGCACGCGCGCCAGGTTGGTGAGCGTGCCCGGGTTGTCGCTCCCGTACCAGCTCAGAATGTCTCGCACTCGTTGCGACATGATGGCACTCCTTAATTGAGCAGTGCAGCCTGCAGCGCCGTGTAGCGTGCGGTGCCAAGCAATGCGGTTTTCGGATTGAGGATGACACGAACGGGAATCGATTCGCAGATGGGCTTGAGCCTGCCCTTGGCGGTAAACGCGTCCATGAATGCCGGGCCCTTGAGCTTGGCGATGATCTTCGGCGCGATGCCGCCGCCGATATAGACGCCCGCTCTGGCCATGATCTTGAGCGCGAGGTTGCCTGCCGCCGCGCCGTAGATTGCGACGAATACATCGAGCGCCCGCACGCACAGCTCGCAGCTTCCTTGCAGGCCGGCCTCGGAAATCACTGCCGAAGGATCGCGGCTGCGCATGTCTTCGACCACCGCTGCGCATTCTTTGGCATTGCCGGTGTCGCGCAAGAACTTATAGATATTGTGCAGACCGGGCCCGGACAGCACGCGCTCGTAGCTCACATGCTCATGGGTCTGCAGCAAGTAGCGCAGCAGCTCGATTTCCAACGCATTGCGCGGAGCGAAGTCGGCGTGTCCGCCCTCTGCGGCGAACGGATAATGCCGCTTGCCATCCCAGTACAGTCCAGCTTCGCCCAGGCCGGTGCCGGCCGCAATTACGGCGGCATTGCCGGCGGTGCCCGGCACCCCGACGTTCAGCGGTATCAGATCGCTGGCTGCGAGCGCGGCAACGCCATAGGCGTTGGCTTCCAAGTCGTTGAGCAGCTCGGTTGCTGCAAGGCCGAGCTCATCCGCCAGGTCTTGCGCGTCAATGAACCAAGGCAGGTTGGGCGTCCTGACGCGGCCGTCGACCACCGGGCCCGCAATCCCGAAGCTCGCGTGTTCGATATCGGGCCGATGCTCGGCCACGAACCTATTCACGATCTCGCGCAGTCCCGTGTGTTCGCGGCTGGGGTAAGTGCGCTCCACCACCGTCCGCAGCGCGTTGTTCCTGACCTCGAACACAGCCAGGCGCGTGGAAGTGCCCCCGATGTCGCCGGCCAAGATCATGGCGCGATGCTCCTCCATGCGCGGCCATCGCGCTCGAGCAGCTCATCGGCTTCCCTCGGACCCCACGAAGCCGCTGGATAATTGGGAAACGCACGCGGCGGCAACGCCTTCCACACGTCGAGCACGGGCGTGATCACTCTCCATCCCGCCTCCACCATGTCGGCGCGCTGAAACAGCGTCTGGTCGCCGACCATGCAGTCGTAGAGCAGCCGTTCGTAGCCCGTAGCTGGCGTAGTGCCGAAATGATCTGCGTAGCAGAAATCCATTTCGACCGGGGCCTGGCGCATGATCGGGCCCGGCACCTTCGCGCCGAAGCGCAGCGAGATCCCTTCGTCGGGCTGAATGCGGATCACCAACTGGTTCTGCGTGAGGCTCGCGATCGAGGTGTCGCGAAACAGCATGAAAGGCGCGCGCTTGAACTGGATTGCGATCTCGGTCACGCGCCGGCTCATACGTTTACCGGTACGCAGATAGAACGGTACGTCGGCCCAGCGCCAGTTATCAATCATCAGCTTGAGCGCGACATAGGTTTCAACGCCGGAGTTGCCGGCGACATCGAGCTCTCCACGATAAGCGGCCAAATGCTTGTCCTGAAGCGCGCCTTCCCCATACTGGCCCCGCACGCTCTTGCTGAGCACCTCCTCGGGCGTAGGCACCTGCAGCGCGTGCAGCACTTTCGCTTGCTCGTCGCGCACCCCATCCGCGCGAAAGGAGATCGGCGGCTCCATCGCGGTGAGCGATACGAGCTGGAAGAGATGGTTGGGCACCATGTCGCGGATCGCGCCCGAGGTCTCGTAGTAGCCGCCACGCTGCTCCACGCCCACCGTCTCCGCTGCGGTGATCTGGACATGGTCGATGTAGCGGCGATTCCAGATCGGCTCGAAGATGCCGTTGCCGAAGCGAAACACCATCAAGTTCTGCACCGTCTCCTTGCCAAGATAGTGGTCGATGCGGTAGATCTGCCGCTCACTGAGCACCTGCTTGATTTCGGCATTCAGCGCGCGCGCCGAGTCGAGATCGCGTCCGAACGGCTTCTCGATGATCACCCGGCGCCACTTTCCGTCGTCCTCACGGGCTAGGCCCGCTGCACCGAGCTCCTGCACGATCGTGCTGAAGAACTTGGGCGCCACCGCGAGGTAATAAAAATGATTGCCGTCGATGCCATGTTCCTGGCTCACCTCGGCGATGGTCTGGGCGAGGCGGCGATATGCGTCGGCGTCCTGGAAGGAGCCGGGCACGTAATGGATGCGGCGCCGGAACCAATCCCACGCCTGCTCGTCCACGGGGCCAGTAGCGAAGCTGCGGATGTCGTTGCTCAGCTGCTCGCGAAACGCATCGGCAGTGAGCTCCGCATGGGCGAAGCCGACGATGGCGAACTGGCGGGAGAGCAGATTGTCTTTGGCCAAGTTGTACAGAGCCGGGATCAGCTTGCGCTTGGTGAGATCTCCGCTGGCCCCGAAGATGACCATCACGCAAGGATCCGCGGCGCGATGCTGCGGCCCCTTGAGCTGCCTCAACAGATCGGTCTGATCCATGGACCACGTCCTTTCGAACGAACCAAGTTAACCGGCGCGCCGTCAAGGCGAGCACGCGAGAATGCTCGCGTGCGTGCCCGCCCCAACAGCGCGTCCGTGTGGAGCAAGGAGTTAGCCATCATTCGGCCCTTGCGCGAGAGCGCTGATAGTGCCTTGCGCCAAGGCGCACAACGACTCGCGACCCTCACTGACGCTGATGAGGTCACAGCGACATACAGCTTGCCGTTTGCCGGCGTAAACCACCGTGGCTTTAGCGATCAGAAGCTCGCCGAGTGCAGGACGAACGTAGTTGATCTTGAACTCCGCTGTGACAACTGCCGGGCCCAGAGCGCTGCCACCGGCGAAGGTTAGGGCGTTGTCCGCGGCATACGACAGGACGCCGCCGTGAACGAACCCGTGCTGCTGACGGAGCTTGTCAGTGACTGCGATTCGAAGCTCGGCTTGCCCTTCGCCGAACCAAGTGATCTCGGCACCGAGCAATGCACTGAACGGCTGAGCCGCTAGAACTTGACGAGCCAGGGATAGAGCATTGGCCATGGGCGTGAACCTTGAAGAGTCATATTCGGTGCGGCCTAACCAACAACGTGTCTGAATTTCGCCATATATCTCCACATTCATTAGGCCCGAAGAAAGCCGGTCAGGTCAGTCTGCCCCTCTTACTCCGCGCCACTTTCCCGAGCGTTAGGGCTCGACGGAAAGCTTGTTCAGGCGATCCTGCACCTTGGCCACGCCGGCCATCGCACAGGTTTCATCGAGCGCTCCGCCCGGCGCCCCTCCCACGCCAATAGCCGCAAGCGTCTCGTCGCCAGAGCGCAAAGATGCGCCACCGGCGAGCAGAATAATGTTGTTAACGGTTTGCATCGCGGGTCCAGTTGGCGTCTTGCTGATCTTCTCGGTCAATGCGCTCGTAGTGGTGACACCGAAGATCGGGCCCAGTGTGGCGATCGTGTAGGCTTTTTTGAAGGATGTCTCACGGGTGTGGATGGTGCTGTGGTCGCCGCGCAGATAGGCTAGCTCGACGCCAGACACGTCCACCACCGAGACCGACACGCGGTAGCCGCTGGTCTCGCAACTATGCAGAGCGGCTTGAGCGGCGTCGACGGCGAGATCGAGGGAAAGATGCTTGCCGCTGGTCAGCACCTGCGCCTGAGCGGGAACGGCTAGGCTAAAGGTAGCGACACCGATCAGGCACGCGGCCAGCGCGGCGACAGAGGGATCGACGGCAGAGGTACGATTCATGTGATACTCCTTGGGCGACACGAAGAGGTAAATGGGTGGATATTCGTCGGTCGACTCGTAGTAACTTTACAAAAAAGTTTCTATGGTGTTTTTCAGAGAATATCTAATCTGAGTTGGAGCATTAACCGCCGGCGGCTCGCTCGATGTGCCCGCCGAATTCCAGGCGCATGGCCGACAGCACCTTGGCTCCGAACTCGTCCTCGCCGCGTGAGGCGAAGCGCTGGTACAGCGCAGCCGTGAGCACCGGTGCCGGCGCGCCTTCGTCGATGGCGGCGGCGACCGTCCAGCGCCCCTCTCCGGAGTCGGACACGCGACCGGAGAAGCCTTTCAAGTCTGGCTCGCGCAGCAGGGCTTTCGCGGTGAGGTCCAACAGCCAGGATGCAACCACGCTGCCGCGACGCCACAGCTCCGCGATGTCGGGAAGGTTGAATGCGTACTGATAGTGCTCGGGGTTTCTGAGCGGTGTGGTCTCGGCATCGACGCCGCGGCCGTTCTTGCCTACGCCTGCGTGGCGCAGGATGTTCATGCCTTCGGCGTAGGCGGCCATCAGACCGTATTCGATCCCGTTGTGGACCATTTTCACGAAATGCCCGGCGCCGGCCGGGCCGCAGTGCAAGTACCCCTGCTCGGCGGTGCCGTGCGCCGCTTCGCGCCCGGGCGTGCGCTCAATCGCTCCGCGTCCGGGCGCGAGCGACTTGAAGATCGGATCCAGGCGCTGCACCGCGCCGATGGAGCCGCCGATCATCAGACAGTAGCCGCGCTCGAGCCCCCACACGCCGCCGCTGGTGCCGACGTCCACATACTCGAGGCCGCGCCTGGCTAGCTCCTTCGCGCGGCGGATGTCGTCGATGTAGTAGGAGTTCCCGCCGTCGATGACGACATCATCTTTCTGGAGACGCCCGGCGAGCTCATGCACGGTGCCATCGACGGCCGCGGCGGGCACCATCAGCCAGGCCGCGCGCGGCGGCTTGAGCTTGGCCACGAAATCGTCGAGCGTTTGCGCGGCGATCGCGCCTTCCTTCGCCAGCGCCTGGACCGACGCGCTGCTGCGGTCAAAGACCACGCACTGGTGCCCCGCGTTTATCAGCCGACGCACCATGTTGGCGCCCATCCTGCCCAGCCCGATCATTCCGAGTTGCATGTGCGCGTGCTCCTTTAGACTGGATGATTCATTGCCGACGGTTGGTGCGCCTTTAAGCCAACGCTTCCTGGACGGCCGCGTCGAGCGCGGCGAGTCCGGCCCTGACATCCGTGCCAAGGTGAACGCGCAGCGCTCGGCGATCGCGCTCGGCGAGCACTTCGAAGTCGCCGCGCGCCTGCGCTGCCTTGACCACGCCGAACGTGTAGCGCTGGCCGGGCACGGGTACGTCGCTCGCGTCGTCGCAGGTGATCTGCAGGAACACGCCGCTCGCGGGTCCGCCCTTGTAGCCTTGGCCGGTCGAA
>Ga0126381_100005856_pt1 | contig 13575 bp, 9 predicted proteins | sample PanSoiMetPlot_28_FD_96465 | JGI IMG/M metagenome (GOLD analysis project Ga0126381, IMG submission 96465) | Tropical forest soil microbial communities from Panama - MetaG Plot_28 | ecosystem: Environmental > Terrestrial > Soil > Tropical forest > Bulk soil | place: Panama | collected 2016-02-17
AGAGAGAACATCACCTCCGGCAAACTCGTTCCAGTTGACGATCCGCGCTTCGATCCCATGTGGGACGCATGCGGCCAACTCAATATACCTGTTGCCATTCATGTCGCCGATCCGCTTGCGTTTTTTACACCTACTGATCGATTCAACGAGCGCTACGAGGAGCTCAGTAATCACCCTGACTGGTCCTTCTATGACCACGACTTCCCCAGCGTCCCGGAATTGCTGGAGGCCCGTAACCGCGTTATGGCAAGACACCCGAAAACGCAGTTCGTGGTGCTTCACGTCGGGAATTATTCAGAGAACCTGGCTGACGTCGCCGAGAACCTCGACCGCTTCCCCAATATGACAGTTGATATCGCGGCCCGCATCGGAGAGTTGGGAAGACAACCGCGCACTGCCGCGAAATTTTTCGACAAGTACCAGGATCGGATTCTCTTCGGCACCGACGCCACACCGCACGGCGACGAATTTCCGCAGCAGGTTTTCAACGATCAGCTGTACGAGATTTACTACCGCTTTCTCGAAACAGATGACGAGTACTTTGACTATGCTCCGGCGAAAATTCCGCCACAGGGGCGCTGGCGCATCTACGGCATCAATCTGCCGGAGCCGATTCTCCGTAAGGTCTATTTTGAAAACGCAGCGAGTAAGCTCGGCTTGACGGGCTGATCCGATGCGTTTTCTACTGACCATCTGCGCGCTCGCTTCGTTCATTGCCGGGACGACAACGGCCCTGAGCAATGTCGAAGTCTTTGAGAGCACCAGGGCAGCCGAAGACATCGCGCTAAGTACAGATCCGAGCCTTCCCTTTTGGCGTGATGCGCGCCCGGTGTACGCTGAGCGGAGCACTTCCGGAGAGTTACGCGGGCGCTATCGTACTGAGATCCGCTCACGCTGGACAGAAAATAACCTATACTTCTTGTTCATCTGCCCTTACGAAGTTCTAAACCTCAAGCCGTCACCAAGTGTTGTGTCGGAGACCTTTGGCCTTTGGAACTGGGACGTCGCCGAGGTTTTCATCGGCTCCGATTTTCAAGACATCCGGCGATACAAGGAATTCGAAGTCTCGCCGCAGGGTGAGTGGATTGATTTGGATATCGATCTCGCCAAGCCCCATCACGAGGATGGCTGGAAGTGGAACTCTGGTTTCACCGTTGCTGTTCGCATTGATGCTGCTCACAAGACTTGGTACGGAGCAATGCGCATTCCATTCTCCGCTCTCCAAAATCATCCTCCGGCGAAAAACGAAGTCTTCCGAGTTAATCTCTTCCTCAGTGAAGGCTTCCCTCCAAACCGCATCCAACAAACTTGGCAGCCTACAATGAGTAATACCTTCCATGTCCCCGAGAGGTTCGGCGTGCTGCGCCTCGTCGACAACGCCCACTGAGTTGCGTGTTTTAGCGACGCTCCGCACACGATTGCGGGTACAAGAGCACCGATGGTAGAAACTGATGCGGACCATGTTCTCATTGTCCGTTGCTCAAACGAGCAGCATGACTTGTGGTGAGGAGCGGTTTTATATTTCGAAATATTACGATATGTAGCGAACTGCGCTGCTATACTGGCGAAGTTCTGGATTGGCAATTTTAAGAAATTGTTGTGCTGCACACAGACAATGGGGGATCTCTGTCTATGCGCGAGGATGTAAAAACCCTGGTCGAGATCAAATCTCAGCCAGCCGTCTGGCAGCAGTGTTTGGATGATTTGCGGTCCGCTGACCTTCGACATCTCGCGCCCGTTCACGCCTCTCATGACATCGAATGGGTCTTCATCGGCTGCGGCACTAGCTTCTATCTTGCTCAGGCAGCCGCGTTGAGTTTCACAGCACTGTTGAAGACATCTGTGCGTGCCGTCCCTGCGTCAGAGATATTGCTGAACCCTTGGCTTGTCTTTCCTCGCGGAGCCAAGTCGTACTACCCGGTTCTCATTTCCCGCTCCGGACATACCTCTGAGGTCCTTAGCGCCGCAGAGATTCTCCGGGGGCAGCACGTTCCCTTTCTTGCTGTAACCTGCGATGGCCGTGAGTTGGCCGACATGACCGATTCAGTGCTCAGGATGCGCGTTGAGGAACACAGCACTGTCATGACCTCTTCGTTCACCTCCATGCTCCTTGGTTTGCAATACCTGGGCGCAACCTTTGCCGACAATCAGGACTTTATCGAAGCGCTGCAAGTGCTCCCGAAACACCTTGAGCGCTTACTCGAGGCGTACGATAAGGAAGTCTCGACTTTCGCTCGGCACACTTTCGAGGACATCGCCATGCTCGGCCAGGGACCTCTTTACCCAATTGCAGCAGAATCAGCCCTCAAGGTGATGGAAGAGTCCTCCACTTTCGCGCAATACTTTCACACACTGGAGTTTCGTCACGGGCCAAAGTCGATCGCGGGTTCCTCCACGCTGGTTGGTGGTTTGATTTCCGAATCCGGTTATGACGCGGAGTCCGCCGTCTTGCTTGAAATGAAGGAGCTGGGATCGCAGATCTTCGCAGTAGTAAATACCGCCGGAGAAGCGTTGCGCAAGCAAGCCAACCTACTTATCGAGATGGAGCTTCCAGTGCCGGAGCTCGCCCGCCTCGTCATTTATGTTGTCTGGGCGCAACTCCTCGGCAGTTATCACGGCATTAAGAAAGGTCTCAATCCCGATCATCCGCGGAATCTTAGCAGGGTTGTAACAATCTCGTAGAGCCGATGAGCCGCTTTGATGTCACCATTGCCGGAGAGATCAATCTGGATCTCATCCTGTACGGCCTTCCCGAGCAGATGCCGCTAGATCGTGAGTTGATCGCCAATCAGTTCACGGTTACGCTTGGCAGTTCATCGGCGATCCTTGCCCACAATCTGGGTGCGATTGGAGTAAAAGTCGGCTTTGCTACGAAAGTCGGTTCTGACCCCCTCGGGAGAATAGCCCTCAAGAAACTAATGGCAATGGATGTAGACGTTTCTCATACCGCGTCTGCGACGGATGAGCAAACCGGTGTAACGGTCCTGCTCCACCACAGCACAACACGCCACATTGTCACCTATCTTGGCGTCATGGAAAAGATGACAGTGGCCGACATCGATCTGTCATTCGTCGCCTCCAGCCGGCATTTCCACATCTCTTCTCTGTTCCTGCAGAAGGGCCTGCATCGCGACCTTCCCGGTCTTTGCCGTGAATTGAAACAGCGAGGCCTAACTCTGTCTCTCGATACAAACGACGATCCGGATGACCTCTGGGGCGAACCTCTAGGGCAAATGCTTCAGTTAGTTGACGTATTGTTGCCCAATCAAGACGAAGTTATGCGCATGGCCCACACCGACGATCTCGACAGAGCCATTGATTCACTCGCGGAACGGGTTCCCATCGTAGCTGTAAAGTGCGGCAGCCGTGGTTCTATCGTGCAGGCAGGGCGAACCCGCTGGGTGGTTCCTGCTCTGGAAGTGGAACCCTTAGACACCATCGGTGCCGGTGATAGCTTCAACGCCGGCTTTTTGAAGGGCTATCTCGCCGGCTTTTCTCTGGAAAAGTGTGCAGCCTTTGGAAATGCTACGGCCGCGCTTTCGACACAGCGCCCCGGTGGCACCGAGGCCTTTCGCGATCCGAAACTTCGTCATCAAATCCTTCAGCAGTGCTCAACCGTCTTCGAGAACGCGGCAAATCACTGAGGCCTCAGATTTCTGTGACCACGCGCGTTCAACTCGAGCCTATCTTTTGGTCACGGGCCGGCTTAATTGTCTGTTGCAAGATCGGAGCAGCGGCCGTTTATCTACAATGGAACCAGCAATGCCGGAGGTCTCCGCTCGGCATCGCAATTGCGCGTAATGGTCTGGTTTAAGGAAGAAAAGCAAGCAGCGCTGGCGAGAGCGGGAATCATGATTGTGGCCATTGGGCTCATCGACTGGTGGGTCGTTGGCGAGATTCCGCTTGGATTTCTTTACCTTCTTCCCATGCTGGCAGTGGGTATCGCACTGAACTCATGGCAAATCGGGGTTGTGGCAGTTCTATGCACGTTCCTCGCAGAAATCTTTGATGATCTGGCGTGGAATCTTAGGACAGGACTTTCACGAGACGTGCTCTATTTTGCAGCGTTTCTCGGAGCAGGTTTGTTTGTTCGCGAAGTGCATCGCAGCCGTAAGGCTGCGCTTGAACATCTTCGTGAAATCGAGCATCAGATAGTTGCACGACGCGAAGCGGAAGAACAGCTGCGTATCCTGATTGAAACCAGTCCCGCTGCAATCGTTACAACTGATGCGAATGGAAACGTGTTGATGGCAAATGAAGCGGCCCATCGACTGTTGGCTCTGCCACAGGGTGCGCTACCCGGAAAGACCATCCATCGATATCTTCCCTCGTTGACAAATGTCTCTCGGCACGAAGCATCCCAGCGATTTTTTCGCAGCGTGATGCAGGCTCGAGGGCAGCGCGAAGATGGAGACACATTTCTTGCCGACATTTGTTTTGCTACGTACCGAACCAATGCGGGATCGCGACTTACGGCGATGGTGCTCGATAGCTCCGAGGAATTCAGAACACACGAAGTGTCCGGCTTGCACCAGCTGCTTGCCGGGTCACGGATCGCGGTCGGGGCGGTCTCCCACGAAATCCGCAATGTGTCCAGCGCGATTGCCGCGGTCCATCAGAATCTTTCGCACAATGGACTACTGGAAGGGAATAAGGATTTCGAGGCGCTTGGCAACCTCATTGCCGCACTCGAACGTATCGCCAGCATCAATCTTAGGCAATCGGGAGATCAGGCAACCGAGGTTGATCTTCCAGCTCTTCTCGATGAATTGAAAATTGTGGTTGCACCCTCGTTGCAGGAAGAAGATATCAACGTCGAATGGACGGTCGAGCCCGGTTTGCCCCTCGTGTGGGCCGATCGATCAAGCTTAATGCAGGTTTTCCTTAATCTGATCACCAATAGCGTCCGAGCACTTTCCCAAAATGAGCACCGGGTCCTCTCTGTCAGTGCAAAGAATGAGGGCAACCATGTGCTGGTGGAGTTTGCCGATACTGGCGGTGGCGTAGCCCATCCAGAGCACTTGTTCCGGCCATTTCAGGCTGGGGCAGCGGCAACCGGTCTCGGACTCTATCTGTCACGGGCATTCATGCGATCTTTCGGAGGAGAGCTAAACTACATGCCAACTCAGGACGGTGCATGCTTCGTCGTTAGTCTGATCGTAACTCCGCCGGTCCGGAACTGACCGATGGCGGCAATTCGAATATTGGTGGTAGACGATCATAGCCTCTTCAGAGAGAGTCTGAGCAGGCTGCTTGAAACTGACCCAGGCTTTCTGGTGGTGGGTCAATGCGCAACAGTGGACGAGGCGATCGCTGCCTATTCCGAAGCTCCGATTGATGTAGTCCTTCTCGATTACGATCTTGGTGAAGAACAGGGTTCGCGTTTGCTTCCCGTGTTGAAGAGCCACGTCAAGGATGCAAAAGTCTTGATGGTAACTGCCGGCATGTCAGATGCCACAGCCTTCCAGGCGATGGAAGCCGGCGCGTCAGGAATCTTCTTGAAACACAATAGCCTCCACCAACTGGTAACTGCGATACAGAGAATCGTACAGGGCGAGATATGGCTCGATACCGCTGCGGCTCACTCGCTCTTTGGTGGCAAGAGTGCATGGCAAGAGCGATTTGAACGCACACGGCCTCTCACTTCTCGTCAAAGCGAAGTACTGAGGGGTATCCTCGATGGACTCACAAACAAAGAGATCGCCTGGAACCTCAAGGTCTCTGAGAGTTCTATTAAGGCTGTCATCCAGGAACTCTTCCAGAAAGCGGGAGTGAGGACGCGGAGTCAGCTAGTGAGAATTGCGATTGAGCGGCACTCATCCGATTGGTTACGGCCTCAATTGAAGGAGTAACGTCGAGACCGCAAGCGCAGTCGGAAGGACATTTCACGTCATCTCAATGCATGAGACAGCTATGATCCGGTGTTTATGGGTGCAGCCGAAAGCGGAAACGCATGTCTTCCTTGAACCACATGATGTAGTTTGTTCCCCAGGCATTGTTGAACAGGCTGCAATGTACACCCGACGAAAGATCTGGCTGAGAACGAGAAAAATTCAACGGAGATCTCTCACCCGCCGCAATCAGGGGGGCGTCCAGCGTCTCTATGGCCAATGTCCCTCGAGCGTCTCTGTAACTGAAATCCTTTGTGACTGCGTGCAAATGCCGACTGCCCGCCACTACGACATCAAATGGGGAAATTCTCTGACCGGATTTCTCGATGCTCCAGCCATTTTGGTCCGCCGTAACGGGATTGAAGGTGAGCCACAGAGCTTCAGGCATTCGAGTAGCCGGCTTGTCGAACCAGTAGAAGTTAAGCTGCACCAACGGCTCCGCGTCGGGCAGGTTTAACTCCAGATACATGGTACCCGGAAACGCCGCACGACCAATCTGCAGAGCTTCCGCATCGTCGATGCGCAGCCGAGCAACCATCCGGTAACTCTCTCGAATGCGTTCCCCCCGAAGCTCGACAAGCCTGGGCGACCAACTCTGGCTGCGCGCTCCGTAACGCTCAATATTCGGCTTACCGAAATCTTTCGGCGCCCAGTCAGCTTTCGTTGTCAGATAGTCTGCAAGAAATCTCTGGTAGTCATCTTGTGACAACGTCTGGTACGAGAAAAGTCCCAGCGGACGTTGTGGTGAAGCCCATTCACGCTTCGTCTGTTTGTTGCACAACCGGTGGATTGCCCCGGTGGCGGGATCGAGCTTGAGAAGGAAGTGTTCCGTCTCGATTTCCTCGTCTGCGGGATGTGGAGAACCCGCCATCTCAGGCCGAGTGGGGGCCAGCGCAGCGATCGCCTTCCGCGCATCATCGCGCAGCGGCGCAGGCAGCGTAGCGATGCCGTCGAAGAGATCCTGGCGCTTCTCCTGCCACGAAAACTCGACAACTTTGTAGTTCTTCGTGTTCAGCATCGGTTCAAGGCTCTGAGGCGTGTAGTGATCAAAGTCGAGCCACGTCTTGGTATCGGTTCCCCACGTGTGCTCGACTTCAAGGAGCAAATGCCGCAGCAATGCTAGATCCGTTTCATCGCCAACTTGAAATCTGTTTGCCGATATCCATGATTGCCGCATGCGGCAGAGCTCGCGATACCGCGCCACCTTCAACGGATCACTGGCCACGCCATATATCCAGGTGTCGCCGATCTCCTGCGTTACAACCGGAAGGTGACTGCGATATGCCTGGACCGCATTGCCGATCTCAGTCAGATTCGTCGCTTCAATCCTTGCACGAGGAAAACGGCGCCTCAGGTCAGCATGAATCCTGTCTATTTCCTGCTGAGTATGGGGGCCGCTATTGTCGTCACGCACAATGATCGCGATTGCCAGGTCCGACTCCGGCACGCACACTATGCTGCCGTATTCATGGTGATACATGACGACCATCGACGCACCATCCGGATCCTTCCAGACAAACAAAGGAGGCAGTTCGGCGGGAGTACTGCCTCCGTTCACGCCGATGTCGAGGAAATTCACTCCGTGCTGAGTAAGAGGAGCGATCAGACCGCGAGTGTGCCCAGGCACGTCAGTCATCTTTGCCCCGGTTGTGGTGCGGCCAAAGCGCCGATCCAGAGAACGTGAGAGAGCCACGCTCCCGGAGATCAATGAACGATCCATCATTTCCGTCTGCCAGCTGAACGGGAGCGCGTGCCATGCAATATCGCCATCACTGATGGCTTGTTCCATGCGCTTTCTCTCTCTCGGTGAGGCCTGTTCGAGATACTCGTAGAGTAGCCACGATCCGGTTGTCCACACGTATCGATCTGAGCCGGCCTGCCGCATCTGCTGGGCCGTGCGAATCGCTTGAGGAAAGTACTCAGTAAAGTAGCGGTGAACAACGTTCGCCTGGGTGTCGATGAAGCCGGCGTCGAAATGACACTTGAACATCACCAGCACGCGATTGATCGCGAGATTTGGCGGTGCAGGTGGCGCGAGTTCTTGGAGAGGCATGGCCTCAAGCGGTTTGTTGAACAGGCTGCTCCCAACCGTGAAGACCGACAATTTGACGAACTCTCGCCGCTGCATGACACCTCGGTGCCGTCAATGTGTGGAGATTCACCATTTTAGCTGCTCTACACGATCATCGGCGTGCAGCTCCATACGGTTCATTGCACGATGACCCGGCTCCAAAAAAGAATCACTCCAGGGACTAGCGATACAGGTGACCCGACGGAGCGCGATGATCGGTAAGTACGCATGTTAGTAGTCAACGCAAGTTGCAGGGTACGAGGTTGCCCGATCTTAGTGACCGAACTGAAGCCTCCCGTGGGGCGTCGCTCGCGCGACTTTCAGCAGGAGTTGCCACTTCGCACGCACGTATGCGGTTATCGCTTTGACGCGAAACCTGAACGATACCGCTTGGGTCCTTATTATCGAAGGTCTTACCATGGCGGGGATGCGAGCTGCTACCAATACTGTTTAACCGGCAAGTAATGCTGCCTGTGCTGAGTAAAGCCGAGACGCGGATCGGAGTCCTCAAGCCCTTCGAGTTGCTCATGGAGACGAAACGCTCCGAATCCAACGCTTCACAAGCAACTATTATCGTCAGCAGAATTTATTCAAGCCAGCTTCCTGATGTCATCTTGGCGATCCGACATCAGGCGGTGATCTAGTTCCGTACAAAAAGATGAAAACCTATTTCGAACCCATTAGGGTCTTCTTTGCCTTGGTGATCTCATCGAGCTTGGCCTGATCGACTCGGGGATAGGCAAGATCGAGGCCGGCAAGAGTATCGATGACAGCCGCCGCGACAACCACCCGTGAGAACCACTTGGTGTCGGCCGGGACAACGTACCACGGGCTCTCCTTGCTCGCGGTGTTACGGATCATGTCCTCATAAGCTGTCTGATATGCACTCCAAAATTGGCGTTCTGCCATATCCGAAGCGGAGAATTTCCAATGCTTATCGGGTGAGTTTGCGCGGTCCAAGAATCGCTTCTTCTGCTCCCCTTTTGAAACGTTCAAGAAGAATTTCGCAATTACCACCCCGTTTCGGTGCAGGTAATGTTCGAAGTTTCGAATGTCTTCGAAACGCTCGTCCCAAATGCGCTTTGTAATCAGTGATGGTGGAATCTTCTGCTTGGCAAGAAATTCGGGGTGCACGCGAACCACTAGAGTTTCTTCGTAATAGCTGCGATTGAAGATGCCGATGTTTCCGCGATTGGGCAGGCACCTCATAGACCGCCAGAGATAATCGTGATCAAGGTCTTCCGCAGAAGGCGACTTGAACGAATGGACTTGGCACCCTTGCGGATTGACACCTGACATTACATGCTTGATCGCTCCATCCTTTCCAGCCGCATCCATTGCCTGGAAGATTAGGAGGACGGCCCATTTGTCCTGGGCGTAAAGCATATCCTGCAGTTCGGCAAGAACACCTACTCCGGTTTGCAAAGCTTCCTTTGCACGGGGATGGTCTTCAGATTTCAAACCCATCGTATCGGCCGGATCACAGTCCTTAAGCCTGAATTTCGCACCGTTCGTCACGCGGAAGGGCTTAGCGAATTGCTCGGCCTTCTTGATTACATTTTTCGTCTTCATAGAGCGCTATCAGATTCCCTCGGGCAAATTGGAGTGATTGCGCTCCAGACGTCCATCGGCAGGGATCTGTCCGCGATAGTGAGGCGGTTCAGGACATAACAGCCCCAACCTTGTGATCGAGCGGAGACGCAATACGTATCCTCCCACAACAACAAAGCCAGAAGATGAGTACCCAAGCACAATAGGACTCTACGCGTCGGCGGGAAACTGGTAGAAATAACAGTCCTTCCAGCCACAGGGCCAGAATCCGAACATCATACGGAGGATATCGCCGCCCCAGAGGTTGGCTCCTCATAAGTCGCCATTTCATCAAGCTTTAATGCGATGTCGCGAAGCCGGTTGAAACCATGATCAGCGGGACCAGTAATGAATTCGTCAATCTTTAATTCGGCCTGCCAGCAATTTTTCCGACCTACACAGAGGCCCTTCATCTTCCTCAGTCTCCTGCTAATCGCATTTTCGAATCGTCCGGTGTGTGCGCAAGCCCCGGTGCGTGAAGCATGTGCGCGTCCGCAGATTGGCAGCATTGTTGAGGAACCCACAGATGTCAGGAGCAAAGACGGCATTCTGGAAATCTCCCTCACAGCTTTGAACGCTCCTCAACCGGACGGCACTACTCGATTTTGCTTGGTGGACGAGCGTGGTTGGGAGTCTCCGAACTTGCGCGTGCATTCCGGCGATACGGTTGCTATTCACCTGAAGAATGGCATGACAGAGGCCGTCGGGGCAGAGATCGGTCACTCTCACGCTCCGACGGGCACCGCATGTACCGATACGATTACGATGAGCGCGGCCTCGACAAACTTGCATTTCCACGGCCTGACGATTCCGCCTGTCTGCCACCAGGATGACGTCCTCAAGACCTCACTGCGACCAGGTGAGTCGTTTGAATATCGCTTCCGGATCCCCGAGGATCAGCCTCCGGGACTCTATTGGTATCACCCACATATCCACGGATTCAGCAAGCAGCAGATGCTGGGTGGGGCTTCCGGTGCGCTTATCGTTGAGGGCATAGAGCGGGCGAAAAAGGAAGTGTCAGGACTGCCGGAACGCGTCTTTATCATCCGGGACCAGGATCTGATGAACCCGAATTCGCCACCCTCAAAGTCAGAGCCGGTGGTGCCCAAGTTCATGGCCGACCACGACGGAGATTCTACGAACAACGGCACGGGGTTTGGCAAACCGGCAAAAGATCTCTCGATCAACTATGTTCCGGTCCCCTATCCCGACTATCCGCCGGCATCGATTCAGATCAAGCCAGGAGAGCGGCAGCTATGGCGGGTTTTGAATGCGTCGGCGATCACCTATCTGAATCTCCAGCTTCTATTTGGCCCGTCGCCGCAACCGCTCGGTCTGGTAGCAATGGATGGTGTGCCCATCGGATACGGACTGGCAGGCCAATCGGCCGGTGAAGCTGTGAACTGGCAGACACATATCGGAATTCCACCCGGCGCCCGTGTCGAGTTCATCGTACAAGGGCCAATCGAGGGCCAGGAGGCACTATTCGTTACCCGAACTGTCGATACCGGTCCGGGCGGCGAGAATGACACCAACCGCGCCCTCGCAGCTATCACAGCAATGGCGAATGCACCGGAGCCGCGATCAAGACTCGAGAGTTCGCCCGCGCCCCTCCCCGCACCAAGTCAAAAGTGGCTCGGAGATGTGGCTCCGGCGCGGGTACGCCGGCTGTATTTTTCCGAAAAACTCGCCGACCCCAACGACCCGGCCAGCGCTGTCGAGTTTTACCTGACGGAAGAAGGACAGACGCCGAAGATGTTCGACATGAACTCGACGACGCCTGATCTGATCGCAAAGCAGGGGACAGTCGAAGACTGGATCATCGAAAATCGGTCGCGAGAGCTGCACGCATTCCACATTCACCAGCTCCACTTTTTGCTGCTTGAGTATATGGGACGGCCGGTGAATGAGAATTTTGTGCGGGATACCGTCAACGTGCCTTACTTTGACGGCCGACTGCTGACTTACCCCAGCATTCGCGTCCGTGTGGATTTTCGTGATCCTAACGCGGTGGGAATGTTTCCCTATCACTGCCATCTGCTCGAGCACGAAGACAAGGGCATGATGGGGACTATCCTGGTCGAGTCCGAGAAAGCGTCGCAGCGCAAAATGGCGTCTGAAACGCGGGAGGAGCGGCCAACTTCTACTCCAATTTCGGTATCAAAGAACAAACACTGAGGCTACCTATTTATGAATTATTTATTACGTAATTGATAAGAACAGGACTGTCACATATACATATTCATTAACTATTCATCGCTTGTTGATTGATCCGAGACGATGCCGAAACGCTCGGGACATATTCTTCCTCGGGTTGAAGTTTAAGCACTTCGACACAGGAGGAAGTATGACGGTGAAGCAAGGCGCATCCAGGGCCGTGCGAACCCTGCGAGCGGGGCTGATATCGGCCGCCGTGTTTCAGTTCGCAATTGGCAACACCTTTCTTGAGGGCCAGTCGACATCATCTCGCGACAACGACACCAGTTCGCCAATCAAGCACGTAATTGTCATCATTGGCGAGAACCGCAGCTTCGATCACGTCTTTGCAACCTACGTTCCTAAGAAGGGCGAGTTCGTCTGGAACCTCCTTTCTGGCGGCGTCATCAAAGCGGACGGGACACCTGGGCCAAACTTCGCCAGAGCCGAGCAGAGCGCGGCTTATGACGAAGCCCCCGATGCATTCACACTGAGCCCTGCGAAGACCACCTTTCCCGGAGACGTCCTTCCCGCTCCGCTGGTTGGCGGGCCGCAGGACTCCTTTGTTAAGAACGACAGTCTTACCCTGGCTCGGCAATCAGAGAACGGCCTTCCCGCCGACTACTACGGCTATCTGGTGACCGGCGGTACCGGTCTGACATCCAGGACTCCCGACACCCGTATCGCGAATGTAAGCAACCTTCCGCCGGGACCGTTCCAGCTGACGAACGGTGACACCTTCACGTATAATTCGTACGCAGCCAGCCCGGTACATCGCTTTTATCAAATGTGGCAGCAGCTTGATTGCGACGCCGCCAGTGCTTCCCCCAACAATCTTTCGGGCTGCCACAATCACTTGTATTCATGGGTGGAAGTGACAGTAGGTGCAGGAGCCAACGGAAAAACGCAGCCAGCAAACTTCAGCACCGAGTACTCATCCAGCGCCGTCACTACCGGCGAGGGCTCAACCGCTTTGGGCTTTTACAACGTCCAGAACGGCGACGCGCCTTATTTCAAGTATCTCGCTGATCACTATGCAATGAGCGACAACTTCCACCAGTCTGTTAACGGTGGAACCGGCGCGAACCACATCATGCTCGGACATGGCGACGCGATTTGGTTCAGTGATGGTAACGGAAATCCAGCGACTCCTCCGCATAACCAGATGGTGGCGGCAGGCACTGCGAATGCCGGCGTGGTCGACGAAATCGAGAATCCGAATCCTCAAGCCCACACCAACAACTGGTACACCCAGGACGGTTACGGCGGCGGCTCGTTCGGATCCCCTTCTTTTGGTGGCGGCTCTTACTCTGAGTGCTCCGATGCCAGCCAGCCAGGCGTGGGAGCCATTGTGACGTATCTGAATGCACTGCAGACACCAATCGACGCGCGCTGCCAGAAGGGCCACTACTACTTACTCAACAACTACAACCCCGGCTACTTCGGCGATGGCAGCAACGCCTTTACAGACACCAACGCCAATAACACCGTGTTCACAATTCCGCCGTCTTCGGTACCGAGCATCGGCGATGTGATGCTTAAGGCGAATATCTCTTGGAAATACTACGGTGACCAGTGGAACAACTATCTCAAGGACAAGTATCAGCTCAACTACGCCGCCATTGGCAAGGACACAGATGAGTATTGCAACATCTGCAATCCCTTCCAGTACGACACGTCCATCATGGCCAACACGTCAATCCGCACGGCTCATATTCAGGACACGACCAACCTGTATGAGGACATCAAGAACGGGACGTTGCCTGCGATCTCCTTCGTCAAGCCAAGCGGACTCGTAGACGGCCACCCAGCTTCTTCCAAGCTCGA
>Ga0126381_100005857_pt1 | contig 13575 bp, 15 predicted proteins | sample PanSoiMetPlot_28_FD_96465 | JGI IMG/M metagenome (GOLD analysis project Ga0126381, IMG submission 96465) | Tropical forest soil microbial communities from Panama - MetaG Plot_28 | ecosystem: Environmental > Terrestrial > Soil > Tropical forest > Bulk soil | place: Panama | collected 2016-02-17
GTCGATGATGCGCTCGAACAGCCGGCGAATCGCCGCATCGGTCAGCGGACCCGAATTGTTGTTCTCCGCGTTGGCCAGCACTTCGAGTTCGCGTTCCGGCTGATAAAGCGGGATATTCGCCGCTTGCTTGAGCTTGCCGATTTCGAGCGCGCAGCGTGAGCGTTCGTTGAGCAGCTCGACGAGCTTTCTGTCGATTTCGTCGATGCGGCGGCGCCAATCGGCAAGGTTCATAGCAAAAACCCTGGCCATCGCCGAATGGGAAAGGTCCGAAGTCTCCCGTTCACGGCGCAACCTCCCGGCGGGAGAGGCCGTGGCGGGCAGCCTGCTTCAAGAGGTGAAGTTTTTGACGGAGAGCCGAAGCCGCAGCATCGATGGCGCCCGCTCGGGCGCCGGAGTTTGTTAGGTTCTCGATCTCCGAAACAAGCGCGGAGCCGACAACCGCGGCATCGGCAAGGCCGCCAAGAACGGAAACGTGCCCCGGAAGCGATATTCCGAAGCCCACGGCGAGCGGGAGCCCGGTAACCGCTCGGGCGCGAGCGAGCAGTGCGGGGAGGTCGTCAGGAAGAGCGTCCTTTGCGCCGGTGACGCCAGTGCGGGAAATGAGATACAGGAAACCCGAGGAACAGTTGGCGATCTTCGCGAGCCTCTCGTCGGTCGACGTTGGGGCGCCGAGAAAGACCCTATCGAGGTGGTGCGCGCCAAGAACCCGCCGGTAATCCTCTGATTCTTCTGGCGTGAGATCGGTCGCCAGAACACCGTCAGCCGCGGCCGCTTCAGCAGTCGATGCAAATTTTTCAATCCCCATTTGCAAGATGGGATTGAAATAACTAAACAGCACCAGGGGGACTTCCGAGGTCTTACGGATGCGCCGGACAAGGTCAAGGACACCCGCCAGTGTGGTGCCCGATTTCAGAGCACGTTCCGATGCGCGCTGAATCGTGGGTCCGTCGGCAAGAGGATCACTGAAGGGCACCCCGAGCTCAATCACGTCCGCGCCGGCATCGGCAAGCGCTAGGGCGAATTCGAGCGTCGCAGCGAGCGACGGGTCGCCTGCAGTAATGTAGGCGACGATGCCGAGTTCGCCTGCCTCTCGTAGGCTTCTAAATCGTTCTTGGATTCTCGTGTTCAAAATCAGCCGGTTAAGAAAATGCTCAGAACAACCACAGGCAATCAATAGTGCCAGGTGCACGCGGTAATGTCTTTCGCCTCTTCCCATCTACCGGCGTTCTTCACCAAAAGATGAAAGCCACCCCACCCGCAAAGATTCCCGCATAGATAATTCGTGTAGGCAATGGCATGCGTATGGCTCGAGTCGAATCCAACCGGCGACACATAAAACGCCCCACTGGAAATTTTCTGCGAAATATCCGTGTCGGTTGGGGCAGCAGGCTTACGAGCAGCACCGACGATGCGAGTTTCACCGACAAGGTCGTAGGGAGCCTTCAGGGAGAATTTCTTCATGAGCACATAAGCAGCTCCCGCCCTTCGCTCGTAATCATTTGCCGCCTCACGGAATTCTTCGGGGACTTTCATACAGTCCTCCAAAGAATGCGTCCCGCTCACGGACTCTACATGCGTCACCATGTTGATCCGAATTGTCGCGGCGTGCGTTTCTTCCGCCGCGCCGCCGAGCAGCATCGACAGCACCGCGTATCCTTCGGCATCCTGGTAAACGCTGGCATTGGCCGGAATGTGATTCTGGACGTGCTCGTGGGCACTGCATCCCCGAAGAAGGAGGCTCACGACGACGGCGCTAGCAAGGGTGGTTTTCATGGAATCTCAGGTCAGAAAATAGTACACCAAAGGTCGATCATTCCGGCATGCACCTGCGGATTTAAAGGTGGCGGGAATATGTGTCCATATCCTTGTCGCCCCGGCCCGAAAGGTTGAGGATGACCAGGTCTTCTTTGGCCATCTTGGGCACGCGCTCAACCAGGCCCGCAATGGCATGAGCGGACTCGAGCGCCGGAATGATCCCTTCGGTGCGCGAGAGCAGGCGCGCAGCATCTAGAGCAGCCTGATCAGACACCGCCGAGTATTCCACCCGCCGCTGGTCGGCCAGCCAGGCGTGCTCTGGGCCGATCGCGGGATAGTCGAGCCCCGCCGAAATAGAATGCGTGGTCGCGATTTGCCCGTCTTCATTTTGCAAGACGTAGGTGTAGGTACCCTGAAGAACGCCGGGGCGCGCCCCAGCAAATCCTTGATGCGCGGCCAGGCGAGCGGCATGCTCGCCAAGCTGGCCCCCGCGCCCGCCGGCCTCGATGCCGATCATCTTCACGTCCGGATCACGCAGAAATTGATGGAAGAGCCCGATGGAATTCGAGCCGCCGCCGACACAGGCAAAAAGATGCGTGGGCAAACGCTTTTCCGCGGCAAGGATCTGCCCCCGCGCCTCGCGGCCGATGACCGCCTGAAAATCGCGAACCATTGTCGGGTAAGGATGCGCGCCGAGAACCGAGCCGAGCAGATAGTGTGTGGTACGCACGTTGGTGACCCAATCGCGCATGGCCTCGTTGATCGCGTCCTTGAGCGTACGGCTGCCGGAATCGACGGGCACGACTTCGGCACCGAGCATTCGCATGCGAGCGACGTTCAGCGCCTGCCGCGCCATGTCTTCCGTCCCCATGTAAACGACGCACTCCAAACCAAGGTGTGCCGCAACCGTGGCGGAAGCGACTCCATGCTGGCCCGCGCCTGTTTCCGCGACGACGCGCGGCTTGCACATCTTCACGGCCAGCAGGCCTTGACCGATGGCGTTGTTGATTTTGTGCGCGCCCGTATGCAGCAGGTCTTCGCGTTTCAAATAGATGCGCGGCCCGCTGAATTTTTCTGTCAGCCGTGAGGCCAATTGCAGCGGTGTGGGACGCCCGGCAAAATTCTCGAGCAGATTCTGGAATTGTGCCTGGAAAGAGGCATCCGCCTTGGCCTCTTGGTAAGCGCGCTCGAGCTCGAACAGCGGCACCATGAGCGTTTCCGGAACGTACCGGCCCCCGTAAGGACCGAAGCGTCCGGTGGCCGGCGGCGGCGATTGGAGCATGGTGCTCATTGACTCTCCAAGCTTGGCTGCGGAAAAAACCTATTTTCTCTCTGCGCGCCGCACTTCCTGAATGAATTCCCGCAGTAATCCACGATCTTTCTTGCCGGGACTCGATTCCACGCCGCTCGCGACGTCGATCCCGTAAGGGCGCACGATGCGAACCGCCGCCGCCACGTTTTCCACTTTCAGCCCGCCCGCCAAAATAATACGGTGCTTGGCCGACGCGCGTCTCGCCACATCCCAATCCGTGGTGCAGCCCGTACCACCATATTGGTCGGTATTCGCGGCGTCAAATAGAAACGCAAAGGCCTCGGAGTACTCATCGAGAGTTGTCAGTGGAAACTCGGGTTCGACACGGAAAGCTTTGATGACCCGCACAACCGGGGCGATTTCTGCCACGGTCTCCGGAGGCTCGTCGCCATGAAGCTGCACGGCGTCGAGCTCGAGCGAACTGCGGATTGCGATCACCTCCGCCGGCAGCCGATTCACGAAGATTCCCACGGCTTTCACCCTTTGGGGAAGCTTGCTTCGAATTTCGGCGGCTTTATTTTCCTCGATATGACGCGGACTTTTCGGATAGAAATTGAAGCCCAGGAGATGGGCGCCCGCTTCGATAGCCGCCTGAGCGTCGGCCGCACTGGTGATGCCGCAAATTTTTACGCGAACCATTGCGCCTATTTCCCCTGGGCCGGGGTTCCCAGAAGCTCCCCAAGAACCGTTCCGGGGTCGGCAGAGAGCATCAGGCGAGTGCCAATCAGGAAAGCATCAAATCCCGCGGCGCGCAGCTGGAGCAATTCGCCGTGTCTGCGAATACCCGACTCGCTGACAGCAATGCAGTCTTCCGGAATGTAGTCAACCAGCTCGAAGGAAGTCTCTATGCTGGTCTCGAGTGTTTTCAGGTTGCGGTTATTCACGCCGATGATCCGGGCTTCCGCCGCGAGCGCGCGATCCAGCTCTTCGCGCGAATGAACTTCCACCAGCGGCTCCATGCCAAGCTCCCTTCCGAGGGCCAGCAGCTCTTTCAACCGAGCATCGGAGAGCGTCAAGACGATCAGCAGAAAACTGTCCGCATCATTGGCGCGCGCTTCCCACACCTGCCACGGGTCGAAAATAAAATCCTTGCGCAGGACCGGAAGCTTCACGCTTTTGCGCGCGTCGCGCAGGTTTTTGAGCGAGCTCAGAAAGAACTCCGGCTCGGTCAGGACCGAGAGCGCCGCGGCCCCTGCGGCCTCCAGCGACTGCGCCAGCGCGACGGGATCAAACGGTTCGCGCAGGACTCCGCGGCTCGGCGAAGCGGGCTTGAGCTCCGCCATGACGTTGATTCCCGGACGTTCGAGAGCGCCCGGAAAATCGCGGAGTGGGGAAGCCGCTTGCACCCCGTACTTCAGCGCCGTCTCCGGCAGCACCTTCTTGCGGTGTTCCACCTGGGCTCGCCGTGACTCCAGAATGCGGTCGAGCAGGTTTCCGGTATTGGCTTGAGCACACATTGGGGCAACTTTTGTATGCTAGAGAGGTAGGAGAAGAGAGTCAAATCTGAGGAAGTAGAAGGACAAGAACGGTTTATGAGCAAGATAGCGGGATATGTCGAGACTTACAGCGCATTGCTAAACGGAATCGCGGACCAGGCGGACGCCATCGCCTTGCGCTATTTCCGCTCCGCGAGCCTCGAGGTGGAGCGGAAATCGGACGGCACGGCGGTTACGCCGGCGGATCGCGGCGTGGAAGAGATGGCGCGTGAACGGGTGGCAAAAAGCGGGCTGGCGCTGGATGTGTTGGGCGAGGAAATGGGCGGCGCGAGCACGAAGTCGGCGAGCAATGCGGGCCGTGCGCGCATGATTATTGATCCCATCGACGGAACCGAAGAGTTTTTGCGCGGTATTCCAACCTTTGGGACGCTCCTGGCGATCGAGGAAGAAGGAGTGATCGTCGCGGCGATGGTCAGCGCCCCGGGGCTGCGTTCGCGGTGGTGGGCCTATCGAGGCGAAGGCGCCTTCCGGGACGGAAAAAAGCTGCACGTTTCAAGTGTGGACAGGCTCAGCAACGCCATGGTGTTTACCACCGGCACGGGACCGACCAAAAATGTCGCCGACCAGGCAAAGATCCGCAGGCTGCTGGACGCCTCGCGAAGCAGCCGCTCGTTCGGAGGATTCTGGCAACACATGCTGGTCGCTGAGGGCTCGATCGAGGCGGCGCTCGATTGGACCTCGAAGCCCTGGGATCTCGCGCCGCTGGGGATCATCGTCGAAGAGGCCGGCGGCCGCTCAACGAACGCGCGCGGAGAAAGAACCATTTACACCGGGCAGCTCGTCAGCACAAACGGAAAGATTCATGATCAAGTTCTCGAGCTTTTGCAGTGAGGAAAACCAATGGTGCGCATCAAGCGGGTTTATGAGGAATCGAACAAGGAAGACGGCTACCGCGTTCTGGTGGATCGCTTATGGCCACGCGGGATGAAAAAAGAAGCGGCCAAGGTTGACCTGTGGATGAAGGACATCGCTCCGAGCGACGCGCTGCGCAAATCCTTCCACCATGACGTGATGAAGTGGCCTGCTTTTCTCAAAAAGTATCAAGCGGAGCTGAAAAAGAAAAAAGAGGGTCTTGCAGAATTGAAAAAGCTTGAAAAGAAGCACGGCACGCTGACCCTCCTTTTTGGTGCGCGCGACTCGGAGCACAACCAGGCGGTGGTGATTGCCGAAGCGCTAGAAAAGAATTGAAACGTCGCCAGCCGGGCCCGCGACCCAAAAACGGGTCTTGCGCCCAGGAAGTCTTCAGCCGAGAAATCGCTCTCCAAATTGGCCGTTTCTTCGGCAGTCCGCGAGGCTTAGGCTCGATCGCCGAATAAGAGCCCCGTTCCTCCGGAGGTTCTCTGATGGACATTCGAAGACAGGCCGAGAAAGCCGAACAATTCCGAAAACTGCACCACGGTCCGCGGCTGCTCCTCCTCCCCAACGCCTGGGACGTAGTTAGTGCGCGCCTCCTCGAGGAATGCGGCCATCCGGCGATGGCCACGAGCAGCGCTGCCGTGGCTTTTTCTCTTGGCTACCCGGACGGTCAACGGATTTCGCGTGACGAGATGCTGGAAGTCGCGGGACGAATCGCGCGGGCGGTAGACCTCCCGGTGACCGCCGATCTAGAAGCGGGCTACGGCACCACCGCGAAAGACATGGCCGAGACGGTTGAAGCCGCCATCGCTGCGGGAGTCGTTGGCATGAACCTCGAAGACCTGACCGGAGACGCGGAAAGCTTGCTTGTCGATCTCCCTCTGCAGGTGGAAAAAATTCGCGCCATCTGTGAAACCGCAAAATCGCTGGGGGTTCCCTTCGTATTGAATGCGCGTACGGACATTTATCTCGCACCCATCGGACCAGAAGCAACCCGTCTCGAACGCACCGTCGAGCGCTTGCGCGCCTACCGCGACGCCGGAGCGAGCTGCCTGTTTGCTCCGGGCGTGTACGACCGCGAAACGATCGCCAAGCTCGTGAAGGCCGTCGAAGCCCCGGTAAATATTCTTGCCAATCCGGCTTGCCCGCCGATCGCCGAATTGGAAAAAATTGGCGTCGCCCGGGTGAGCGCAGGCTCGGGCATCATGCGCGCCGCTTTGGGCCTGGTGCGAAGAATCGGAAAAGAGATGCTCGAATCGCGTTCTTGCGAGACGATGTTCGCCGGATCCATTCCCCACTCCGAATTGAACCGCATGATGACGCGCCGCCGAAATGAGGCCAATGCCTGAGGCCTCTTCCCCGCTTCGTGTCTTGAACGAAGAGATTGTCTCCTGTCGCAAGTGCCCGCGCCTGGTGCAGTATCGGGAGAAGGTCGCGCGCGAGAAGCGCCGCGCCTATCGCGATTGGGAATATTGGGGCAAGCCGGTGCCGGGATTCGGCGATGGCCAGGCGCAGTTGCTGATTCTCGGTTTGGCGCCAGCCGCCCATGGAGCCAATCGTACCGGACGCATGTTCACTGGCGACCGCTCTGGCGATTTCCTGTACGCCGCTCTCTACCGAGCCGGCTTCGCGAATCAGCCTGCCTCGCTCAACCGCGACGACAGCCTAGAACTCGAGCATGCCTACATCGCCGCCGCCTGCCGCTGCGCCCCGCCGGACAACAAGCCGCTCCCTGGTGAAGTCTCGAATTGCCGAAGTTATCTCGAGCGCGAACTCGAAATCCTGAAACCCAAGGCGATTCTTGCGCTTGGCAAAATCGCCTGGGACGCTTATCTGGAAATCCTGAAGCAACGCGGCATCATCGCTTCGCGAACGCCGTACAAGTTCGCTCACGGGGCGGAAGCAGAAGTTGCTCCCGGAAGTCCACGCCTATTCGCCGTCTACCACCCGAGCCAGCAAAACACGCAAACCGGCCGCGTCACTCCCGCCATGTACTCCAAAGTCCTTCTCCGAATCCGGCGTTTCCTTGAAATGTAGCCCGCCCGCTCGCCGTTACCGCATAGAGTCCGACTTCATCGAGGTCTGGATCGAGGGCGGGTCTTGACCCGATGGACACGCAGGTGCCGGTCGCACCTTACACTCAGCTGTCGGGAATTGCCGACAGTTCGGTAGCTCGCTCTCACGCCCGGCGGAGATGCCACCGCCAAGTGCAAGCATTGGGGAGCCTGTTCGAGCGGCGCGAAATGGTGCTGGCCTGGCCCAGAAGATGCATAAGCTAGCCACCGCAGCATTCCCTTTGGAGGCAACATGAACTGTCTGAAACTCCGCGCCATCTTCGCGAGCGCACCTGTGCTTGTTGTGGCCCTCAGTGGAGCAATATCCTTGCGCGCCCAGGCGACTGGTGACCGGCCAAGCAATGAGCCCGCTGCGCAAGGCACCGACCAATCGCGCCACCGCGCCGACGGCGAGCGCCACGGGCTACCGCTCGAGACCTTTGCCGTCACACCCGGCACGAAATTTCTCGTGCGTCTCGAAGACGAATTAAGCACCAAGGGCACACCAGAGAACTCCACTTTCAGGGTGAAGACGCTCGAGCCATTGGAAGCAGGCAGCGGATTTTACCTGCCGTCCGGAGCCGAAATTGAGGGACATGTCAGCCGCGTCGAGCCCGCTCAAGTGGCCGGACGAGCCAAGCTCTGGCTGACCTTCGACGAAATCCACACCAAGTTCGGCGTCTTGCCGATTGTGGCCGAAGTCGCGAGCGTCCCCGGCGATCACAGCGTAAAACCCTCACCGAACCAGGAAGGCGTCATTGCCGGCCGCACCAGCACGCAGCAGGATGCCGCCGCCGCGGCCGCGGCAGGTGCGGCCATCGGCGCGGCGAAAGGCGTGAGGGACAAAGACAAAAAGGAAGCCGCCGAAAACGCGGCCCTCGGGGCCATCACCGCGTACTTGATGGAATCAGGCCGCGGCCACGAACTGACTCTCCCCAAAGGCGCCAAACTCGAGCTGGAACTCGAACGCGCGTTGTACCTCGTGAAGGAATGACAACTCGAGTGGCCCCCTGACATAATGATTGGCCCGCCAAATCCAAGAGATCTCGGGCCCAGCGGGACCGAGCCGTTCGCGTACGCATGGCCATGGCTTTTCGGGAAACACGGCGTGCGAGGGCAGGATGGCGACACTCTCGGTCGAGAGTCCTCGATGGAAAGCCATTAGATCCTTAACGGCTCTTAACACTCAGAAGTTGGCTCGCCCAGCGTGGGTTGCACCCCTCGTGTGCGTGCGCCCACGGCAACGCCTGTACCCTCGAGGAAACGCCCGTCTTGGCAACTCCGCGGCGGCTTGCTAGAGTCGAAGAGTCCAGCAAAAACAGTCCTAAGCGATTTCACCAATAGAAAGCCCAAGAGAGGCTACAGACCATGGGGGACGAAACACGCGCCGCCGTGAGGGCCGTCGAAACAGTCGAACGCAAAGACCGCATCCTCATTGTCGAAGACGAGGACAATGCCCGGAAGGGCTATGAGCAACTCCTGCAGCGCTGGGGCTACGACGTTTTGGGCGTGGCTTCGGCGGAGGAAGTTCTCGCAAGATTCGCCGGATACCTTCCGGACACGCTCATCGCCGATGTCGAACTCCCCGGGATGAACGGTCTGGACCTTCTGAAGCAGTTGGGGCCGGACCTCCACGGCGTGCCGGCCATCATCATCACCGGGAAAGGCAATGACGAGCGCGCGGTCGCCGCCATCGAAGCGGGGGCCTTCTGGTACATCGAGAAACCGCTGAAAGGGCCGGTGCTGCGCGCGCTGCTGGACCGCGCCTTGAGCAAAGTCCGTGATTCGCGGCAACTGGCAGTGCTGCAACGGCAGCTCAGAGAAACCGGGCGCCTCGGTGATCTTGTTGGCGGCACCAAGGCGATGCAGGAAGTGATGCGCCTGGTTGAGATGGCTGCTCCCAGCTCGGCTTCGGTGTTAATCACCGGGGAGACCGGCGCAGGCAAGGAGATTGTCGCGCGGACGATTCACCGGCTCTCGCCGCGCACCAGCGGCCCGTTCGTGGCCATTAACTGTTCGGCGATCCCCGAAACTCTCATGGAAAGCGAAATCTTCGGTCACGAGCGCGGAGCATTTACCGGCGCGGCCGAGCGTCGCATCGGCTGCTTCGAACTGGCCGACTGCGGAACCCTTTTGCTCGACGAAATCGGCGAGATGCCCGCGCCCACGCAAGCCAAGCTCCTGCGCGTGCTCGAAGACCGCAAAGTGCGCCGCCTGGGAAGCAAGACGGAAACGCCCGTGGACGTGCGCGTGGTCGCGGCCACGAACAAAGATCCCGAGCAGGCCGTTGGCAACGGTCAGTTGCGGCAAGATCTTTACTTCCGGTTGAACGTTTTTCACATTCACTTGCCGCCGCTCCGCGAACACAAAGAAGACATCCCACTTCTCGTCGAGCATATTTTGCGCGACGTCAACACCAAGCACGGCAAGCATGTACGCGGGATTGGCGCGGAGGTAATGGACATTTTCATGGGGCATACCTGGCCGGGAAACATCCGCGAACTGCGCAACGCTTTGGAGCGCGCTTCGATCATGTGCGAAAAAGAACTGATCACCCGCGCATGTCTTCCCCCGGAATTCGGCAGGATAGCGGCCAAGGGACCGAGTGATCTCTCAACCATCAAGTTTCCCGTGGGCACCACCGTGGACGCCATGGAACGCGAACTCATCCTGCAAACGCTCAGCGCCACGGGAAACAACAAGACGCGCGCCGCAGAATTGCTGGGAATCAGCTTGAAGACGCTGCACAACAAGCTCAAAGAATACGGCGGCGATCGCGCCGAAACGGAGTAGAGTTACCGAATGCGGCTGCGGCTGCGCACAAAATTCACCTTGGTGATGACCAGCCTCGTGCTCGTCGTCGTCGCGGTATTGTCTGGCGTATTCGCCGCGCAACTTCTCGAACAATTGATTCAGGAAACCGACAGGCGCGCCGCCGACCTTTCCGAGCAAGTTTTTCTCCAGGCCAAACAATCGCTCATAGAAGCTGCGGCGCTCGGCATGCGCCCGGATTCCTATGCACCTGAAGAAATGCACGATTTTGTCCGGCTCGCGTTCGAGAGGAGCGAAGGCTTGCGAACTCAGTTGGCCTACGCCAAGGAAAACCGGCTGATCTACGAGGTCTCGATCACTGACACCGACGGCCTAGTGCTGGCTTCGACCGACGAGAATCTGCGGGGAAAGCCCCTGCAACGAAGGGCTTCGCTCTCTCAGCTCGTAGGGCGAAGCTTCCTCCACCAGATAAAGGTTCTCTTGGTGCCGACCAGACGCACGGTCAAGAACCCGCAATTGTTCGAACACGTTTACGCCTTTAGTAACGACACCAAGCCGTTCGGAGAAGTCCGCGTTATCGTGGACTCGGCGCTTCTGGTCCAAGAGATCCGATCCGGCCTCCGCACCGGGGCGATCATTGTGCTAGTGGCCCTGGTAGTCTCTGCTTTGCTTGCGGCTATCGTGAGCGGCATCACCCTGGCACCACTGCGCGATATCACCGCACAGCTTGACCGCATCTCCGCGGGGCAATTTGACGGGCTTCATCTCGGAGCACAGACGCTCGAGGCCAGCGGGGACGAACTTGGTTTGATGAGCCGAAAGATCACCCAGGTCGGACAGCAACTCCGCGGCGTGCACGAAATTTTCAGCACCATGCGCGAAAACATGAACTCCGTCATGGCCGGCCTCGAAGACGGTTTGCTCTTGTTTACGCGGGATGCGCGCGCAGTGATGGTCAGTCCCGCCGCCGAAAAATTTCTCGGTGCGCCCGCAAGCGAGTTCCTTGGCCGTCGCGTAATCGACATCTTTCCACCAGGCCATCCGCTGCGCGATGCGCTGCGCATTGACGGCGACGAGCTCAGCGAAATCACTGCGGAAGCCAGTTTGCCGTCGAGCGAAGGCCCGAAGCGGGTGAACGTCAGCGTGCAAGCGATCCAGGAGGCCGGCGAGCGCATCGGCGCGCTGGTTACGCTGCGCGATCTCGATTCCCTGGAAAGCATCGGCACGCAGCTTCGCGTCAGCGAACGTCTCGCTGCGCTTGGTCGCATCACCGCGGGCGTGGCGCACGAAGTGAAAAATCCTCTGAACTCCATGCGTCTGTGGCTCGAGAACCTGAAAGAATCCCTGTCCTACAATGGCGACGACCCTTCGCAGCAGGCCGTGCAAGTCTTGGACAAAGAAATTGACCGCCTCGACCAAGTGGTCAAACGTTTTCTCGATTTTACCCGCCCCATGGACGTTCGCCTGGAAGCCACGCAGCTCGCCGATCTGTTGACAGAAGTCCTCGAAATTGCGAAGCCCCAGTTGCAAAAGTCGAACATCCAGATTGCCCAGCTTTTGCCGATCGATGTCCCTGAAGTGTATGTTGATCGCGCCTTGCTGAAACAAGCGGTGCTCAACCTGGTGCTCAACGCCGCCGAAGCCATGCCCGGCGGCGGACAATTGCGCCTGGTGCTCAGCCGCCGCGGGGAAATGGCGGAAATCACCGTAGGCGACACCGGCAATGGCATCCCGCAGGAAGACCAGCAAAAGATTTTCCAGCTGTTTTTCACTACCAGGCCGGGGGGTAGCGGAATAGGCCTCGCGAGCACTTTCCGAATTGTGCAGTTGCACAACGGTTCGATAGACTTTACGTCGGAGGTTGGCCGGGGAACCACGTTCCGGATCGAATTGCCACTCGCGGCCTGAAATCCATGCTCAACCCAGCTCAGCACCATGTTCGCCCCAGGGACCCCCTTCTTCGCCGCAGCGCACCGCTCCTGGTTTGTGTCACCTTCTGCTCCATTTTCTCGATGAGTGGCTGCGTCTTTCGGAGAAGGGCGGCCATTCCCTGGGCCACCGCCGTGCAAGTGCGGCCGGTGCTCGAGGCCCGCGCCGCGACCGCGGATGACGCGGACCTGGCGGCGCCGGAATTTAACCTCGATTTGGAGCCTCTGGCGGCGCTGATGGTTCCTGTGCGCATGGCGCCGCCGCGTCCACACGTGGCTCCGGCCCCTTCGCCAACCCCTGCCGCGCCGGTCGCGGAAGGCAAGCCCCCCGCTCCCACCATCGCGCCACAACTCTCCCAAGCCGAATTTGCCGCCGCGCAACAGGAGACCAATCAAAGTCTGGACATCGCCGAGAAAAATCTCGCGGCCACGCGCGGTAAGACGCTGAACGCGGCGCAATCCGACCTGGTCTCCAAAATCAAAGGCTTCCTCAAAGATGCGCGTGAAGCTGCGCACGCCGGCGACTGGGTGCTGGCCCGCAACCTCGCCAAGAAAGCCCAAGTGCTCTCCGAGGAACTCCTCCACTCCGTATAGCCTCAAAGCAGGAAGCTAGACACGATTGTTTTCTTAAGATCTCTCGGTGTTCTGGCCGCGCGCAAACCCTGGAGGTGCTTTCCTACGGCTGCAAAATGCGCCAGCGGGCGAGTCCCCGACGAAACTTGAGGCCAACGAAGAAACGTGCGTTGTCAAGCTTCTCGCAATAAACAACTTCTCCTTCGATGGGAGGCCCCTGGTCGACCGCATCGACCTCCACTTGATCTCCCGGTCGCCAACTGCGGATCGAGCACAAACGCGCGCCGCGGGAGCTGAGATTATCGGTGTGGGTCTTTTCTTCGACTTCGCCGCTCCCGGCCGCGAAGGTCGAGAGGCGCACGGGGACCGTGACGGGGAGCCTCTTTTCGCTTCTACCGGTTAGGTTTTTGTCAACAAGCATGGGATAGATGCCGCCAGAGCTAGGACTGGCCAAGCTCGACAATCTCTCGGGCGCACTAAACTCGTTTGGACCTCGGGCCTTCAGCGGAGAGTCAGGTTCGGAGCGTCTCACGTTCGTCCATGAACCGTCGATCGGTGGCCTTCACCCTGGCTCTGGGGCTTCCTTTGGGAAGTCACCAGCCGGTGTTCCACACCCATTAGAAAGCGGCCTGCGGAGCAAGCGCAATCCGTGCAAAACCGTAGGAAGGGCTTGGTAAGTTCAGGTAATACGTAGGCCGACGGCCGGCCTCGAATGCGGTGCTAGCGGCCCAGGCGGAGATAGTTGTCGTTCTTGCTCAACCAGTCTTCGCGAGGAGGGTCGAACACGTCCAGATCGAGGGTATCCTCGATGGCCCAGGCTTCGTGGGGCA
>Ga0126381_100005858_pt1 | contig 13572 bp, 10 predicted proteins | sample PanSoiMetPlot_28_FD_96465 | JGI IMG/M metagenome (GOLD analysis project Ga0126381, IMG submission 96465) | Tropical forest soil microbial communities from Panama - MetaG Plot_28 | ecosystem: Environmental > Terrestrial > Soil > Tropical forest > Bulk soil | place: Panama | collected 2016-02-17
GACATTCACCGCCTCGTGCTGGAGGTCGCAAAACGACCACGCGGTAAGAAATCTTTAATCGAAATAGGAACTTGCGATGTTGAATTCTTGCACAAAATTGCCGTATCTTACACCGCGCCATGCAAGGGATAGATCTCGAGCAAGCTGATCACGGGGTCCTGGACGATTTGCGCATCGTAGCGACCCCGGCTGCGCGCGGGCTGTCGCAACTCGTGTTGCGCACCGACGTCGCAGGCATGCCGCTCGAGTGGATCGACTACAAAGAAGCGGCGCGACTGTATCATCAGGAGCAGGTGGCTTACACGTGCGGCTCGCTGCTGTACGAGCTGTACGGCGGCACCAATGCGCGCACCGGTCGCCGCACCATCCTCGAAGTCAACTCCATCGTCGCAACCGTCGGCCACACCGGCAATCCCGGCAACACGCGCCACGACTACGTGCCGCCACTGAACAACCAGACGCTGTTCCGCCGCGACGCCTACCTGTGCATGTACTGCGCCGGGCGCTTTCCGGCCCGCGAGCTGTCGCGCGATCACATCCGTCCCTTCAGCCAGGGCGGCACGGACCTCTGGGCCAACGTCGTGGCAGCCTGTCGCCGCTGCAACAACCAGAAGGCGTCGCGCACGCCCGAGCAGGCGCGCATGCAGCTGATCGCGGTGCCCTTCACACCCACCTACGCGGAATACATCTTCCTCAAGGGCCGGCGCGTGCTCGCCGACCAGATGGAGTATCTCGTCGCGCATTTCCCGCGCTCGAGCCCGCTCCACGATCGCATCCAACGCTGGCTTTCCTGAAGCAGCGCGCGGCCGTGCGCGTTGCGGGTCACTTTCCGAGATAGTTCGGTAGTTACCGAACCATCGCTTGAAAGGACGCGGCCGCTGCGCGAGCGGTGACGCTGGCCGCGCGCGGCGGTAAAGTGGCGGCAGGCTGAAGGAGCGCAACGCCACTTGATTTTCCTCGTCGACGCTTCCTGCTACGTCTTTCGCGCCTACCACTCCATCCTCCCGGACATGCGCGACCGGGACGGCAACCCGGTGCACGCGGTGTTCGGCTTCGCGCGCTTTCTCGGCGATCTGATCGAGCGGGTGCGGCCCACTTACATGGCGGTAGCCTTCGATGAGCGCCGTGCGGCCTCCTACCGCAGCCGCATCTACCCGGCGTACAAGGCGAACCGCGAGCGCGCGCCGCTGGATCTCGCGTCGCAGATGCGGTGCTGTCGCGAGCTCTGTCGCCACCTGGGCGTGGCGGTGTTCGTGGATCCGGAGTACGAGGCCGACGATCTCATCGGCACGCTCGCGTCGGTGATGCGAGCACAAGGCGTGCGCGCGGCCTTCATCAGCCGCGACAAGGACTTTGCTCAATTGATGCGCGATGGGGATCTGTTCTGGGACTTCGGGGCGCGCGGGCAGTTCGGCTATCACGACATCGAGCGGCACTTCGGTGTTCCACCGGAGTGCTTCGCCGACTACCTGGCGCTCACGGGCGATCAGGTAGACAACATCCCCGGTGTACCGGGTATCGGGCATCGCACCGCCGCCGTGCTGATGAAGGCGTTCGGCTCGCTCGATACGCTGTATGCGGACCTTGCGGGCGTCGCGCGCCTGCCGCTGCGCGGCGCAGCGACCCTCGGCGCACGCCTCGCCGCGCACCGCGAGTCGGTGTACCTCGCCCGTCAGCTCACGCGCATCGCCTGCGACCTGTCGCTCGGTGCGAGCTCGAGCACTCTGCGGCGTCAGCTGCCGGATTTGCCGGCGCTCGCCCACTTCTACGACCGGCTCGGCTTTGGACCCTTCCTGCGTCGCCAGGCTGAGCGGCTGGCCCAATTGCCGGAGGTGCACACCACGCCATCCGCGGCGTGAGTCAGGGAGTCATTCTGGAGTCATTCGCGCCACTCGCTCGAGAGATTGCCGCGCTCACGGGCACGGGGTGTGCGAGCGCACCCGAGCGCAGCATCGCGGGCGGCAGCATAAACACCTGTTACTACTGGCCAGGTGACACAGCACCGATGTTCGTGAAGGTCGGTCCGCCTGCCGCGCAGGCCGCATTTGCGGCCGAGGCCGAGGGACTTCGCGAGCTGCATGCAGCGCGCGCGCTGCGCGTGCCGCAGGTGCTGGCAAGCGGGCTCGCCGACACGACGGCCTTTCTCGTGCTCGAGTGGGTCGAGCCGGGGCCCGCCGACGCGGCATGTGAGCGCCGCCTCGGCGAGGGACTCGCTGCGTTGCACACCTTGACGGCGCCGCGCTACGGCTTCCGGCAGGACAACACCATCGGTCGCACGCCGCAGGCGAATGAGTGGAGCGCGGACTGGATCGAGTTCTTCCGCGAGCGGCGACTGCGCCCGCAACTCGCACTCGGCGAGCAACACGGTTTTCCACGGCAGCTCGGTGCGCGGGGTGCGCGGCTGCTCGAAGCTCTGCCTGCGCTGCTCGCTGGTCACCGGCCGCGTGCCTCGCTCCTGCACGGGGATCTGTGGGGCGGAAACTGGCTCGCGAGCGCTGCGGGCGAGCCGGTGCTCTTCGATCCCGCGGTCTATTACGGCGACCGCGAGACCGATCTCGCCATGACGCGTCTGTTCGGTGGCTTCGGGCCAGCCTTCTATCGCGCCTACGAGAGCGCGGCGCCGCTGCCGGCGGGCGCGGCGCTGCGCTCCGAGCTCTACAACCTCTACCACGTGCTGAACCACGCCAATCTCTTCGGCAGCGGGTACGCGGCTCAGGCGCAGGCGCTCATCGACCGCCTCCTGTCCGAGGTCGGCGCCTGAGGACCCAAGGCACTGCGATTGGGCTATGCTGCGCGCGAGAAGCCACCGGAGGCGCGCATGGCGAATAAGAACACGGCCCGCAAGAGCGCGGCGCCGGAAAACATCCAGTCGGTGCTGCAGGAGGAGCGCAGCTTCGCTCCGCCACTGTCCTTCAGCGCACACGCCTACATCAAACCCGCGGATGCCGCGGCGCTACGCAAGCGCGCCGCCGAGGATTACGTCGGTTTCTGGGCGGAGCTGGCCGCCCGGGAGCTCACCTGGCAGGCCCCCTTCAAGGTCACGCTCGATGACAGCCACGCCCCCAACTACCGCTGGTTCAGCGACGGTCAGCTGAACGCCTCGTACAACTGCCTCGACGTTCACCTCAACGAGCGCGGCCACAAGACCGCGGTCATTTTCGAAGGTGAGCCGGGGGACGTGCGCCGGCTCAGCTACCGCGAGCTGCACGCCGAGGTGTGCCGCTTTGCCAATGCGCTGAAGGCGCAGGGGATCGAGCGCGGGGACCGCGTCATCATCTACATGCCGCTGGTGCCCGAAATCCTGGTGGCGATGCACGCGTGCAATCGCATCGGTGCGATCCATTCGGTCGTGTTCGGCGGGTTCTCCTCGCTGGCACTGAAGGATCGTGTCGAGGACACCGGCGCGAAGCTGATCGTCACTGCCGATGGCGGCTGGCGGGGCGGGCAGGCGGTCGAGCTCAAAGCGGCCGCCGACCACGCCCTGAGCAGCGGCTGCCCGAGCGTCAAGCGCGTGATCGTGCTGAAGCGCACCGACCGGCCGGTTGCGATGGTCGAAGAGCGTGACATCTGGTGGCACGACGCGATCGAAGGTCACGGGCCTACGTGCGAGCCGGTGTGGGTGGACGCCGAGCACCCGCTGTTCCTGTTGTACACCTCGGGCTCGACCGGGAAGCCGAAAGGAATCCAGCATTCGACCGCTGGCTATCTGCTCGGCGCCAAAGTCACCACGCAGTGGGTGTTCGATCTGCGCGGCGACGACGTGTTCTGGTGCACCGCGGACGTGGGCTGGGTCACCGGCCACACCTATGTTGCTTACGGGCCGCTCGCGCTCGGGGCGACCATCGTGTTGTACGAGGGCGGGCCGACGGTGCCCGACGGTGGACGCTTCTGGAAGAACTGCGAGAAGCACGGCGTCACGGTGTTCTACACCGCGCCCACCGCCATTCGCGCACTGATGAGACTCGGCGACGATCTGCCGCGGAAATACGATCTGTCGCAGCTGCGCCTGCTCGGCAGCGTCGGCGAGCCGATCAATCCCGAGGCGTGGATGTGGTATCACCGGGTGATCGGCGCGGGCCGCTGCCCGATCGTCGACACCTGGTGGCAGACCGAGACCGGGGCGATCATGATGTCGCCGCTTCCCGGCGTGACTGCCACCAAGCCGGGTTCGTGCACGCAGCCGCTGCCGGGCATCGACGCGGATATCGTCGATGATGACGGCAAGTCGGTAACGCGCCCCGATGCCGGCGGCTACCTGGTGATCCGCAAGCCCTGGCCGGCGATGCTGCGCACGATCTGGCGCAACAACGATCGCTACATCGCCGGCTACTGGGAGAAGTTCCACAACCGGTATTACATGGCGGGCGACAGCGCCCACCGCGACAAGGACGGTTACTTCTGGATCATGGGGCGCATCGACGATGTGCTCAAAGTCGCCGGCCACCGCCTCGGCACCATGGAGATCGAGTCGGCGCTGGTGGCGCACCCGCGCGTGGCGGAGGCGGCCGTGGTCGGCCGGCCACACGAGATCAAGGGCGAATCGGTGTTCGCTTTCGTGGTGCTGCGCGGAACGCGCCCGACCGGTGACAGCGGCCCGCTGCAGAAGGAGCTGCGCGACTTCGTCGGTAAGGAGCTCGGCCCGATCGCGAAGCCGGATGACATCCGTTTCGCCGACAATCTCCCGAAGACGCGCTCGGGCAAGATCATGCGCCGACTGTTGAAAGCCATCGCGCGCGGCGAGGAAATCGCGCAGGACGTCTCGACGCTCGAGAACCCCGCCATTCTCGAGCAGCTGCGAGGAGTGGAGAGTGGCGGCCCGGCCGCGGGGGCGGTGCTCCGAACCGCCGTTGTCGCGAAGGCGGCGCGAACGGCCGCGGGGAGAGCTCGCGACAACGCCAAGCGCTCGGCAAAACCCAAACGAACCAAGGGCAGGAACGTCGCGTCCCGGGGCGCTAAGCGCAAGAGCGGCGCAGCGGGCAGGAAAGCGCCGGCGCGCGCCGCCCCGGTGAGGAGACGGGCGCGGCGGATGGCAAAAAAAGCCGTGACGCTCAGGGGCGCAGCGAAGCGTGCCCGCGCCCGTTCGGCGGGACGGCGCCGGCGCTGAGGCGCCACGATTGCTGCACCGCACGGATTGCGGACTGCGAGCGGCGGCGTTCCGTGGCGCGGAATTTATAAAACGTTCATCTGACCGTAATTGGGTTTGGCCACGATCCCGGTGTCGGGCGCGGCCGCGAGCACTGCCGGTCCGCCGCCCTCGGCTCGCTTGGGTGTGAGGCATTCAGGGGTGCACCGGAATGATGAAGCGGATCAGCTGCAAGTCCTCATGGGTCGCCACACTTCTCGGCGCGATCGCGTTGGCCGCGGGCGCCCCGTCCTGGGCCTTCTCATTGACGGCTGACGGTGTGACTTACACGCTCTTCGAAACCTCGCTCAGTCCGACCGTGGATCAGTTCACGCTCGAGATCACAGGCATCAACGGTCCGAGCGACAGCGAAGGTAGCCGCTACGGGGTGAACTCCCTCGCCTTCACCGAGCCAGTCCCGGGCTCGGTAACGACTGGATCCATGACTGGGTTCGCGTTCATGCTCGGGGGCTTGAGTTCCATGGGCTGCGACGGCACAGGAAATTTTTTCTGCTTCAAGGCCAGCACTGCGCCGGCTGCGCCCGCCCTGTCGGCAAACAGTGAGCTGACACTCACCTTCGATTTGACCGTTGCTCAGGCCGGTGACTTTGCCAACTACGACCCGGATTTCAAGATTCAATGGCTCGGAGGCAAGTCTGGTAAATACGATCTAGTGTCACAGACGTTGACTCCGACCGTTGTGCCGTTGCCAGCCGCACTGCCGCTGCTCCTCGGCGGCATCGCCGGTCTCGGCTTCATGAGCCGACGCAAGGTCGGCTGAGCCCTTGGCAACCCGCCGCCGCTCGCTCAGTCCCGGGCACTGCGCTCGAGCGCGAAAGCGAGCAGTTGCCGCTGCAACCGCTCGCTCGGACCACGTGGCCGCGCAAGCCCCATCCGCTCGAGCGCTGGCGCGTGGCGGGCGACCGGACCGCCGCGGCTGAGGGCACGCGCGATGGTGACGAGCCGGTCCCACGTGCTGCCGGTAGCACTCTCCAGAAATCTGAGCGCGCGAGCCAGCGCCGCCTCTTCGCTCGTGAGATCGGTGCCGAACGGATACTCACTGAAGTAACCCGCAGCGCGGTGGTCGGCGAGCGCGCGGGCGAGTCGGGACGGCGAGTTGTCGCGGCAGGCCTCCGGGAGGCGGTAGTCTGCGCGGATCTTGCCCGCGGCACGGGCGCTCGCCAGGAGTTCGTCCTGAAAGCGCGAGTCGGCAACCTGCAGCATGGCGGCGATGCACTCTTCGTCGGTGCGGCCGCGCAGATCGGCGACGCCGTACTCGGTGACGACGATGTCGCGCAGATGACGCGGAATGGTCTCGTTGCCGTAGCTCCAGAGGATGTTGGAAGTGGTGCGACCGCGTTGCGTGCGCGTGGCGCGCAGGCACAGGATCGAGCGTGCGCCGGGCAGCGCGTGCGCCATCGCGACGAAGTTGTACTGGCCGCCCACCCCGCTCACGACGCGACCGCTCTCGAGCGTGTCGGAGACGGCGGCGCCGAGCAGAGTAACCATCATGGTGGTGTTGACGAAGCGCGCAGCTCGCCGCTGCAGGATCCGCAGCTCCTGGTCCGCGCCGTAGAGCTGATTGACGAAGCCGACGCCGCGCATGCCGAAGCGTGCGCGGTCGCTTTCTGGCAGGTCGCGTAGCGCCGCGTAGAAGCCGCGCGGCCCGAGGAAGAATCCGGCGTGCAGGACCTGGCCATTACGCAGCCCGCGTCCGAGCAACGGCGCAAGCCGCGCGCGGCTCGCCGCATCGCCGAGGTCGGCGGCGATCCACTCGCCGCCAGGCAGGCGCACCCGGCCGCCCTCGAACTGCACCGCATCGAGGAACACGCCGTGCTGCTGCAGCATCGCGAATTCCGGCGCTTGCAGCCGCGGCCCCGCGCCGGCGGCCGCAAGCCGCTCGAGAATGTGCTCATCGAAGCGCTCGCTGATTTCCCCCGCGGCCAGCAGACGCTCGAGCGCGAGGCAGTCGTAGACCTGGCGACGCAGGACGCCGGCCCGGTAGAGCTCGAGCAGGTAATCGACGAACATCTCGGAGGAGGCAAACAGCCCGGTGGCGAAGGGCTCCGCGCCGCCGATCTCCTCAGTGAGTGCCGCAGCGCCCGCGGCGGCGAGCGCCGCACGGGCGGCGTGCCAGGCGGCGTTCTGCTGGTGGCGCAGCAGCAGCGCATACACCACCGCGCCACCGAGCTCGCCGATGCCGACCTGGAGCGTCCCGCCATCCCGTACCAGGCCGCTCACGTGCAGACCGATCGCATGCTCGACCGTGCCGATGGCGGCGTGCGGCGGGGCGAACAGATCGTAGTCGTAGCGCGCATCCTCGATGAGGAAGTCGAACTGCTCGGGGTCGACGCGGGCGTGTCCGGTCATGAACGGCATCTGCGCGTGGCTCTCGCCCACCACGACTATCTCACGTCCGGCACGCCGCGCCTCGGCTACTAGTGGCAGCAGATCGACGCTGACGTCGGTGTTCGAACCGAGGCTCAGCTGCACCTGCCCGTTCACCACGCGGCGCGCGAGCAGGTGCGCGATCACGTTCACGCCGCGTGCGAGCGCATCGCGCGCGACGTGCGTGTAGTTGGCGCTCAGGTAATTGCGCTGCGCGTGGCCGGAGTGGAGGAAGGCGCCGGGTGCGAGGAAGAACTCCACCACCCGTACGTTCGGTGGCAGGCGGTCGGCGCGCAGGTCGCGGGCGTAGTCCGGCTCCACATAGCTGCCGAATACCCGCGCCACCAACGGATCGAGCAGTCGCGCCTCGAGCGGCGAGCGCGCCACGGGCTTCAGCAGCGAAAGCGCGGTGAGGATGGTGAGGTCCAGGCCGCGTTCGCGCCGTGCGCGTCGATAGAACTCGTTCACGAGCGGATTGGGCTTGCCGATGCCGAGCGGCAAGGCGAGCACCACGTGCGCCCCCACGCGGCGCAGCACCGCGTCGACGCAGTGGCCGACGTCAGCGAATGTCTCGGGCATGTAGCTTGTGGCATGCTCCCCGAGGGCCGCGGTGTCCGTCAACCGCGGCACGGGCAGCAGGAGTCACACATGTCAATACGGAAGCCGGCACTCGATCCACGCGCCGTCGAGGCACTCAATCGCAGCGGTTACCCGGAGCCTTATCGTTCGCGCGTGTTGCCGCGATTCAAGCGCCGCATCGGCGACGCCCTCGGCCTCACGCGCATCGGCATCAACTACACGATACTGCCGCCCGGCAGGGAATCCTCCATGCGCCACTGGCACACGCACGAGGACGAGTTCGTGTTCGTGCTCGAGGGCGAGGTGGTGCTGCGGACCGAGCAGGGCGAGCAGGTACTGAAGGCCGGCATGTGTGCAGGCTTCCCGGCGGGCGTCGAGGACGGCCATCAGCTCATCAATCGCAGCGGTGCCGATGCGGTGTACCTCGAGATCAGCAATCGCGACAGCGCCGACGGCGCGCACTACAGCGATCCCGACGTCGATCTGCGCTTCAGTCCGCCACACGCTCCGGGCCGCTTCACGCGCCGCGACGGCACGCCGGTCTAACCACCCCAGGAAATCGCGCCTGTGGTGCTCCGTGAACATACTCCGATCGACAAGACGCGCGATTTCCCGGGGACCCCGGTTCGGAGGAACCTCAGGCGCGGCGCAGTGGCCGGGGCAGCATTCCCTGCTCATGGAACCAGGCGAGCGCATCCTCGAACGCCGCAGCCGGCGGTCGCCAGCTGTAGCCCAACTCCCGCGCCGCCTTCGCGCTGGAGAAGTACATGCGCTTGCGGGACATGCGCACCGCTTCGACCGTGACGCGCGTGCCGCGCCCGGTGAGCCGTGCCAGCGTCTCGGATGCGTAAGCCACCGGCAGCAGCGCGGCGTGGGGCAGACGGATGCGCGGTGGCTGACGGCCCGCCAGGCGGCAAATCTGCGCGAGAACCTCGTGCAGCGTCATATTCTCGCCCCCCAGGATGTATCGCTCCCCGATGCGCCCGCGCTCGAAGGCCCGCAGATGACCCGCCGCGACGTCATCGACATGCACGATGTTGAGCCCCGTATCGACATAGGCCGGTGTGCGTCCCGCAGCCGCGTCCACGACCATCTGCCCGGTCGGTGTGGGCTTGACGTCACCGGGCCCGATCGGGGTGGAGGGATTGACGATGATGATCGGGACACCTTCACGAACGAATTCACGGACCAGCTCCTCGGCAAGGAATTTCGAGCGCTTGTAATGACCGATCATGTCGGCCAGGACGACATTCGTGTCCTCCGTGCCCGGTGAGCCGTCAGTGGGCAGGCCGACTGCGGCAACACTGCTCGTGTAGATCACGCGCGCGACTGCCGCGCGGCGAGCCGCGTCGAGCAGGTTGCGGGTTCCGTCCACGTTGGTGCGGTAGAGCTGCTGCGGATCGCTCACCCCGAGCCGGTAATCCGCGGCGACGTGAAACAGCGCCTCACAACCCTCCAGCGCCTTTTCAAGCGACGCCGGGTCGTTGAGATCACCGATGGCGAGCTCGAGGGGAAGTTGCCGGAGATTGCGCCGGTCGGACGCTGCCCGTGTCAGGGCCCGCACCTGCCAACCCGCCCGGCACAGCGTCCGGGCTACCGCTGCACCGACGAACCCCGTCGCCCCCGTAACGAGTGCTCTCGGCTGGTTCATGGCAGCGCACCGCCGGCGAATTCCCGGCGGATCTCACGTGTGAGCACGCCGCTGTCGGCCACGGCCGAGAGCGCGCGGTTCGCGCTGCGGTAGCGGCGCGCGAGTCGGATCAGCGCGGGCAGCTCTCCGGGTGTACGCGCGAGGGTGGCCAGCAAGCGACCGAGGCGCAGGCGGTCCTCCCCGATGCTGGTCGCATTCAGTGCTACCTCCGGCAGGGCATCCTGTGCCGTATCGACGATCGCGCGCACGACGAGAAAGGCTACCCGCTCGGCGGAGGCGACTTCGGCAACCGCGGAGCTCTCCATGTCCGTGGCGACGGCGCCCGTTTGGCTGAAGGCGAGTGCCTTGGCGGCGGTGGAGCCAAGCGGCTCGCGGCAGGTGAGGAGTCTGCCGCAAGAGACCACATGATTTGCTGCGATGGCCGCACTCACACGCTCGCGCCAGTCCGCGGTCGTGAGGAGCATGCGACCCTCGGGGGAGATCACCTCGCGAGGCAGTACCACGGTGCCGGCGGCGAGCGCGGGGTCGAGCGCTCCGGCCAGACCCCAGCTGAGGAGCGCCCGGGCACCGGATGCGAGAAGCCGGCGCGCGCCGATGGCGGCGGCGGCCGGCCCGACGCCCGTCACGATGAGCTGCGTACCATCGGCGAGGGTAGTGGGCTCCGTGCTGCGGCGGGTTGCCGAGCCAAGTGGGCGCGACTCGGCAATGAGTGCCGCGACGATTCCGAGTCCATTCAATGAAGGGTTCCGGGCCGTAAGCGGCCGCGGTAGGCCGCGAGGGCCCACAGCGGGAAATAGGCGCAGTAGCCGTGGTACCGCAGGTAGAACACGCGCGGGAATCCCGGAGCCGTAAAGCCCGGATCGCTCCACAGGCCGTCCGCTTGTTGCGTGCGCAGCAGATACTCGACCCCGCGCCGCACCGCCTCCGCTTCCACCTCGCCGGCTGCCAGCAGGCCCAGCAGCGCCCAGGCCGTGTGGTGCGGAGTGCTCGCGACCGAGTTTTCGGCCGGCCGCCCTGGCTCGTAGCTGTCGTTGCTCTCGCCCCAGCCGCCGTCCGCATTCTGGCGCGCTTGCAGCCACGCGACCGCGCGCCGCACCGCAGGGTCGGCGGAGCCGATGCCGGCATGCGCGAACGCTGTCAACACCGACCAGGTGCCATAGACATAGTTCGTGCCCCAGCGACCGAACCACGACCCGTCGGGCTCCTGCTCGTCGCGCAGGAACGCAATGGCACGCGCCTGTGCGGCCGCGTCCTGCGGACGCGCCGCCAGGGCGAACGCGGTCACGACGCGCGCCGTGACATCGCTCGTCGGCGGGTCGAGGAGCGCCCCGTGGTCGGCGAAGGGAATCTCGTTGAGATAATAGTTCGTGTTGTCCACGTCGAACGCCGCAAAGCCGCCATTGGCGCTCTGCATACCTGCGAGCCAGTCCAGCGCCCGGGTCACCGTGTGCGAATAGCGCTCGCGATCTCCGGAGCGTCGCATCGCCCAGACGACCGCCGCCGTGTCGTCGAGGTCAGGGTAGTGGCCGTTGCCGCGTTGGAACGGCCAGCCGCCACCTGCCAGGCGCGGACGGCGCAGCCGCCAGTCCCCCGGCGCCTCGAGGAGTTGGCGCGGCACCAGCCACTCGAGCGCGCGCGAAGCCGCGGCGAGTGCGCTCGGGCAGCCCGCTTCCTGCAGCGCGAGGCTCGCGAGTGCGGTGTCCCACACCGGCGAGATGCATGGCTGACAATAGGCACTCGAGCCGTCCACCACGAGCAGTTGCTCCAGTGCTTTCTTGGCCGTGACACGCCGCAGGTCGTCCTGCGGGTAGCCGCGAGCCGCCAGCACTTCGAGCGCGTTAACCATTGCCGGAAAGATGGCGCCGAGGCCGTCCTCGCCGTTCAGCCGTTCGAGTGTCCACGCCTCCGCGCGCCGCAGGGCGTGCGCGCGCAGCGCCGTGGGGATCAGCCGATCGAGGCTGCGGCCAAGCCGGTCGAGGCCGAGGAAGAGTCGCGTGAGCGCGGTCGCGCGCCCGAGGGGGCGGCGAAAGTAGTTGTGTTCCTCCTCCGCAGGCACCGTGAACAGCTCCGCGATCTGCACCTGGCGCGGGTTGCTGGCGCGTGGCTTGAGAGTGCACAGCATCGTGAGCGGCACCATTACGGTGCGTGACCAGTACGATACCCGGTAGAGGTTGAATGGAAACCAGCGCGGCAGCAGCACGATCTCGACCGGGATGTAGGGCACGCCGCGCCAGGGCAGCTGTGCGAACAGCGCGAGCGCGATACGGGTGAAGACATTGCTCGCCGCGGCACCGCCGTGGCGCAGGATCGCCGCGCGCGCCCGCGCCATGTGCGGTGCCTGCGGGCTGTCGCCGGCGAGCTTCAAGGCGAAATAGGCCTTGACGCTGCAACTGATGTTGAATCCCCCGCCGTGGTAGAGCGGCCATCCGCCATGATCCGCCTGGTGGGCGCGCAGATAGACGGCGAGCCGTCCCTCGAGTCCCGGGTCGATCTCGCCGAGGAAGTGCATCATCATGATGTACTCGGCGGGGATCGTGCAGTCGGCTTCGAGCGGGAACTGCCAGCATCCCTCGAGCGCCTGCCGCTCGCAGAGCGCCGTGCGCGCCGCTTCGAGCGCGCGTTCGAGGGGCGCGTGCCGCAACGGACCGACGGGCTCAGGTGCCCCGAGTGCGCCGTCGGCGAGACCGGCGGCGCGGGAGAGCGGGCCAGGCGCAGACGCGGACCGAGTCACCGGGCGCGGCTTTCGCTCAGATCGGAGCGTCGCTCGGCCGGCGCCCATAGCCGTTCCTCGCGCTCCGTGTGCGCCGCTGCCGCCGCGCGGGTCGCCGCGCGGCGCACCGCGAGCGGCGCGGCGAGTGGCAGGCCGCGGGCCGCATACTCGAACAGGCGCCGGAGCAGCCGATCGTTGCGCACGGCGGCACTCGTGCACAGCCGCGTCAACAGCACGGCCGTGTGCGACACCTTCACCTGCGCGCCGCTGGTGAAGCCGGGGTGTGCGTCGATCCTGCGCAGCGTCAGGACCGCGAGCCCAATGGCCCACAGGCAGAACAGCCGGATACCGGTCTCCCGAGGCGGCAGCAGCAGCGCGTATGCCAGCGCGTTACGCAGGTGCCCGTGAGCCACCGCCACCAGCTCGCGCACACCCGCCTGGAAGCGAGCGTCGGACCGCTGCGGCGACATTTCAGCGAGCTCGATCCCGTGGCGTGCGAACAGGTCGCGCGGAAACCAACAGGCACCGCGGCTGCGGTCCTCCCAGAAATCCTTGATGATGTTGGTGAGCTGCAGTGCCTCGGCGAAGGAGGCGGACAGTTCCTGCAGTGCGTTGCGCTGCGTGGCGACATCGGGCGAGTGGCAGCAGAACAGCTCCGTGAGCATCTCGCCGACCACCCCGGCCACGTAGTAGCAGTAGCTGTCGAGATCGCTCGAGCGCGCGACACCGGCGACGCTCGCCGTCTGCTGAAAATGATGCATGCCGTGACACATCACCTCGATGCAGCGCTCAATCGCAGCCCGCTCCGCGCCAAGACCGGCAGTAACCGCGATGACACGCTCCATTCCGCTCACCAGCTCGCGTTCCGCCGGCAGCGTGCGCTCCGACAGCCGCCGCACCAGCTCGCGCGCCAACGGGCCGGACGCCTCGTTGCCACGGACCACGGCGGTGAAACGTTGCAGGTAGACGCGGGTTTCGGCAGGCGATAGCGCCGGCTCGTCCTCGATGGTGTCCGCGATGCGGCACAGCAGGTAGGCGTTGGTCACGGCGGTGCGCAGCGGCATGGGCAGCTGCGGGATAGTCAGCGCGAACGTTCGCGAGACGTACGGCAGGATCTGGTCC
>Ga0126381_100005859_pt1 | contig 13569 bp, 11 predicted proteins | sample PanSoiMetPlot_28_FD_96465 | JGI IMG/M metagenome (GOLD analysis project Ga0126381, IMG submission 96465) | Tropical forest soil microbial communities from Panama - MetaG Plot_28 | ecosystem: Environmental > Terrestrial > Soil > Tropical forest > Bulk soil | place: Panama | collected 2016-02-17
CAGGCGATAGCGTAAATTACGTTTCTGCACCGGGCATGGTGCCTCTCGGTGGCGCACAATATCACTGCTATGATTACCGCGAGACGCTCAACACCTTCAGCCGAATTGCAATTTGACATGCGAGTCTACGCCATCAAGGTTACTCTGCTCGGTACAAGACCACCGATCTGGCGCCGTTTCCTGGTCGAAGGCGACATTACGCTTCGCCAATTACACAGCACATTGCAAATCGTCATGGGATGGACCAATTCCCACCTGCACCAGTTCCTATTTCAGAAGCGGAAACAAGCGGATGGAACGAAGCTGGGAGACTTAATCGGTTCGCCAGGGTCGAAGTTGCAGTATGAATACGACTTTGGCGACGGGTGGCAACACGAGCTCCTACTGGAAGAGATCCTCAATGGAGACGAATCGTTCCAGCGGACGTGCGTGGCAGGAGCCCGGCGTTGTCCTCCCGAGGATTGTGGCGGTCCATATAGATTTCGAGAGCTTCTCGATGCCCTTAACGATGCTTCTCATCCAGAGCATGATTCCGTCTGTGAGTGGCTCGAGAACGGCTTCGATGCCGAGCTCTTTTCCGTAGACGAAGTGAATCGACGCTTACATCGCCACAGACGTCCACAGCGGCGCAAACCTGTCGCTGAGAACTAAGGCTGTCGCCATTGGTCCAACACCCGATCTATGTCGTGGCGAACAGCGTCGCGCGCATCCATCCGGTCCCATCCTTGCATTAACAACCGGTCGTAGGTCGTGTGCCGGTGGCGGATGGCTGCGATCACCGCCGCACGCAACGCTTCTTCGTCCAAGGCCCGTCCTGCGGCGCTTCGACCTACTCGACCGCTGCCGCGAACCGACGTATGCGCCGCAATCATTCGCGCCTCTTCGGGAGGACAGCCGGGAAAAATCTGCTGAATCGATTCGGCCATTCGCATGGCGAACACCTGATCCTGTTTGTCGCGATACATCTCCGCTCGTTCACGCTGTGCACTGCGCTGGTCAGCGTCAGTCAAGCATTCCTGCTCGGCTTGCTCTAGCGCCGCTTGCTCCACCAATACGCCCTGTCGTTCGTATCGCTTGCGTGTCCTGCTGAAGCGAACGACTACAGCAGAAAGCGTGCTGTGCTTGCGTGCCCGCCGCGTCAGGGCCGTGTCTCCTCGCTGCAGATACACCAAGTGGTCGAGATCGGCACAGGTAAGGCAGAGCGGTCGTTGGCCGTCCATGAACAGAAACTCCCGTGCCAACAACTCCTTGCCACAGTCCGCGCACTTGGAGTCGCGCAGGATGTCAAAGACCACGAGGTCCTTCGCTTGCGAGGAGGCCTGCTGGTCGGCAGGTGGGTTCGGCTTCATCACATCATTAAGGTGTTCTTCTGCGAACTGTGTTGGTCATGGAATTAGGGGTATTCACGATTGGCGCGAACCTGTCGTTCCGCCGAATCCCACGAGTTCTGCTTGCAACCCAGGTATCGCTCGGTGGGCTTGACCGAGTGATCAATCTCTTTCCGGCGTTTCGTCAGTTGGCGCTCCCCCATTGGTCCGAAGGCTGCTTGATCTCGGCCGCTATCTGTTTTGCCTGCTGCATTACCTCCTGCAATTCCTGGTTGAGAGCACGGTCGAAGGCTTTCCGAGCGGTCATCCGTTCCGACTTTGGCCACCTCAGTTCGTCCTCCATCGGATGGCTGTCCGGTACGGAGGAGCGGAACGGGATCGGCATATTCAGATCCGCCGTGGCGAGATTCTAGCCCCTGCTGGGGTACGTTTTCCACCGGCGCCGAAGTGGCCAGTTCAGAACTCGTTTCCTGCGGCTTGCGGTCAGCGCCGAGGTCGAATAGATCGTTGACCGGGTGACCCAGATTCTGTTTGCAGCCGAGATAGCGTTCCGTCGTTTGGACCGAGGCATGGCCTAACAGGAACTGTATCTGCTCCAGCTCACCACCGCTGCTGTGGCACAGCTTCGCGCAGGTCCTCCGCAAGTCGTGCGGTGCAATACGCTGTAGCCCTGATCTCTCACAGCAAGTCTTCACTACGTACCAGACGACATTTTGTGAGACCCCTTTACCCCACACCTTCCCCATCTTGCCGACTGCCCGAAAGATCCTGCCCTGCGTGATGCCAGGCTGTGCGGCCCATTCGTCGAGTGCGGCCTTGACCCAGCCTGGAATCGGCACAGTGCGGATATGCCCACCTTTACCGATCAGATCCACGATGGCCCAGTGTCCCTGGCGCATCTGGACGTCATCCATTTGCAACCCGACTAGCTCCGATCGACGCAAGCCGCAGCCAAACAGCACGGCCAGCATGGCATAGTCGCGCTTCGCACGAAGGCTGCTCCCGCGGGCCTGCTTGAGAACTTGGGAGCATTGCTCGGCCGTCAACCAGTTGCCGGAGCGAAACCCCAGTTGCTTTACCCCCTTCGCGCGGCTGATTCCGGCCGCCAGTTCTGGACTCAGCAACCCCGAGTCAGCGGCCTCATGGGCCAGGCGACGCACGGCTGCGAGGTGTTGATTAATGGTGTTTGCCGCGAGACCGCGGGCTTCAAGATACATTCGGTATCGCACGACCACGATGCGGTTGAAGGCCAAGCGAGGCTCTGAGCAGTACCAGGCGATGAATTGATCGATGGCGTATTCGTACACGCGCCGTGAGGCTGGTGACGTGAGGCTGTTGAGCACCGCCAATTTGGAGTGATCCAGGTCTGGCAACCGAAGTACCTTGCGACGATAATTCGGTGGGCATTTGGGTCTGCGCATGGTCGACGGCCTCCCGTGCCGCAGAGTCGGATTACGGCAGGTGCGCACCAAATGCAAGTTGGAGGATCGACGGCGACGGGAATAACATCGTGAGTGCTATCGCCTGTTTGCAACAATTACTTTCAAATCACCCAGGAGAGTGATGGGCCGAGCTATAGCGACTCTGACAATTCTCAACTGGCGCAGTGTAGGCTGAGACGGCGCTGGAGCATGGGATCAGCAAATCAAGAGTAAGCGCAGAAAAAAAGGCCCGCCCGAGGCTGCCCGGACGGGACGGTAGCGAGCCACCCACATTAACTCCCGTTACGGCATGATCTCCCACACGACACCGCAGCCATTAAATTTGGGAAGCTGCGTTGCATAGCTGATAGAAAAGCCGGAGTTCAGGAGAGCAGCCAAGACGGATGATAAGCCCGCATCAGCGACTGAGCTTGCTGACCCATCGGTTTTCGCCAACAGAAGCATCTAAGGTATCCCGTAGCCCTGGGTACCATGTCGGTAAGTGCCCTCAACGTCCTGCAACTTGCTCGCGTGTCATTTCCCCCATCAACTTTCCGGCAGGTCCCATTGCGCTCTCCGGAGTCACCCGGGCGAAAAAGTCAACCAGGCGAGCAATAATGCCTGTCCATCCAGTCTGGTGACTTGCTCCCAAGCCGGCACCATTCTCGCCATGGAAGTACTCATAGAACAGGATGTAGTCCTTCCAATAAGGATCGTCCTGGAATTTCCTCGTGCCTCCATAGACCGGTCGCTTTCCGTTCGCATCGCGGAGAAAGATCTTCGAAAGCCGCCCGGCAATCTCTTTGGCCACTTCAAACAGCGTCATGTATTTGCCCGAGCCTGTCGGACACTCGACTTTGAACTCAGGGCCGTAGAACGGATACATCAGCAGAAGGCCACGAACAATTAGCGTATTGACAGGCATCCAGACCGGCCCACGCCAGTTGGAGTTGCCGCCGAACATGCCGGTGTTCGACTCTGCCGGCAAGTAATCAACCCGGTACTCGCGCCCGTCCAGGTGAAACACATAAGGATGGTCGCGGTGATACTTGGACAGCGAACGAATACCGTAGGGGCTGAGGAATTCGCTCTCGTCCAGCATGTAACGCAAAATGCGCTGCACCTTCTCCTTGTTGCAAACCGCGGCCATCCTGCGTCCTTCGTATCCCCCCAGTGCCGGGTCTTCGGCAGTATCGATCTTCTTCATTACCTCCGGATGACGCTTCCGGAACAGCTGAATCAGTTCGAACATCTTGGGATGATGCTTGAATGTGCCTGCTTCGAACACGGTGGTTGCACAAAGTGGCAGCAGTCCGACCATCGAGCGAATCTTTAAGCGGGCAGTGTTGCCGTTCGGAAAGTGCAGCAGGTCGTAGAAAAACCCGTCCTGCTCGTCCCACAGTTGCTCCTGATTCGTGCCCATGCGATCCATGGCGTAGGTAATCCATGCGAAGTGCCCGAGGAAGCGGATGGCGATCTCCTCGTACACCGGGTCATAGTCGATCAGGATGAGCGCGATCTCCAGCATGCAGAGGCAGTAGAACGCCATCCATGCGGTGCCGTCAGCCTGATCCAGGTGCCCGCCGGTAGGCAGCGGTGCACTGCGATCGAAAACTCCAATGTTGTCCAGTCCCAGGAAGCCGCCGCCGAACACATTTTTGCCCTCCGGGTCTTTGCGGTTTATCCACCAGTTGAAGTTCTGCGTCAGTCCCTGGAAGGAGCGCTCCAGGAAGCGCAGGTCGGCTCGGCCCAATTCCGTCTCAATTCGGTAAAGAAACAGGGTCGCCCAGGCGTGGACAGGAGGATTCACATCGCTGAAATTCCACTCGTAGGCAGGGATCTGTCCATTTGGATGGGCGTACAGCGTGCGCAGCATCAGCAGAAGCTGGTCTTTGGCAAAATCGAAATCCACCAGCGAGAGCGCGATCGTGTGAAAGCCCAGATCCCAGGCCGCGTACCAGGGATATTCCCATTTGTCGGGCATGGAGATGATGTCCTTGTTGAGCATGTGGAACCACTCCGCATTGCGCGCTCTTCCTTTGCCGGACCCCAACACCGGATGCGAGTCGTGTTCCTGCAGCCACTTGTCGAGGTCGAAATAGTAATACTGTTTAGACCACAACATGCCCGCCAGCGCCTGACGGTGTACGCGGCGCTCATCTTCGGTTAAGTTCTTCGGCGTGATGCGGTCGTAGAACTCGTCGGCGTCGGTAATGCGTGAGCGCAGGATATCTTCAAACTGTGCGAATGCGTCCCCAATCGGCTTCGCACGCAACCGCAAGCGCACCGCCTTGTTACCTCCAGCAGGTATGTCAAGCACGTAATGCGCGGCTGCCTTGGTTCCCGCCTTGGACGGATTGACCGCGTCACGCTTGCCGGCGATCACATATTCATGGAAGGCATCCTTGACATAGGGTGACGGGTTCGGCTGTCCCCACAGACGCTGGTTGTTCGTCTCGTTCTCGGTGAATAGCAGCTCCGGCGCTCCATCGCACTGCAGGGTGTAGTCGCCGAGGTTTGTGTGCGTCGCCTGAATCGTGCCTCTGTTCGCCTGAATCAGCGGCTTCGGCTCGCCTTCTGCGGCTGACCATGTGTTCCGGTACCACAATGTGGGAAGCACATGGATTTGAGCCGCTTCCGGACCTCGGTTGAACAACGAAATTCTAATCAGCACATCTTCCGGATCGGCCTTCGCATACTCCACAAACACGTCAAAGTAGCGGTTATCGTCGAAGATTCCCGTGTCGAGCAACTCGTACTCGAACTCCTCCCGGGATCGACCGCGATTCGTCTCTACCAGTTGGCGGTAGGGATATTCCCGCTGAGGATACTTGTAGAGATACTTCATGTACGAATGTGTGGGAGTGCTGTCGATGTAAAAGTAATATTCCTTGACGTCTTCGCCATGGTTGCTTTCGCTGTTCGTCAATCCGAACAGGCGTTCCTTCAAGATGGGATCGCGCAAATTCCATAGCGCCAACGCGAAGCAAAGCTGCTGCTGGTCGTCAGAGAGTCCTGCCAGCCCGTCCTCGCCCCAGCGGTAGGCACGCGACCGCGACTGGTCGTGCGAGAAGTAGTCCCAGGCGTTCCCATCGTTGCTGTAGTCCTCGCGAACCGTTCCCCATTGTCGTTCGCTCAGGTAGGGGCCCCACTTTTTCCAAGGAATGCCTTGCTCACGCGCGGCGTTCAATCGTTTCTGTTCCTCAACTTGCACATATTCGAAGGGCGTTCCGGTTTTTGTCGAAGTTGGCATCGAAGCACTCCTTTAGGCGATTGCAGGCAGGCTATTCCGAGTTGGAATTACAACATCGAGCCAGTCCCAGGGGAACTGTCAATTCTGACAGCTGCGGCTTGGTTTTTTGCGAGGCAATCGAAGGGCCGGAGCGGGCTAGCTTAGCAGTGGTGATGCCAGCGATGCCCCGGCGAGCTTCAGGGTCGGATTGCTTTTTACCCCCAAGAAGGGGGCTCTCGCTCGATATTTTCATACGTCCTTAACACATCAATTGGTGGCGAGATTTCTTCCACCTTTCCATGCAACACCACCCCCGGGAAGGCGTGACTTTGATGTCGGCGGTATCTCCTTTTCGGATGTAGGTAATTTGTGTCTCCAGGTAATTGGCCTGGATCCACGGATCGCCCTTCACCAGGTCAACCATCTGAATTCCGGGTGAGACCAACTGGCCTTCCTGCACATGGCGCTGGCCCGCCGACCCGTTCGTGGGTGCGGTGATCCGGGTATATCCGAGATTGACCTCGGCTACGGTGATTGCCGCATGTTTGGCCTCGATGTCCGCCTTTTAGACTGCGTCACGGCTATCGAGTGCGGCGAGTTGACTTTTCTCGGCAGCGAGCTGGGCCCGGCTGCTCGCCAGTGCAGCTTGCGCCCGCTCCAGATCGGCCTGACTTTCGGCGAGCAAGCCAGAGTAGCGGTCTGCGTCTGCCACAGCAGTTTGAAGCTGCTGCCGCGTCGTTGCCTTCGAGGCTAGCAGCGCTTCTTGGCGTTGGCGCTCAAGCGCAGTGCGCTCGACCTCCGGTTGAGTGGAGGCTACTCCCGCGTGCGCCGCACTGACTGCGGCCTCCGCCTGACCGACCATCGCCTGCGCAGTTTGGATCTTGGCCTGCTGGATCTGTTTCGCTGCCTGGTTGTCGGCGAGAGCCGCCTCCGCTGCGGCCAGGCCCGCCTTCGCCTGTTCCACGGTCGCGCGATACTCATCGTCGGCGATCTCCACCAGCACCTGTCCCGCCTTCACGCTCTGGTAGTCTTCGACGTCCATCTTCCGTACCGTTCCCGAGATGCGGGTGCTCAACGGCGTCATATCTGACTTCTCCGCCTCGTAACGCATCCTGCAGTTCCGTATGTGCAGTTGCCAGTACTTGCTTGACTTTCGTAACGTTGCCAACCGAGACACCCGCAGTCGCCGCAATCTCAGAGCGCACGTCCAGTTTTTCAGCTTCCGTCAATTTTGACGCACCCTTGATTCGACCGCCGGCACTCTGATTCCGGCGCGCCTGTTCGCTAAGCCAGGGCTCAAGATCCAGCGCTAGAAGTATTCGGCAAAATGCGTTAAGGCCCTCCACTCGGCGATGTCTACACAGCAGCCAATAAAGAGCTTCCTCCTCTGTCAGGTCGTACTCGATACAGGTCACGGTTGGCCGACCGTATCGTCGGGCGATCTCCCAGCGGCAATAGCCGTCAATGATCGTCCGGTTTTGTGTAATCATCAGCGGCTCCTGAAACGGGAGATTGCCGCATTCGGTGAGTGCAGATAGTCTCGATGGGGAAACGGCGAACTGATGCCGCTTGTAGCTGGGGTGCGGTCGGAGGTCTCCTACAGGACAGATCACAAGCCGGCCCTGAATCCCGCCCATTTGCCGTCCGCTTTCGTTCGCTTGTTCTACGTTTGCTTCCATGCGCATTCCGCTTCGTTCTGTGGCGGCCGTGTACGGCGACGGCGTAGGCCCAAAAACAAAAGGGCCTGGAGCAACGTCCAGACCCTTTCGAGAAACCGTAAATGTTCGGCGCTATTGTGAAATGACGAGGTCGCGAACTCGCCGTGCACCAGCATCCACATCGTGGGGGATTTTGTGGGGCCAGCAAATGTCGCGTACTGTCAGCAAAGGACTTATGATGTCGCCTTCCGCACGAGCCGCTTATGCTAAGTACTTTCTTTGTGAATGGATTAGAGTCAACGCCCGCTGATTCGTAATCGACAGGTCATCGGTTCAAGTCCGATCGTCGGCTCCAGATTTGATTTGTTTCCTCAAGTTCACGGATCGCTTCGAACAAAGAACGTCCTCCATCTGTCCCTTACGCGGCGGGCACCTTAACACGCAACAGAATCTGATATCCCCTGTCCAGCTTTACTGATTTCGCGTCAGAGGTGAGCAGGCCGTTTGCATCCAGGTACAGGCCCCTGATACCCACAACGCCTCTGGACTCCTGGTTCAGAAGAGGCACTGACTGCGGCGTATAAACTGCTATCGAATTCATTTGGACAGCCTGGTCACGATCTGTATAACCCACACCTGCCGGCGGTGTCAGCGCCGCGCTGACATCGGGGCCCACAGCCTCAATCATCCCGGTAATCGAGAGCGATTTCCCATCCGGCAAGGCGATGCTCTCAAACACAATTTGAAGTGACGAATTTGCATCACCTTTGGCGCGCGACGTCGCCTGTGTTACATGACCGACGACCTTCATTCCAGACGGGATGACAGTTCCGTCCCGCAGCCTCATCAGCGAGGCGACCTTCGCGTCCACCTCCTGGCCCTCCTTCACCTTCTTCGAATCAAAGGTTCCGCTTAGAGACACCGGCATCAGTCCGGATACCCTCTGCGATCCTGCAACTACCGCCTGAGGAACAGCAGTCTGGGTTTGTTGGGCAACGGCAAGAGGTTGCAAGCCCCAGCAGATTGTCAGCAACACAAAGCTGGCGGTTTTCATAGGTCCTCCCGACCGGGTTGTAGATTGCGCAGGGCAGCGCTCCCGGATTCGCGCTAAGTCTGTGCCAGGAGGGAGTCAGGAACAATGCACACGAGATGACTTCTGGGTGATTTGCCGGCGAGGGTGTCCGCGTGCGTCAAACTGCTGGGGCCTTAGGCATTAGTGCGGCAACCGCATAGCCTTGCAGGTGAGTGAAGACTCCTCAGAAATACGCGGCCTCAGCTTCGATGATGAGGATGGCGGTCGCCGCTCTCGTCTTCCCACTCGAGCAACGCGCGGAACGCTGCACCGCGATGACTGTAGCGGGCCTTCTCCTCGGCTGTGAGTTCCGCAAAGCTCTTGCCGATTTCCGGGAAGAAGAACAGGGGATCGTATCCGAATCCGTTCGAGCCGCGCGGCGCGTGCAGGATCATGCCTTCCGCCTTCCCATGAAAGGTGGCCAGGGTATGACCGTTACGGGCCACGGCAATGACGCACACGAAACGCCCGGTGCGGAATTCGTCGGGAACATCGTGCAGCGCGCGCAGCAGCCGCGAATTGTTCGCCTCATCGTCGGAGTTGCCGGCGTGCTCGGGGGCGTTGTGCTCATCCGCGGCATAGCGCGCCGAGCGCACTCCGGGCGCGCCGCCAAGCGCGTCCACTTCCAGGCCGGAATCATCCGCAATCACGATGTCGCCCTCCGCATGCTTGCTGTAGTACTCAGCCTTCTTGCGCGCATTGGCTTCGAACGTCAAACCGTCCTCCACAACCGTTGGCAAGGATGCAATCCCGGGCAGCATCTCTACTTCCACGTTGTGAGCGGCAGCAGCGCCAACCAAGTCGCGAAGCTTTCCGGGATTCGATGTCGCTACCAGTACGCGCTTTGTATTTCCATTTCTCATCGCGCAGCAGTTGCCATCGAGCCTTCATCTTGAGTGACTGAATGCTGAATGCTGATTGCTAATTACTAATTACTAATTGCTTCTTTCTTGAAAACTCCCGCTTCCTTTCACCGTACCAGAATTGCAACAGGAAGATGAAGGCCAGCGTGCTAAGAGCGTTGCCCACCCATCGATCCGGCGTGCGCACGAACCGCACATCCACTTCGCTGCGGCCCGCCGGCAGCGCAATCACCATTCGGCCCGTGGGGTGGTCCGGTTCCGCGGTCACTCGCAAGCCATTCACCTCGACCTGCCATGCCGGATAATTCATCAGCCGCAGCACAACCTCCGCCGCCTGCGGCGATTCCACGGTCAACTGCTTGTGATATGTGCTCGTCTTCCATGTCGTCACATGAGCACCGTTCGGGGCCGCGCCACCGTTCTCGCCGCGCACACGGTATTCGGGAAAGTCGGGCTTGATCTCGTAGTTGTCGCCCGTCGCCGGCACATATTCGTCCATCCCCATATAGCCGTAGCCGGTGTAAAAGACCTTCGAGATCATGAACGGCGTGCCGTCGGGACCACATTGCGGCTGCAGCTTCAGATTGCATAACACGATCAGCCCGACAAACAACGGCAGGTACAGCGACGCCTTGCTGGCAAACGCGGGCATCGCCACCACAACAAAAACTGCATAGGCCAGTCCGGTCACGAGCAGCCATCGCCACGGAAATTGCACGAAGCGCAGGTCTGGTGTCAGGCGATAGAGAAATCCCGACATCGGCAACGTCAGCACCAGGGCCACGAGGAACGACACCGCAAGCGACCACCACAGCCGCGCGCTGATCGGTCGCCATTTTCGCTCGGCCAATATTGCTACGGCTGTAATTCCGATCTGGCCAACCGCCAGCCACGACAGCGCGCGGATAAAACTGTCGTGTTCCACTCCACCGGTGCGCGCGAAGAGAAAATTTTCCGCCGGTCTCACGCCTGTGGACAGCACCTGCCCCAGGTTGATCCAGCTTCTCTCATACAGCACCGGCACAATGTAGAAGGCGGCGAGCAGGAACCCCATTCCTATCGCCCCTGCGCCCCAGAGAAACACGCGTGAGTTGCGACGCAGGACCGTGACCGTAACAATCAGCAGGAGGGCGAGGTAGGTCGCGATAATTGCTGCGGGAACATCGCTGAGCCATATGCCAGCCATCGTCAGCGCGAGTGGCAGGAACATTTGACGCGCCGGGCGCTCGCGAACGGTCCACAACACCAGCAGCGGAAAGAAGGCCGACGCCAGCTCCTCTGCAACCGCGCTGCGCGCGTAAATCGTCAGCAGCATGTAAGGATTAATCGCGTAAGCAATCGCAATCAGCGTCGCGTCCGGCTCCTCGAACCACTCGCGCGCCATCTTCAGCATGGCGAAGCCGGCAAGGAAAACCGCGCACATGTCGAACGCCACCGGCGCGAAGATCCACGGAATAACGCTGCCCAGCGCGCCCCCGAGCATCCACGACAACGGCGGATAAAACAGGAAGCGCGGCTCGCCGCTGCCATAGTTCGCATTCGGTGCCCACCGCGGATAGAAAACTCCCTGCCGCCATTGCTGCGCCACTTCCATCCAGCTGTCCATGTGAAACGTCAGATCGTGTCCGCACGCCACCCCGCGCAAGGCGAAGGGCGCAACAACAATCACCGCGACAAACAGCAGCGCGGCGACACTTGTGGTCCGTAGCGATGGATCGGGTCGCGACATGTGTCCTTATGTTAACGTCCGGCAGTATTTTGCTTGTCCTTGCCGCCTTCGAACAACCGGGATAGCAAGCCCGATTCTGTACAATGAGCGAACCCCATCCCAGGGTTTGCCCATGAAAGTCGCAAACGCTTGTCGCGAGCTACACATTAACGTAAAGGCGGTACTCTGATGGCCGCCGACCCCGTTCCTCTGCCTGACCTCAGCGAGGAGGCGATTGCCAGGGAGCACGGTCTCGCCCGCCAGCTCAGCGAACGCCAGCTGAGCATGATCGCCATCGGCGGCGCAATCGGCACCGGCCTCTTTCTCGGCAGTGCGCTGGCCGTCCGCACCGCCGGACCGGGTGTCATCCTCAGCTACATCTTCACCTCGGGCATTGCTCTTCTGCTGATGTGGTGCTTGTCGGAGATGGCGGTCGCGCATCCCACGGCCGGCAGCTTCGGTGTTTATGCCGACCTGTACCTCTCGCCCTGGGCCGGCTTCGTCGTGCGCTACACCTACTGGGCGGCGGAGTCCATTGCCGCCGGCGGTGAAGCTGTGGCCGCCGCCATCTACACCCAGTGGTGGTTTCCGCACACCCCGACCTGGGCCTGGGTGGTTTTCTACTCGGCCGCCCTCATCGTCGTGAACGCGCGCAGCGTCGGCGCGTTCGGGACCTTCGAATACTGGTTCTCCACCATCAAGGTGAGCGCCATCGTGGTGTTCATCGTACTCGGCGCGGGCATCTTGTTCGGCATACATCAGAAGCGGCCCATCGGCCTCGACAACTTCCGCGCCCACGGCGGCTTTCTGCCGAACGGCTGGCTGGGCGTGTGGCTGGCATTGGCCTTCGTGATCTTCAGCTTCATCGGCACGGAAGTCGTCGCCGTCACTGCCGGAGAAGCGAAAGATCCGGAGCGCTCCGTTCCTCGCGCTATGCGCACCATGCTGGCGCGCCTCGTCATCTTCTACGTCGGCGCCATCACCATTCTCGTTGGCGTAATCCCCTGGACCGAAGTCCAGCCCGGCCAGAACATCACCGTCAGTCCCTTTGTACGCGTCTTCGACCTGATGCACGTTCCGGTAGCTGCCGGCATCATCAACTTCGTCGTGCTGACAGCGGCGCTCTCCGGCATGAACTGCTGCCTGTATCTGTGCACGCGGATGATCTTCTCGCTGGCACGCGGCGGCTATGCCCCAGCCTTGCTGGGACGTGTCTCCGAGAGCGGTGCGCCTATCCCCGCTGTGATGGCCTCAGCCGGTGGGCTCGCCATCGCCATCATCATGGCGATTTCGGTGCCGGGCTCGGCCTACGTCTACATGTTCGGCATCGCCCTCTTCGGCGGACTCTTTGTCTAGCTGATGATCTTCATCACCCATCTCAGCTTCCGCAAACACTGGGTCGCGAAAGGCGGACGCACGTTGCCGGTGCGAACGCCACTGTTCCCTGTGACGACGATCCTCGGCGGAACGGCCGTGCTGGCCATCATCATCTCGACCTGGTGGGTGGACGGAATGCGCCCCACGCTGGAATCGGGTATTCCCTGGTTGGCACTCCTTACTGCGGGCTATGCTTTCTGGGCACGCAATCAGAAACGCCGCGTCGAGCGGAACAGATGAGCAATTGGGGTTGTGGGTACTATCGTCTTGATAGCATACGAAGCTAGCGGCTCTCCCCGATGCGCTGCCCTTGCAGATACTTCCTCCCGACCTCAGCGTCGATCACGACCTTCTTGTTCTGGAACAGCATCACGATGTCGGAGCCGCCGAAGAGAAAGAAGCCAAACTCGTCGCCCTTCTGCAACTCGGCGCCAACCTCGGGCGTCAGGTTGACCGAGGAAACAAAGCACATCCCGACCGGCACAACCGCCACGAGCCCCACCTCAGGCGAGTCGATGACGATCAATCCTCGTTCCTGGTCGATCTGGTACGTCTCACCGTCGATCGCATAGAGAGTGCCGTCCGGCCGCCGCTCCACGTCCATGTACACTCGGCCATGGATGTTGCGTACTTCCTTGATCTCACCGGTGACGGGCACGTGGTAACGGTGGTAGTCGTCGGGATGTAGGAACATGTGCGCGAAGATGCCGTCCTCGAACGCAGTCTGGTAGGGACTTCCGTCCAGTAGCTTTGCGACCGGCCAAGTGACGCCCTTAACCGTGACCTTCGAATTCGCGTCGATGTTCCACTCGCCCGCGAATGTGGCGTCGGCCGGCGACACGATCACCCTGTCGTTGCGAGGCTCTGCGATCGGCCGCTTGCCGGGCTTCACCTCACGCGCAAAGAACTG
>Ga0126381_100005860_pt1 | contig 13567 bp, 19 predicted proteins | sample PanSoiMetPlot_28_FD_96465 | JGI IMG/M metagenome (GOLD analysis project Ga0126381, IMG submission 96465) | Tropical forest soil microbial communities from Panama - MetaG Plot_28 | ecosystem: Environmental > Terrestrial > Soil > Tropical forest > Bulk soil | place: Panama | collected 2016-02-17
TGCATAAATGAGCGCTGATCAATCAGGAGCATTAAAAATACTGGTTGCTATCGTGTTAGGACTTATGTTCCTTGCGGCTGGGATCACAGGCCGGCCAGGATCGATCATCGGAGCATTGATAGATGCTGAAGACATGGAGGAGGGAAGTCCATGAGCGTAAAACGACAAGCACAAATGGCTTCTATCAAGGCTAAACTTGAGCTGGAAGAGAAACTAAAGCAGCAGGCACAAAATGATCCTGAGCTATCTAACCTTGCACCTGAAGATCGTTTACATGCTGAAGAACTGAAAAAAGGCGATTTAGCCACTACGCTTGAGATAAATCGCCTCAAACGTGCGAAAGCTGCTGCTACTACCAAAGACATCAAAGACAAATTCCAGGCTGAGATTGACGAAGCAATTCTCAGAAGAGACGAAGAAAAGGCACGTCAAAAAGAGCAGGCAGAGACGATCAAACACGCCACAGGAGTAGTTGACGTCGGAACCAAAATCTACAATGATGCAAAGAACCAGGTAGATGGTGTCGTGGAGCGTGGACAAGCGGCGGTAGCAGGTGGTGCGTCTTGGTTGGAGACGAAGAGTATACCAGGTAGTATTTGGTTGCCAATCACAACGCTCATGATCTTTTTCTTCTTTCTGTTACCTATAAATGGAAAAACGCGTGCTGAGTGGCTATTCGAAGCTATAGTAGGTCAGTCATCAATAAAAAATCCGAATTATGGAGGGGGGTCAGTAGGCGATTTTGGCGAGGGCATGCCTCCAGTGCCTATCCGAACCTTCACAGCACCTGGAGGAAATACATTTTGAGTATTATGGCGTGGCTCTCAGCCTGGATAATAATGTTTATGCTGCTCTTTGCTTTTTCGAGAAGTAGAGCTGGTCATACCATTATTTACTATTGGTCATGGCTACTCGTCGTACTGCTCATTGTTACTCATTCTGATAAATTAAATAGTCTGATGTCAGGAGGAAAGTTCTGATGGCTTCTGATGCATTAAGATATATTTTCTGGCTATCGCTCATATTGATAGTCGTGGCTTATTACGCGGGTACTACGAAGGTCCTTAATTCTATCGGCCAAAACGTTGGTTCGCTCATCTTGACGAGTACGGGTAGAGACTCAAAAGGGCAATTTGCAGCATATCCTACTGGAGGGTGACATGTCTGCTGAGATATTAGTACATGAAATAGCTAAGGCTATGAGGATACCTCTTACAGATGTGCAGATAGCGGACATAGCATCTCTTATAGAGGATTACGTTTCCAATGAAGCACATAATGCATTTGAAAATCCAAGGATAAAGAATGTTGACGAACGTTCGCTAATATGTAGTGAAATACCTGATGAGGATTTTTAGATGAGAAAGACCAGGATACCAACACATAGAAAGCTGAGCGAACCTCGGTATCCAACGAAGAAGAAAAAGAAATGAAAAATCCGAATAACTACCAATATCAGCTCGGGATGTGGGACCGAGTTCCTGCAAATCCGTACCTTAGGCCGGCTGTGGTACCAAGATCGCCGACAAAACACGATTACTATTCCGGCATCATGATGCCCGGCACATTCGCGTACAAACCATGCGATCTTGCGTATTACCAGACGCAAACGCAATCATTCATCCTTCCGAACACATTTGATACGAATATTCGACCTGTCAAAGTGTTTGTTGGCCAGGCACCTGTTCGTGGCGTGATCACGGGGGTGAAGAGTGGAAGATGAAAATGGCCATAAGCCTGGATTTAAGGACCTTATAAAACAGCTTACAAAAAATCCGTTACTTCTTCTGGTGATCGTGGCTGCGATTGTCGGGATCATTCTGATCATCGCAAAGCAGAACCAGCAGATACAGGCCGGATCTAATCCAACCACACCTGCATCGCCATCAGGTGGAAGTGCAGGAGCAGGGGGCGTTCCCCAACAGACAACCAATTTGTTTTTCTACGCAAAAGACAACAATCAGGATGCAGGAGCACCGGCAACCATAGCGAATACAGCAGCGAATACGCCGTCTGGCAATACGCCGCAACAGCTCCAACCAACCACCAATGCCACGAGCATGACAAGTCCCTCATCGGATCCCTGGCATACGGCACAGATTAGAGCTAAGGGATCGATACCAGGTGATGTACAGCGATATGATGCACAAGCCTCCGGTGTACCGATCTGGTCTCAACCAGGTGCAACGCCAGGGTCGCAGATAGGCACTATCGATTTTGGATCGAAAATACAAGAGCAAGGGATGACTGTTCAAGGAGGATCGAATTTTGGTCCTAATAGCACAACAGGATCAAATCTTTGGTACAAGGTGCAGAGCGGAGGGAAAACGGGATATGTATCGGCGTATGATGTGCAAAATGTATCATGAAGATTAGCATTGCACAAGCCGCGGCATATGCAAGAGCTGCTGGCTTTAGTGGAGGCAATCTCGTCACCATCCTAGCAATAGCAATGGCGGAGAGTGGTCTCGACACCACGGTGGTCAATAGTATTGGTGCGACCGGAATACTTCAGATCTATTTGAAGGCGCATCCTGACGTGACACGCGCTCAAGCCATGGATCCAGCCTTCTCATTTCGCTACGCCTACCGCTTGTCAGACGGAGGCAAGAACTTTTGTCCGTGGCAGAGTTACGATAAAACTATCTGTGGTAGAGACTGGGATAATCGATATAAGCAGTTCATACCACAGGTGCAAGCGGCTTTGGGCACAAGTGCAGGCACTGCTCCACCTGTGACAACGATGTTAGCCGCAACAAGCGATAATCTGAAAAAAGCATATACATTATCATCAAATGAGTCAGTTGCAGATTTTTTAGCAGGCGCGGATGATGCACTTAGTGTCACTAATCCATTTGATATTGACACAAGCTCGATACAAGATACCATCGTCGGAATTACTTTTACAGATCCTGTGAAATGGCTGAATGCCCTTGGAAACAACATAATCTCTGATATGATTGCTATAGCTATTAGAACTATTTTTATTCTCCTAGGAATTTACATATTATTTAGAGTGCTCGATCATTTCTTGCATATCACAGAAGCTGCGCAAAATATAGCGCAAACAGTAGGAAAGGCCGCGTTGCTATGACGAGCAATTCTACTGCATATAATCGAGAATATTGGAGGAAGAATAAGCATAGATACATAAGGAACGGTAAAAGACGAATACGCAAAGATAAACTAGCATCAGGCATAAATCATGATGAAGAAATGAACAACATAGCGGAACGTATCAGGACTTATTATGCAGAAAGGAGGTCTCATGAGCTTTAGGCAAGGCTCTGGCAATCCATTTGCAACCAGCTACTCTGACCAGTGCACCTATTGGTCTCAAGAGCGCTACCATCAGCTCACAGGCATCTGGACACCCTGCACTGGCAATGCCTACCAGTGGCCAAGCCAGGCTGCCAATGCTGGCTGGCGTGTGACGGCTCAAGCGCCCGACAATATACCGTCTATTATTTGTTTGCAAGCGGGCGCAGGGCAAGGACTTCTCTCCAACTTTGGGCATGTGGCGGTCGTGGAGAAGAAAAATAGTGATGGGAGCGTTCTCACCAGTAATTACAACTGGCCGATAGGAACAAAGAACACACGCGTGACGTTTCATCCAAGTCCTGGTGTGACCTTCATTTTTGCTGATTATAATGTCGGTGGTATCTCTCCAATAGCTAAAATACAAACTATAGCACTTACAGCATCGAAAGAACTACCTGCAACCTTTGCATTATCTTCTAATCAAAACATAGCCGATTTCTTATCGAATATAGATTTGTCTTTTACACTTATAAATCCATTTGATGTCCAAACATCGACTGTATCAGGATCATATGACCCTAATAACTACCCTTCAGACGACTCGCAAAATATCTCGTTTACAGATCCTGTAGCATGGCTCTCTGGTGTTGGACAAAACCTCTGGACTGACACGGTAGCACTTGTTCTGCGTTTAGTTTGCCTTATTCTTGGAATTTATATCTTATGGAGAGTGATAGATCATTTTATGAATTTTTCAGAAGCCGTGCAGAATATTTCGTCAAGAATAGGAGAGTTATCAAATGCCTAAGAAAATTGAAAATAAATTAAAAATGGAAGCTGTGCGCAAAGGACTGAAGGGAGATCGCCAGAAAGCCTATGTCTACGGGACCTTGAAGAAGATTGAGAAGAAGGGAAAGAAGAAATAATGCAGCTCGCAGCAACCTTTGATCCAAGCACTGGAACAAGCGGCACTTTCAACTCAAGTCTCCCAACGGGCGGTCACTTTGTGGTCTTTAACGAGAGCCAGTTTGGACTCACGATCACGTTTGACGACAACGAGAGTGGCTACGTACCTGCGTGGAGCGCTGAAGTGTTTGTACAGCCTGTTCGCTCCCCAATCATCCAATGGGCCCAAAATAACACGCTTTCATCTTCATCAGCACCTCTTTCAGTCGTCAACATCGTAGCGTATCAGCCTGGCGAGAAGATCGTTGGAGTGTATCCTATCGCTTTATCCAGACAACAAAATATAGGCAATGTAGTTACTTTTTCACAGGGGTCTGCTTTGAATGTAGTAAACGACGGAAATCCGTCAGGAACCACAGTGGTCGAGAGTACAGTAGCGACGAGTCCAGGTTCAAATGTTCTCATCCAGAACCAGGGACTTGTGGAGGTTTTGCAGTGGGTAGGCGAGATCTTAACGCAAATCTTCAAGATAGATCCCGGGGCTTCCTCAGTGGTGAAGTTGGGGAATACAGGCTTGCTTACGGAGGTTCTGGGGCCTTTAAAAATTGATGGCACGCTCACGACCACCACAGGAACACCGAAACTGATGTACTTGCTAGCAACGCCATTCCACTTCTTTACAAATCCAACACTCAATTCGGGGGTAACCCGGACGGATACCTATACTGGAGGAAGTACAGGTGTTCCTATTGGAGCATCAGCAGTTTTGATGCAAGTTGGTGTGATACCGAACGCAGCCACGGGCTACGTCCAAATCGCACCACACGGAGGCACGCTTGGTCAATATGCTAATTTCAGTTCAACCGTGGCTGGTCAGTACTCGACTGGAGTTGTCATCGTGCCGTTGGATGCAAGTGGCCAGGCCGACGTCAAGAGCGTCGGTGCGAACATAGTTCTTCAAGATTGGTGGATCTATGGCTACTTTGTCTAATGAGGACCGTACCAAATAGTAAGTCCTAACAGGTAGAGAAGTAGCAATCCACCACTAAGTAAAAATAAAGCTAGGAATGTATTCAAAATGCATTTCATTGCATGAGTATACCAGAGAAGAGGAGAATACACAATGTCTTTTACAGCATACACCGATTATCCGTCTGCCAGCGGAAGTACCACAGGTCCATTTAATGACGCCACTGGCGTGCTTCAGGTCCGATCAGACCCTAATGTGCCGAGTATCCCAGGTTCATTAACGGTATCGGGGACTGCATTGGTGACCTCTGGTCTTACTGTAAGTGGAGGATCGACGCTTAACAGTGCGACCACTGTATCGGCCAGTCAGTCTGGTGGAGCTTTGAAGGTTACGAATTCAGGAGGTGCCGGTATCCAGGTGAGCGGATCCGCCGGTGGCATTGTCGTTACAGGCGGAGCCACACTTGACCAGGTGTTTGAGGGTATGTCGGCTGCTCAGGCTCTTGTTGCATCAGGAGCTAGCATCACTACAGCCAATGCTGTGGAGCTGTGCACAACGACTGCCAGCGCGTCGGCAGCGGTCTTGGCTACAGGCTCAACAAATGGGCAGGTGGTGAATGTGGTCAACGCGTCAGCAAATCCGATCATTTTTGCGGCTAGTGCAACGAGCAATGTTGCCAATGGCACCAGTTCAACGGTAGTAGCTCAAACTTCAAAACAGTTTGTATGGGCAACTAGTTCTAGTTTGTGGTATTAAATGAAGGTCCTGTTTTACGGGGAAAGTCCGTCCATTGCGACTGGACTTTCCCAACTCGCTAGACGCCATATTGAGGTTTTTCGGTCTTTTGGATGGGAGATAGAGACCTGCTGCATCAATCATTATGCGGGTGGGTCTTATCCGTCGGAACCATATAAGACAAATCCCACTCAGGGAGACGGAATGAACCGTGAGAATATGAGCAATCTCATCCGAAAAGGAGATTATGATATTCTCTTCTTCTCCTGCGATTGCTGTAATATTCAGCATTTCTTCAATGACATTCTCTATGCAAAATGTCATTTTCCAGGGATAAAAATAATATCCTATACTCCTATGGACTGTGATGAAATTCAATATGATGTATTTGCATTCTTTCCCTTTTGCGATGCTATATGCACCTATTCAAATCATTCTAAGAAGGCTATTGAGCGTACGGTGCCTGGCTACAAGGTATGTGTGATCTATCTTGGCTGTGACCCTGATTTCTTTCATCCTGTAGGAACTGATAAAAAGAAAGAATTAAAACAAAAGTACTTCAAAACAGATAAATATGTGGTGATTAATTGCAATCGAAATCAATGGAGAAAAGACATTGTGCGATCTATGTATGCTTTCCATTTGTTCCACGAAAAATATCAGAATACCATGCTTTATCTCCACATGAAGAAAAAAGACGTAGGAGGGGATATAATGTACATCGCTGAAGGACTCGGGATGAAACATGGAACTGAAGTCATGTACACTGGAGATGATTTTGATGAAAGTCAGGGTTCTTGTCGCGAAACATTACGTGAAATATATCAGGCAAGCGATTTATTTTTATCTACCTCGACGGGCGAAGGATGGGGGCTCACCGTCACCGATGCAATGTCAAGCGGCCTCCCGGTCCTTGTGCCATCAAATACGGCATTTCTTGACCTTGTGGGCGTGGATGCTGAAAGAGGCACCTACATTGATTGTGGTGGGGTCGACAATTGGGTAGTGCCATATGGGTATGGATTGAACAGGCGCGATATCTGTTCCACAAAAAGTGCTGTGGAGCAGCTCACATATTGCCATAACCACCAACACGAAATCATGCAAAAAGCTCAGGTGGCTCGATCATGGGCAGAATTTCACACATGGGAAAGACACAAAGAGCTATGGGCAACATTGCTAAGGGAGATGTTTTATGATCATTAGAGGTTTCTGGACATATATCCTCCTACTCATCATCGGATTTGCACTATTCTGCTACTGGTGGTGTAAGACCAACCCAATACCGGACAAAGTAGCGCCAGAGCCTCCACAGGTAGGCTATTATGGATGGTGAAAATGTCCAATCCAGATTTGAAAAGATACATGATGATGTTCATTCCATGTTTTATGATAATTTCTCATTATTTGGTCTAAAAGCATTCATTGTGCTTTGGGCATTATTCGTTATTGTGCTTGCAATGCGCATAAACAATAAATGGTTATTGGCTGGAATAATAGCCTATGAGGTATTGCCATGAAGAAACGTTATTTCTTTATTGTTTTCATTATTCTTGGCATTTTTGTGTTGTATAGCTTTTATGTCGTTCATCGTGACGGTATGCCAGCTAATCCTATGCACGACAACGGAGCGTTTTACCCTCCAAGGACCTTTGGAAAAGTGGCTCCATGAACTGCCTCATCATCGGTGTTCTGCTAGCTCTCGCTGCATGGCATGTGTGGAGTCGGGGATGATTGAAAGAAAAACAGTAATATGGTAAAATGATGTGGGTTTATCTATGCTCACGATTTTCTACGAGAAAGAGATCTGAAGTCAAACAACAGATCTCTTTTCATTTTGCTCTGATTGTGCTATAGTTTCTACATACAGAAACCTCATTCTACCTTGCCATAGAAGAGACCTGAGCTTTATTCTTTCTCTCAGGTCTCTTTTTGTGTTATAATAAGAGCACAGATGGGTTCTATTGTCGATGCGTTGAGAGCTAAGGATGTCAGCTAAATCCTTAGCTCTCTTCTATTCTTGGTGGTCTGACCAGTCCGTCTGACGAAACTTGCCAGCTCTCACTATTCTTGAAATCTGTTAATCTTCGTTTCAACTCCTTATCAAAAGCTTTGCTCGGAGACTTGAGACGCGACATCATCCGGTTGGCACTATGAAATTTGACCTTTGGGAGTCTCTTCTGCCTTTTCTTCTCGTCCTCCTCTTCCATGATGATCTTAAAAGTCTCCTCATACATTTCCTGCGTTAAGAGACGCATCGGTATACCCTTAGCTCGCATTTTGTTTTTCCCGTCTATCAGCACTCCATGATAGACCTTTGGGCCCATGGCGTGGAACCAGGAATACTCCTCGTCTATTTTTGCACTCCCATACCTCGCCCTAGTGTCGATTTCTCCCTCTTCAATCAGCTTCATAATTGTATCCCTATCCCCCTTCACACTGTCCGTGTCGCCATACCATACGTTCTCCATTCCAACCAAGAGCATAGTCTTCATCATCCACAGTCTGGCCCGAGCGGTGGTAAATGCTGCCCAGTGCGGCTGGATGTGGCTGGCTGTGCTCTCAATGTCGCGGTACCAGATAAGCTCGTTTACCTGTCCTGTCTCTGGATTGGTAAGTGGAGACCACCCTTCTGGATCCTTTGGAATGCCCCAGTGAAACTCTCTGTTATACATCTTCGATCCAAATTTCCCGTACAAGGCGTTTCTAATCAGCTTAATAAGTGGCTTCAACTCAGGCTGACCAAACTCCATTTCTTCTAGTTTGTTAATAAATTCCTCAAATACATTTTCCGTCTTGTCCCAGACGAAGCCCCGTTCAACCTTAATAGAGTAGCCTTGCTCTACTGCAAAGTCATACTCCTCTGAGGTTATATAGGTCCTAAATCGTCCTGCGGGCCATTTGGTGCCGTGCTTGTCTCTGTATGGTATGCAAGGAATGGTTGGCTCTTCTACCTCAACCCAGACGCGGTATATGGCCTTTTTGCCTGGTTCGTAGACGACTGTGAAGCGAGGATTGCCTATTGGAAAGAGGTCCTCCCTCATGCATTCTGCGAAGCTCGCATTCCGATCAATGCTGATAGTAGGTCCCTTGGGGAGCATGTCGTGGCCAGGATAGACGAAGCCCCCATAATAGGCCCGTCTACAAAAATCTTCCACCGTCCTCGACATGCGCCAGTAGGTTCTCTCCTTGGGAATAGCAGCTTGGAAGCATGCAAGAGCAGTACTAGCCGTGCTCATGCCTATCCCACATCCAAAGTGCTCAGCGATAAGATCAATGACTGCCCGCACGATCGCTATTGTACAGTCGCAGTCGTTACGACAATAGGCTTGGTGCTGAGGGTTTTCGGGATCATAATGGGTGCCTTTTGCAAGCCCGATGTCACCCTTGGCCTTCGTTTTAAAAGCCTTGGTGGCCGCTGCTAGGCTCATTGGTATGAGAGCCTGCGAGTCTCTGAGTTCAATGCCGTTGGGTAGCATCAGAGCTATGATATTATCTTCGCCCTGCACAACGAAGTTCATCTCTATCTTTCTGTCAAAGAAGATGGGAAGCAGGAAGTTGAAGTCAAATCCAGACCCGTTGTGGGCGTAGATGATGCAGTCCTCACGTGTGTTTAAGAGGAGGTCGACCATCTCATCTGGCGTTCTGGCACGATAATATGTCGGATCATCCTCAAATTTGAGGAAGCCATCCAGGTATGTTATTGGATTGCAATGCTTATCATCAAATGGAGTGGTTTCGATGTCAAATGCACCAATAGTCTTTGTAAGACCTCGTTTCACCTTGTGCTTGAACGGTTGAACCTTTACCCTTGTCATTATTTTTGCTCTTTCTCTAGAAATATCAACGTATAGGAAGTAGCCTCTCCTATAAACTGAGTATCTGTCTGTTCGTGTACATACTCCCAATACGCGTCTTTATCATAGGTAGACGCAGCTGTGGAGCTTATGCTACGAAACTGTGTTCCTTTGCGGCTCTCTCCTTCATAGCGCAGGTGCGCCCTACCTCCTATCCTCATGACAAGCAATTCACCATGTGAAAAGCGTTTTTCTTTCGCAATCGCTTTTGCTTCTTCAATTGTTTTTACTTGAAACGTTCTAGCCTTCACTTTGGTAAACCCAACATCCACATGTTTAAACTTATATGTGGCCTCGTCTAATGTTTTCTTCCCTTTTGCAACTTGTGTTGCCTGATATTTAGAAATGGTTTGACCTCGCTCGTTGGTATAGGAGCCGTTGGAATTTCTATGAAAGCCAGGAAGACTAGATAGAATGCCTGGTCGTGTAACCTTTGGCTGAATAGATCGTCTAGAGGTTGATGAGGTTTTCTGAGCAGATGTAGATCTGTGTAGTAATAAAGATTTCTTTATCTCGGCTCGTTTCTGCGTTCGTACCGCTTCACGAGCCTTCTTTTCTTTCTCTTTTAAACGTTGTTTGGAGGCTTTTTCACGCTCTTTGATTTTGAAATTTTCACCACGTTCTTTAATCTTTGGAGAGTTGTCGACAAGAGAGCGTTGGTGTTTCGAGAGATTTTCACGTGGTCTTTTAGCCAGTTCTAAAATTTCTGCTTTTGAATAGTCTTTCCTTGCCATATTCCACCTACGCCATCGTAAAAATATTCCCGTCAAAAGCCGCTTGGGGCTTTCATTATACAAGTGTTTCGATAAGAAAGTATGAACGATTTTTCATCTTCTTTCGCGATAAATTGTACGTTGTAGCGATAAGATTTGATCCGTCCTACCGCTACTAATCGCGAGTTATCGCGAGTTATCGCGAGTTATCGCGAACGGACGAGCTACGAAGATGAGTATAGATCGTGCTCTTGTGCATGCCAAGCTCAGAGCTGATCAGGTCTATGTTCTGACGAACGTATGGCTCACCATACTTCTCCACAGCCTCTGCTACTTTCTCGGCATTGCCTAATTTTTTGAATTTAGGCGCACCGATCCTCTCAATAGGGCCTGTGTTTTTCTCGTTTGAATTATGGGGGGGAAGAAGTTCCATCTGGTCTTTGACGCGTGCTAGTCGCCTCTTCTCTGCATTTTCCTTGGCTACACGGTCGGCCTCTATAAGACCACTCACACGGTTCTCCCCATCAAAGAGAAGGTCATTATAAACGTCTCGGACCTTCTCTTCAACAATCCTTCTCATCATCGAGTTCTTGGCGATCTTCTCCACCTGGTCCGAGAACTCTTTTTGAAGATTGTCGATAGCCTCTTCTTCAGCATCCGCGACTACGGCTAATTTGTGGAATTTGACGGAGCTGATTGACTCCTCAATGATGGTCTCATTCTGAAGTTTTAAAAGCTCTGAAGCTATCAGACAGGCTGACACTGCAAAGCTAAAAAGTGTGGATAGAGTCCACGCTATCCAGTTCGGTAGCGATGAGAGAAGCGTGTGCCAGAAGAGTTCCCCAGCTCCTACCGATATCATTGTGAAGACGACTATGAACGTTGTGTTGAGGTTTATGGATGGTTGTAGCGCTCCAAGTTCGGTCTCTTCCTGGTCCTCAATTTCTTTTTCCTTGTTCTGGATCAGAGCGTAGCGGTTCTTAATAGCCAGTCGGTCTTCGAACGTCTTGCGGAGTCGGGCGCAAGACCCCATGGTCATCCCGTCAACCACAATAGCTAGAAGTATCCCAATTGGAACCAGGAGTGCTATTGGCAGTATCTTCTGTTGCCAAGGAAGATCCAACATCAACACGACGCAGACCAGACCTGCTGGTATAACGGCTGCATTTACAATCAGCGCCAGGAGAGATGCCTTGGCTATGCAGTAGGCAACAAGCTTACGGTTGCTACTGTGTACATGAGCTAGTGTTTGGTTTTTCATGGTGGTATAATCCTTCTAGAACGATTTTTTATCGTCCCACTCTCTGCCTGTCCGTCCACACCGCTAACATTCTTGGCTAGTAATGTAGTAGGTGGCGTGGACGGACTCATCGTTTGATCGTTTGATCGTTTGATCGTTTGATCGTTGGGGGTGTGTCTGAGCTCAAAATGCCCTCCCCTAGTCAATCAAACAATCAATCAAACGATCAAATGCTCTCACTCAACTTCTGAATTCGCTTGTACATCAGTTGTGCTTGATGATTTGTGCATCCAAACGCACTTTCTAGACCTTTGACACTTCTGTACGTTGCGTCCTTGTTCCAGACAGCGATGAGCGCTTCATCAGGAATATCTGTCGACTTCACCCCGTTTGCTTTTCTGACTGGCGTTTCTGGCAACCTCCTTGTCTCGCTCTCATCGCTTTGCTCTGCTGCATCTTCGTAGTAGTCGTGTTTGGAAATTCTCCGCCTGCTGTGAGCAAGCTTTGGAGTATAACTATGATCCTCAGATTTTCTTATGAAAGTGTAGATCTGCTGCCCTTTACCTCTGGCATCGACAAAAACACAGTCACCAGGGACTAGCGAGGGGAAGTCAAATGCTTTGATGTCAACAATGGCACTATAGGCTTTGAGATCCTGCTCAGAGCTCTGTCTGAACAAGAAACATATGTCACGTATCCCGCATATCTTCTTGTCGATTTGTGCGAGCCTTTGCCCCGCTATGATGGTGAACGGTCCAAGACTACGACCACCACTTACGCAACCAGCTATGATTGACAGACATTTCTTGTATACATCACTACCAAGCACACTATTTCCGTCTTGAGGAAAAAACAACTGCGCTTCATCAATAACAACTGCACACGGACGCCTATCATCAGGATGTGAACGCCCCCATTTTTGAAGAGCCTGCACAATAAGACATGCATCCATGTAACCCTCATCAAGATTATCTCGGCCACAAAGATCTACTATAATCTTCAAGTTTTCCTCAAAGATCATAGCAGCTAATTTATCAGGAGAAGCCACCCCTACATTGTCATTATTAAAAATGATACAATTAGGCATGCAATCTGCAAGGCTAATGTAATCTTGCTTGTAATCGATGATGAGCATGGGAACGTCTAATTCTCCAAGTCCCTGACAGATATTAGCAACGAGATTTGTCTTCCCAGAACCCGGCAAGCCAACAATAAGCGAGCGGTTTCCGATAATGTCGTCAGCTGCAAATTGTCTATCGTCAGAGATAGAGAGCATGTCATACTCATCAGAGATTTGACTCTCCCCACTATAGCTAGAAGATGGCTGAAACACCTTGTCCTGTTTTTTTTGTACCTGATGAGAAGTTCGTACAGTCTCTTTTGCAATATTGCCTACGCCCCTTTTTACATCGTCATAATGGCGATAGGCTACTGTCCCAGCCAGTGCAGCAACAATGCCACCTACAACAGGGTTAGCGTGGAATATCGCCTCTGCAATCGGAAATGCAAGTAGAGGAGCTGCAACCATTGCATTCCCACGCCCATTAAGTGGCACTTTATGTTTAGGCGTTGGTTCATCGTCCCCTACATACCATTTGTGAGGAGAGGATGTTTTTTCTTCTGGCCCACCTGTGTACCATTTACCCATTACGTCTGTCCCCCATTTCTTCAAATCCACCAAGTACCAATACAATTCCACGACTAAGTGCAAACGTGATGACCATAAACAACATAAATGTGAACAGAAGTTGTATAAGCCAAGGCCGCGTTTGAAAGTGCTGATAGTTGGCGATACTATCAATGCCAATAAAAATCATTAAGACTGTTTTAAAGCTCTTACTATGTGGCATAGCATCCAATACTGAAAAGAGTAGGTAGGATGAAA
>Ga0126381_100005861_pt1 | contig 13566 bp, 7 predicted proteins | sample PanSoiMetPlot_28_FD_96465 | JGI IMG/M metagenome (GOLD analysis project Ga0126381, IMG submission 96465) | Tropical forest soil microbial communities from Panama - MetaG Plot_28 | ecosystem: Environmental > Terrestrial > Soil > Tropical forest > Bulk soil | place: Panama | collected 2016-02-17
CTTGCCATCTCCATACGATTCTTACGCACGGCATTCCCGAGAATGGCGGTCGGCTCACCTGCAGCGTCCCAGTACTTCAAGGATGTACTATGTTTGTGGTACGGTGACCTGAAAGGCATCAAAATGCATCGGTTAACCCGGCGTGTGTCCCAGGAAACCGCCAGCCGGACCCACGACCGGCTTTGCGCCGAGAGGGACTTGGACGAGCCTCGCGCCCCATGACTTCCGACCGCGAAAGCCGCTGGACAGAAATAAAGACCATCTTCAGCGCGGTACTTTCACTCGAGGCCGCGGACCGGGATTCGTATCTTCAAGAACGCTGCGGGAGCGATGAAGAACTTCGTCGCGAAATCGAATCTTTGCTGTTCGCTCACGACGAGACCGCCGAATTTCTCGAGCGGCCGGTAGTGTCCCTCTCGTCCTTTCCCGACCTCGAATCGGAGTTAAACCAAGGCAGTGGCAATCCGCCCTCGCCCGCGCCCGCTCCGCCGGACTCCAATCTGCCCGAGTCGAACCGCGCGGATCTCGACTCCGGGAATCGCATTGGCGCATACCGGCTGGAATATGAAATTGGCCGCGGGGGAATGGGAGAGGTTTACCTTGCCACCCGGGCGGACAGTGAGTTCGTTAAGCAGGTTGCCATCAAACTCATCCGCTGCGGAAGAGAGAGCGAGTTCGCAATCCGCCGGTTTCGTAACGAACGGCAGATTCTGGCCAGAATTGAACACCCCTACGTTGCACGACTAATCGACGGAGGAAGTACTCCTTCCGGCCTTCCGTACTTTGTCATGGAGTACGTCAAAGGCCAGCCCATTAACGTGTACTGCGGAGAACACGGGCTCGACGATCATCAGCGGCTCGAACTGTTTCTCAATATTTGCTCCGCCGTCCAATACGCGCATGAGCGGCATATCCTTCATCGGGATCTCAAGCCCAGCAACATTCTGGTAAAGCAGGACGGCACACCCAAACTACTGGACTTTGGCATCGCCAAAATCATGGGTGCTGACATGCCGGGCACTACCAATGAGGCCACGCTCGCTGGTTTCCAAATGCTGACACCGGCTTATGCGAGCCCGGAGCAGATGCGAGGCGATCCGGCGACAGTGCGCAGCGATGTGTATTCGCTCGGCGTCATTCTGTACGAGCTACTGTGCGGTGAACGGCCCAGTTTAAGCACGCTCCAGAAAACAAGTACGACAACGGATAAGTCGGGAGACGCCAGGCTCTCGGCAAGTCTCCGCTCCATTCTGATGGATGCGATACGGCTTGACCCGGACGAGCGATATCCCAGCGTTCAAGCTTTTGCCGCCGATATCCGTCGCTACCTCGATGGCATACCGCTGGCAACCTCGCATTCCCTGGCTGAAACCACTACCGTGTCGCAGGTTTCAATCGCAATTCTCCCCTTTCGGGTAGTGCAGAGCCAGGCCGCCGCCGGAGCATTTCTTTCCTCAGGTATTACAGACGCGCTCATCACACGTCTGAGCCGGGTAGAGCGCCTTTCCGTTCGCCCCACCAGCGCTGTCTTGAAGTATGCCAATGGAAACGCAGCGCGCGCCGCCCGGGAGTTGCGTGTTCAGTACGTGCTGGAAGGATCAGTCCACGCGGACGGCGACAACATTCGTCTGAACGTTCAACTTGTATTTGCGGAATCAGGTGTCACTGTCTGGGCTGCCGCCTTTAACGAAGAGGCAACAGATCTGCTCAAACTGGAGGACTCAATTTCCGAGCAGGTCGCGCATGCCTTAATTCCGCACCTGACGGGCGAAGAACGCGAGCAATTGAGCAGGGCTGGGACTGCGAGCCCCAAGGCCCATGAGATTTATCTGCGAGGCCGCTGGCATTGGAGCCGCAGCGCAGGCAATCCGGACGAACTCGCAAAGGCGTTGTTCTGCTTTATGCAGGCTATTGCCGAGGATCCGAACTACGCGCGAGCGCATGCCGGCGTCGCTGACTATTACCTGAGACTCGGCTTGTGGGGCGGCTTGCCACCGGCCGAGAGCTTTGCCGCGGCAATCGAGTCGGCGCAAGCAGCCCTTCGGCTGGACCCCATGCTGGCAGAAGCCCACGCATCACTTGGCTTCGCGCTGTGGGCCTATCATCGTGACTACGCCGCAGCCGAGGAACATTTCAATCTGGCTGTGACGCGCAACCCCGACTACGCGAGCGCGCACTACTGCTTTGGGCTCTTGAACTCGGCCAGAAACCGCCCTGAGCTTGCCATTGCAAATCTGGAGCGGGCAGCCAGAATCGATCCGAATTCGCCACTGATCCTGGCGGCGCTTGCATTCGCGCATTACAATGCGCGGCAGTACAACACCGCAGTCGAAATTCTGCTCCAGGCGCCCCGGGAAATAAGGAACGCGGGGGCTGTGCAGGAAAGGTTGGCGTGGTGTTATCTCGAAAGCGGGGACTGCGCCAGCGCCGTCATCGCGGCGCGCAATGCAAAGGAATCCGGAAGCTGGAACAGCGCTGCGTTGGGCGCTCTTGCGGTAGCCGAAACCGCTGCGGGGAACGGCACCGGTGGAATCGCTGCGCGGGACGAAATGGAGCAGGTTGCGTCGCAGCGCTACGTTTCCGGCTACGACCGCGCTACCGCTCAGCTTGCCGCGGGGAATCCTTCCGGCGCAATCGGATGCCTGGAAAAGGCGGTGGAAGACCGGGATTGGTGGACCTGCTGGCTCGGCGTGGATTCCAGGTGGAACTCTTTGCGCGATGATCCGAGGTTCACGGCTCTTGTGCGAGTGGTTCAACCGGCACAGCCATCCGCCACAGTGGGTCTGCTGGAACAGGGTCTTCGAATGGGGCGCCGTCGCACAGCAGCCGCCTTGGTCGCACTCGTGCTAATCCTTTTGGGCGGCGCACTATGGTGGCGCGCGGCGAACAAGCCTGCGCCCTTCTCTTCGCTGCGCCTCACCAAACTTACTATGAACGGCACGGCTGATTCGGCGGCAATCTCACCGGACGGAGAGCACGTGGCTTACACGGTTGCCGGCCGCGGCAACGTCTCGCTGTGGCTGAGAGACCTCAAAAAGTCCGCTGCGGTGGAGGTCAGACCGAACCTAACGGGAGAAGTGACGTCGCTAGCGTTTACCAGCAACGGCCGTGACATCAGCTATGTGAACTATTCAAATAAGCAGCCCTCGAATCGCCGTCTATATCTTCTCCCGGTCAGTGGCGGTCAACCGCGGCAACTGCCCTATCTCTTTCCAGGGCCGGCCGGCATCTCCGAAGATGGCTCGCGGATCGCATCTGTCCGGCAGAATCGCGCCGCCGCCACAGACGAATTGTGGCTGATCGACGCTGCCTCAGGAGCGGAACGCAGGATCGGCTCCTATGCGTATCCGGAACGCTTCGCCTGGAATTGTATGCCGGCCTGGTCGTCTGACGGGAAGTGGGTCGCAGCCGCCGTGGAGACCACCGATCGAAGAGGCTTCGTGGTTCGCCTGGTGGTGTTCAATACCAAGACCGCCGAGCGGCGCGCTGTGTCCTCTCCGCGATGGCAATGGGTCCAGCACATCGCGTGGTCGGGGAAGAACAGCGCGCTCGCCGTTGTGGGACAAGAACAGGAATCCTCTTTTCAGCAGATCTGGTACGTTCCCTTTGGCCGCGGCAAGGCCAATCGGATCGGTAACGATCTCGATAACTACATCGGCGTCAGTCTGACAGCTCGCTCGACCGAGATCGTTTCGGTCGAGCAGCAGACTCTTTCAGACATCTATATCCTGCGCCCGCGCGATTTGCAGCACCCCGTTCAGATCACTCCCGGAACCGGGCGGTATTTTGATCTTGCGTGGATGCCGGATGGCCGCATTCTCTATGCTTCTGATGCCACCGGATCGGCGGACCTCTGGTTAATGAATGCCGATGGAAGCGGCCAGCATCAAATTACGTCTGGCACGGGGCGCAGTTATGCTCCTGTTCCCTCCCCCAAAGGCAAAGTGATCGCTTTCCATTCGAATCGCAGTGGGAATTGGCACATCTGGCGAATCGACGTAGACGGAAGCAACGCGCGTCAGCTGACCGGGAGTCTGCGCGATGGTAACTGGCCTCAATTCACTCCCGACGGGAATTTCATCGTCTTTCACCAGACTGATCTCAGGGGCTTGTTCAACCTTTGGCGAATACCGGCGGACGGCGGTGGCGCGTTGCGATTGACGAGCGCGTTGACGATGCACCCCGCCGTCTCGCAAAAGACCGCGCAGATCGCATCCTGGTACAGTGACACGCCGGACGATCCCCACTGGAAACTCGCGATCTTTGGTCCCGACGGTGGCGAACCTCTTCAGGTATTCGACCCAAGCGTAGCCGTCAAACCCGATACTCTTCTGCGGTGGACGCCGGACGGCCGCGCAATCACCTTCCTCGGGTACCGGAACGGCGTTTCAAATATTTGGGTTCAGCCGGTCGATGGTAGCCCAGCGAGGCCACTGACGTCCTTTGCCTCCGAGGAGATTTATTCGTTCGATTGGGCGCCCGATAATACGCTGGTATATTCACGAGGCTTGACTACCGCCGACGTGGTTCTGATTAGAGATTCCGAGCGCGCGCGTTGATGCGCGTGGCGGCAGCACAGGAGCAAGTTTTATGGATACGCCCCAAGAGGACATTACCACTCTGCTCGTTCGCTGGGGTCACGGCGACCAGCAGGCGCTCGACGCGCTCACACCGATGGTGTACCAGGAACTGAGAAGGCTTGCTAACTCCCGCCTCCGTCGCGAGCGATCGGACCATACACTCGATGGCACAGCGCTGGTCCACGAGGCTTACCTTCGTCTGATTGATCAGAAGCAAGTTGAGTGGCGCAGCCGCAATCAATTCTATGCTCTTGCGGCGGAACTCATCCGGCGCATCCTGGTCGATCATGCTCGCGCCCGTGTCGCGGCTAAGCGCGGAGGCGGCGGCGTGAAACTGTCGCTCGATGAAGCCTTGGCTCCCGCCCAGGAGCGGGAACAGGATCTCGTCTCGTTGGACGATGCCTTAAATGCCCTTGGGCAGGCGGATCCGCAGCAGAGCCGGATTGTGGAACTGCGATATTTTGCAGGTCTGACGATCGAGGAAACCGCCGACGTATTGGGGCTCTCTCCTGCCACGATCAAGCGCGATTGGGTAATCGCGAAGGCCTTTCTAAAACGGGAGATGATGCGCAACGCCCGCCCCTGAGCTTTCTTCGCGCTTGAGCCAATCGGTCCCTTAATCTCGCGTTATCAGTTGAGGAGATTACATGGCAATTGCGCCAATCCAACCGCCGGCCGCGAGCGGGACTTTCGATTACCTTCTTTCTCGATCTATTTGGTTCCAGGGAGCTCTCATGACCATCCACGCCGACGGCGCGGACACCATGGGCGACTTCGCATTGGTGGAAATCACCGGCGCGCCCGGCAATGAACCTCCCCGCCACGTCCACGAAAACGAAGATGAATTGTTCTTCGTTGTTCAGGGGCGATTGACGGCTTTTCGCGGAAAAGAGCAGCTGACAGTTGACGCCGGACACGCCGTATTACTGCCTCGCGGCATTCCGCATACCTTCAAGATTCAATCTGAGTCTGCGCGCTGGCTGAATTTCATCTCCCCCGCCGGTTTTGAAGAGTTTTTCCGCGAACTCGGCAGACCGGCCGAAAAGTTGGCGCCCCCTGCCCAAAACCTTTCCCCGGATGTAGAGCGGCTGACCCGGGTTGCACAGCGATTCGGGGTAACCTTTCTGCCCTGAATTTGAGCCCGGAGCGTGAGCGGGTCATCGCAAATCCGCTAACGCTCCCTGGCTCAATTGTGGCTGTTGCGCGAAAGGAAATCGATCGCGTCTATTGACCGTACATGCTGCGCAGTCTGAACGTCCGGTACACTATGCGATCGACCCCGCTTCGATACACCAGGTCTCCAGCGGGTGTCACCTCCGAACTTTGCGTCGTACCCGGAAGCGGGAGTATAAAGCCGGCGCAATACCAGTAGTTGCCGTTCGAGAGACGGGCTGCCGCGCCTACTGCCGCGGATTGCACACCCAGGTCCACATTTAGAAGCGGGGTTGCAATCAGATTCGTCTCATCCAGCTGCCACACCTGACCGCGGCTGTTTCCGCCTGAGGGGAACCGGAGGTTGCTGTTGTCGAACAAGGTCAGTGCTCCGTTCGCCTCAAATTCGGGATCGTGCTGATAAGAAAACCAGGTACTCGCAGGAAGGCCGCTTGCCAACTGGAAATTACCTCCTGCTCCCAGTTTCCAGATCACGTTCCCGGTTCCCGCTCCGTTTCGGTAGTCAATCTTCAGAACCCAGGACTGGTGCCGGCTGGACGCGATGATGTTGCCGTCTTTGGCGTCCAGAACCGCGGCGTTCATGTGCGTCCAGTCGTTCGCAATCTTGTAGGGATGACCTTGTGCATCTTTGTTGTAGAGAGCGGCTGGGCATCCTGCCTGTCCGGGAGTGCAAGTAGGATTCATTGGGGACTTTCGCTTCACATTCAGGTGATCAAAGGCATCCCAGACCCAGATCACGTGAAAATTCGGGTCGAGGACGATGATAATGTCACCCAGTACGTCAACCGGTCCCGCGCCCTGATCCTTGATTTCCTCGTCGAGGACCATCGCGATCGTATTTCCATTCGGAAGTCTGTAGCCATCGTGGTGGAAGTAATTTAGGTGAACGGGAGGCTTTCCTTGTTGCGCTCGGATCGTGTCAATCTCGCGATTCACGATCGTCCAGTTCGTTTCCCTGACGACGGTGCCGGCCAGGTCAAATTCTCGAAAGAATTGATGATCTCCGCATCCGATGCCGGCGCCGGAAGTGCAAACGGCTGCGCTGGCAACCGGATCGTCCGGAGTTCCGAAAAACGTCCCGTTAGGGCTGGGCCGAACCAGGTAGCCGCTTCCGAGACTCTTCGCGTCTCCGGCATTGTTCGATAAGAACCAGACTACATTCTGCTGGAGGTCCGTCGCGTACATGAATCCCGGGCCGCCTGTTCCGATTAACTCAAAGGGATAACTTATGCTGGTGGGCGGTTCCGCTGCCTTTATTGTCGTCGTGGAGTGGGGCAAGTTCGCCGGCACACTGCCGGTCGTGAAGTGTAGCTGTGGTCCGGGTGTATTGAACGGGCCGTTGAACGAATCCTGTTGCAGAACATAGGTTGTATTTGCCCTCATCCCTGCTATATAGAAATTCAGGCTAAATCCGATGCACTGCTTGAAAGGGGTCATCTGCCATGTTGTCTCCCCGGGCCCTTTGAATCGCACTCGCACTTGTAGAGGCGAATTGCAGGGCGGCGCGGAATAGAAGGCGACCAGTGGATTCTGCGTATCAGAAACGACAGGCGTGCTGCCGGATACCCGGGAAGTAACAAAAATCTCGTCCGTGTCGGAACCCATCGCCCCGGTCGACGACCGCGCGATCACCCGGACATCGAAGGAACCTTCATGGTTACGAGGAGTCCAACTAAAGGCGTTGATCTTGTAATAGTCTTTGACGACCGAAAATGTGGAATTGCCGTGTGGCGCGACCGCGAATCGATATACGAATGTGGCGTGAGCGTTCGTGGAATCGGTCGCCGTGGCCGTGAAAGAGATAGTGTCTCCCACGGGCACCGTGGAAGTTGTGTGATGTAGCTGAACTGTAACCGCGCCAAAGGCTGTCGCTGCTGAGAGGCACGCAATAGCTGGAATCGGGATAGTTGCCTGCCAGCGAGGCAAGCGCCGCCGAACGCGCCAGCTGAGAATCCCTAAAAGCAAAAGTCCTGAGAACAGTCCGAAACGTGGCTCAGGCACTGAAGCAGGCGGCGGCACAGCGATAAGACTGCTTAGATCGCCAACCTCCAGTCCGTCGTGTAGGGCTCCGTTCGGGGTTCGGGCATCTCCGGGAATATCGAGACTCCCGATCAGACTCCCGGCATTCATCGAGAGTTGGAAGCGGTACAAATTGTTAAACGAGCCCGCAAGGAAAGTAGAATTGGAACTGTCGAAGGCCAAGCCGTAGAGCCCGGTATATCCGGTGTGGAACGTCGCAATAATCTTTCCGGTCGAGTCCCGTTCATCGATGGCATCCGAGGTATCACCCTCGGTAGTAAAGAGATTTGTTCCGTTACTGGCAATTCCGATCGATGTGCCGCTGGTAAAACCGGTTGAGAAAGACGCCTCCAAAGCACCGGACGTCGTGACCTCATAGACCGACCCGTTGTACCCGCTCAGCCAAAGCGATCCTTTCGCGCCGCTTGTCGCATCGCTAACAAGGTAAGGAAGTGTGAAAGAGCTAACGGCCTTCTGATTCTTGTCAAAGGCTGTAATGATGCTCGAATCGAGTGTTGTGGTGTTTGGCTGCACGATGTACATCAAGCCGTCTTGAATTACGCCCGCCGAAGCTCCATCGGGTCCGAAATCCTGCTCAAAAGTTCCCGAGCTGGAGTAGATCTGAAGAGGAGTCTGGGCATTAAAACCGACGAGGAGCGAATCCGCGGCGGCGGGTAGGGCGCACGCTAATAAGAAAGCGCAGAGCGGTGTGAGAGAGATGATTGATCTCACATTTCCTCCAAAGTAATTTTGATTACACCTCTAAAGCAAACAAGGATGGCGATATGACACGGCTCGTAACGGAATTGTTACCGGCCAACATCACGTCGCCGCAAAATCATATCCTTTAAAAACTTAACGTCATTTTGCTTTCCTGACAAATGAATTGTTCAGCAGGCGTGCTGCAAGCGTTGAAGGCGGGTAATCGGAGGCGAAAGGGCTGGAAGTTTTGACAGGTGGAAAGCTCGTCGCGAAGTTTCAGCCCCTGCCACGGAGGTAGCAGATATTGTTCCAGTAGAACGCGGCGAAACCAGAGCCTGCCGTTTGCCATTCGCCGTTGGTCATGAGGGAGACGGCCACGTTCACAATGACCGCTACCGATGTGACTACGACGTTCAGCACCTTTCGTCTCCTTTGAATGAGAACGCGAATTTGTATCAGGAATCAGCTCACGCACCTGCGAAACTCTGGTTCGCGAAATGGCGGCACCACCTGCTACCCGGCCAGCGGGTGCAATCGCCTTGCGCCGGTCGGTCGGAGCCCTCAGTGAGATCTGGCCTCGTCAGAAATTGAACCGCTGGCGTCTTGAGAAGCTCTGGCAAACACTACATGGCCGCCATCCGGGTGAGGACTAAAGTGGAAGTCAGCAATTCTCTTCAGACTCCGCGTGTAGACTGACAACCGGGGAAGGCACTGCATGCTCGTTTCGAGATGGTACCTCGCTATTGTCTGATCGACTTGTAGCGTCTCGCCCTTTGTCTTCGCTCAAGGAGCGCCTCGAAGTGCACAACCCAGCACGGCACAGCGGCTGTACGTCGGTTCGACGACGTGCAAGACATGTCATCCCCAAATCTATGACCGTTGGGAAAAGACTCGGATGGCCAACGTCGTACGAGACCCTAAACAGCATCCGGACGCTATCCTGCCGGATCTGTCCAAGCCCGATCCTCTGATTACCTTCAAGAAAAGCGATATTGCGTTTGTCTACGGGAGCAAGTGGAAGCAGCGCTATTTCAAGAAAGTCGGCGACGATTACTTCGTTCTGCCCGCGCAGTGGGATGTCACGCACCAGATCTGGCGGCCGTACTTTGTCAAGAATGGAACGGACTGGTGGGCTTCCTTATATCCGCCTGACAACATGAAACGGCCCACAGGCCCGCTGTGTGACGGCTGCCATTCGGTAAATTACAACATCGAAAATAAGAGCGTTACCGAATGGAATGTTGGTTGTGAACGGTGCCACGGGCCAGGCAGCGAGCATATGGCGCGGCCTTCTTATTCCAATATCGTTAACCCGGCGCGTCTCGATTCGGTTGCGGCAAACGATACGTGTATCCAATGCCACTCGCAAGGCCAGCCGCTCCGGAATCCGATTGAAGGCAAGTATTACGACTGGCCCGTAGGGTTTCAGGTGGGCAATAGGCTACAGAACTTCTGGAAGCTTGAAGAACACAGATTGGGCGAAACGACATTTACACATTTCGCGGATGGCAACGCCCACAAAAACCGCATGCAGGGAAACGACTTCGTTCAAAGTGTGATGTATACACATGGCGTGAAGTGCTCCAGTTGCCATGACGCGCACGGCACTGAAAACGATGCGCTGTTAATCAAGCCGGCAAACGTTATCTGCCTCGAATGCCACGGACCCGGTTCACCCGCTGGTCCGCGCGTGAATGCGATCGAAGAGCACACACATCACAAGCTTGGAAGTACAGGTGATGAATGTGTCGCTTGTCATATGCCACGAATCGAACAGACTCTCGCCGATGTGAATGTTCGTAGTCACACCTTCCGATTTATCAGCCCTTTAATGACCGACAAGTACAAAATTCCAAACCCCTGCACCGATTGCCATAAAGACAAATCCACGGCCTGGGCAATGCAGCAACTGAAAGGGTGGGCGAATGTTTCGCCATGGCGGCTAGAACAATGACCAGCAAAACGACCGCCTGTATCCGTCGTTGGTCACAGATTTTATCTTATTCATTCCAGGGGCCTTAGCTATAGACGGCTTGCGGCTGCCCCGTATACTGGTTCCAGAAGGCCGGAACGCTCCAGTGCGTCTCCGGCCTTTTTCATTTCTCGTCCTCAGGAGCCAATCATGTCTACTCCAGCCCAAGTGGCAGCCAACCAACAGAACGCGAAACTCTCCACCGGTCCTAAAACCGAAGAAGGCAAAGCGGCTTCTTCGAAGAACCATCTTCGCCACGGCTTTACCGGTGCCTTCATGATTCTGCCCTGGGAGAAGCAGGAAGAATTTGACACCTTGCTGGCTGAACTGCGCGCCGAGCATCAGCCCGCCAGCATGACCGAAACGCTGCTGGTCGAGAAAATGGCGCAGTCTTTTTGGCTGAGCCAGCGTGCGGTCAGCTCCAGCAGATCGCCTGCTTTCACGACGAGACCGATTCGCCCGAGGGGGACAGACAGGTCGCCCTCTACCTGCGCTACCAGACCACGCACGACCGGAACTTCCACAAGTGCTTGAACGACCTGCTAAAGCTCAGAACAGAAAGGCGTAAGACCGAAATTGGCTTCGAATCGCAGCAGAACCGCGAGCCCGCGCAAGCGGAGGAACATGCGCGCAAGCAAGCTGGCGAACAACGTACGAAGGAACTGCACAAATGGAAGGTGTTGCTCGCCGAAGCGAAAGTAGATCAGGTCCTTTTATCGAGTGCGAATCGGCAAGCCACAGGACATACCCTCCCAGCAAACCCGGAACCCATTCTCGCTACCCAAAACGCTGCGTAATCAGTAAATAGCGCCCGCCGCGGCCCAATCGCCGCCCTCCCTGAAGTCGAAATCGGTAGCATTGACCCAATCGCATAATCATGTTATTGTCTATAGACATATAGGAGATTCCCTGGATGCCTTGGTTTCGACATCTGCACAAAGAGGTCCGGCTGTACCTGCTGACGATGGCCTGCAGCGGATGTCTGTCGGCGCAGGTTGTTGGAGCTTCCATCTCGGGGGTTGTCCACGACGAGACCGGCTCGGCGCTGCCGCAGGCCAACGTCACGGTTACTAACACGGAAACGGGTGCCGAGCGTAAAACTCTCACCGACGGGGCTGGCCGTTATACCGCAATCTCTATTGCTGTGGGCCAATATCAGGTCACTGTTTCGAAATCAGGGTTCGCGGCGCAAGTGAAGACCGGAATCAACCTCGTCGTCGGAGAGACGGCAACCGTCGATTTCACCCTACCCGTTGGCGAAGTGCGCCAGGTAGTCACGGTAGAGGAGGCTCCGGCCGCCGTAAATCTTTCGACTCAGCAGACCTCCGGGCTGGTGAACGAACGGCAAGTGAAGGAATTACCTCTGAATGGACGAAGCTACGACGGCCTCATTACTCTGAACCCGGGGATCGTCAACTATACCTCGCAGCGATCAGGTGGCATTGGAACTTCTAATTCGGCCATGGGAAATATGTTCGCGGCGTCTGGTCACCGCCCGCAAGAAAATCTCTTCCTGCTAAACGGAATTGAGTATACGGGTGCCTCGCTGATCAACAACACGCCAGGGGGCGCGAGCGGACAATTGCTAGGTGTTGACGCGGTTCGCGAGTTTAACGTCGTAACCGATACCTACGGGGCCGAATACGGCAAACGTCCAGGAGCGCAAGTCAGCATCATCACAGCCTCCGGATCGAATCAATTGCACGGAAGTGTCTATGAGTTTCTGCGGAACAACGTCTTCGACGCCCGTAATTTCTTCGATCAGGGTGATGCTCCGCAATTTCAGCGAAATGTGTTTGGGGGTGCTGTCGGCGGGCCCATCAAGAAAAATAAAGTGTTCGTCTTCGGAAACTACGAAGGCTTTCGCCAACACCTGGGCCTGAGCAATGTGACGCTCGTTCCGGACAATGCCGCACGTGCCGGATTCTTGCCCGATGCCAACGGAAACCTTGTGCCCATCAAAGTTGCGCCGAGTGCAGCTGCATTGCTTTCTCTGTGGCCGGTGCAGAATGGACCCGAAGTCGGCGGCGGCATCGCGAAGGCATTCAATCATCCGTTGCAAACAATTCGTGAAGATTTTGGAACTACCCGCGTCGATTACACACTCTCGGAGAAAGACACGCTGTTCGGGGTATATACAGTGGACGACAGCGCGGACGATACACCCACAGTTAATCCCTTGAGCGGTGTCATCGAGACACTTCGGGCGCAGGTCGTCAGTTTGCAAGAGCAACACGTCTTCTCGCCAAACGTGCTCAACACAGCCCGCTTTGGGTTCTCTCGCGCAGGTTTCTTCTTCACAGGCACGACTCCGGTCGATCTGCCCGGATGGGTCGAGGGTGCGCCGATCGGCGCGCTTGTCGTCGGCGGTGGCACGGCCCTCAACGGTGCTTCGCAGATCAGCTTGGCTGGCGTAAATGCCGGGAGTAATCTCTCAGCCGTACGGAATTTGTTTACGTATGACGACCACGTGGCGATCACTCGCGGCATCCACTCGATCGAAGCGGGTGCTTGGTTTCAGCGCATTCAGGCCAACGACAATCTGGCGCAATATCAATATGGCCAGGCATCGTTCGGGAGCCTCGCGAGCTTCTTGCAAGGGAAAGTTTCAACCTTTTCGGTAGTTCCATCCCCCACCGAATTGGGCTGGCGGTCGCTCGAGGCAGCCGGGTTCGTCCAGGACGCTATGCGCGTCACACGAACTCTGGAGCTAAGAGTGGGATTTCGATTTGAATCGACAAACGGTTGGAACGAAGCACACGGGCGCGCCTCGAACTACATTTTTGACTCAAGCGGCGTTATTCAGACGAATCCTCGCATCGGAGATTCGGCTTTCACCGTGAATCGTGCGAAGTTCCTGCCGCAACCTCGCGTCGGGCTCGCCTGGGACCCGTTCGGAAAGGGTAAGACTGTCATACACGCCGGATTTGGAATTTACAATGCGTTGCTCGACAACTTGGATTACCGGCTCGATCAGACCGCGCCTTTCAACACTACGGCGGCGTTGAAGAACGTCCCCCTTGGCAGCCTCCACATTGTGCCCGGCTCAGCCCTTCTCAGCGGCAGCAAAATCTCGCCGAGCGGGGTGCAGCCCGATGCTTACACACCGACTATTCTTTC